>WNGN01001783.1_pt1 | contig 14343 bp, 11 predicted proteins | sample 5400561 | NCBI WGS metagenome assembly WNGN01 (sample SAMN13153379, study PRJNA577476) | soil metagenome | isolation source: 115 cm soil or saprolite under Garry oak tree replicate 2 | place: USA:California | collected 2016-06-15
CGAAGCCGGTGGTGGACAAAGCGGTACCAGCTCTCCCAAAGCCTCCGCCTGAGGCTATGACATTGGCGCAAAAGGAGACGAAGCCGACCACCCCCCCACCGCTGACCTCAACAGCTACTGAGGCGCAGCAGGCGTTAGCGAAGCTGCGTGAACGACAGGTGCAGCACGAAGCCAAGGAGGCCCAGGCCGCCACTGAGGTGCAGCAGAGGGTGACGCAGCTACGGCAAAGGCAGGCGGCACAGGAGCAGGCCGAACAGGCTGCGCAGCAGCGTGTTACAAGTTTACGGACTGCGCAGGCCGAGCAGCAGGCAGCTGCACAGCGTCTATCAGATCTCCGTGCGCGGGTAAGCAGTGGTAGCTCTGAAGGCGGTGCTGCGGGTACTGGGAGTGGCAGTGGTCTCCCCGGTGGTGGGCGAGGCACAGGAACAGCGGGCGCTGGAGGGACAGGTACTGGAGGTCTGTCGGGCATTCGTTTACGCGGCTATCAGGATCTCGTACGGAAGAAAGTGTACGATGCCTGGAGTGTGCCGCTGCAATCGAAGGGCTTGCAGGCCATTGTGTTCCTCACTATTGACCGGGCTGGAAACGTCGAGCAGTTGCGCTTCATCCAACGATCGGGCAATGCGCGGTTTGACGACTCTCTGCAACGGGCTATCAAACAGGCTGAGCCTTTGCCACCCCTGCCCGAAGACTACACTGGACGATTTCTCGAGGCTGAGCTGCGCTTCCGGCCGATCGACTGAGAGGCGAGGATAACCGAGGATCCCTATGCAGAGACGGCTGCTGTACTGTGGAAGTTTCATAGGTTTGCTGATCCTAGGGTGGTATGCTTATGCTTTGGCACAAACCCGGTTACAGATTGACATTGAAAAGGGGGGCTCGTCACTCCTCCCATTGGCTGTGCCACAATTGCTTGGGGAGACGGCAGAGCCAGCGCTTGGGCAGCAAATTCGTGGTGTGCTCCGGCAAGACCTCGAACTGACAGGGCTCTTTCGTATAGTGGATCAGGCGACATACCCCGAAGTCCCACAAGCCGTCGAGCAGTTGCAATACCCGCGCTGGGCCGCTAGTGGGGTGGCAGGGGTGATTGCCGGTAGTGTGGGGAACGTGACCGGGGACGGGCAAATACTCCTGCAATTCGCCTTGCACGATGTCGCTGAACAACGCGTAAGGATCAGCAATAATTTTGCTGGTCCGCAAATCCGCCATCGGGAAATGGCGCATCGCTTTAGTGACGCGGTGTTTCGTGAGTTCACTGGCGAGGCCGGCCCTTTTGATACGCAGGTACTATGCGTCAGCCCGGGGAAAAGCAAGGGGAGTAAAGACATCGTCCTTATGGACTACGATGGCTATGGAGCACGCCCCCTGGTGGCGGATGGGGCGTGGAATTTGGCGCCAGTGCTCTCGCCAAACGGTACGCTTCTGGCGTATACTTCACACCGCTCTGGCTCCCCCAACATATATTTGCGTAACTTGTTGACCGGTGCAGAGGAACGCCTGACTTCTGGCTCAGGTCTTGCCATGGCGGGGGCGTGGTCGCCCGATGGACGTTACCTGGCCTTAAGCCATACTATTGATGGCAACAGCGAGATTTTCCTGTATGATACACAGAGCAAAAAGATGAAACGCTTGACCGATGACTGGGGGATCGACGTGTCTCCCAGCTTCGCTCCAGATGGGCAACGTCTTGCGTTTGTGTCGGACCGCTCTGGCTCCCCGCAGCTCTATGTGACTGATATCCAGGGGAGTGGTCCGGTGCGTCTGACCTATGAGGGGCGTTATAATACTGCTCCGGCCTGGTCACCACGCGATAATGCAATCGCCTTCGTGGGGCGTGCCGAGGGAGACCGCTCCCTGGGCGTCTACACCATCCGTGCGGATGGCAGTGGGCAACAACGCATAAGTAATGGAGGCGGTATCCCCGACGGCGCAGTATGGGCGCCCAATGGTCGTTTTGTGATGTACACCAGCACGCAGGGTGGTTCCCGGCAGCGCTACATGATGCGCGAGGACGGCCAGGCGAATCACCTGCTGCCCGCTAGTGGCCCAGCGTGTCTGACGTCACAGTGGGTCGCGCGTACGGCGCGGTAATGTTACTCACCCAGAAAGGAGGAAGATCGATGGCTATGCGTCCTGTCCTCTCCAGTGTGACACTGGTGGCCCTGTTCCTCACGTTTCTCTTCACTGCCTGCCACAAGGAAGAGCCACCTCCCCCCACCGCTGAGGCGCAGCCCAGGCCCACAGCGCCTCCTCCAGGGCCTCCTCCGGGGCCTCCTGTGGCACCCGCCCCGGTTCCTAGTAGGACGTTCCAGCAGGCGATCCAAGAGTTCCAGAACCAGGATATTAATTTTGATTTTGATAAGTACGATCTACGGCCTGATGCTCGGGCAATCCTGGATAGAAAAGCGGCTTTTTTGAATGAAAATAGTTCTGTGAGGACACAGATCGAGGGGCACTGTGACGAGCGTGGCACGGAGGCCTATAATATGGTGCTCGGTGAGCGTCGTGCCAATGCTGCCAGGCAGTACCTCACCACTGCCGGCATCAGTGCCGGACGCCTGGCGACCATTAGTTATGGGAAAGAACGCCCTCTCGATCCAGGGCACAATGAAGCGGCTTGGGCCAGGAATCGGCGTGATCACTTTGTAGTCACTGGTCAGTAGAGTACTAGGATATATGGTACCATTGTTTGTGCTGGTGAGTTTGCTCCTGTTCGGTCTTATCACGAGCTGTGTGAGTGACAGAGATGTGCAAGCCCTGCGGGCTGACACGTCAGCGCTGGAGCGTCAGAGTAGCGAACGCCAACAGACTGTCGAGGCACGGTTGCAGACTCTGAGTGATCGCGTCGCCCAGGTTGGCAAGTCCCAGGAGGATACGCGACGCGACTTGGCGCGCACTGCGGCCACCCTTGACGAGTTGCGGGTACAACTGCAACGCTTACAGGGTGACATTCAGGAGACCCAGCACCGGGTAGGGCGTGGTACAAGTGGTGAGGCAGTCTCCACTACCAAGCTGGCAGATGTTGAAACCCGCTTGAGTGCTCTGGAACAACAGCTTGCCTCACGTCGCAGTACTACGCCTCCCACCTCGCCACCACCCTCAGCAGCAGAGTCGGCTCCGTCTGTGCCGGCTCCTCCTGCTGCCGCAAATCCACTCAATCCATCCCCGCCACCTGTGATACCTCCGCCCCCGCCACCACAGGCGGGACCGCCACCGCAACCGCGGGTCGCAGCAGTACCGCCCGCAAGCGTGACGCCCCATCCCCCAGCGGAGAGCAATGTCGCTGACCAGTTGTATCAGCGGGGTCTCAAAGAATATAGAGAGGGGAATTACGATAGTGCTGTGGTGAACTTTCGACAATTCCTGAAGCAAGCCCCAAAGTCATCCCAAGCAGGGAACGCCCAGTATCTCATTGGGGAAGCTCTCTATGCCCAGAAACAGTACGATCCAGCTATTGTCGCTTTCGACGACGTGGTCCAGAAGTATCCCAAAGACCCCAAAGTGGCGGCGGCTATGCTTAAGGAGGGATATGCCTTCGCCGAACTGAAGGACGTCAGAAACGCACGGTATTTCCTCCAGCAAGTCCTGAAAAAATTCCCCGACTCTCCCGAGGCTCAAAAGGCGTCAGAGAAGTTGAAACAACTCCGCTAACGTGCTCCCGCGAGCCGGTTGAGCCGAGGATTCAGTTAAACTTAAAACGCATCTTCTTGGCTCTGGAAGCCTGGAGACGTTCAAGTTGTACCATTTGGTCTGCGTCGGGCTCTAACGTGCCATTTTCCCAGGCAATCACATCGGCCGGACGGACACGAAACAGTTGTGCCATCTGTATCTGGGTCATTTCCGTGTATGCGCGTAGCGCACGGATTTCTTCTGGCGTTAACATGGCATCTTCCTCTCGTAGCAACGTAGCGCTGAGCGCTTAATTATACGCGAGTTTCTGTATGCGTATCTATGACATCACGGCACCCCTATCGCCGTCTCTGCCCGTCTATCCGGGTGATCCAGCCGTTGCGATCACACCCATAGCCCAACTGCACTGGGGGGATGCAGCGAATGTCAGCCGTCTCGTCCTGAGTTCCCATACTGGCACACACCTCGACGCCCCACGCCACTTTTTCCAAGCCGGTCTGGCTATTGACGGCATTGCCCCGCACGTGTGCATGGGGCCAGCCCGAGTCTGTGCCTTCCCGGATGCGACCACACACCTCACTGCAGATGACCTCAGGCCTCTGGGTCTGGCTGGCACACAGCGTCTGCTCTTCAAAACACCCAATTCGGCACTGTGGGAGACGACAGGCTTTCAGACCAATTATGTCGCTCTCACAGCGTCGGCAGCCCACCTGCTGGTGGACTTAGGAGTGCAACTGGTAGGCATCGATTATTTATCAGTTGACGCCTTCGAGTGCCAGGACTTTCCAGTCCATCGTATCCTTCTGGGGGCGGGTGTGCTCATCTTGGAAGGGCTCGATTTACGGACTGTGCCGCCAGGAGAATACGAGCTGCTCGCCTTACCGTTATTGCTCCAAGATGGCGATGGTGCCCCTGTCCGGGCCATCCTCCGTCACCCCTAGAGCAAGCCAGCCCGACGGCGCCACCACCACTCCAGCGCCAGTACTCCCAAGACGACCAGAAACAGGGGGAGGGTCTCGCGCAGCCGGAGCCGTGTCTCTTCGAGCACTTTATAACTTGGTGTCCCACCAAAAAATTCGCTGACACTGGCCACGGAGGGACGGGCAGGATCGTCTAGGGCAAAAAAGGTACCGCCGGTACGTTCGGCAATGTCCCGTAAGAGCGCATGATTGGGTGCCGCGTGTTGATTTTCATCGCCTGGACGTTGGACCCGCAAGAGCAGGCGATTTGCTTCATGGGTTTTGCCACCAACCTGGGCTTGCACGTCGAGTTCGTAAATGCCTTCTTCATCAGCCCGAAAACGATAGCGGTACTCCCCAGCAGTGCCTGTCGGCACATACTGCATTGGTACCTCTGTCCCCTTTGGGGTACGCAACTTGGTGCTGAGGGTCGCAGTCTCTGCAGGACGATAGTCATCTTGTAGCACTTGCAACGTCCCGGTGACCTCACTGCCGACGGGGAACTCACTGGCATCAGCCATAATTCGCACCTGTTTGAGGACCGGATCACGGATCAGCCAGCGCACCATCTGGCGCACAAACTGCAGGTAGTATTGGTTCGAATCCAGCCGCCCCGCCATCTGAAAGTTCCACTTCCACACATAGTCACTCATGAGGGCCAGAGTGCGCCCCTCGCCAAAGCGCTGCATCGCCAGCAAGGGCGCGGCTGAGCGGTCGTCCGCACGGCCACTGCTGATTCCCAGGACAGTGGCGCCGGGCTTTGCTGGTCCTACCACATTGAGCGCATCGAGTTCGGGGAGCATATCCCAGATACGCTGATTTTCACTGGCATCGGGCGACAGGCGCGTGATGGGATGGGACTTGCCCTCTTCCGTCAGCACCATGCGTTGGGTGCCTGGCCGATAGTCGTTGCGGTCTGAGCGCAGGGAGACCGGCAAAATCTCCTCGATAGGGGTCCCGGCATACCCTCCCTGCCCAAAGGCGAGCGTGCCACCAAGCATGGCAAAGGCGCCACCCTCCTGGACATATTTGCGCACGTTCTCCAGGTAGTACCAGGGAAAATAGAGCTGATAACTAAAATTCTCAAAAATGATCAGGTCAAAATTTTTCAGTTCCTGGGTAAACAGGCGCTGGGTAGGAAAGGGAATCAGACTCAGCTGACTTTCTGGCACATTGACCACGTCGGTAGGCGTACGCAAGATCACGAAGGAGATCAGATCAATACTCGGGTCTTGCTTCAAACCCTGACGCAAAAAGCGATAATTCCAGGTTGGACTGCCACAGACTAAGAGCACGCGGATCTTATCACGGGCCACCGAAAGGGGAAAATCCATATGATTGTTCTCGGTGAGCGCTTCACCGAGATGCGGTGCGACACTGACCGTATAGGTAAACTCGCCCACCTCCTCCGGCTCAATTTCAAATTGCACCTGTTGCTCGAAGACGTTGGCAGTGACCGGCACCGTTTTGGTGGCTACCACACGACCAGCCCGCTTCAGCATCACCGGGATATACTCGCCACGATACCCCCACGCCTGCAGGGTGACGTTGACCTCCGTCGGATAGTGCACAAACGCTAAAGTGGGCGCCTGCACCGCAGCAATGCGAATATCCCGATATGTCCCTGGCGTGCCGACGCCAACGGTGACCACCCGGACGCCAGCCTGACGCAGGTATCCCAGGCCAGTGTCAGAGCCATGGTGCGCTCCATCACTGAACAGTAACACCCCTACCGGTGGTGTGGCACGGTGCTCTTCGAGCACCGCGGTGAGTGAGCCGAGCACATCTGTACTCCTCCCGCCCACCTGTACGTCTGCCAGACGTTCGGCGGGGAGGGCACGTGCCGTGTCGTCAAACTGGTACAGCTTGACCTGATAGTGCTGCTCGAGCGCGGCTAAGGCAGGATGCGCACCGCCGCGCAAATAGTCCCGTATTTGTTGCAGACGACTGGGTTTTCCAGGCTCGGACAGGGCCATGCTGCCGGACGTATCCACCATCACGACCAACGGCGGCAGAATTTGCAAGACTTTCTGGATCAGTAAGGCTGGATTCAACAGCATACCGAGCACGAGCAGGTACGCCACGGCGCGCAACAGACAGAGACCCCAGCGTACTGGCCGGGCAACGCGCTGCCGCAGATCACGCCATTGCAGCAGCAACAGCAGCACAAAACCAAGGGCAATGACGAGTGTCAAAGTGAAAGACAGCGTCATCTCCCAGGTCAGGCTGCTGCGGAATGTGCCTGACGCGGTATGCCACACAAAGGGATACAATGGCAAGTATATCATCCCAGTTTCTTACGGATAAAGGGTAGATGAATCAGGTCCTGCTTGTAGTTCACCGTTAAAGCGTACAGCACGCAGTTGACCCCAAGTTTAAATGCCTCGAGCCGTTGCGCTTCTCCACCCGGAGCACATGCCGCCACCCAGTGGCCCAGATAATCGCGCTCCCAGGCTGCCCCCAGGCCGTTCTGACAGTATATGAGTGGCGTCCGATCCTCCACCTGCACGCCTTCCAGGTAGGGGTTCACAACGCGCACGCCACCGATCGTGCGGATCAAGTAGAAGGTGCGAAAGACCGTATGCTCAGGCTGGAGAATCTTCAGCGCCCGATCTGGAAAGAGCCGCGCGATCTCTTGCCGGACGCTGGCATCAAAATCTCTCCCCTTGTTGCCGCGTGCATCGTCAATCAGCAACAAACCGCCAAACAGCAAATAGCGCCGGAGAATCTCCAACTCTTCATCGCTAAAGGGCTCGAAGCTGCGCTCGCCGGTCATATACAGAAACGGGTAGGCGAACAGCGCTGGATCGCGCAACGTCAAGACCTGGCGCTCATCGCGTGTTTCCACACTGGTGCGTAAACGCACCTCTTGCATCAAGGGTATGGTGGCCCGTGGCCGCGGATCCCACTGCCCACCCCGGTACTGCAGCTGCGCCAGAATAAACGTATTCGACGCTGGCATGGCCTCTGCCGGGGGCGTTCGTATGATACCGAGCCCCAGAGCAGCAGGCATGCCGATAGCCCAATGGAGCATCTGGTGTAAGAAGGCACGGCGTGATGTCATCGTCGTAGAGTCTCTGATCCTTACAACCGATTGGCGCATACGTTTTCAACCGCGAGCACGACTACCAGAGTCAAGAGCACCAGGCTCGCCAACTCCCTTGTTGGTAATACAGAACCGGCGGCAGCTTGTCCAAGGGCTTCCTCCTCTTCAATAACCACCGAGAGGGGCTGCCACCTCGTCTGCAGATCCGCGGCCTGGATTTTCTCAAAGTTCGACTCCGCCCGCGTGCCATTAACCGCCAGAAAATCGGTGCCAGCCGAGGTCGTCAGCCGATAGATACCAGGCACGGTATAGGATGCATAGGACGCTACTGTCAGTGTACCATCCCGCGTGTAGCGCGTCAGGCGCTCCTGGCCATCGGGCGTGTGGATGGTGACCGTCGTGTCATCGTCCTCCTCGCGACCGAGCAGGCGCATGGGCTCTGGCATGATCGCTCCAGGACGCTGCGCCGCTGCTGACAAGCGCGCCGCGTATCCTACCAGACCGTGAATCAGCGGTACATAGGCCGGGTGCGTTGGCAGATCCGTCCAGTCCCGATCGGCGCTGGCAGCGAAGAACAACACTCGGCCACGCCCCAGATCCTTGTCGACCAGGAGTGGACGACCGTCCTGCAAGGTCAGCAGTACCCTGACACCTGGGACGGTGTTCAGTCCTTCCATCGTGAGATAGCGATAAAACTTCCCGCGCTGTAACAGCGCTTCCGCACCAGCGAAAGTGGCCAGGGCCTCGTGCGTACTCTCCACCGTGGCAATCGTCAGCGCTTGGTCCTGCTGGCGTTGTGTCGGTTGGCCCAAAGCGAGCGGCAGCAAGAGGGTGTCAGAGCGATAAAACATGGCATTATAGCGTACTGGATCGACATGATTACCGGCAAAAAAGAGCAACCCTCCACCCTCAACGACAAACTGGTAGAGGCGTTGGCGTACCTGTGGTGTGAGTGCTTCGACATTGCACAACGCAATGACCTGGTAGTCACTGAGGCGCTCCTGTTCGAGCCCTTCCCATGGTATGGGCTTGGGATAAAACAGTGGCCGTCCCAGGACGCCACGCGGCTGCAGTGCATGCAACAGGTAAAAAATCTCGCTGTCAAACAACGAGGTGCCTGGGTCGCCATCCACCAGCAACACGTGCACTGGCGTCACCGTACGCAGAGCATAATAGAAGTGATCGTCCTCGGCAAACCCGTCACCTTCGAGGCGGACTTCCCCCCAATGCAAGCCAGCTGCTGGCGCCGCGATACGAAAGGGTACAGTGATCTGTTCATCAGGACCAAGGTCGACCAGTTGCTGGCCCACAAGATTTGACCCTAACAGCAAGTCAACACGCACGTTGTGGAGCGCTGCAGCACTGCGATTCTGCACCACAGCCGTGAGGTCGAGTGGCGCATGCTCGATAAACGGCTTTTCGCTAATGCGCACATCGCTAATGAGAGCATTGGCGTCGCGTTGTGGCCCTCCCAGGCGGATGAAATGTAGCGTGACGTGCTCTGGGACGACCGACAAGCGTGACAAATGGAAATCTTCCCAGCCGTGCATGGTCAAATCTGACAAGAAGACCAGCCGACGGCGTGGCATAGGGCTTTCCTGCAACAGGGTGAAGGCACGCTGGAAAGCACCAGGCAGGGCCACCGTCGCATGGCTTGGCTGTAATGCAACGAGTTGTTCCTGCAGGGCCACCCGATCACCACTCAAAGAAACTGGCGCGTTAGCTGCCTCATCGGTAGTGAGGAGCGGTAGCACGACAGCGCTATCTGGCGCGGCCAAGCTCTGCACGAGACGACTGGCGAGCGCCTTGGCCCGCTGCAGACGCGTCTCCTGTCCGTCGCGATATTGCATGCTTAAACTGTTGTCCACCAGGATCACCGTCGCCTGTGGCGGCGTGAAGGCTGCAGCCTGCACAGCGCTCCCGGTCATGTGTGGTCGGGCGAGCACGATAGCGATCAAGAGAATGGCCGCAACCCGCAGGGCCAGGAGCAGCCATTGGTTGAGGCGAAACTTGCGGGCGGTGCGTTTATCTGCCAGGAGGAGAAAGCGCACAGCGGGAAAGCGATGCACTAGGGCCCGGCGCCGGTAAATGAGGTGAATAATCACCGGCACGGCGGCGGCCAGAGTGCCCAATAAGAAAGCCGGCTGGAGGAAGGTGAGGCCCATGGCTGTGTAGAACTTCCTATTGACGCCGCGCCAGATAGCGCGTCAAGGCCACATCAAGCGGTGTTGTGGTCGGAAATAGACTGTAATCAATAGTTTCACGCCGACATGCACGCCGATACTCGGCAATAAAAAGCTCCATTTGTTGCAGATAGGCGGCCCGAATCGCCCGCGGGTCGGACAACACACGCACGGCAGTGTCCTCGATGTCTTCAAAAACGGTGAGACGCTGAAAGGGAAATTCTAACTCGTTCTTGTCCAAGATGTGAAACACCATGACCTCATTGTGTCGATGCCGGAAGTAGCGCAGCGCCCGCATGATCACCTCGGGGTCATCGAACAGGTCCGAAATGACGATGATCATGCCGCGCCTGGTCAGCTTGCCGGCGAGCTCGCGCAACACCTGGTCGAGATGGGTTTCGCCCTGTGGTCGCGTCGCTTCCAGATGACTGGCCAGGGCGTGCATATGCTGCACACCATTGCGCGGTGGAATATAGCGTTGCACTTGCGCACCGAACGTCACCAGACCGACGTTATCCCCCTGACGCAGCATCAGATACGCCAGGGAAGCGGCCAGATAGCAACTGTAGTCGAACTTGCTGAGGCCCTCAGAGCCATAGTCCATCGACGCACTGGCGTCCACCAGCAGGTAGGCCCTGAGGTTGGTTTCCTCTTCGTACTCTTTGATGAAATAGCGGTCGAACTTGCCGTAGGCTTTCCAATCAATGTGGCGAATTTCATCACCCGGGACGTACTCCCGATGTTCGGCAAACTCGACGCTGTAGCCACGGTACGGGCTATCGTGCAACCCGCTCAGCAAGCCCTCGACGACATGCCGCGCCCGCAGTGACATGGTGGCGATTTTGGCTAAGACGAGTGGATCAAAATAACCCCGGCGTGCTGTCTCGGTCGGCATAGTGTCCCTCTGCTTACGAAGCCATCGCCACGTCGACTTCCTCGGGCCGCACCACGTCGAGCAAACGCTCAATGATGGCCATCGAGGTAATACCTTCCGCCTCGGCGTTAAAATTGGTCAGGATACGATGGCGCAGCACGGAGGGAGCCAGCACACGCACATCGTCGACGGAGGCGGCAAAGCGCCCATGGATGATGGCGCGCGCCTTGGCACCCAAGATGAGATACTGCGAGGCCCGTGGACCAGCCCCCCAGTTGACCCATTCCTTGATAAACGCTGGCGCTTCGGGATGATTCGGCCGTGAACGTTGCGCCAGCCGCACGGCGTAGCCGACCACCGAGCGCGTCGCTGGCACCCGTCGTACGACATTCTGCAGGTGCAGAATTTTGCTCGCACTGAGTACGCGTTGGAGTTGCGGGGTGTAGGCCGAAGTACTGTTCTGCACCACGTCAATCTCTTCGTCATAACTTGGGTAATCAATACCGATATGGAACATGAAACGATCGAGTTGCGCTTCGGGCAAGGGATAGGTCCCTTCCTGCTCGATAGGATTTTGCGTCGCCAGGACGAAAAAGGGCAAGTCAAGCTCATACGTCCGACCACCGGCCGTGACCCGATACTCTTGCATCGCCTGCAGCAGCGCCGCCTGGGTTTTCGGTGGGGTGCGGTTGATTTCATCAGCGAGCACGATATTGGCAAAGATTGGACCCTGCAAAAAACGATACTGACGATGCCGCGTCTCCGGATCTTCTTCCAGAATATCCGTGCCCGTAATGTCCGATGGCATGAGATCGGGTGTAAACTGGATACGATTGAAGCGCAGGTGCAACACATTAGCCAGGGTGCTGATGAGCAAGGTCTTGGCTAACCCAGGCACGCCCACCAGGAGACAATGCCCACGCGCCAGGAGCGCAATAAGCAGTTCCTCGATGACTCTGTCCTGCCCCACAATCACCTTCTTGACTTCCTGCAGAATGGCCTGTCGCTGTTGCGCCACTTCTGCGATGGCAGCGACGTGCTCGGGATCGTCCATACTGTGCTCTAGCGCTGGCATATCAGGTTCGTGTTCTGTCGCCATTACTGCGTCCTCTGTAGTGTCTCGAACAATTGCTGCTCCTGCTGCGCCTTGTCGGCCTGGCCGAGCTGGCGATAGCTCTCGGCCAAGTACATATGCAACGCAGGATCAAAGGGATTGATCTGCACCGCCTCTGACAGTGCCAGACGCGCCGGCTCATAGTCCTGCAAGGCTATGTGCAGCCGTCCCAGGTTCGTGTAGGTAGCGGCATCATCAGTGGACACCTGACGCGCCCGTTGTAAGTGCGGCAGGGCCTGTTGCCACTCGCCCTGGGCCATCAAGACAAGCGCGAGCTTGTTGAGCAGATACGGCGAATAGGCATCCTGCTCGAGGGCGCGACGATACTCCATGGCGGCAGCCGGCGCACGGCCGTGCTGCCGCAGGCGATCACCCAAGCGCGCATGCAGGCGCGCCGTACTGGACTGGAGTTCCTGCTGCAACTCGTCCTGCGGCATTTTGCCTTCTTGTTTCAGGTCAAAGCGGGGTAAGTGCACACCCTGGTGCTCCTGCAGCTGCTTGGCAGCTAAGAACTGCCGCCAACGCTCCTGAAAGGTGTCGAACGGCACACCCATGACCCGTGTCACCGCCTCGGCAGCGCCTCCCCCCTTTACCTGACGCAGCTCCGCGAGTACCCGTACTACACCCTGAGCCCCGAGCTGCTGCACGATAAAATCGATGGCTGAGGATGCCTCAGCGTAGGCGAGTTGCACCTGATAGGTGGTATCGAGCTTTACCAGAGATGGGTCCATATTTTTAAAGCCGACAAAGCTGTTGTGCTTGAGGGCATGGGCCAGCAAGCTCTCCGAACGGCGATCGAGCCAGGTCCCTGGCGGCAAACGCCAGGCCGATTCAAAGTATTTCGCCATCCCCTCATGGAGCCAGATCGGCGCGTGATTGTCGCTGAGATGCACCACAATATAATGGATATATTCGTGGCTTAAGGAGTCCGTCCAGCGGTATCCATGCGCCAGATTACGTGGCGAGAGCAGCATAATCTTGTTGAACTTGCAGATACCAATCGCTCCGGAGACTTCGATGTCACGGGTTGAGAGGCTCGAGGCCGGGTAAAACGTTGCCGTAGTAGGAAAGATTTCAACGCGTATCTTCTCGGTGGGTGTGAAGCCAAAAATGTCGCCCAAACGCTGGTAACTCTGTTCCAGCACCTCACTGAGGTAGGGGACCAGCGCCGCGTCCTTCTCAGGGTCAAGCAAGATCCGAAAATGGGCTGTCTCCATGGGTTGGAGCGTGGAGGTACTCTGGATAGTCGCCGCCACAAACTCACGGTAAGCCTGTATACGCGGGTGCGGGGCGACCTGGAGCAGGCGCTCAAAAGTCTCCAGCGCTGCTGCATAACGCCCCAATTCAAACAGCGCCTGCCCCAGGACAAAACGCCATACCGGATGCTCTGGTTCACTCGCCAGGCGTTTTTCAGCCCACTGGCGGGCTGCCTCGGGCTGCCAGCGCTCCAGCAACACCTCTCCTTCGCTGGCCGCCTCAGGTTCTGGTTCCTCCTGCTGACGCGTACTCCAGGCCACCGCGGGCCACATGAGACAGACGCATAACACCACGAGGATCAAATATTGGCCTACTGCACGCGCTGACACACGCCTAGCGGACGATATTGCGATAATACTGCTCAATGAGTTCCTTGAACCGTTCCGGGTAGCCCTCTTTCAGGGCTTCCATAATGTCCTCACGGAACATCCGCGGGACTTTATATGCCTCTTTGTCGGGCAGTTGGAAGTTGCGCACACTAGCGCCAGCTGCTCCGGCCTGTTGCTCATCGACATTGGGTTGCGGCATGAACTCAGGCATCGGAAAGCGTCCGGCCTGGCGTAACATTGGTAGCGACATGCCCATCATCTGACCGCGTTGTGCCATCCCTTGCATCGCCTGTTGCAGACCATTTTCGGCATTCCGCAAGCGTTCCAGGGCCTCCTGCTCGGCGGGGATCGCCCGCTGACTGCGCTGTCCCTCGAGTGCCCCTTGGGCCTCACCCATAAAGGGGATGGCCTCTTGCAACTGCTGCCCAAGCTCCGCCGGCAGGAATGGCATCAACGGCAGGAGACGTTGCACATCCTGCTGTAAAGCCTGCGTGTCGTTGCGGATACCGCCCTGGCGTTGCCCCAGGTCTCTCAGTTGGCCCCGCTGGCTTGGGGTCAGCATCGCCTGCCGGTCCTGGGGCAAACCCTCAAGGGCCTGTTGCGCTGTCTGCAGCTGTTGCAGGGCGCGTGCGACCTGCTGCTGGAGACTACGATCAGGCTGCGCCAGACGCTCGGTACGCTGCTGCATCCAGGCCAGTTGCCGCTCCGTCTCTGCCAGATCTTCGGTCACCTGCGGGATATTGTGCTCGTTGAGACTATCGCGCACGGCCTGCAACTGCCGCAGGAGCTGCTGATAGGCATCCTGAAAGGCCGCATCGTTTTCCGGGTGCTGCCGCGCCCGCCGTGACATCTCCGCGGCCAGTCGGGACAGGTCATTCAACCCTTGTTCGAGACGCCGCTGCACCGTATCGAACGCCTGCTGTTGTGCCTCATTGAGCTTGTTTATGGTCT
>WNGN01007898.1_pt1 | contig 14314 bp, 13 predicted proteins | sample 5400561 | NCBI WGS metagenome assembly WNGN01 (sample SAMN13153379, study PRJNA577476) | soil metagenome | isolation source: 115 cm soil or saprolite under Garry oak tree replicate 2 | place: USA:California | collected 2016-06-15
ATGCCCCTTGTTGCAAGCCCAGATCGACAAAGCCGTCGGCAACCGCTACGACGCGAGCGCCGGCAACGCGAAGATTCTCGCGCGCGAGGCCTGGGCGCTCCATCAGGAGGGCAAGCACGCGGACTCGGTCGCGAAGTTCGACGAGGCCGCCAAAGCTGCCGGGATCACGTTGACGAAAAAGCAGTAGCGGCCCGCCCGGTCACGGCCCCAGAAGTCGAGCTCCAGCTGGAGAGAGCGCCGGACTATGTCCGATTCGTGGTCCGACGCTCTATCCAGCCGGAAACGCTAAAGCGAATGGCGGAGAGGCCGGGATTCGAACCCGGGACAGAGGTTTTGCCCCTGTAACCGCTTAGCAGGCGGCTGCCTTCGGCCAACTCGGCCACCTCTCCAAGTAGTCGGGCGCGCTCAGTATACACTTTCCGCGCATCTAGCTAGAGCCACCCCTCCGTCGAAACACGAGGGAACTGATGCCGATCAACACGGAGCCTCGATTTGTCGGCCAGGCGTGGATCACGCCGGCCGGGCCGGTGGTCGCCGGCGCGATCGGCAACTGGACGATCACCTACGAAGTGGGTCTGTACGGCTACGACGAGTTCGCCCGGCTGAAGATCGCGTGTCGCTTCGCCTCGGACTGGGGAACGCCGCAGTTCACCGATCCGGCGGCCGCCAATTACGCGACGGTCAGGCTCGAGTCTCGCAGCCCGACCAGCGTCGCGCATCTGAGCTGGGAGCCCCGCGGCTACATCCGCCCCTGGTTCAAGTGCCTGGTGGTCTCGATCCGCGACGGATCGCTCTATCCAGGCGACCAGGTGCACGTGACCCTCGGGGACAGGAGCCGCGGCGGGCCCGGCTCGCGCGCCCAGACGTTTCGCGAGCGCGGCTGCGAATGGCGGGTGCTGGTCGACCCCTTCGGCACCGAGCTCTATTCCGCGCTCGCGGCTTCGCCCACGCTCGACATCGTCGGGGGCGACTTTCACCGGCTGGTGGTGATCGCGCCGACGACCGTGCGTCCGGGTGAGCCCTTCGACGCGCTGGTGAAGGCCGAGGACGTCTGGGGTAACCCGTGCGAGCGGTTCACCGGCGACGTGGCGGTGAGCGTGCACGGTTGCGACGTCGCAGGGCTTCCGCGCCGGATCACGTTTCGCCGCGGCGAGCTCGCCGTCGCCTCGATGAGCGCGCTCCGTGTCGCCGACGCCGGCCGCGAGACACGCATCGTCGCCACGCATGGAGAGCACCACGCCGAATCGAACCTGGTCCGGGCCCTCCGTCCGAGCGAGCCGAAGACCTGGTGGGGCGATCTCCACGGCCAGACACGCGCCACGGTGGGCACCGGGACGATCGAGGAGTACTTCGCCTTCGGGCGTGAGGTCGCGCTGCTCGACATGATGTGCCACCAGGCGAACGACTTTCAGGTCACCGACGAGGAGTGGCGGCGGCTGCGCCGCGAGATCGATCGCTTCCACCAGGACGGCCGCTGCGTGATCTTCGTCGGCTACGAGTGGTCGGGGATGACGCCGGGCGGCGGCGATCGCAACGTCATGTTCCGCGGCGACGTCGCCGCGCTGCATCGCTCGTCGCACGCCGAGGTGGACGACATGCGGGATGCCGCCACCGACTGCTTCCCGGTCACCGAGCTGTTCAGCCAGTTCGCGGGCCGCGACGACGTCATGCTGATTCCGCACATCGGCGGGCGCTACGCCGACATCGTCGGGTTCCACGACGCCTCGCTGGAGCCGGTCGTCGAGATCTACTCGGACTGGGGACGGTTCGAATGGCTTCTCGAGGACGCGCTCACGCGCGGCTACAAGGTCGGCTTCGTCGCGAACTCGGACGGCCACAAGGGTCGCCCGGGCGCGAGCCACCCGGGCGCCTCGACCTTCGGCGCGTACGGCGGGCTCACCTGCGTGCTCGCCGAATCGCTGACCCGCGAGGCCGTGTTCGACGCGATCAAGGCGCGCCGCTGCTACGCGGTCACGGGCGCCCAGCGAATTCACGTCGAGCTCGCCGTGAACGGCCTGCCGATGGGAGCCGCGGGACGCGCCGAGGGCCCGGTGACGACCGCCGGGCGTGCGGTCGGCACCGGGCCGATCGAGCGGATCGACATCTTCCGCGGGCTCGAGCATATAAGGATGGCGTCGCCGTATGGTCCGGGCTCGTTCGAGGGCTCGAATCGGTACCGGATCGCGTGGGCGGGCTCCCGGGTCCGTGGGCGCGATCGCCTGACCACCTGGGATGGCTACGTCGAGCTGTCCGCCGGCCGCATCGTCGACGCGGTGCCGTTCGCGATGGAGAATCCGGAAAAGGGAATTCGCGAGCGGACCGACGCGCGCGTCGGCTGGATCTCGAACACCACGGGCGACGACGACGGCGTGGACGTTACTGTGGACGCGCCGGCAGGAGCCGCGCTTCGGTTCCACACACCGGTCATCCAGCTCGAGGTCAAGCTGAGCGACCTCTCCGACGGGCGAACGCTGACCTTTCCGGCCGGAGGCGTCGATCTCCGGGTGTTCCTGCGCCGCTTGCCCGCGCGAGGGCAGACGAGCGATCTCGCGTTCGATCACACCGACCCTTCGCCGGCGCGCGGCCGGTGCCATCCTTACTGGATTCGGGTGACTCAGGAGGACGGCGCCCAGGCCTGGACGAGCCCGGTCTACCTCGACCTCTAGCGTCCGCTACCTTTCCGGAATTGCTCGCCGATTCCTGAATGCCGCCGGCCATTTTTGGATGGCCGGTATTTGTCACCCTGCGCCAAGCAATTTGTCACCGAGAGGGTGACTCGCTGGCTAAGTTCGCGTTTCCTCGTTGGAGCCCGCGTGGCATCGCCATTGCTCCTGTTCTCTGCGGGTGGAAATTTGCCATGCATGACCCGCACGCGACGATGAGCAAGGGTGATCCGATGAGCGGAAAATCCCGGAATCTCAGGCGACTGGCCTGGACGTCCTCGGCCGGCTACCAGATGGTCGAGCTCCTCGTGGTCCTCGCGGTCCTCTCGGTAATCATGGCGATCGGCTTCCCGCTGTACTTGACCTACGCCCGTGCCCAGGAGACTGACGGCGCGGCGCGCACGGTCGTGGTCGCGCTCAACCACGCGCGGTCGCTCGCGGTCACCCGCGGCATCTCGCACACCGTGACGACGCAGACGAACCCGAACAACCGCATGCGGTCCAGCTGCGTGGCCGACGCCCAGTGGTGCCCGACTCCGATCTATACCGGCCCCGGCACCGACGGCGCCGGCTGGAGAACCCTCGAGAACGGATCGCGCCTCACGCTGGGTCCGGCGATCACGTTCAACGCACTCGGCGCGGCCACCGCCAACGGTGTGCTGCGCGTCCAGAACTCGACGGCGACGGGAAGCCTCGATGTCTGCGTGAACCCGTCCGGAAAGATCCGGGTCCAGGCCGTAGGAGCCGCCTGCCCATGAGGAGCACGATGCCGATGAAGCGGATGATCGGGCGGTCGCGCAGCGCCGACCGCGGGTTCACTCTCGTCGAGGTCCTCGTGGCCTCGATGATCCTGGTCGTCGCCCTGGTGGGCATGGCGACCATGTTTCCTCTCGGGTACCGCCAGATCGCCGACGCCGGACGGATGACCATCGCGGTGACTGGAGCCCGGCACATCCTCGAGGACATGGGGACGCTTCCGTTTCCCGCCATCGATCCTTCGACGACCTGCGCCAATCCGCCTGGAAACCTCGACTGTTTCAACCCGGCCCAGGGCCAGGTGTTCGACACGAACAATGTGGCCACCCTCCCCACGGCTGACCCGGCCCTGGCGATCGCCCGCCGCTGGCGCTACATGGTGGCGGGAGCGGGTCCCGGCTTCTCCTTCACGACAGCCGAAACGACCGCGTGGGGGAATCCGACGACGTTCGGGGGCAGCGCGACGGTGCGGGTCGACCCCGGCCCCAACAACGGCACGCGCGTGGTGACGGTGACCGTCACGATGCCGGGTCTGCCGACGCCCGTCACGGTCAACACCATCCTCGTGAGGATGTTCTGATGCGCATCAAGACGCTTCGCGACCAGTCCGGCTTCTCGCTCATCGAGCTCATGGTCGCCATGAGCATCTTCCTGCTCATCCTCGTGGGGGTCTTCCAGGTCTTCGACCCGAGCAGCCGGGCCTACTCGACGTCCGAGCGGAAGCTCGACGTCCAGCAGAACGCCCGGGTGGCGATGGACGTGATGTCCCGGCAGATCCGGATGGCCGGCTATTTCCCGGAGAACATCGACGCCGACAACACGAACGACCTCAGCAACTCGATCCAGGTCGCGACGGAGTCGGCCCTGTCGATCGCCGGTGACCTCGACGGCACGGGCGTTAGTAACGTCTTCACCTTCTGCCGAACCAACGCCGGGCTGTGGCGGGTCAAGGGCCCGATCGGGGTCGCGGCGTCGTACACCTGCCCCAGCGGATCGCAGTCCGACCTCCTGGCCGAGAGCGTCACCGGGCTGAGCTTCGCGTACTTCGACGCCACCAACACGCCGATCCCGAGTCCGCCGACCGGCCCCTATTCGCTCGACGGCCAGGGCCTGGCGGCGGTCCCGAGCTTCGCGAACACGACCGCGCGCGGCGCCGTGCGGCGCATCGTCATCGCCGTGACGACCCGTGAGAGCGTGCCCAACCAGCCCGCGCAGACTTTCAACCTGACCTCGGACGTGAGGCTCAGGAATCCTTGAGGGAGAGCTCCAGCATGTACGGATCGTGGCGTCAGTGCACGAACGAGCGCGGTATCGCCTCGGTCATGGCCATCTTCGTCATGGTGATGATGCTGGTGGCCGGCATCTTCCTGGTCCGCATGTCCAGCACCGAGGGTGACATTGCCTACGGCTCCGTATCGGCCGAAGGCAGCTTCTTCGCCGCTGACGCGGGAATCAACGTCGGCGTCGCCCGAGTCGATCTGCTCCCGCCCCTCGTCGCCGTCGGCGGGCCGTGCGCGGCCACCGGGGCGATCGGCAACTACACGTACTCGCTGGGAGCGGGCGCCGGAGCTGACGCGAACTGCTTCCTGAACACGATCCAGAAGGCCGGCTACTCGATCGGCAGCGGCACCGGGTACAACCCGGGCGGCTTCGTTTTCTACAACTATGCGATCACGGGGACCGGGACACCGACGACGACCTTCAAGAAGGCGCAGCGCGCGGTCGACGCCCAGGTTTCCTTCGGCCCGGTCGCACAGTGAGGTCAACCATGAAAAGCGTGAAGAGACTGAGCGCGTTCCTCGTGACTGCTGCGGCCGTCGCGGCGCTGGTTGTGCCGCCGCCGGCTCTCGCCGACGACAGCGACATCTTCGGCGCCAACATCCAGCCCAACGTCCTGATCCTGCTCGACAACTCGGGCAGTATGGCCGAAGTCATCAACTCGCAGCCGTACGTTTCGAGTGACACCTACGACATCATCAACCAGTGCGGGAACCTGAAGACCTCGCCCTGCTCCACCCCGGTCGTGTACAAGGCCGTCTCGGGCGGCAAGTACACCGTGTACGCGCAAGCCGTGGCCGACGTGAACAAATCGGCGGCGCGCCAGGCGCTGAACTCGGTCGGCTACTGGTCCGGGAGCATCAGCGGCTCCCAGGTTGACCTCTACCTCGGCAATTACCTCAACTATCAGATCGGGTTCTGCTCGGTCGTGGTGTGTGCCGGCGAGAAGAAGATCGACATCGCCAAGCGCACCCTCAAGGGCCTGGTCGACAACGTGACCGGCGTCCGCTTCGGCTTCATGAAGTTCTGGATGAACGACACTTATGGCAGCAGCTGCAACAGCAGCGGCCACTGCGGTGGGTCGATGGTCGCGCAGATGGGGACCAGCGCCGCCGTCATGAAGGCGGCGATCGACGCGATCACCCCGTTCGGCTTCACGCCGCTGGGCGAGTTCCTGAGGGACGGCGACAATTACTACAAGGGCGCCCAGCTCAAGAACGGAAACACCTATACGACCCCGATCCAGCCCACGGTCGGCGCGTGCCAGCCGAACTTCATCATCCTGGTCTCGGACGGTCTGCAGAACGGCTACCTGAACGTAGAGAACGAGGCAAGTACCAGCTTCGCCACCGATTATTCGAGCCTGCACGCCGGCAAGCAGAACGTCATCGTGCACACCGTCGGGTTCGCCCTCAGCGCGGCCGACAAGGCGGCGGGCGCCAACGACATTCTGAAGAACGCGGCCAAGAACGGCGGCGGCCTCTACTTCGAGGCGGAGAACGCGGCGCAGCTCGAGCAGGTGCTCCAGAAACAGATCCAGAGCATCCTGGCCGCCACCTTCACCTTCGCGACGCCGGTCGTTCCGACGACCAGCACGACCGGAAGCACGAAGGCCTACCTGGCGGCCTTCCAGTCCGATCAGTCCAGCCCCTTCTGGCACGGATTCCTCAAGGCCTACCAGCGCGACTCCAACGGCCTGGTCCCGATCTATACCTCGGGGATCAACATCGGAAAGCCGATCAACGCCCCGGTCTGGGAAGCCGGCGGGGTCCTGAACGGCATCGGGCCCGGGGCTCGCGTGATCAAGACCGTCACGAGCGTCAGCACTTCGCCCAGCGGCACCTCGACGATCGGCACCGGCTCGCTTTCGTCGTTCGATAAAAGCAATGCCGCTCTCACCTACACGAAGCTCGCGGTGGCGAACACCACCGAGCGCGATCAGCTGATCGACTTCCTGCGTGGCATCGACGTCATGGACGAGGACAACGACACGAACATCACGGAAGACCGGCCGTGGAAGCTCGGGGACATCTTCCACTCGACGCCGGTCCTCGTCACGCCGCCGGTGCTTGCGCTGAACGACTCGAGCTACACCGCGTTCAAGTCGGCTCAGGCCAGCCGGACGAAGGTCCTGATCACCGGGGCCAACGACGGGATGCTCCACGCGTTCCGTGAGAGCGACGGCGCGGAGCTCTGGGCCTTCATCCCGCCGGATCTGCTCGATAACCTCCACCCCCTGATCGCCAAGTCGGGGGAGCATAACTACTACGTGGACGCGAGCCCCATCGCCGCCGACATCAAGATATCGGGCAGCTGGAGGACCATCGTCGTCTTCGGTCTGCGGCGCGGCGGGCGATCCTACTACGCCCTGGACATCACGGACACCACAAGCCCTGGGCGGCGGGTACGACACCAGCCAGAACAACAACACCGGCAACAAGTTCTTTGCCATCAACCTCGAGACCGGCGCGCCGGTCTGGACGTACGACAACGCCTCCACCGGTGACGGTCAGTACATGAACTTCAGCCTCGCCGCGAATCCCACGGCGGTCGACCTGGACAACAACGGGTACGTCGACCACGTCTACATCGGCGACGTGGGCGGGCAGCTCTGGAAGTTCGAGGTCTCGGACACGTCAACCTCCAACTGGAAGGGCAAGCGTCTCTTCGCCGCGGCCGCGAGCCAGACGAACCCGCCGCCGGCCGGCGAGTACTACCCGGCTCAGGGGTTCTACGCCGCGCCGACGCTCGCCTTCGACAGCGGCCACAACGTGTGGGTCTTCATCGGCGCCGGCGACCGGAACCACCCGAACAACACGGCAAGCAACCGCTTCTACGGCATCCGGGACGCCAACATGACGAACGGCACCACGGTGACGGAGAGCATGCTCGCCGATGTCTCGAACGCGACCGGGTCCAACACGCTGGACACGGACGGCTGGTTCTTCGCGCTGGCCGCCAACGAAAAGGCGTTCGCGGCGGGGAACGTGTTCAACAACACCGTGCTCTTCTCGGGCTTCACACCGGCCACCACCGTGACGTGCGACAGCGGCGGCGGGACCGCCCAGCTCTACGCTGTCCAGATGACGACGGGCTACGCGGCCATGAACTTCAGCACCGGCCAGGCCCTCACGACGACCGACCACACTGCGACGAAATCGACGCAGATCGGCTCGGGCATCGCCTCGATGCCGGTCGTCATCGTGAACCCCCCGGCCGGCTCGGGGTCGGCCACGGCCTCGGCCATCACGGCCACGACGAACCAGCAGCTCCCGAACACCCCGGTTCCGGCGCCAGGCTTCCTGAAGCAGGTTCGCTCCTGGCGTGAGCAGATCCGATGAGAGCACCGCTCGTCGCGCTGGCGCTCGGCGTGCTTCTGGTGGGCGTCGCCCACGGGCAGGACAGGGCGGCTGACCAGAAGCGCGCCGACGCGGCAGCTAAGCAGAACGCGCGCGGCGCCACCCTCTTGAAGGAAGGCAAGGCCGACGAGGCGATCGTCGAGCTGGAGCAGGCCGTCGAGGCGGCGCCGGCGTCGGTCCTGTTCCAGTCGAACCTGGCCTACGCCTACGACCGCCAGGGGCGGGTCGATGACGCCGTCACCGCCTATCGCAAGGTGATCGAGCTCGATCCGAAGAACAGCGTCGCGCGCAACAACCTGGCGAACCTCTACAGCAAGAAGGGGCAGTACGACGACGCGGTCCGCGAGTTCGAGGACCTTCTCCAGCTCGATCCCGCGAACGCGACCGCCCGCGCGAATCTCGAGAGCGTGACGCGCAACAAGGGGATCGACCGCCAGCGCCAGGACCAGATCGGCGCCGCGCTCAAGGCGGCCGAGGCCAGCCCGAAGGATCCGCGCCCGGCCTACGACGCCGCCCGCGCCTACGCGCGGCTCGGCGACTCCGACAACGCCTTCGCCTGGCTCGAGCGGGCGCTCAACCTCGGGTACGACCGGCTGGACTACCTGAGCGCGGACCCCGATCTGGCGAGCCTGCGGAAGGATCCGCGGTTCACGAAGCTCCTGGACGAGCGGCGCGCGCAGCGCTAGCGCTTCGCCGGAAACGCGCTCGCCATGTGCCGCGCGGCTGTGTCCATCGCCGCGCGCATCGCGTCGAGCAAGCCCTTGCGCTGGGTGGCCGCGAACCAGCGCCCGGCGTCCGACTCGCCGAACTCCACGTACGTCCCCAGCTCCTCGCTCGTCAGCGCGCGATAGGTGTAGAGCCAGCGCACCAGGGCCGCTCGCGTCAGCGGGTCCTGCTGTGACCGCAGCTTGCGCTCCACGGCGTCGATTTCGCGTCCGGTGGGTCGCTGCGCGGGCGTCAGCACGGGCTCCAGCGAGCGGCTGACCGCCTGGGACGCGATGATGGCCATCTCGATCTGCAGATCGGCGCTTCGCATCACGGCCTCGTGCCGCAGGACCAGCGCGACGCGAGCGGGGGGCGGAATATCGCTCTGAAGGCCCATGGCGAAGCGCTCGAGGTCCTGCCGCGCCCCGGGCTCGCTGGCAGCAAGCTCCAGGGCGGCGATCCTCCTGAATAGCGGCGACCGGAGCTTGTCCATCACGACGTCCATTCGCTGCGTGTCGAAGTTCGATCGGAAGGCGCTCCGGACCGCGGAGTAGAGGACGTCCGGCCGGAACGCGTCGGTGAGGATCCTGATCACGCGCGACTTGTCCTCAGGCCGTACCGGAGTCTGCCGCGCGTCGTACTGCGCACGGATCTGCGCCGGGATCGTCTCGAGCGCTTTCTTGGTCCCGGAGATCTCGAGCGCCTCGGCGATGAGGGCGTCGCGCTCCTTGTCGCCCGGCCGGACCTGCGGCGGCTGGTCCGAGTACACGACGACGCCCTGATCGTTGACCCACCGGTAGGTCTTGGCCTCGGCGAGCGCGCCCGTCGTCAGCACGCCCAGTCCGACCAGCAATGGAATCGCCCGGATCATGGCGACCCTCCTTCTCGACATGTCAGTGCTTCACCCGACCAAAGAGCCGGACCGCCGCCGCGCCGTATTCCGCTTCGATCTGCTTCGTGTGAGCGACGACGACTTCCCAGACGCGTCTCAGCTCGGCGACCGGCTCGGCGTGGTCGTCGACGCGGAGGTTGTGGTACATGCGCGGCTCGCGCGGGGCCGCCACCAGGAGGGCCGCCGACTGCTTGCCGCGCTTGTCCCCACCCGCCTTCTGCCCGGCCTCGAGGGCCAGCAGCAGCCGCTCCGAGAAATCACGCTGCTCCCTGTCGTGTTCGCGAAACGCGCGGGACATTGCGGCGATGACGTCCGGGCCTGCCAGCATGTTGCCGGCCACCGTGAACACGTCGCCCTGCTCGTGACCGCACCACGGCACACAGCTGGCGCCGGTATGACAAAACGCGCGCTCGGCGTCCAGACCGTGAACCTGTCGGATCTCGCGCTCGCCGTCCTTGCGGAGCAGCGCGCTCAGGGCGACGTCGACCGGAACCCCCTGGGTCATCAGCGCCAGGCCCTGACGCCCGAGCTCGGTGTTCACGCGCGCCTGGGTGGCGATCGCTCCGCGGACCGAGACCCACGGCACGAGGCTTCCCACGTTGGGCCGTGCCGTCGCGACGGCGACCCCGAACGCGCCACTCTCCCGGTCTCGCGCCGTGATCGAAAAAGTGTGGAGATCAATCACCTTTTCAAGTTGTATCACGCGCCGGCCGTGAATTCGGCCGATTACCTGTCGGTTTACGCCGCGCCGGCCGCTCTTCGGGCCCTACGCGTCGTGGCGAGCGGCGCGACGACCTCTACGGCGCGGGCCTCCGCGTTTCTTGGGGCGGGCAGCGCCGACTACCTATGATGCTTAGAGGGGAATCGCCGACCCCTCACATTCGTCGTGAAGGAGAAGAGAGATGCGGGTACTGCTCGCTTTGCTGCTGATCGCCGGACCGCTCGCCTCGTCGGGCTGGGCGCAGGTGTCCTTTCCAACCCGCCCGCCCTCCGGCGGCATCATCGTCAGCGACGAGATCGGGCTGATCAGAGTCGAGCAGCGCCAGGAGATCGAGCGCATCGGCACCGCGCTGTTCAAGGAGACCGGGTTCCCCGTGGCCGTCGTGACCATCAAGGCCCTCGCGGCCCAGCGGGCCAGCGGCTACCCGATCGAGCGGTACGCCTCCGAGATGCTGGCCTCGTGGAAGCTGGAGCCGGTCCATCGCAGCCACGGCATGCTGCTCCTCGTGTCCGAGGAAGACCGCCTGGCGCGCATCCAGCTCGGGCCGGCGTGGGGCAACGCGCACGACGGTCGCGCGGTCGAGGTCATGGACTCGCTGATCCTTCCCGCGTTCCGGCGCGGAGACCTCTCCCAGGGGATCCTGGACGGCGTGCGCGGCTTCGACGCCATGGCGCGCGGGTTAGCGCTGCCGTCGCCGCCGCGCCCCTGGTGGCTGATCTCGGCGGCGGCGGCCGGCGGGCTGCTCCTCGTCGCCGGGATCGTCTCGCTCGGTCGGAGTGGACGTAAGGGCTGGGCGTGGGCCATCACCGGCCTCGTCGGCGCGATTGTTCTGTCGCGCGCCATCGCCTATGCCCGCGGCGGCGGCAGCTCCAGCACCGACGACAGCGGCGTCACCGGCAAGTGGTGACGGCCCCGGGGGCCTTGACGCAGGCGGGCTTTGGGCTGATCCTCGGGCGCGATGACCGCCATCGCGTCACGCAACATCAAGTTCGTGAGCCATTCGGACCAGGGCGGCCGCAGCGACGGCGTTCAGGTCATCGTGCACCGCGGCTATGCCTACATCGGCCAGACCTTCAGCAACGGCTTCACGATCCTGGACGTGCGCGACGCGCTCCACCCGAAATTCGTCGACTTCATCGCCTGCCCGCCTAACACCCGCACCGTTCACCTGCAGGTCCATGACGACGTTCTGCTGGCGACGAACATGCCGAGCGTCTGGACCATGCAGGAATTCCAGAACCAGCAGGACTATTTCGGGGCGTCACCGGCCGACAAGCTGACGGGGCGGGCGGGGAGCTTCACCGCCGGCATTCGCACGTTCGACATCTCCCACGGCGACCGGCCGCGCGAGATCGGATTTCTGCCGGTCGAGGGCATCGGGCCCCACCGCATCTGGTACACGGGCGGGCGCTATGCGTACGCCTCCATCCACTTTGCCGACTTCACCGATCACATCTTCGCGGTGGTCGACGTCGCCGACCCGCGCAAGCCCGAGGTCGTCGGTCGCTGGTGGATCCCGGGCATGTGGCGAGCCGGGGCCGAGACACCGACGTGGCGCCGCGGCCGGCGCTACGCGCTCCATCATGCGCTGGTGGCCGGCACGCTCGCGTACGGCGCCTGGCGCGACGGCGGCCTCACCGTGCTCGACGTGGCCGACCCGACGAAGCCCCGGCTGCTCGCCCATCGAAACTGGGATCCCCCGTTCGGCGGCGGCACGCATTCTCCGCTCCCGCTGCCGGATCGCAACCTGCTCGTCGTCGCCGACGAAGCCACGAGCCCGAATTGCACCCAGGGCCTGCGCTACGTGTGGGTCTGCGACGTTCGCGAGCCCGGCAATCCCGTCAGCATCTCCACGTGTCCGACGCCCTCGGAGACGGACTACTGCGCCAAGGGCGGCAACTTCGGTCCGCACAACCTTCACGAGAACCGCCCGGGCTCGTTTCAGAGCTCGCGCCTGGTGTTCGCCACCTACTACAACGCCGGCGTTCGCGTCTTCGACATCGCGAATCCGTTCCAGCCGCGCGAGGTCGCCTATTACGTGCCCGCCAATCCCGAGCGCATGATCGATCCGCGGCCGGGCCGACCGCAGGTGATCCAGTCGGCCGACTGCTACGTCGACCCGAATGGGCTCATGTACCTGACCGACTCCAACGCGGGCCTCAACATCCTGCAGTTCGAGGGCTCCTGAGCCCCTCGGCCCCGGGAGGACAGCGATGCGACGGCCCCGAATCCTGATTGCCCTCGGCGTGCTCCTGGTCGCGGCGGCGACTGCGTCGCAGGGGTCGGCCCAGAACGTGGTGAAGCTCGCGATCGTCGCCGAGATCACCGGCGGCGGCGCGCCCTCGGGCAACATGTGGCGCGATGGCGTGATCCTGGCGGTGGAGGAGATCAACAAGAAGGGCGGGGTGCAGGGCCGGCGCCTCGAGTCCTTCGTGATGGACACCCAGACCGATCCGCCGACCTCCGTCGCCGTCATCCGGCGCGCGATCAACGAACGCCCGTTCGCCATCCTCGGGACGGTGTATAGCTCCAGCACGGTGGCCAACATGGAGATCGCCCGGGAGGCCGGCATCCCGCAGATCAGCGGCTCCGAATCGGTGCTGGTCGTCCAGAAGGGCAACCCCAACATCTTCCTGACCTCCTTCAGCCAGCAGGTCGGGTTCGCCAAGCTCGTCCGCTGGCTCGTGGAAGATCTCAGGGCGAGCAAGATCGCGCTGATCTACGTCAACAACGCCTTCGGCCGGGGCGGCCGCGAGATGTTCCTGAAGTTCCTCAAGGAGCGGGGCAAGTCGGTCGTGGTCGACATTTCCACAGAGCCCCAGCAAGCCGACTTCACCGCAGAATTGACCCAGGTGCGCGCCTCCGGAGCCACGCACCTCATGATCTACAGCCACGAGGAGGAGAACGCGCGCATCATGATCCAGATGCGCAAGCTCGGGCTCAACGTCGAGCCGGTCGGGGACAACCTCTGCGCGCAGAGCACGATCGACGCCGGCGGCGACGCCATGAACGGCGCCCGCTGTCATGTGCCGATGACGGCGCTCTCTCCGGTGCCGAGCATGCTGGACATGGGTCGGCGGTTTCAGGAGCGGTTCGGGCGAGTCCCCGACCACAACGGCTTCAAGGGCTACATCGGCGTCCACCTCGTGAAGGCCGCGGTCGATCGGGTCGGCGCGTTCGACCAGGCCAAGGTGCGCGACTGCCTGCACAACAACTTCTTCACGGCGGCCGACGAGCCCGGACTGCTGATGGACACGTACGTGGACGAAAAGGGTGATGCCGACCGGGGCAGCTTCATCGTCGAGGTGAAGAACAAGAAGTCCGAGGTGGTGAAGGTCCTGCCCTTGCTGGCCGGACCCTATACGAAGCGGACCTGTCGCTAGATCCGAAGGAGGCGCTCATGGCAATCGCGCTTTCGCATGGCGGCCCCACGATGTACCGCTCCTCCGCTCCCTCCCGGCAGGTTCTGGTCGGGACCATCGAGGGCGTCGTCGCTCTCGAGCGTGACCCCGCCGGCGGGGGCTGGCACGTCGCCGACCGGACGCTGACCGACAAGCACGTCCACGCCATCCTGATCGAGCCGACGAGCGGGACGATCTTCGCGGGCATGAAGCACGGCTCCCTGTTCGCCAGCGCGGACGGCGGCCGCTCCTGGGAACGCCGGGACAAGGGGCTCACCGAGCAAAACGTGTACAGCCTCGCGAGCGCGCGGCAGGGCGAGCGCGTGCGCGTCTATGCGGGCACGGAGCCCGCGCACCTGTTCTGCAGCGACGACCTCGGCCGCAGCTGGACCGAGCTCTCGGCGATGCGCTCGGTCGACACGTCGCGCTGGAGCTTCCCGGCGCCGCCGAACGTCGCCCACACCAAGCACATCGCCTTGCACCCCGACGACCCTCAGACGCTGTTCGTCGGCATCGAGCAGGGCGGCCTCCTGAAGAGC
>WNGN01005065.1_pt1 | contig 14310 bp, 11 predicted proteins | sample 5400561 | NCBI WGS metagenome assembly WNGN01 (sample SAMN13153379, study PRJNA577476) | soil metagenome | isolation source: 115 cm soil or saprolite under Garry oak tree replicate 2 | place: USA:California | collected 2016-06-15
CTGTGAGGGCTTTGATTCGGCGACATCCTTTCTGCCCGCCATGTGGCCGGGGCCAGGGCTATATCCTGCCTGGGACAAAGCGCTCCGCGGCACGATGGACAAAACGATCAAAGCTTCGGGGAAAGGGTCGCTGCGCTTCAAGATCCCGCCCCACTCTCCAGCGAACGCTGCCGGCTCGTGGCGCCAGCCCTTCGAGCATAATTTCGGGGCCGGCGCGACGTTTTATGTGCAGTTCCGCCAGCGTTACTCCAAAGAATTCTTGAAAAACAATTGGGGAGATACGAGCTGGAAACAAGTGATTCTTCACAATGAGGCGGCAACCTGCGCCGATGTCGAACTGACTACGGGGCAGTACTACCACGACGGCTTTCCGATCATGTACACGGATTGCGGGGCGCGCGTTCTCGGCACGAACGACGGGAAACCGCCTTACAAGCTCGAACAGGGCGATTACAACTGCTGGTACGACCACTACAACAAGAACGACTGCTTTTTCTATCCCGCGGACCAGTGGGTGACGTTCTACTATCAAGTTTCGATCGGCCACTGGGGCAAGCCCGATAGCACGATCAACGCATGGGTCGCGCTCGATGGCCAGAGCTACAAACAGTGGATCAACATGCCGAAGTTTGTGTTGAAGAATGACCACCCCGGACAGGACTACGACACGCTGACCCTGCTGCCGTATATGACCAACAAGAGCATGAGCCTCGATCATCCCGTGGCGTACACGTGGTACGACGAGTTGATCGTTTCGAAGCAACCGATTGCGCCGCCCACGCACACGACGCCCCCAGCTTCAAATTAAATTTGGCGGATCCTACTGGCAAAGGCGCCGACAGCTAACGCGCCGCGACTTGTTCGGCGAGAGCGCCGGGGGACATCTTCCAATTCTGACCGTCGAGGAAGATGCGGCACCAAGTCTCGAGGGCAATCAGCGCAAACAAGTGATCGGTGTGGTCACTGCGCTGTTCCCTGTGGGCCTTGAGAATGCGTTCGATCACGGGCCAATGGAAGAGGCCGCGGCGGCGGACCTGTTCTTCGGAGAGCAGGTCGGAAACCGTGGCGTGAAGGTCTTTTCGCAGCCATGCGCCCATGGGCGCTCCGAACCCGCGCTTTTTGCGATTCAGGATTTCGCGAGGCAGCCACGGCGCTACAACCTTTTTCATCAGATACTTCAACGTGAAGCCGCGCACTTTCAGCGAGGAGGGCATGCGGCTAGCGAGTTCCACCAGCTCGAAGTCCACCAGGGGCGCGCGGCACTCGATCGAAGCGGCCATGCTCATCCGGTCGGTCATGGCGAGGAGATCGTCCGCGAGAGAAGTTTTGAGGTCGGCGTAAATGATGCGGTTCAGGCTGTCTGAATCTGTGCGGCGTCTGAAGTAATTTTGCAGGGCCGCAGCCGCCAGATCCGAGCCGTTGGAGTTACCTGCCAACTTGTTTCGGAGCAGTTCGCGCTGCACTTGGGGAGCAAAAAGCGTCACATAGCCCATGTAACGCGACGCGGGGTCCAGCTCCGCCGATTTGACGAACGCTGCGGCGTAGCGCGCATAGTCCTTCCAGGAGGAGTGCCGATCCTGGGGGATTCGGGACAGGAGCTTGGGCAGCCATTTCTTGCGGAGCGCGCCTGGCAAGCGGCTGTAATACTTCATCAAGCTGTCGCCGAGATATCGGCGGTAGCCGCCGAAGAGCTCGTCGCCGCCCACGCCGGAGAGGATCACCGTGACGCTCTCGCGCGCGAGCTTGGAAACAAGATACGTGGTCAAACAAGCAGAATCGGCAACCGGCTCGTCGAGATGCCAGATGAGCTTGGGCAGCAATTCGCTGACCTCCGGGTGTACGACGATCTCGTGATGTTCGGTGTGGAAGGCCTGCGCCACGGCTTTTGCGTAGGGCAGCTCGTTGTAATAGCTGTGCTCGCCTTCGTAGCCAATGGAATAGGTCTTCACGGGGCGGTCGGTCATCTTGGCCATGGCCGCCACGATTGTGCTGGAATCAATTCCACCGCTGAGGAATGCGCCCAGGGGCACATCGCTGATGAGTTGCATTTTCACGGTTTCCAGGAGCTTGGCCCGGATTTCTTCAATCCACTCTTCTTCGCTACGCTCTTCGGGCTCGCCGAAGGGCACATCCCAATATTCCCGGTTTTCGATGCCGCCTTGCTCCACGACGAGATAGTGGCCCGGGAGCAACTTCTCGATTCCTTCGATGAGGCTGAGCGGAGCGGGCACGTACCCGAGGGCAAGGTATTCTTCCAGGGCGGAGAGGTTCAGGCGCCGAGGCACGTCGCTGAGCTGGAGGATGGACTTCATCTCGGAGGCGAAGAGAAGCCGACCGGGCTCGCGGCGGATGTACAGTGGCTTTTCGCCGATGCGGTCGCGGCCCAGGACGAGCCGTTCGCGGTTTGCGTCCCACAGAGCGAGAGCAAACATCCCGCGCAACCGGCGGAAGAAATCGAGTCCCTCTTCCTCGTAGAGGTGAACAATGACCTCGGTGTCCGTTCGTGTGCGGAAGCGGTGCCCTTTGGCTTCGAGCTCTTGACGAAGGGTAGGGAAGTTATAGATTTCGCCGTTCAGGACAATCCACAGGGTTTCGTCTTCATTGGAGATGGGTTGATGGCCGCCCGAAACGTCAATGATGCTGAGGCGGCGCATGCCGAGGCCGATGCCGCGCCCGACGTAGTGACCAAAGTCGTCTGGGCCGCGGTGCTCGATGACGCTACCCATGCGCTCGAGAAGCGGAGCCAGCGGCGCATCCGGCCGATTGAACTCCGCCACTCCGTAGATTCCACACATAAGGTCGCTCGATTCCGTCCTAAGAGCCGGTCATGCCGAAAACCGTTTTACCCGGCAAAACTCTCCGCCTTGCGCCCTGCCGCGGAGGCGGCTTCGTTTCTCACGCCGGAGAGGCAGCGGGCGAGTTCTCCGGCCTGGTTTCGCCTGGTGTAGCGCTGAATCCTTTGCGCGTCGGGGAGCGGATGCGTCCCCGAGCGCAAAGCTTCCAGAAAACCGGGGAAGCCGCGGAAGATCTCTTCTTCGTCCGCGAGATTCAAAATAGTTGCGCCGCTCACTTCGTTCAGCAACGCGGCTGTGTCGCCGGTGTAAGTGGTCAACGCAAGAACGGGCTTGCGCAGACGGAGATATTCATACGCCTTGGCCGGGATCTGGTGGTCGCAATTCGCAGCCTGAAACAGCAGGAGGCCATCCGCTTCCGCGCATTCCTGCAAGGCTTGGCGATAAGGTACGTGCGGCCGGAGCTGAACCAGATCGGCGATTCCGAGGTCCTGAATCATCTGCTGATAAGAATCTTCGGCACCAGGCGCGCGGAGCGTGATGGCAAGAGAGGTGGCGCTCAATTCGCCTCCATGCTTGAGCCGCGCCAATGCGCGGAAGAACGGCCGCGGATCGCGCTCCTCGGGATAGATGAGGCCGGTGTGCAGCAGGCGCACAGGCCGATCGGTAAGGAGGGGTCGAGATGGAGCCGCGGTTAAATTCGCGAAGTCCTCTTCGTCGTAGCCGTTCGGAATCAGAAGGCAATTTTCCGGCAACAAGTTCGGATAGCGCTCCAGATACATGCGGCGGGTGGAAGCAGCAGTGAAAATCACGCGCGAGGCATACCGCATGGCCATTCGCTCCACCCACCGGCGTACGCGCCGCGTGCGCGGATCCCGGGGATAGTCGTCTTCCGTCATGGAATCGCGCAGGTCAACGACCCAGGGCTTTCCCGTGATCCGGTGTAACACCAAACCAGACAGAATTGCCGTAGTGATGGGAAACGTGGAGAAGATGACTTCGATCTTGTGTCTGTGGATGGCGGACAGCCCTGAGGGAATCGCACCGAACAGCCAGGTAACCCAGCGATCGGGCAACGCCATCCCGTCCAGGTAAGCTCCGCGAAAGCCGAGATGCTTTTTGGTGTCAAGAGCGAACGCTCGCACGACAGGAACGTCCCGGGGAACGGCAGCATCGCCAGCGGGGTCAAGAGTTTCATAGGCGCGCGGATGGAGAGTGAGCACAGCGGGCTGCCATTCGAATTCGGGTAAGTAGCGGCAGAATTTCAACGAACGCAGAAGCCCGCTCGAGCCGGTGCACGGCGGGAAGTGATAAGCGATGATGAGAACGCGTCCCACGGCCAGAAGGTCTTCTCCTTCTACGTGATCGTGAAATCGAGGCACAGGTCGCGCGGGGCGTCCGAAAATTCGCCGCGGTGGCGGATCAGCAAGTCGCGGCCGGAATCCACCCAGATCTCCGGTGGCGCGGCATGGCTCAAGAAACCGAGGGGGCTGGCGGAACGCGCGTAGGCGCCTGACTGGAAAATCCCGAACAGGTCGCCGATTTGCGCGCGCGGAAGCGTCACGCCACGAGCCACGGTGTCCAGCGGAGTGCAGAGCGGCCCAACGACGTCCACGGTCTCTTCGCTAGGCGCGTCGAGCTTGGTCAGCAGCGCAACGGGGTAGTTCCGCTTGATGGTTTGCCCGAGATTGCCGGAAGCGGCGAGGTGATGATTCATCCCGCCGTCGAGAATCAGGAATTTTTTCCCGCGGGAGATCTTGATATCGTTCACCCGGGCGAGGTAAATGCCTGCCTCGCCGACCAGAAAGCGGCCGGGCTCGACCAGGAACCGTGTGCCGTTGAACGCCGGATCAGCATCAATCCCGGCGAAGAGCTCCGCCAAGCCCGCCCGCAAAGATTCAAGGTTCAACTCGTTCTCGTGCGCAAAGTAGGGAATCCCCAGGCCACCGCCAAAATCGAGCGTGCGAAGGGGTTGTCCTGTGCGCTGAGCGACGCGGCGCGCGATACCGAGACCGTGACGGTACTGGCTCACAAGGACAGAGCTTTCCAAGATCTGCGTGCCGGTGAAGAGGTGAATTCCCCGGAATTCGAGCGATGCGTCGGCAAGTACGGCGTCGAGCACTTCATCCAATGTCTCTTCATCCACACCGAACGGCGCGGGACGCCCGCCCATGCGCATGGCGCCGCCTTCGGCTTCCTCCGCGGGATTCACACGAATTGCCACGCTCGCGCGGACACCAAGCCGCCGGCTGATCTCGCTGATTCGCTTTGCTTCCGTCAGGGATTCGACGTGAATCTCCCCGATGCCCTGCGAGAGAACCAGTTCGAGTTCGGCTTCCGTTTTGCCCGGCCCGGCAAAGAGAATCCGCTCCGCGGGGCAGCCGGCTTGGATCGCCTGGCAAAATTCACCTGCGGAAGCGATCTCCAGCCCACAGCCGCGTGAGAGAAAGTGGCGCACAATGGCTTGATTCGGGTTCGCCTTCACCGAATAACAGATCGAGAATTGCGGCGGCAACGCACGGCGAAGCGCGTCGAGCTTTTCGTCGAGCACTTTCCGGTCATAGATGAACGCCGGCGTGCCGTATTTTTCGGCAAGCGCCGTGACGGGAATTCCGCCGACGAGCAATTCGCCGCGCGAAATAGCGAAATGCTTCTCGGCCAGGGCTCTTGCCGGATGGTCCATTACAATCCTTCTTGCCGCCGCAGGGTGGGATAATCCACTTTGCCACTGCTGGTTTTCGGCAATTCCCTGAGAACTTCGACAAACTTGGGCACCATGTAGCGCGGCATCTTTTCCGCGCAGTGCTCGCGCAGAGCTTCAGTATCGAGGGGGTCCCCATCCAGGGGCACGACAAACGCTTTGATCGACTGCCCCAACACCTCGTCGGGCACGCCGATTACTGCGGCCCCGCGCAGTTTGCCGGATTGGAATAACACTTCCTCGACTTCGGTCGGGCTAATGCGAAATCCGGAGGACTTGATCATCATATCGCGGCGGCCGACGAAATAGAGGAAACCGTCCTCGTCCATCTTCACGAGGTCGCCCGAATAGCAAACTTTTTCGCAATCGCCCATTTCTGGCGGGAGAAGAGGATTGGGACGCAGGGCGCGCGCGGTGTCTTCCGGACGATCCCAATACCCCAGCGAGACGGTCGGCCCGCGATGCACGAGTTCGCCAATTTCCCCCGGCTTACAAAGCTGGCCCTTCTCGTTGAGCACGAGTATCTCCGTGTCCGGAATGGCTTTGCCCATGGAAGTGGGGCGGCGGTCGAGTTCTTCCGGCGGAAGATAGGTGGAGCGAAAGGCCTCGGTGAGCCCGTACATGAGAAAGATTTTTGCGGTGGGCAACGCTGCTCGCAGGACTCTGAGCACGGCTTGCGGCATGGCGCCGCCGGTATTGGTAATGTAGCGGAGATCAGGGAGCGGCTGCTTGTTGAGTGTGGAGTTGGGTTGGGCAAGCAGACTCCATAGCGTCGGGACGCCGGCCAGGCCAGTGATGCGCTCCTTGAGCAGCATCTGAACGATTTCGCGGGCGAAGGTGAAGTTGATGAGCACCAAAGTCCCGCCCTTCTCGAAGGCGGCCATGAGCTGATTCATTCCCGCATCGAAGCTGAAGGGCAGAACCGCCAGAATGCGCTCGTTCTCGGTGATTTCCAGATAGGTTGAAACAATCCGGCTTCCGGCCACAACGTTGGCGTGGCTCAGCATCACGCCTTTGGGCTTGCCGGTTGAGCCCGAGGTGTAGAGGATCGCAGCCAAATCTTTTTCGATGCTGGATTCTTTCCAAGCGGCCGGGGGATCCGTAGCGCAGAGGCTATCAAAGCGATAAACGGGAAGATTGGTTTCGGGGGCTTCACCATCACCGGTGACAACCAGAAACTCGAGCGAGGGTATGCGCGGCAAGACCTCCGCCAGTTCCGTCAGTTTTGCGGGAGTTGTGATCAGACCTTTCATCCCGCAGTCGGAAGCGATGTGCATCACCTGTTCGGCGTGAAGCAGCGCGTTGATCGGCACATAGACGCCTTCGCCCTGTGAGATCCCGAAGATGGAAATCACCTGTGGCACAGAAGCGTCTAGATAAATCCCAATGCGGTCGAGGCGACTCATACCGGCTGCGCGCAGAGCCGTTGCGAGACCGGCAGTGCGCCGGGCCACTTGCGCGTACGTGAGGCGTTCACTGTTGTGGACAAGCGCCTCTTTTTCCGGGATTCGCTTGGCGCTCTCGCGCAATAAATGCCAGATCAGAAAGTCCATCTGCTCGCTCTCTTCGTTTCGTAAATGACCTGCTGCATTGCACCAAAAACTGCCTACGCCGGCCGCGGCACTCCTTGCGTTTTGGGGGCGCGTCCAGCGAGAGCCAACAGCGCGCGTTTGACGGCGCGCCCGCCGACGTGACGAACGATTGCCAGCGCGCCGCGCAGGGTACGCGGGTTCATCGCCAGGATGCCCCAGCGCTCCCGCCGGTGCGACATCCAGTCCCGCTTGTATTTGTCGTCGCCAGTGAGATAGTCCACCTCGCGGACCTTGTCCACGTCCAGCACGTGTTCCATCAACTTTGCCGTCAGGATGCTCCCGGCGGAGAAATCCGCGAATCGCTCATCGTAGGCCAGTTTGTAGATCGACGCCACGCCGTTCTGTACGATCCAGAATTGCGCGGCCGCCGGTTTGCGATCGATATGCACCAGTCCCAGCCGCAGCCAGCCCATTTCCGCGCACGTGCGCATCAGCGCGGGAATGAATTCCGGGTAAGGCTCCGGCTGCTTCCAGCTTGCGAGATAGACATTCCTGTAGGCTGCGATCGCCGCCTCGAGCGCCGCGCCGCCCGTGACGACCTCGATCTTCGCGCGGCCGGAGCGCTCGAGCTTCTTCCTCTTCCGCGTGAGCGTGTTTTTCAACGCGGACGGCAGGCGATCGAGATATTGGGCGAAACTCCGGCCATTCACCGCAAGATACCAGTTGCCGAAGCAGAAGTAGGTTTGCACCACGAAACCTGCCGCCTCAAAACCTTCCACGAGTGAATGGAAGGCAGGAGCGTTGACATCGAGCGGCCTGAGCTCCACCACATCGCAGGGAGATGAGTCTTTGGCGACGGCCCGGGCCAATTCAGCGGCGGCACGCGCGCCCGCAGCACGATCCAGAACAGGACTGAATAAGGAAGTATAGTAACTGGAGAGCGAGGAGAGCTTCCGCACTTGCCGGATCCCCGATGCCTGCTCTTTCCAGAGGGCGGCGAGAGCCGCCTGTGGCGCGTCATTCGAATCGGGCGGCGTCACGCAATAGATCCTGACGCGGTCGCCCGGGTCGAGCGCGTAATTCACAAATGTTCGGTACCAAGGGAGACCATGAAAGAAGCACTGCGCGCCGGCTTCGTCAAAGAGCCGCGCGGCCTCCGGGGGCAATTCGTCAAAACTGGAATAGATGCGCATACTGCTCATCGCGGGGTCTCGGTCTTCTTGCGCACGAAAGCGGCCACGGCATCCAGCGATTCGAAGTTCTCCGGTAGGAGTTCCTCGTCGGCGACCTGGATGGAAAACTGTTGTTCGAGAAAGTGCACGAGGTCCAGGATGCCGAGGGAATCGATCACGCCCGTCTCGAGCCACTTCTGGTTCCCGTTGACAGCGCTCTTCCTGGCCAGTGGGAATGCTTTCAGCACGAACTCGCGAATCCTTTCTTCCATGGTCTGGGCTTGAGTCATGACATTTCCTGTGGGATCAACTGTCTCGTTCGCCCTGCATGAGGTGCCAGTTCGCCAGCGACGCTGAATCGAACGGTAAAGCGCCGTTCGGAGTGTAGGCAACCACTGGCGACTCTTCGCGCCGCCAGAAACCCGCGCGCCGGAAAAGCGCGCTCCAGGGATGCGAGCTGCCGGCAACCATGTCCACTGTCGCGACACCTCGCGCGGTGAGAAGCTGTAAAACACCGGCGAGGAGGTGCGCGATCACATCCGGTTCGTGGGGCGAACAAAGGTCAACAATCCTCGCTTCTTCACCGTCCTGCGAGAACACCGCATATCCGACAAGCTCACCTTCACGGCGGGCAGCGAGGATCTCATAGGACTCACCCGGATGGGCCAGATAGCGCCAGTTGAGGTACTCAGCCGTTCGCGCCGTGAAGATGCCGGGACATTCCCTGAGCTGCTGATCGAGCGCAGTGAATTCTGCGCTACATGCTCCTGGATGCAGGGCGACGAGCATACGCGCTAGTTTCTTGGAGTGAACAATCGGCTCCAGTTTGGGCTCGAGGCGCAACGGCTTGACCCAACGCACGAGCGTCCCTGTTTGTGAGATACCCAGGCGTTTGTACACGGCCATCATGCTCAAGCTGGGAAAGTCGTAGCAAAACTCAAACGGAGCTTCGCCCGCGGCTTCGAGACACACGCGCTGCAATTGCAAAGCAGGACCCAAGCTTCGGTATCTCTCCTCAAAACAAAAATCACCCAGCACCCAGCCCATCCTTTCGACTCCGTCGAAGTACATCTTCCGCGGAAACGCAGCGGCAGCTCCGACGGCAGCCCCAGTCTGACTTTCGCAGGCCAACCAGGCGCGCGCGGCACCGTGAGGGCAGGCGCAGTAAAGCCACTCAAATCTCCGGGAATCCGCCCGCGGCGAAAGGTGCCGGCGGAGCAGCTCCATGAGCTCGGTACCGTCGGATTCCAATCTGGCGCGACGAATTCGAAGCGACATCCCAGGTCAGCCTGTTCCACACCCTTCACGTCTCAACGCAGCGCCGCTCTGAGAATTTGCGGCTGGCCCGCACGCGCCAGATCGCAATGTCCGCAGCATCCAGGGGAAGATTAGGACGAGCGATTCAATTCCGATAGATCTTTCGCCTGCCAACAGCGCATATCCGTGGAAGCAAGCCGACTGCCAGATCTCCTTCCTTCCCGCCGTCCAAACTATCTCTAAACCTGAGATTCCATTGGACCTATTTCGGCGATGGGTGAATAACGCGGAGCACGCATGGAGCACTTTGCTTTTCCCCGTTCCAGCCCGTGTCCAATTGAGGAAAAACTTTTCTTAGATATCCTCCGGTGAGTCTACTCCGTTGAAATCTACCGGGAAGCTCATCATCCATAGCTACCGTACAGAGCTCATTGCACTTGGCTAAGAATGCGGCCCATCGGCAGGAACGGGGAGCCCTCCTGGTTCGGTGCTGGGCAAGAAATTGGCCATGAATGGCCATTGCGCTTGCATTGAACGCGATTCGATCTCTCTGAAGCAATGCTGATGCGGTGGGGAGCGGGGCCCCAATTGTCCTCGTAAGTCGTGAACTATCTATGGATTGACACGGTGGAATGTCAGGGCCTCCGGGCTGGCTGGGGTTTGGTCTACGAACTGCTAAATGAGGGATGTCTCGCTGCTTCTGTCAAATCATGTCCGGATGGCTGCTTCTCGCCCCTTGAACCTGCGCTGTGGCAAAGGCAAGTCCGCAAGCATGGAGCCCACCGCGGGGACTTGAATGGGGGCGAACGACTTATGTAAGAGAGAGTTCTGAGGATGCTCAAGATAGGTGGCCAAAGAGTTCCGACCGCACTTGTCCTGCTGGTAGCTACGGACTGCATTCTGATTACGCTGGGTTTGCTTCTCGCCACGGTTGTTCGATTTTCTGTAGGACCCGGTGGCTCTATTGTTTCTTACTTAGCGAATTGGCAGTTATTCTGGCGCTTCGCGCTGGCTGTTTTGGTGTGCGGGGTCTGTCTTTACTTCAATGATCTCTACGACTTCCGGGTGATCGCCAACCGCAGAGAACTCCTAGTGCGTCTCCTCCAGGCGTTCGGTGTGGCATGCATCGTTCTGGCGGTCTGCTACTACATTGATCCGGACCTTGAATTCGGCAGGGGCATTGCGGCTCTGGCATCGCCGGTGATTCTGTCGTTGACCCTTGGCTGGCGGTGGCTGCTGCTTGAGAGGAGTCACTCGCTGGGCTCGCCAGAACGGATGCTCATTATGGGCACGGGACCAACGGGCGTCTCGCTCGCGCGAGACATCATCCGGCGCCCGGAATTGCAGTTGAAGGTGGTCGGATTCCTGGATGAGAAAGGGGAAAATATCGGCAAGTCTCTCGTGAATCCGGGAATTATCGGCGCTACGGCGGACGTCGAAGCAATTGTCCAGAGAGAAAAAATCGACCGCGTGGTGATTTCGCTCCGCGAACGCCGGGGCCAGATGCCGGTCCGGGAACTGCTGCATCTGAAATTTGCCGGAGTCCGCGTGGACGACGCCCATAGTTTTTATGAGCAGATGAATGGGCGCATACGTCTCGAATATCTTTCCCCGAGCTGGCTAATACTTTCCAACGGCTTTCGGAAGTCGGCGCTATTGGTTTGGGCCAAGCGGGCACTGGATGTGCTGGTGTCGATCGTGGCATTGATTCTTTGCCTGCCGCTGTTTGGCGTGGTTGCCGCGGCAATCTGGCTGGAAACCGGCTTTCCGGTGCTGTTTCGCCAGGAGCGCACGGGTCTGCGCGGGCATAGCTTCCAGATGCTGAAGTTTCGCTCGATGACCAACAGCGCCGAGGAAGAAGGCCCGCGTTGGGCCGCGGACAGCGATCATCGAATCACGCGAGTGGGGAAGTGGATCCGCAAATACCGCATTGACGAGTTACCCCAGGCCATAAACGTTCTTCGAGGCGAAATGAGCATCGTCGGCCCACGGCCGGAGCGGCCGGAATTCGTGTCCATGCTTGAGGAGCAAATTCCCTTTTATGGCTTGCGGCACTCGGTGCGTCCGGGCATCACCGGCTGGGCGCAGGTGAAGTATCAATATGGCGCGAGTGTCGAGGAGGCTAAAACCAAGCTCGAACACGATCTGTTCTACATCAAGCATCTCTCCATCATGTTGGACCTTGCCGTCATGTTCGAGACGGCCAAAGTCATGCTGTCAGGCCGGGGCGCCAAGTAGGAGTGGCGAATGAAAGAGCGCAGTCCAGTCTCGAGAGCGAGGAGTTTCGCTGGGAAGCTGCTCGACGGGTGCCTCGTGTCGATTTGGGTTTTCTCCTATGCGGTCCTGCGGTGGGGGTTTGAGCTGCTTAGGCTGGTGGAATCCCGTCCTGAGGTTGCGAGGGAACGAACGAGCTGCTGCCGGGAGACAGAACAGAGTAGATAGCAGGGGCCGGGATTCTGCCGAACGAGGACCGACGTGCACTGGCTAGGGGAGTTCTGAACGAGTTTTCTGTTTTTGAGCACGTAGTTTCCGCGTGACCTCTCACGAACTTCCCGTAGTGAGCTAAGTATTGCATTTAGAAAGTCTTACGCGTTGAAGAGGTTGGCACGATCGATGCTCAAGGAGAAGAAGAATTCTATCACCATTGGAACTTTTCGGCCGGAGGTCGCGGTGAATCGTCACGGGTTCAAGTCTCTGATCCTGCTCGCGAGTGCCTTTGCGATTGGGGGTTTACTAGGGGCAGAAGCGGGTAGAGCGCAGGCGTCTGGCTCAGCGGCTAAGAAGGTTGATAGGAAGGAAAAGAAGACTGAACGGAAGCAGACGGCTGCGACGCCCAATGACAAGCCCGCAGGCGAGAAGAATGAGACAGTTGCAGTGAGTTCGGTCGGAGATATGACGAATGGCGTACCGACTCCCGCCGACTATCGGGTGGGGTTGGAAGACGAATTAATGATTTCCGTCTGGCACGAACCTGAGCTTTCTCAGGCCGTCGTGGTGCGGCCGGACGGGATGATTACCCTGCCGCTGCTCAATGACCTCAAAGTGGTCGGGTTGACGACAGAAGAAATGCAAGCCCTCCTGACAGAGAAGATGAAAACCCTGGTGAACGATCCACAGGTTACTGTGATCCTGAAGGCGGTGCACAGCCGCAAGGTATTCCTGGTTGGGAACGTGGCCAAGCAGGGTGTCTACCCGCTGGGTGGAAGAAAAACAGTTTTGGAGTTGCTTGCGGAAGCGGGAGGTCTGGGACCTTTTGCGAAGACCAGATCCATCTATGTGCTTCGCAAGGAGAACGGGAAAGAGGTTCGGCTATCTTTCAACTACAAGAAAGCGCTCTCGGGAAAGGGGAACAATCCTGAACTGATGCCCGGTGACATGGTGGTCGTTCCCTAATTGTTCCGGCCTGGGGAGAGCGGCAACAGCCAAGGGGCAGGAGAAAGAACGATGCGAATTACGAGACATTTGCCAGTACGACTGGCCTGGATCATTTTGGCGGCTTTGACACTTTCGGTATCTTCGCGCGCACAAGACGAGTCCTCATCCAAAAAGCCTGAAGAGCAGGGGACCGCTCAGACTCCAACGGCGACCCAGGAAACGCAGACCGACCCGGCTCAAGCGGCCGCGGCGCCGACTCCGGGGTATCCCCTCGATGCGCAAATCCATCCGGCCGGACAAGCCGTGCCCTGGATAGGGACGACTTCTCCACTCCGCTGGGGCAGTTTCTCGATCGGGAATTTTACTTACCAGCAGGTGCATGATAATTTCCGTCCGCAGGGGGGCTTGCCCAGTAGCGTGCTGAACCTCAGCATTCTTCGCACATCGCTGGTCTTCGATAAAATGTTCCACAAACAGGAAGTGGTCCTGCAATACGAGCCGCAGTTGGCAGTCCTGAATGGTCAGTTGGCTAGCAATGCAGGCATGGACAACGATGTCGTTTTCGGGAGTACCTTCGAATTGACCCCGCGCTTGAGCTTGACGCTGAAGGATGTATTTGCACAAGTCCGCACGCGCCAACTGTTTCCTCCGAAGGTCCTGGCTGTGGACGAGCAGGCTGGCAACGTCGTCCAGAACAACTTTCTCCAAAACCAGGGCAGTTTCCTCATGAACACGGTAGCAGGCGTGATCAACTACAAGTTGAGCCCGCGGACTCTGCTCACTGTTTCTCCGATGTACCGTTACGCGAATACGACGGATAAGAATCAAGCCAATTACGTAGCAAACGGCCATGACTACGGGACCGCTGTTGCGGTAACCCGGGCGCTGACGCCTCGGCAGAATCTCGGCATCACCTACACGATGGAAAACTTGCGCGCGGCAAACGTGCCGACCGCCGCTAACACGCATTTTAATACCGCCGGCCTGTTCTATTCGTATCAACTATCGAAGACGTGGTTGTTCCGGGGACAGATTGGCGATGAAATCGCAACGTATTCGGGCGGTCTGCCAACCGTGAATACGCTGGCGGGCGGAGCGACGCTGGTCAAGAGTTTTACCAGGTCTGTTTTTGCGATCGCTTACATGCGGGGGAATACGCAGCAGAATTTCATCACCGGGCAAATCGGGGACCGGGGTGACATTTCCTACGGGATCCATCTCACTCGGCGGCTGGGTTGGTACAACGGGGGCGGATACTACCGGGAGACAGGAGCCGACCCCCGGACGAAGGGCTCGTACGGAGCCTCGTCCGTGGAATTCAACTTTGTCGGGAACCTGGTGGTTTTTGGAAGCTATACGTACATGTTCCAGGTGTCCAGCACGCCCCAATTGCTCTCGGGCACGCGCAATTCAGTGAGCCTTGGGCTCAAGTGGGAACCCCGGGCGCTGCCGGTGCATTGAGCTCGGGAGTCGGACCACGT
>WNGN01001792.1_pt1 | contig 14307 bp, 11 predicted proteins | sample 5400561 | NCBI WGS metagenome assembly WNGN01 (sample SAMN13153379, study PRJNA577476) | soil metagenome | isolation source: 115 cm soil or saprolite under Garry oak tree replicate 2 | place: USA:California | collected 2016-06-15
AGATTGACGCCCAGCACGGTGATGCCGATCGCGAGCCCCGGGAAGAGCGACACCCACGGCGCGACCCGCAGCAGATCCCGCCCCTCCGCGATCATGGCACCCCAGGACGGTGTCGGTGGCTGGGCGCCCAGGCCCACGAACGAGAGGGCCGCCTCGGCCATGATCGCGCCGCCGACCCCGAGGGTCGCCGCGATGATCACCGGCCCGAGCACGTTGGGGAGCACGTGCCGCGCCACGAGCCGCGCGTCCGACGCGCCCAGCGCGCGGGCCGCTTGCACATAGTCGAGGCCGCGCGCCACGAGCACCTGCCCGCGCACCAGCCGGGCCATGCCTGCCCAGCCCACGAGCCCGATCACGACACACACGACCGGGAGCGACGGTCGCACGGCGGCGGCGACGGCGATGAGCAGGAGCAGCGACGGGAATGCGAGGGTCACGTCGGCGACGCGCATCACCAGGGCGTCGACCCACCGGCCGTAGAAGCCGGCCGTGAGGCCGAGCGCGAGCCCCGCCGCGAGGGCGATCACCTGGCTCGCCAGACCCACCGCGAGCGACAACCGGGCCCCGAACAACACGCGGCTCAGCACGTCCCGCCCCTGGGCATCGGTACCGAGCAGGTAGGTCGTCGATGGCGAGCGCAGCGCGGCGGTGAGATCGCCGCGGGTCGGATCGCCTGGCGCCAGCCACGGCGCTCCGAGCGCGGCACACCCGAGCAGCGTCACGACCGTGAGTCCCGCTAATGTCCAACGGTTCCGTACGACGCGATGACGCATGAGTAGCGCGGGGCTGGGGAGTACGACTACGTTACTCGGAGGCTCACCTTCCGGGCAAGCGGCGGGTCACGTGAACAATCAAACCCAGTTCACCCTCGTGCTGGGCGGCGGGGGCATGAAAGGCGTCGCCCACGTCGGTGTGCTGCAGGCACTGACCGAGCGCGGGCTCGTGCCGTCGCAGATCGTCGGGTCGAGCGTGGGCGCGCTGGTGGGCGCCGCTTGGTCCGCGGGGAAGAGCATCGCCGAGCTGCATGAAATCGCCGTCGGCCTCGTGCGCAAGGATATCTTCGCGGTGGCGCACGCCGACATGGCGTTCAAGCGGATGCGCTCCCCCGCCCTGTTCCGTCGCGAGCCGCTCGATATCCTGCTGCACCGCCTCGTCGGCGACGTCACGTTCCAGGACCTGCGCCACCGTCTGATCGTCAACACCGTGGACTTGAACTCCGGGATGCAGGTCTTCTGGGGACTCGACGGGCTCGACGAGGTGCCGGTGAAGGACGCCGTGTTCGCCTCCTGCGCGTTGCCGGGGTACCTCCCCCCCCGGGAGATCCGCGGGCGGTTCTACATGGACGGCGCCACGGTGGACAACCTGCCGGTGGGCACGGCGCGCATCCTCGGCTCGGATGTGATCGTCGCCGTGGACGTGTCCGCGTCGAACGCCCTGCGCGCGGACACGCAGGACGAAGGCTTCGCGTCGGTGTTCGCGCGGGCGGCGGAGATCGCGATGCAGACCATCCTCGAGCTGCGACTGCGCGAGTGGACCACGCCCCCGATCTACTATATCCACCCACGCGTCGAGCACATCTCGGCCTTCGACTTCAATCACCTGCGCGAGGTGGTGGAGGAAGGGTATCGGGCGACCGTCGCCGCGCTCGACCGGCCGGAGGAATGGCCCGGGTCAAGCGACACCGGCGTGCACCCGCGCCGCCCCGTGTCGGTGCGCGTGCAGCGCGAGCGCTGCATCGGCTGCGGCGCGTGTCTGGTGCAGGCGCCGCCCGGCATGTTCGTGCTGGATGCCGAGGGGAAGGCGGTCGTCACGCGGCCCGACCAGGAGTGGTCGCCGATCGACGGTGAGTTCATCCGGCATTGCCCGACGTACGCGATCAGCGCTCGGCCGGCCGCCGAGCCCAAGGCCGCGGGCGCCGCGGGCTAGCTGTAATTGACGAGACGTTGTTCACAGCCGCTCCGCCGGATGCGCCGGGGCGCCATGGGGCTACCGCCGACGATCTGGACGGCATCGTCGAGTACGCGCGCTCCACTGCGGGTGTCCGGCTGGAGCTCTTGTCTCCCCGGCTTGCGAACGGAAGGTGAAGCGTGAGCTTTCGCTCGTTCGGTGACGTGGACGTGGAGAAGCTGGCGCATCTGGCGGTGGGGCCGTCGCTCGACGGGACGATCGCCGGCGTCCAGGCCCAGGCGCTGTCGGCAGCCCGTGAGTACCTCGCTCCGCGAGGCAGCGGCAGGTGTTGAAACGGCTGTTGCGACGCCACGTCTGGACGTCGCAGCAGGTGTTGGCGGCGCTGGCCGGTTTGCTCCTCCTGTTGGTGCTGTGGAGGGTGTCGGCCGCGCGGGGGGCGCGGGAGACGGTCGTGCACAGCGATTTCGGTGCGTTCTGGCTGCAGGGATATTACTTCCTGACGGGACGCCCGCTTTTCGACCTCCCGCCCAATGTCCGCGGCCCCGCATACCCACCGTTCGCTGGGATGGTCTTCCAACTGTTCGCCTTGCTGCCGTTGCCGGTATCGGCCGCGATCGTGTACTTCGTCAACCTACTGCTCCTACCCGTCGCCGTCTATCTCACGAAGGGGATCTTCGACAAGCTCCATCCGCAGCGCAATCGCGCCGCTTGGCCGCTCGTCGTCGCTGTGGTTCTCTCGCTGCAATTCTTCCTCAACACCTTCAATCTCATCCAGCTGAATGAGATCATTTTTGTCCTTTGCCTCCTTGGCATCAAGGCGTATTTGGACGGCCACGACGGCTGGGCAGCAGCCGCTTTCGTCACGGCGGCCGCCATCAAGTTGGTGCCTGGGGTGTTCGTCGGATGGCTGGTTCTCCGAGGCCGGCCCCGCGCTGCTCTGGCGCTGGTCCCTGCCGTCGCCGCCTGCCTGACCCTACCCCTCGTGTTCCGCGGTGCGGAGACCGGGGTGCGTGACCTCGCCCAGTACCAGACGAAGGTCCTCGGCCGGTTCGAGCGAGGCCACGTGATCTCGAGCTCCACCAACCAGAACCTCGGCGCGCTGGTGTACCGGCTGACGGTTCCCACGCCCGACGACATCAACCGAGACTACCGGCCGCTGCTACCGACCTCCGACCGGACCGCCGGGGCGATCTACCGCACGCTCGTCGCCGTCGTGCTGCTGGCATTCGTCGCCAATCTCCTCGCACTGCGGTTAAGGGACGCCCCCGTCAACGCGTTCGAGCTGGGCAGCGTATTTCTCGCGGGGCACCTCCTGTCGGGCATCACATGGAAGGCACATCTGGTGACCTTCCTCTTTACCTTCTACTGCTTTCTGTCAATGCGCATGCGAGAGCTCGAGCCAGGACCCCGGGTGTTCGTGTACGTGTTGGTGGCCATGATGGTGGCAGTCGGGCTGACCGGGAGAGATCTGGTCGGGTTGAAGGTCCAACATATTGTTGACGGCTACAGCGTCATCGTCTGGGCCGAGGTCCTGTTATTCGTCGGCTGCCTCGTGTTTTCACAGCGTTCGGCCCATCGGCTGGGCTCCATGAACAACCTCTCCATCAATTACCGCTAGCGCAACCGGTACCGATACATTCGTCGTGATCCCCCGCCGCCACGATGCGGGCCACTTCGCCCTCTACCCAGCCCGAGTCGGGGCGTGATCGGGCGAGCCCGGCGAGGTCGCGCTTCCGCAGCCCGGTTGCGAGGCCGACGATTGGGCGCGCGCGCCAGCGCCCGACCAGCGTCGCGGCCTCGTCCGCGCGCAGGCGACCGGGAGGGCCAGCGCGTTGTGAAACGCCGGGCCGGCAGGACCAGCGAGCCGCGCGAGCGAAGGGAAGCGGACCGTGTCGGGCTCGCCCAGTCGGTGGTGTGGTATAGAACGCCCACATCGGCAGCGCGTTGGAGAGGACGTAGACGGGTGTCTCGGGTGCGATGCGCGCCCGCACAGCGCCCTCGGATATCGGACGCCAGCTCAGCGCCTCATGGAGCGGTTGTGAACAACGTCCTCGTCAATTACAGCTAGGCGAGATAGGGCGCGAGCCCGGCGCTGAAGCGCTCCGCCGCCGCTTCGATGCGCAGCGCGCCCAGTACCTCGGGCCGCGGCGGCGGACCCGACCGCGCCGCAGCGATGGCCGCGGCGAGGCCGTCGTCGTCGCCCAGCGTGAAAAAGTGCGGCGACGCGCCGAGGAACTCACGGTGAGGCGGGATGTCCGACGCCACCACCGGCGTGGCGGTCGCAATCGCTTCCATCGGCGTGAGTCCGAAGCCTTCGAACGTGCTGGGGCAGACCACCACCTCCGCGGTCCGGTACGCGATCACCATGTCCGTTTCCGTAAGGTCGGACTCAATGCTGTAGGCTACGCCCAGGGTGGCCGCGAGTCGTTCCAGGGAGGTCCGTTCTGGACCCTTCCCGACGATGCGCACGGGGGTCTTCGGCTCGAGGCGAGCAGCCGCTCGAATGACCGCCGCCTGGTTCTTGTGCGGCGTGAGATGTGACACGGTGAGCAATCCACGTCTTCGAGTCGTGGGGGCGGGTGTGAACCGTTCTGAATCGAAGCAGAAGGGCACCTGACGGCAGGAAACACCCAGTGGCTCCTGCACGCTCGCCGCCGTGTGCGCGCTGGGCACCCACACCTCGCGGGCGTGGTTGGCCACGAACCGCAGGCGGCTGTAGTAGCCGGGTCGTTCCGCGTACCGGCGACCGACCCGCGGTACCCGAACGAAGCGCCCGAACACGTGCCACACCCAGTCGGGACGCCCCCGCGCGAGTCGCCAGGGCGGGAGATCCCACAAATAGTGGATCAGGACTGAGCGGTGGCGGGTCGCGTAGCTGTACGCGTCCGCCGCCACCTGCGCGTCCATCGCGATCGCGAGTCGCGCCGGTCGATCACCCTCGAGCGCGATCGAGAGCCCGCGGGCCCGAAGCGGTGGTACGACGAGGGTGCAGAAGCGGTTGGGCGCGAACCAGCGGATGTCATCCATCGTAAGGGGACGCTCCCCTGGCGAGGAGCTACCCCGCTATAACCTCCGCCTCGATCGCCCGGATGTCGCGCACCACGCGATCCCAATTGAAATACGTCTCCACCGCGCGGCGGCCATTCTGCCCCATGCGCTTCGCGGCCGCAGGATCCGCGAGCAGACGACAGATCGCGTCGGCGAAGGCCGCCGGCTCCTCGGGCGGTACCAGGAAGCCGGTCTCGCCGTCGCGCACGGCGTCTGGAATGCCGCCCGAGTCGCCCGCGACGACCGGCAGGCCGCACGCGGAAGCCTCGACGAGCGAAATGCCGAAGCCTTCCACGCCGAGCCGCTCGGCGCGACGCGACGCGCCCACGTACACCGACCCCAGACCGTAGAACGCCGGCAGCGCCTGGTCGTCGATGCCGCCGAAGAAGCGTACACGGTCGGCGAGGCCACGGCGCTGGGCCAGCTTTTCCAGCCGCTCCCGATCGGGGCCGGTGCCGACGACGGCGTAGCGCACGTCCGGCGCGCGCGCCAGAATGGCTGGGAGTGCCTCGATCACCGTGTCCATGCCCTTGTGCTTCTGTAACCGGGCGACAGTCACGATCCAGCGCGTGCCCTCGTCCGGCAGCTCGAACCGCTCCCGCAGTGCGCGTGGATCGACGCTCGGGCGAAAGTGCGTCGGGTCCGTGCCGAGGTGCACGATGCGGAGCCGTTGGCCGTGCCCGTCGAGGCCTAAGTCGCCCAACAGCGACAGGGCGAGGTCGCGGGTCCAAGCGCTGTTGGCCATCAGCACGGCGGCCCCGCCGAAGATGGCGCGCGCCGTGCGACGCTTGAGACGCGAGTGCCGGATCTTGTGCTGCTCGCTGAGCAGGTCGGCCCCGTGGAAGAAGATCCCGTAGGGGATTCGCTGGCGCTCGTACACCCAGCGCGCCGGATACCCGGCCGGCTTCACGTTGCCGCAGTGAACGAACCGCACCTTATGCTGACGCGCCAGACTCGCGGCCCGGCGCGACCAGAAGAGCACTCCCGGCAGCGTTTTGGTGTGGCGCACGCCCATCGGGAGCCGGTCGATGATCGCCGGCAGCCCCGCGTCCACTTCTGCCGCGTCGGGGTCGCTCGGCGTCGACACGATCAACTCGCCCTTCGGAAACCGCTGGGCGAGCTCGCCGTGCAAGCGCGCGATACCTCCGCCCATGGGAGGGAAATCCTGCGCCAACAACATGGTCGTCATCGCGAGGGTCCCAGGAGAGGCTGGCGCATGGGCGTGCCGAATGCTAACGGGAAGCGTCGTGTCGGAGCAATCGGCGTCAGGGCCGGCGGAACTCCCGGTCGATGCGGATTAGGTCTGCCGCGACCCGGTCCCAGTTGTAGTACGACTCCACGGCCGCCCGCCCGGCGGCGCCCATCCGTCGACGGAGCCCCTCGTCGCCGAGCAGCCGGATGGCCGTGGCGGCGAGCGCGGCCGGATCGTCGGGCTCCACGAGAAACCCGCTCTCGCCATCGCGTATCGCTTCGGGAATCCCACCGGAGCGGCTGCCGATCACCGGCAGCCCACTCGCAGACGCCTCGACGATGGATATCCCGAATCCCTCCACGAGCAGATCGTAGCGGCGCGAGGCCAGCACGAACAGGTCGGCGGCGTTGTAGAGCGCCGGAAGCTCATCGTCGGAAACGAAGCCCAACAGGCGCACGGCGTCACCCAGACCGAGCTCGCGGACGAGGCGCTCGAGGGCGTCGCGCCGGCTTCCGATCCCTGCGACGGCGTAGCGCACCGTCGAGAAGACGGCGCGGATCGCCGGGAGCGCGCGGATCACGGTGTCGATGCCCTTGTGGTAGTCGAGCCGGGCGACCGTGAGGAGCCACGGGCCGCCTTCCAGACGGTGTTGGCGCCGTACCGGTGCGGGATCGAGGCCGGGGCGGAAGCGGGACGGCGTGGTGCCCAACGGGACCACTCGGACATCGGCGGCGAGCGCGCCGCATCCCAGAAACTCGAGCACCGAGCGCGCCAGGTCCGCGGTCCAGCGGCTGTTCGCCACGACCACGGAGCACCGCGCGAGGATGTGGCGCGCGGTCCAGCGCTTGAACACGGAGCGTCGGATCTTCGCGTCGAGCAGCAGAAAATCGGCCCCATGCGCGATGACTCCGAACGGCGGACCGCCGCGAGCGCGCAGCCAGGCCGCCGCGTACCCCGCGGGCTTGACCTCGTCGCACCAGGCGAATCCGGGACTGGTACCGCGCGCCAGCGCCCCGGCGCGCCGGGTCCAACGGACGAGACCGTTCAGGGTGCGCAGCCGTTTCGCGGTCACGGCCACGCGGTCGATGGTCTGGCGGAAGCGCGGATCGCATGCCTCGCTTCCCGGCCAGGTTCCCGTTGAGACCAGCAGGGCGCGCTCGGGATACCGGAACGCGATCTCGCCCATCATGCGGGCGATGCCGCCGCCGAACGGCGGGAAGTTGAGGGCGAGGAGGAGCGTCGGGTTCAACCGCGCCGTCGCTCCAACGCCTCGCGGTAGACCGCCTCGGTCCGCTCGGCGGTGCGCTCCAGGGTGAATTCCCGCCGCACGAGGTCACGCCCCGCCCGCGCGATCCGCTGCGCGAACTCCCGATCGCCCAGCACGCGCTCCAGCGCGCCGGCCCAGGCCAGGGGATCGAGCGGGGGTACCAGCACCCCCGTCGCTCCCGACGTGATTACGTCCGGGTTTCCCCCGGCGCGCGACGCCACCGCGGGCAACCCCAGGGCCATCGTCTCGAGCAGCGCGATGGAGAGCCCCTCGATGCGCGACGGCAGGGCCGAGACGGTCGCGAGGCGGCAAAAGGCGAGGGGCCGCTCGGTGAAGGGGACGTATACCACGCGGTGGCGCTCCGGCAGCGTACGCTCGATCGCCCGCAGCGCGGGATCAGCCTCGATGCCAACGCACGCGACCACGACGGGCCGCTGCAGCGCAGTGAGGCCCTCGAGCAGGACGTGCTGGTCCTTGCGGCGCGCCAGCACCAGCACCACCGGTCGGCCCGCCGGGTCACCGAGGGCTTCCCGCGCGGCGACGACGTCGGCGGCGGACGGCGGCGCGTCGACCCGGTCGCAGTCGATGCCGTTGGGCACGACGCGGAGGCGGGCGCGCGGGTGCAGCCGGCGGCGCAACGCGCCCGCGACCGCGGGGCTCACGGCGACGGTGCGATCGGCCGAGAGCGCCACGGCGATCAGCTCGGGCGTCAGCGTGAGGGGCATGGTGTGGCGTGTGACGACGAAGGCACGCGGCAGCAGTCGCCGCCACCGCAGCCAGGTGAGCGCGCGGCGGTCGCGCGTGGCGTTGCTGTTCGCCACGTCCACGCCCTCGCGCGCCATCATGTCGCCCAGCACAGTGGCGAGCGGACCCAGGCGACGGAAGTCCAGGGGGACGTGCTCGAGCCCCGCTTCGGCCGTAAGCCCGGCGAGCATCGTGCCGGGCCGACACCCGATCAGCACGCGATGCCCGCGCCGGGCGAGCTGCCGGCTCAGGTTCGCGATCGCCACGGTCGAGCCGGATCCGCCACCCTGATGCGTCAACTGCAAGATCGTGAGCGGCCGGCCTGGCATGCGAGAAAGGTAGTTATACTATTTCGCCCATGCACATCGCGGTCGCCTCCCATCAACCGCTGCCAGCGAAGGGTTACGGCGGTCCGCAGCGCGTGATCATGGCGCTGGTGCGCGGGCTCGCGGCGCTCGGGTCGCGCGTCACGCTGCTCGCGCCCCCCGGCACGCGTGTCCCGGAGGCGACGGTCGTGCCGGTGCCGTCCCGTAAGTTTGGCGACGGCGCGGCGTTTGCGCCGTACGTGCCGCGCGACGCAGACCTGGTACACGTGCATTTCCCGCTGCGTCACGCGCGGGGAAACCCGCCGTTCGTTCAGACGGTGCACGGCAACCTGAAGGGAGGCGCGCCTCCCTCCCCCAATAGCATCTTTCTCTCCCACGATCACGCGCGCCGCCACAAGAGCGAGACCTTCGTGTACAACGGGCTCGATCCCGCCGACTACGTGTTCCGTCGTTTTGCGAAGCGCGCCGAGCAGTACGACCTGTTCCTCGGTAAGCTGCACAGCGCCAAGGGCTACCACTGGGCGGTCGAAGCCGCGAAGCGCACCGGTCATCGCCTGATCGTCGCCGGCGGCTGGCGGCCGAGCTTCACGGGCTCCGTGAAGTACGTCGGCGAGGTGGACGGCAGCACCAAGGCGGCCCTGCTGGCGCGCGCGCGCTGCCTGTGGAACCCGGCCCAGTGGGACGAGCCGTTCGGCCTCGTCAGCGTCGAGGCCCTGCTCTCGGGCACGCCCGTGTTAGGCACGCGGCGCGGCGCGCTGCCCGAGTTGGTCACGCCCGCGGTCGGGGCATTGTGCGACACGATGGACGAGATCATCGCCGCAGCCGAGCGGATTCAGACGCGCGAGCCGGGCGCGTGTCGCGCGCACGCCGAACGCTTCTTCACGCACGTCGTGATGGCGGGTGAATACCTGCGCATGTACCGGCACGTGCTCGAGACGGGCACGCTGCCCGCCGGAAGAGCGACGCCGTCCGTTCCGGCATGACACCGCTCCACGTCGTAGTCGCCTCGCACTACAGGCTGCCGGTGAAGGGATACGGCGGCACGGAGCGGGTGGTGGTCGCGCTGGTTCGCGGGCTGGCGGCGTTGGGCCACCGCGTCACTCTGCTCGCGTCGCCGGGCACTCGCGTGCCCGAAGCGACGGTCGTCGAGGTGCCGCCGGACCGCATCCGAGACCCGGCCCTGGACCTCGCGACGCTGCTCCCGCCAGGCGCGGACATCCTCCACGCTATTTTTCCCGTGCGGCGGGTCCCTTCACATCCCTTCGTGCAGACGCTGGAGGGGAACCTGACGCCTGGATCTCCCGCCCTGTCGAACAACATCTGCGTTTCGCGCGACCATGCCCGGCGTCACGGCACCAACGTGTTCGTGTACAACGGGCTCGACCCGGCCGACTTCATCTTCCGAGCCGCGAAGGACGATTACGACCTGTTTCTCGGTCGCCTCCACAGCGTGAAGGGGTACCGGTGGGCCGTGGCCGCAGCGAAGCACAGCGGACGGCGACTCCTGATCGCGGGAGGCTGGCGCCCCAGCCTGCGGCGCAACATCCGGTATGTCGGCGAGGTGGACGGGAGGAGGAAGGCCGAACTGCTGGCCGGAGCGCGCTGCCTGTGGATGCCTGCCCTGTGGGACGAACCATTCGGTCTCACGCTCATCGAGGCGCTGTTCTCGGGCACTCCGGTGCTCGCTACCCGGCGCGGCGCTCTGCCTGAAGTGATTACGCCGGAGGTGGGTGCCCTGTGCGACACCCTCGACGAGATGATCGCAGCCGCAGAGACGATTCACGCGCGCGACCCCCATGCCTGCCGCGCGCGTGCCGAACGCTACTTCTCCCACCTGGTGATGGCAGAGGAGTACGTTCGGATGTACCGCTCGCTGCTCGATACGGGGAAACTGCCGCCGGGCCGGCCGACGCCCTGAGCGGGGCGACTACCGCAGGGTGACGGTCAGCAGCTCCTCCAGACGGTGCCGCCACGTGTGCTCCCGCAACGCCCGCTCTCGCGCCGCGGCGGCGAGCTGGCGCCGCAGCGTGTCGTCCGCGAGCAGGGCGCGGGCGCGATCCGCGAGCTCGGCCACGCTGCGATACAATACGATCTCCCGGTCCGGCGTGAAGTGGCGCGCGATATCGGCCTTGGCGTCCGAGAGTTGCGGCGTTCCCACGGCGGCGAGCTCGAACACCCGCATGTTCGCACCGGTCCCGTAGCGCGCGGGATCACCGCGGTCCCCGAAGTGCTGGTGGACATTCACGCCCACCCGCGCGCCCGCCAGCGCGCTCACGAAAGCGTCACCATACACGGGGCCGAGCGGCCAACCGGGCCCCCACGCGACCAACCCGACATCCGCGAGCGCGCGCACGACTGGCTCGCGGACGTCGTCGCGGGACCCCACGAACACGAGCGGAGTCGTCCAGCGCCCGTCCCGCGGCGGGGAAGGCGGCCGCAGGTACTCGGGGTCGCAGCCAAACGCGAGATAGTGGGCCCGTGCGCCCGCCCCTCGGTGGCGCGCGAGACTCGCGCTATCATGCGTGAAGAAGCGGTCGTACGCCGGCGCCAGCCGGGTGGACGTCTCGTGATCGTGCGGGTCGTCGGGGAACCAATTGACCCAGCGGCCGCCGAACCGACCCCGGAGCTCGCCGACATCGGTCGGAGGAAGGTGCGTCCCCTTGAAGACCAACACGACGTCGGCGGACTCGCGCCGCAGCTCAGCGGCGAGGCGGCTTACGAGCGGGCGCCCGAAGATCGAGTTCCAGCCGCGGCGCCGCTCCTCGCAGCGCCGCACCTCGCAGCCCAGGGAGGTGAGGGCAGCTGCGAGGGCCAAACCACTTCGGTGATAGCGGCGGTTGAACGCCGCGACGAGCACTACGCGCAGCCCTCCAAAGGGGAGAGGGGAGCCCGCAGTCATACCTCGACGTAGTTCCGGTATTCGAACGGGCGAAACCCCGTCAGGCGCTCGATCCAGTCGGACAGGTAGAGGCGGACGTGAGCGACCTTGAGGTGGCGTGGGCCGACCGGGGACCCCGCCCACGCCGCGCGCCGGGCGGCGATCCACGATTGCGCCACGCGCGGATGGCTGTCGCTGAAGCGCCGCAACAACGGCGTCCAATAGAGCCCTCCCTGCACTGCGCGGCCCTCCAGCCGCTCGGCGGCCTCCGTGAAAATCTCTTTGGAGGCCACGAGCTTTTGATGCACGGACTCCCGGTGCCGCGCCCACCCGTAGTGGAACATCCGTGCGCCCGTGACGCGAGCCCGCACGCGTCGCTCGCCGGCGCCTACCCGAAACCCTTGCGCGTCCTGGTACGAGCGAACATCCGCGCCCAATCGCACCGCGCGGACCTCCCGTCGGTACCAGTGCCGGTCCGTCGCGATCGTGTCGAAGTCGCCGTAGAAATGGTGGTAGTCGACGAGCAACCCCTCGACGCGCGCGTCCCCATCACACGTCCGAATGCTCTCGCGCAGAGCCGCGGCCCCCGTCTCGTGCAGCACCTCGTCGGCCTGGATGTAAATGCCCCACGTGCCCCGGCAGGCCGCCATCGCGCGGTTCGTCTCGTAGGCGAGCGCTCCGCTGCCGCGGGAAAGGTCCCACACGGTGTCGATGATCCGCACGCGGGGGTCATCCAGCCCCGCGACCACGTCGCGCGTGTCGTCGTCCGACGCTCCGATGTTCACGACGACCTCGTCGCACAGCTCGAGAATCGACCGAATGGCCGGAACGATCGGGTACTCGAGCGTGACTGCGCTCCGGACGATGGTGAAGCCGGAGATCACGATCAGGTGCGGAACTGCAGGTCGTGCAACCGGCGATACAGTCCCCCCGCGGCGTACAGCGTCGCGTGGGTACCCCGCTCCACGATCCGCCCCTCGGCGAGCACTAGAATCAGATCCGCGTGCTGGACGGTGGCGAGCCGATGGGCGATCACGAATGTCGTCCGGTGCGCCATCAGCCGGTCGATCGCCTCCTGCACCAGACGCTCTGACTCCATGTCGAGCGCGCTCGTCGCCTCGTCCAGAATCAAGATGGGTGGATCGCGCAGCAACGCACGCGCGATCGCGATCCGCTGGCGCTCGCCGCCCGAAAGCCGGGTGCCCCGCTCGCCCAAGAGCGTGTTGTAGCCGTCGGGGAGCTGCGAGACGAAATCGTGGGCGTTGGCGGCGCGTGCGGCGGCTTGTACCTGCTCCAGGGTGAAGTCGCTCCGCCCGTAGGAGATGTTCGCGAGCACCGTGTCGTTCAGCAGGATGGTCTCTTGCGACACGATGCCCATGAGCCCGCGCAGGCTGGTGCGGGTGAACCGGGTGATGGGAACGCCGTCCATCAGAATGGCGCCGCGCTTCGGCTCGTAGAACCGCGGTACCAGGTCCACCAGCGTCGTCTTGCCCGCCCCGGACGGCCCCACCACCGCCACCACCTGCCCGCGCCGCACCTCGAAGTCCACGCCCTCGAGCACGGGCGCCTGGCCGTTGTACGAGAACGACACGCCCCGGTACTCGATCCGCTGCTCGAACCGCGCCGGCAACTCGCCCGGTCGGTCGCCTTCCGAGGGGGCGAGATCGAGCACCTCGTACACGCGGTCCGCCGCCGCGAGTGCACCGGCCATCACCGTAGGATAGTTGGCGACGGACTTGACCGGAGACATGAGCCGGAGCGCCACGGCGATGAAAGCAATCAACACCTCGGGCGGCAGCGCGGCCGCCTGTCCGAGCGCCAGTCGTGTGCCCACCGCGAAGATCAGGACGATGACGGCGCCGGCAAATACCTCGCTCACCGGGCTCGTCAGGAGTGCGAAGCGCTGCGCCCGCAGGACGCCCTTCCGGTAGCGGTTGGCGAGCCGCCGAAAGCGATCGGCCTCGAACGCTTCCGCCACATACGCCCGCACCAGCTTGATCGATCCGACCAGCTCGCTGACCAGGCTGGTGAGCTCGCCGCGCTGGTCGGCCTGCTCGCGCGATCGCCAGCGCACCCGTCCCACCATCGGGCGGACGATGAGCACCAGCAACGGCGCACAGACAAGCGCGACCAGCGTCAGCTGCCAGGACAGGCCCACGAGGATCGCGACGTAGACCACGATGAGGCTGACGTTCTGCACCAGCGAGGCGAGCGCCGCCGTGACTACCGTCTTCACCGCGTCCGTGTCGTTGATGACTCGCGACAGCAGTTGACCCCCGCGGGTCCGCTGGAAGAAATCGAGCGGCAGCGTCTGCAGGTGCCCGAACAGTCGCACCCGCAGGTCGCGCACGACATTCTCCTGGATAGCCACGCTCGAGACCGACGCCAGGTACGCGAGCACGTTCTTGATCACCATCGCAGCGACCAGCACCAGCACGACGTTGCGGAGCGCCGCACCGGGCGACCCGGCGGCGAACAAGGGCCCGATCACCACGGCCAGCAACCGCTCGACGGCCGACCCGCCGGCCACGTTCAGTGGATCATGTCCGAACAGGGTCCGCAGGAATGGGATCAACAGCACGAACGTGGCGCCGTCCATCACGGAGGCCACGAACGTGGCCACGAGATTGGTGACGAAGAGGAGTGCGTAGGGACGAAGCAGCAGGAAGAGCCGGCCGCTACGGCCCATTCAGCGCGCCCCCCCTTTCGCGACGGGGGCGGTGCCCGCGCGGCGGGGCGTGAGCAGGGCGACGGGGAGGATTACCTCTTCCGGCGTGACGCCGCCGTGCAGGAACGATCCGCGATAGCGGGCCTGATACTCACGCAGCTTGGTGGGATAGACGAAGAACCGGTCCGCGGTGGCGAGCAGCAGCCGGACCCCGAGCCCCATGCCGGGGAGGCCGAACCCCTTCAGGTCCTCGACCAGGATCGCCGCCTCCGGGTC
>WNGN01008479.1_pt1 | contig 14305 bp, 8 predicted proteins | sample 5400561 | NCBI WGS metagenome assembly WNGN01 (sample SAMN13153379, study PRJNA577476) | soil metagenome | isolation source: 115 cm soil or saprolite under Garry oak tree replicate 2 | place: USA:California | collected 2016-06-15
TGTTGTTATCAGTACTGCTGAAGTTGAAGCAACCCACGGTGCAGGTATTGCCCAACAACGAGGCGAGATCGAAGCGGAAGCCGTCTACACCCATGGCGTCGCGCCAGTAGGCGAGCGAATCCACGATGAGGTTTTGCGCGACCGGATTATACGTGTTGTAGTTCCCACCCACGCCCGTGTTGTCGTACGAGGACTGCATGTCCGAAGTCAGCTCGTAGTACGTCGGGTTGTCGAGCCCCCGCCAGGACAGGACGGTATACGTGGTAGGATCCTTCGCGTTCCACGCCCCACCCTCGGCCGTATGGTTGTACACCACGTCGATGTAAACCTTGATGCCTTGGTCGTGGAAGGCCTTGACCATGATCTGGAACTCGCTGGTCGGGCCGCCAGCAGCCTTGCTCGACGCGTAGCGGCGATCCGGTGCGAAATAGTTTAGCGTGGCATAGCCCCAGTAATTCTGCCCGGCTGTTGAGTTCGGCGTGTTGTCGTTTGAGTCGTTCGGCGTTTCCTGCACGGGCAGGAATTCCACCGCAGTGACGCCGAGGCTCGCAAGGTACGGCGCCTTGAGCGCGGCGCCAGCGTATGTTCCCCTCACAGTGGTGGGCACACTGTTATCGTTCTCGGTCAACCCACGTACGTTCACTTCATAGATAACGTCATCTTTCTGCGCACGTGTGGGCTTGGTGCCGACGCTCTGGCTGGTTGGTACCCATAAGATGCTCTTAGGCGCCATGTTCCCGTTGTCGACGTTGCGGTAGCTAGCACCAGAGGCATACACAGTGCCATCGGTCCAGGAGGCGTTGACTGGGTCATGAGTGATCTCATGCGCATAGGGGTCGATAAGCAGTTTGTTGGGGTTGAAGCGGTTGCCCTGCGCGTCCACGTCAGAGATAAAGCCGCCGCTGGAACCCTTGGTCCAATTGCTCGAATAAGGCCAGTTCGGCCCCCAGGCGCGATACCCGTAATACACCAGCGCGGTGATGCCAGCAGTCTGCAGCGTGGCTACCGGTATCGTACCGGAGAAGATATTCGTTCTACTGTTGGCGCTGAGCGGAAAGCGCATCACCTCGGGTGCACCCATCGGAGACGCGTAAAGGTCGACCTCTATTCGCGTGGCGCGCGAGGAGTAGACGCGGAAGATAACGTTGCTCTGGGTCGAGTCGTAGCTCGCGCCCAGGCCGTAGGCGTTGATTGCCGCCACAGCAGGCAGGGCGGCGAGGAATAGGAGGCAGGCAAAGGCTGACAGGACATGTGTGAATGCAGCTAAAAGGGTTTCGCCTGATTCTTGTGACGCTGGGAACAAGTTTGAACGCCGGTTTTGAAGCATCTTGTAAACTTCTCCATGCATTCTAAATCTCTCAAGCTGCGCAAGGTATGGATTGTCAAAACGAATCGTGCGATCGCTTGACGATTAATCTTACCCATAGCCCGACCAATTCTATCGCGGAACAGCGGAATTGAATGGCTAGCAAAGCGTTGTTCAAGGCAGTGATGGCACGGTGGATTCCCCGGTTGCGCAGCGGCGCGGCATTGCGTATGTTTCTTCCCATGCAATCGAGCAAAATGGCGTTCGTGGTTCTTGCAGGTCTTGCTGCTCTCGGTTTGGTGGCTTCCGCACATGCCCAGGAGCCAGTGCAGGCGAGTCTGGCGACGGGTTTCCACAGCATCCGCGAAGACATTTTACGAGCGGATCTGACGTTTCTGGCTTCGGACGCGCTGCAGGGCCGCATGTCCTTGCAGCCTGGGGACGACGTAGCCATCCAGTGGATCGCCTCGGAATTCGCCAAGGCCGGTTTGCAACCGGCCGCGAATGGCAGCTTCTTGCAGCCCGTCGAGCTGATCGAATACCGCGGGGATCGGGAGCACAGCTACGTGGCCCTCAAGCGTGGCGGCAGCGAAAAGCAGTGGAAATTCCCCGAAGCTTTAGGTTCCTACCGCGATGACGTGGATGTGACCGCGAACGTGGTCTTCGCGGGCTTTGGCATCACCGCGCCCGAATTGCACTACGACGACTACCAGGGCATTGACGCCCGCGGAAAAATCGTCCTGATTTTCGACCACGAACCGCAAGAGACCGATCCCGCTTCCATTTTCAACGGCACGGGCAACACGCGCTACGCCACGGGCCGAGTTAAAATCCTAAACGCGCAGGAGCACGGCGCGGTGGGCGTATTGATTGTCGCAGAACCCAACCGCAAGCATCCGTCGAATCAGGAGCGCGTGGCGAGAATCGGCGGATCGGAAACGCGCACCATGCCGATTCCCTTGCAGGCGCTCGCGGATGACGCGCTCCACACGCCAGCGGCCACCATTTCAGACGCCGTCGCCAAAGAAATCTTTGCCACCTCGGGGGCAGCTCCCTCGGAGTTGCAAGCGGCGATCGACCGCGACTTGAAGCCGCAATCGCGGGCGCTGCCGGACACGCAAGTCACGCTGCATTACCGCAATGTCTCGGTAAGCTCGGGCAAAACGTACAACGTGGTCGGTTTGCTCGAGGGCAGCGACCCGCAGCTCAAGGCCGAAACCATCTTGTTCTCCGGACACCATGATCACAATGGCGTCAGCGGCATGGAAATTTGGCACGGCGCCGACGACAACGGCTCCGGCACCGTGGGCGTCGTTGCTTTAGCCCACGCCTACGCCGCCAACGCTGGCCATGGTGAGAAACCAAAACGCTCGCTTCTCTTCGTCGTCTATGCCGCCGAAGAGCGCGGCTTGCTCGGCTCCTTCTACATGGCTGCTCATCCGCTGCGCCCGCTGGAGACCACGCGGGTGGTTCTCAACTTCGACATGATCGGGCGCAACGAGACCGAAAGCGACCAGACCAAGGGGCTCATCGACATCCCCGTCGACACCACCAACCGCCTGAATCTTATCGGCGCGCCGTACAGCCCCGACTACAATCGCACCGTGGTGCAGGAAAATAAATACGTCGGCCTGGCCTTGGACGACCGCTTCGACCATGATTACGCGCTCAACATTTTTTTCCGCAGCGACCAATTCCCGTTTGTGCTGCACAACATTCCCGCATTCTGGTGGTTTACGGGCTTTCATCCCGACTACCACCACACCTCAGATACCGCCGACAAAATCAATTACGTGAAGATGGCCAAGATCCTGCGCCTGGCCTACTTGGCGGGCTTCCAATTCGCGACGGAACCCACACCTCCCAAATTCGTTGCCAACCCAGGCGGCAAAGCCGCTGCCCAAGCGCACTAGCACCCAGGGCCGAACCTGGTCTTTTATGCAGGCCACCACCGATGGCGCTTTTCCTCTCCTCCCAAGATTCAGGCTTCTAACGCAGGTCGACGCTATTTGCCGCCAAGGAGAGTGCTGTCGCGACTTCTTAGAAGACACTCCCCACCTCGCCGTCAGCCGCGGGCTGATCCCTCGTGAAATACCTTCGATCTTGAGCCTCCGGCATTGGGACTAACGAATTCGTAGGAAGCTCGCATTGATTTTGCAGGACTTCGCGACGACCCTGTATTGACCGATTCCACTGCCTGTTGTTCCGAATCAATAACTTAAGTTCGGGTGAGACGCCTCAGTTCGGAGCAAAAGGCGGTTGCGCGGCAGGAATCATGCAACTATGGTGCAACTCGGTAAACCCACATTCTGGCTGTCGCTGGCGGACAAAGTACAACAATCTGGAGTTCAGTGATATGCTGAAAGCATGTGCGTATGCTCGAGAATCGCTTGACGGAGCACTCGCGAAATTCACGATAGAATGGTGGCTTTGAGGATTTCGCAACAATAAAATTCCGATAAATTGGAATAAGCAAGGCCGCTGAACAATCGGTCAGATATGCGTCATCCACTTGATCTCCGCAAGCCGGAATCTGTCGCCTAAGACGAGGAGGCATGGCCGCAAGACTTACTACATTCTTGAATTCGTCTTTGGGCCTGTTACTGATGGGATCTGTCATTGGGACAGCTGGGCTGTTCACTTGGCAGCGTCAGGACTGGCTCTTCAAGGAAAAATATCTCCGGAGTCAGGTGTTGGTGGACCGCCGACTGAACGTTGTCGAGCAAATTAACCGCGAAACTGGTCGTTTCGTGACCGCTGCTGATGACGTTATTGCCGCATATGCTAAAAGCGTCTCGAACAAACAAAAAAACGAGGCCGTAAGTACCTATAACAAGGAACAGGCACAGTGGTCCGGAAACTATGGTTCTCAACAAGCGCTGCTGAGGTTTTATTTTTCTGACAGACAGATTGATGATGATTTCTCGGATATCGTGTCTAGCAGTAGGGAACTTGACGCGCGCTTGGATTCTGTATGGGCTGGCAGCGAGCCGGCTCAAGCTGCAGAGATCTCACAGAAAATTAGAAGAGAGCTTGAAACGATGAATCAGCTGATGCTGCAACGCTTATTATCGGCCGAGGCAAAATAATGTCCCTACCTGTCTAACTTCTTGCGACGTCCCTTTTTTCGCTCTTCGCGGCGGAGGCCGAGCTTATATCGACAGATGTCCGTCAACACTTTAATATCATTACATCAAGACGCTACGCTGTCACGGCAGACGCCTAACCTGCCAGTCCTCTGGTGGGGGAATCGACTTCAACACAGTAAGCCAAATCTTTCGTTGGCGGTCCAGTCGATCGGAACCATACATGGTCGTCTGACTCGAAATGGCGGCGGTTTTCCCAACCGCCGCCGGAAATTCCCAGGAAACCTCGCGTTGATTTTGCGGGACTTATTCCACCCGGCGTCCACGTTTTCCGAGTTATAGTGCACCAAAAACGCACCAAGCGAATTTCAAAATTGTGCTAAGCTATTGAAAACACTCGGCGGAGAGGTGCCAGAGTGGTTTAATGGGTCGGTTTGCTAAACCTACCTGCCCTGTTTGCACTCGCTGATTTTCATTTGTTTTCAGTAACTTCCGCTGTTCTCGGTAGCACCGAGATAGCCTCATTTGCAGGTTAGAGTGCACCAAGAGTGCACCAGACCAGGTTCCGTTTTAAGAAGCCTCAACCGTCTGCCTTCTAGGCAGGTCGTTGCAGGTTGGTGTGCCGAGGGAGGCCCTCATTCGGGCCAAGAACGTCTACGTTGGGGCCCAATTGTGCAACTATTTTTCACTGCTTTCTAATGCTCATCACACGCTTAAGGTGAAGTCGGGATTCGTGGTGCGCCGGCGTTTAGGCGATGCCGAGCTTCCTCTGCATCTCTTCAAGAGAGACTCCTTTAGTCTCCGGATAAAAGAAGAAAACAACAAGAAACTGAAGCACCATCATCAAAGCGAAGAACACAAAGGGATATCCACCGGAAGACGCGGCTAACAGGGGGAAGATTCCGGAGATGAGCGCATTCATAAACCAGTGCGAGAAACTTCCAAGACTCTGCCCTTTAGCCCGCACTCGATTTGGAAAGACTTCACTGAGGAAGACCCAGATTACGGCGCCTTGCGAAAAAGCAAAAAACGCGATGTAACCTATCAGCAGCCAGACCAGGAAACTTTGGTGCCGTCCCGAAAGGAATATTGTCGCCACTCCGCCGAGACATGCAGCGGTACCCACAGAGCCAATCAGAAGCAGTGTCTTGCGGCCGATTCGATCAATGACCGACATGGCGAGCATGGTGAATACCAGGTTCGTGGCCCCGATCGCCACGGCCTGAAGATCTGAGGAAACTTTATTAAAACCGGCATACGCGAAGATGTCGTTCAGGTAGTAGAGGATGGCGTTGATGCCAGAAAGTTGGTTAAACATCCCGATCGAGACCGCCAACAAAATTGGGAGCCGGTATTTCCAAGAGAAGAGCGGATCGTCGGCGACGTGCTCCGCATCGATTGACGCAATGATATTTTGGAGTTCCTGTTCGTAATTCTCTTCGCCAGTCATACGAAGTACCTCGCGCGCCTCGGCCACTCTTTGCTTTTTCACCAGCCAGCGGGGGCTGCGAGGGATGCCGAAGAGAAGCAGAAGGAACAGGACTGCGGGTACTGCAGGAACTCCAAGCTTCCACCGCCATTCAGCAGCCCCAAGCTCCATCGTTCCCACAATGTAGTTTGAGAAATAGGCGAGTAGAATCCCGAAGACAATGTTGAACTGAAACAAACCCACGAGACGGCCTCGCCACTTGGCGGGCGCAACTTCCGCAATATACATGGGGCCAAGAACGGAGGAGCCACCAATGCCGAGCCCCCCGATGAATCGGAAAAGCACAAGTGCAAACCAGTTCCATGCAAGTGCACAACCAAGAGAAGAAATGACGTACAGCACGGCCATAGCGCGGAGACTGTCACGACGTCCAATTTTGTCTCCGGGAATCCCGGCAAACATGGATCCGAGGATCGTCCCCCACAGCGCAACTGAAACTGTCAGTCCCAATGCGGCCGGAGAGAGTTTAAAGGTGTCCGTAAGGGCATGCGTTGTGCCAGCGATGACGGCAGTGTCAAATCCGAAGAGTAGCCCCCCCAGGGCCGCAACCACAGTGCTTTTCAAGAGATAGCGATTAAGTTTCATATCACCTTTCTAAGAGCCGGCGTAATTCCCCCAATCGTCATATTCGCAACAGGCGGACCCGCATATGCAAGAAATGGCAGGAGAATAGGCAAGCGAGAGCGCCTGACTGGAGGATGCTGACGGACCTCGCAGATGAAACGTGGAGTGCGGGGATGCGATAGACTGCTGCCAAACTAGACGAATCCGGGTTCGCGAAGAAGCATCCACCCCTGCAAAGAAGGATCCTGAAAAAATGGAGCCGACAACCAAGCTCGCCATCGGAATAGATATCGGAGGAACCAAGGTGGCCGGAGGTCTGGTAGACGCTTGCGGAGAAATTCATGTGCGCAGCAGGACACCGATGATCACAACCGGTGAGGCCTCGAAAGGCCTCGCCGCGGTGTCTGCCGCGATTGAAGCGTTGTTTCCTGATGCTGCTGAACGGCCGCGAATTGAAGCGATAGGAATCTGTGCTCCGGGGCCGTTGAATCCTCTCACGGGCATGATCCTTAATCCGCCGAATCTTGCGATCTGGCATAACTATCCGCTGGCTGAGGAAATGCGCCGGCTCTACAACGTGAATGTGAGAATCGACAATGACGCCAACGCGGCAGCTCTGGCGGAAGCAAAGTGGGGCGCCGGGCGCGGGTATCGAAATGTTTTTTATGCGAGCATTGGAACCGGCATAGGCACGGGGATTGTTTTTGATGGGCGTATCTACCATGGGAGGACCGGTGCGGCGGCGGAGGGCGGCCACATCGGAATCGATAGCAACGGACCAAGGTGCAACTGTGGGAAGCGCGGCTGCATTGAAACCTTGGCAGCAGGACCCGCCATTGGGCGACGTGGCGGTCAGAAACTCTCTAAATATCCGAAGTCGCTGCTTGGCGACTTGGCGAGTTGGCCAGCGGAAATGCAAATGCCGTGACCAGCGAGTTGGTTGCGAAGGCCTATGCAGCGAGAGACCCGGCGGCCGAAGAAGTGATCCAAGAAACATTGGATTTGCTGGCCTATTGGCTTGGAAGCATCATCGACCTCCTTGAACCGGAGGTCATCGTGGTTGGGGGAGGTGTTTCGACGATGCTCGCGCCTTTTTTGAATGAGATTCGTGAACGTTGGCGAGGAGCGTGCCTCAATCCGGCGCCGATGGAAATTCCACTGGTACTCGCCCGCTATGGAGAAGATGCCGGAATTGTGGGCGCTGCTGCTCTGTGTGAATTCGAGTGACATATGACAGTATTGGTTAGCGTGCCGGAGCAGTAGCAACACCCACGTTCCTGTCCGCCCCACCATAATAAAAAAGCCAGCGTCCTCCGTCGCGCACGAGTCCCTCTACAAACACCACATTAGGTACCTGTCCGACTTTTTCCCATTCGGGTCCTGGAGAAAAAATGGGTGCCGGGGCGCGGGCGAGAACCTTGGTCGGATCATTTTTGTCAAATAGGACCCAACCTGTCGAGTAAACATTTTTGTCGTCTGCGCCGTTGTAGATCAGGAAAATGCCTTCAGCCGTCAAGACCGGCGGAGGGCCTGGTTCTACAACCTGCGAATCAAACGAGCCGGGGCGGCTAGAGAGAACCGGATGATCAAGGGCCTCCGTCCAATGGAGCAAGTCTTCGGAGTAGGCGATGCCCATTTGGGTGTCCTGGCCACGCGCATCCGCGAGAAAATACATCCAATATTTGCCATTGATTTTTTGAGGGATGATGGCGCCGGACTTCGTCCATTTCACGTTCCACTTGCCCTTGTAAGCAGGAAGGATAATGCCTTGCCGCTTCCAGTGGACCAAGTCGGTCGACGTGGCGAGACAGAGTTGCGCATCCTTCTTATCGGCACCAATTCCATCTACGTTGTTGTATCCCGTGTATGTCAGATAGAAAGTATCGCCAAATTTGACTAACCTGGGGTCCTCGACTCCACCGCCCTTTTCATATGGCGTCTCCGAAATCAATACCGGTTCCGGCCGGCGAACGAAGTGAATCCCGTCATCGCTCGTGGCATAGCCAAGCGATGAGGTCCCCTTATGGTCTTGGGCACGATAGAGCATCACAAACTTCCTGTCTTCTTTCACAACCGCGGGGTTGAATGTTCCCGCGGATTCGAATCCGTCACCACGCGGGGACACGACGGGATCAGGGGAGAGCCGTGTCCACTTTCCGAAAGGCGGCGCAAATTGCGGAGCAGCGATCACTGCGAGAGCCGACAGCATGAGCACAGGCAAGGTAAGCTGTTTGGTCAAGCGGGCTAGGAAATTCAAATGTTTTCGCATTGTGTTCATTCCTATTCTGAGACTGGAGATGGGCGACATCAACACTTCAACAACGTTTTCTTTCCTTAGAAGACAAACGAAACACGATTCAATACTCTGCAAGCAGCCGAACCCACGTCTGGCCGGGTACAGGCACGGTGCCGCTAACTGATTTTCCATCCTGACTGAGACGAACCTCGCGCCCCTGCGCCGGCGGAATCGAAATGGAAGCGGAGCGCCGTTCTGCTGTCGGGTTATACAAAATGAAATTGAGCTGGCGAGAAGGGAACGCCTTTTCGTCGGAAACGTCCAGGAGGTCAAGATTGACCAACATCAGCTCGCGATCACTGGCGTGGCCAAGAGCCTCAAACATTAGATACATCCAAAGCGACTCTCCGGCGCCGTAGATTTCCTTGCCTACATTTCCAGTCTGCCCGCCAAGCTCGAGGGTGCCGAGATTCTCGAAGGGAATAAACGCCATGGAGGCGTGTTGGTGCTTCCCGGTGCAATTCTGAAAGAAGTAAAAATTGTTGCGCCGCTGCTGATCCATAAAACGGAGCAGACCCTCAAATACGATCCCGCGTTTCAGGATGCCGGTCCAAGGCAGAACAGACTCAACGTTCTCCTTGAACGCTGGATAGAGGATAGAGGCCGCGGCCTGGACCATGCCACGTACGTCGTGGGACTTCTGGCTTGGATCGGAATACCAATAAAACATACGCAATTGTTGGTACAGCAGATAGTTGGCCTGATCGCGCATACCGAGTTCCGCCGCAGCCAATGCACCGTAGGCAAGTTCCTGCGGTTCGTGGAATAGGCGATCCGACGGCACGGTGTACAGAACCTGGATTGCTCGCCGGGCTTCCTCCAGATAGCGCTCTTCTGAGGTCAAACGGTGAGCAAGAATTGCAGCCCATGCGTAGAGGCCGCCTATGGCGTAATTCGTTCCGGCTCCCTCGGCAAGAAGTGTGGAAACCTGATAGTAGATGGGGAAGAGATAATCATACTGGCGAGCCATTTTCTGTGCGGTGTGGAACGCTTCGAGAAAATGATCCGTGACTTCCTTCGCCCCCGCCAGAGACCCGATCGCAGCGTATTTCACGAGCCCATTCTCAAAAGGATACCAGGAGTCAGTCCTTTCGCTCGGCTTGCGGACGAAGTCATTGCTGATGCTTCGAGTATCTTCGTGATAGAAAGAGGGCAGTGCGGCGAGAAGTTCATGGCACTCAGTTTCGTAGCTCGGCGATGGATGCAAGCGGAGATAGAGAAGCGACGGCCATAGAACATCCGCGATGGTCATGAGCTCGAAGTTGTCTGCCGGCTGCTGCCAAATCTGAGAACTATCCTTGACATATGCCCGCAGACCAGCTTGTCCATTCACTTCGACCCGAGTCGCACTCTTCTCCTGCAAATCTCCCACCGTCGCAGCTGCGAATTCCTTCCAGGTGGTGGCGCAACCAGGCCATGCAAGCTTCTCCTGGAAAAGAGGAAGCAGGGCGGGCATCCAGCGCTCAACGGCTTCTTGCTCCGTAACCAACCGATTGAGCGGCCTCTGAAGCAAGAAGTAAGTGAACCGCACGTCGCCTGCCGGAAGAACATTGCCCGTTGCCTGATCGGCGATCAGGCCCACACCAAGGCGTTGGGTTCCATCACGTCCAATTTGTGTGATGGTTGAGCAGCGATACACCAGAAATCGCGGAAGATTCTCGATCGACATCCACCCCATATCGCTCATGTCGAAGTACATCATGGTTTCGATGCCGGCGTTCTGATCCAGAAGGTAAACCGCAGGCAGGTCGTTGCCGTAGGTGCCCAGCGAGTTTCTGGTTGGCTGGGTCAGCGCGACGCGACGCCAGCTTCCCGACTGGCCTTCCATGAGCGTGGAAGTCGAATTCAGCCAAGTGATGATTTGAGGTTCTATTCTGCCGCCTTGAAGTAGTCGAATCGGCCTCGGCAGATGGAGCGTGGTTTGGAAACGAAACCATGGCTCGGCATGGCTGACGGCCAAAGCGTTGATTTCGGCAGTCCACTTATATTCGAAGCGTTCCCCGTCCAGACTTTCCGCAGTGGCTGTTCCATCGCAGATGATGCGTTGACCTTCTCGGCCTACGTGAGATGTCACCAATGGGAATGAAACACCGGTCACGAGCTGGACACCTGGGAGTGTCGCGGGTTTCCATTGGCCTTCAGCCAGCAAGAAGTTCTGGAACGTCAGTGGCGTGCCAACAGGCGAAAGACGGAGTTGCTGCGCGCCACTCTCAAGAATCGCGGAGGAGGAAGAGTTTGTATCAGCAAGGAATGGAAAGCAAACCCCTCCATAGAAGCGGGCGCACGCTGGTGAACTGCTCGCAGCCGTTGCCAAAATCGTTCTGACGAAGCTGCGCCGATTGAGAAGAGTCATCTAGCTGGGACCTTAGGGCAAGACGAAACGTGGGCCCTGCCCGGGAGCGTGCCCGGGCAGGGCACGCTTTATCAATATGTGATCTTCAAGCCAAATTGTATGGTTCGCGGCCCGCTAGAATCGGTGACGGCTCCGAAGCCACAGGCAAAAGGTCCGCTGCATGTCCCTCCACCAGGGAACGTGCCGCCCACTGGCGTAAACGGGGTGCCAAGAGGCGTAGAGAATCCACTGGGTGCGGAGTAGATGTGTCGGTTGAAAATGTTGAAAAACTCGGCCCGGAAGTCGATGGCTGTGTTTTCGCCGAAGAGACGGGTTTTCTTGCCCAGTGTGAAATCCTCGTTCCGGCCTCCGAAGGTCCGCGCACTCGAGAGAGAGCGCGGTTCGTTGCCAAAGGTGAAAGCGGCCGGGACTGTGAATGCATTGGGATTCCAGAACGGAGTCGAGGCGGTGTTGAAGTTCGAACTCTTGTTCGTCTGACTTACTCCGGGAACGACGTTTACTCGGGCGATCCCAGTGAAGTGGCACCCGGCGAATAACACATCGCCGGCCGTTCCGCCGCAGCTCCCGTAGACCGTCGTGGGTGTTCCGGACTTGTAGGAAGCAACACCAGCGATATACCAGCCGCCCACGACTCGGTCCACTACTCCGCCTTGATTCAAATAGCGCTTGCCATGTCCGGCGGGAAGTTCATAGAAGAAACTAGCCACCAGTGCCTGCGGCGTATCCAGTTGGCTTACGGCTTTCTCTGCCCCGCGATTGAAGGAACTCTGGCCGATGAAGCTATTCGTGCCGATGAAACCGGACACTCCGGGACCCGCTGAGTCGGCGTCCGTGAGGTTCTTCGATACGGTGTAGGAGACGAGGAAACTCAAACCCTCGGCAAAGCGCTTCTCCAACCCCAGTTGCATCGCGTGATACGTGGAGTTGCCGGTGCGATCCGGCGTGAAGGAGTTATCTTCCTGGTTAAAGTCGCCGTACTGAGGAAATGGGCGCAGAAGCTGATTGATGTTTCCACTGAACGTCGGATAAGGCAGCTTGACGCCTGCGGCGATAGCCTTCGGACACCCATTATTTGAGAGGCAAGTAGCGTTCATTCCCAACTCATTGCCAAGGGAGAGGAATGAGGGATTCACTTGATTGGGAATAATGTTCAAGGCCGGCAAGTGAGTGCCTTTGGTGCCGACATAGGCCACGCTTAGCACAAGGTTCGCGGTGATTTGGCGCTGTATGTCCAGATTCCAAGTCTGGATGTCGGCAGGACGTCCGCTGTTTCGCGGCACCAAGATGACGCCGCCGTTGCCGTTTTGCCCCTCCGGCGTGAAAGGTCCGGTCGGCGGAAGAAGATGTGGCACGCCACTATCAATTTGAAACGGAGCGACGTTCGCTGTGGTGAGTGTCTCTTTGTTGAAGAATCCCAGGCCATCCTGGTCGGCGAAAGATCCTTCCTTCAAAGGCTCGTAGAAGATGCCATAGCCGCCACGCGCAACAGTCTTCGAATTGATGCTGTAAGCAAAGCCCAAGCGTGGGCCAAAGGCCTTAGTATAGGTGTCCTGTGGACGTGTCCTTCCATTGCGCCCTGTGCCAGTTCCGAAGTAGGTATAAGCTCCGAGAATCCCCCCCGCGCCGGGGTTAGCAAGCGTCGGGTCAACGGCGGAAAACCGATTAAATGCTTCGGTGGCGGGTTTGTCGAGATCGTAGCGTAGGCCGTAGTTCAAAGTTAAGCGAGAGGTAAGCTTATACGAATCCTGGGCAAAGAAATAGAAGTCTTTGTAACGCACGCCGCTGAATGCACCGTAGTTCAGGAATCCCTGGTTCACAAGGCCAAACAGCGCGCTTGCCACCGCGTTGCCCCCCGCTCCAGTCGCGTTGCCGGTACTGCTGGTCTGTGCGGGGTCAAAATCAAATTCCCCGGAGCCCTGCGTCAGCCGCCGGACGTTGAATTGGAGCATTCTCACTCCCCCGCCGAACTTCAAGTTATGCTTGCTTTTGACCCAACTTACGGAATCATTTAGCTGGTAAACGTTATCCGCAAACTCGGAGTCACCACAGTTGTTCAGCACTTCCCGGTACGGACCGCTGAAAAATTTGAAGCATGGGAAGGTGGTGTTATTCACTCCCGTGAGTCCGATTTTCGCCGGAAACCCTTGGCCGATACTGTTCGAGCCCTCGGCACGATAACGACGGCTAAATCCAAACAAAAATTGATTGACCACGGTTGGACTGAAGATAAAGTTGTCGCCGAATCGTGCATATCTGGTGTTCTGGGGCGTGCTAGACCCGAAAATCGGTGACAGACTGGAGATGCCCCCTGTTTTAGTATTGTCGTAGTCAAAGCCGCCAGAAATCCTATGTTTATCGGAAAAAGTATGATCGATCTTGATATCGAAAATATTCGCGGTTGTGCTCGAGAGGCTGCGATCAGTCACGTTCTGGGTGAGTTGGCCGTTCGTTGGCGGAAGAAGTGCAAAGACTTTCGTCATGACCGCACTGGCCTTGAAGTTAGGGTCATTTGTAAGGATGTCGCCAGGGATCGCCGCGTGTGTGGTGGGATCATACAGCTGTGTGCCAGGCAGCAACGCCGAGAAGTCGCCTTTTCGGAAGGCCTCGTTCGGCAGACTGAGTATGTTGTTGCTCCCCGTTCTAAAACGGAAGCCCTCGTAGGCAAAGAAGAAGAAAGTTTTGTTTTTCCCGTTGTAAAGATGAGGGATCCAGACGGGACCTCCGGCCGTGGCACCGAAGTCATTCTGAGTATTAATACCTTTCTTGTTGCCAGCTGTGTTGTTTTTCCAGCTGTTGGCGTCTAGTACGCGATTACGGAGGTAATCGTAAGCGGACCCATGGAATTGATTGGTGCCGGACTTCACCGTGAGGCTGACGATGCCGTCCCCGGACTCACCAAACTCGGGCAAGAAATTACTCTGAAGGACCTTAAACTCCTGGATCGCGTCGGGAGAAACGCCCTTGTTCCATTGAGTGTTCGGCGAAACCAAAGAGATAGAAACGCCGTCGACCAACACATCAGTTCCACCCTCCTGCCCCCCGTTGACCTTGAAGTCGTCAGTCGAGTTGCTGCCGGGATTATTTCCCACATCTCCAACGAAGCCAGGCACCAGCGCGATGAACTGCACGGGGTTGCGGATGGTACCCGACACCTCCAAAGGGAGGTTTTGAACGAGGCTTGTCTGAACGGTCGATCCCAAATCCGAAGTCG
>WNGN01001938.1_pt1 | contig 14294 bp, 12 predicted proteins | sample 5400561 | NCBI WGS metagenome assembly WNGN01 (sample SAMN13153379, study PRJNA577476) | soil metagenome | isolation source: 115 cm soil or saprolite under Garry oak tree replicate 2 | place: USA:California | collected 2016-06-15
CAAGAACTCGCGCCGTTCCATGGTGCAGCTATATTACGCGAGCCTCGCACGCGTAGGAAGGCGCAATCACGGCATGCACTTCGAAGCACGCATCGAGCCGCTCGAGGGCAAACTTCCCAAGGTGTCGTACCGCTGGGATCCGGAGACCGACATCCTCACCGTCGCCTGCAAAGGTGTCCCGAAAGGGAACGGGATGAACGGCACCGTGGATCTCGAGGGCGGGGACGGCTCCTTTGTCGTGATCGACGTGGCCGGCGGCGCCATGCGCGGCGTCGACGTCGTGACGTGGCCCGATGATGTTCGGACCGTCGCGTCGCTCGCGCCGCCGGAGCCGTCGAAGAAGGGACAGGTTACGTTCCCGGGCCGCCGCTCGCAGCCCGGCGTTGCGGCGGTCGAGCTCGATACGGCGCTCACCGTCGACAAGAATCAAACCGAGTCGGTCTTTCACATTCGCGTCGGCCGCCAGCGTCCCGCCACGATCGTGCGGGTCGCCGATCACATGCTGGTCGAAATCGACAAACAGTCGCGCCTCGCGGGCCTCTGGCTGCTCGAGGTCCCACCCTTCCCGAACGTCGAAGCCACGGCGTAGTGGACGAGCGATTCGAGCGCTACGTCACCGAGCTGTTCGCCGCTGAAGATCCGATTCTCTCCAAAATCCGCGCGCGTCACACGGCCGAACACCTGCCGGCGATCAACGTCTCGCCCGAAGAAGGCAAGTTGCTCCATCTGCTGCTGCTGACAATTCAGGCGAAACGCGTGTTGGAGATCGGCGCGCTCGGCGGGTACAGCGGCGTGTGGCTGGCACGCGCGTTGCCACCCGGCGGCGAGCTGACAACGATCGAAAAAGACCCCAAACACGCCAGGGTCGCGCGCGAGGCGTTTGACATGGCCCGGCTGCACGGTCGCGTGCGGCTCATCGAGGGGTCAGCGCTCGATGTCCTGCCGACTCTCCATCCCGGCTTCGATGCGGTATTCATCGACGCGGATAAGGAACCGCTGCCCCACTATTTCGACTGGGGCGTGAAGCTGCTGCGGCGCGGCGGCTTGCTGCTGTGCGACAATGCGTTTTTTCACGGCGCGGCGCTCGATCCGAGCGATCGATCCCCCAATGCGGTAGGGGTGCGAGCTTTCAACGAGCTGGCCGCTCGTGATCCGCGGCTGGTCGCCTCGATCATTCACGTGCGGGATGGGCTCGTGATCGGTCTCAAGACGCGGGATAGCCCATGATGTGGTGGCACGCGTTGATCCAAGCGGGAGCCGTGCCCGGAAGCGGCGGCAAAGCCGATGACGTGGAACGCGTGGCCACAGAGCAGGCGGATCTCGTTGAAGGATCGGAGCTTCAGACCTACCAGGTTGCCGACCGGACGAAATCGACCGTTCCCGCGGCCGCCTCATTCCTGAATGGCATGGAGCGTTGGAGCGTCGTCGCCTATGACGGCGTCGTCCAGGTCGTGAACGCATACGTGGCGGCCGCGGTCCGCCGCCGCGCCGCGACCGGTGGCCTCCGCACCACATTCGAGCGCAGTCGCGTATTCGCGATCGCCCCGCTGGATCGCATGACTCCCCAGCTCCGGCAGGCGTTGGAGCAGTCTGCGGCCGACATCGAGCCGGTCACCGGCGAGCTCGTGGAGCAGCCGGCGCGCTACCTGGAGATGGTCGAGGCCACCGTCCGACGCGCGCGCGCGCGCATCGAACGGGAGCTCGCCGAGGAGGCGATCGACGACCTCGCGGCGGACGAGTGGCTCGTGATCGACGGGCTCCTGTCGCGATCGCCCGACGTGGCGCGCCACCCGCGCGCGCTGGGCGTGATCAAGAGCCATGGTGCGCAGTTCCTCGAGGGAAGGGGCCTTGAACGCGCGTTGACGTTGCCGGCCGGTCATCGGACTAGTGTGTTTGCGGTGCGCGGGGGTCACACCCGCACGGAAGTGCATTCCTGGTACTTGCGGCTCTGGCCCTGGGAGGGGAACGATTTGCTGTACGGACTGCTGCGCATCGAAGCTCGCGCGCATCCCGACACGGTGACTCGCGCGTCCGCATTGAGCGCCTGGCTCTGGTCCGAGCGCGCACCGCTCGCCACGCCCGCTACACGCTGGGACCGGCTATTGTATCCTTTACATCACGTGGAGGAATATCTGAAGACCCGCGCGCCCCGGGATCTCCAGCAGCGAGCCAGCCGTACGTCGCGGTTGCCGAGGCTGGCGTCGTGACGATCACCCCGATCGGCAGAGTCGTTGCGACCGAGCTCAAGCCGGCCACACCCCACCAATTCCATTTCTGGACGGCGACGGAAACGAGCATCGGGATTGGTGCGATCGTGAAAGTTGGAGGAGGGGGAACAGGGGACGAGGGAAGGGTGGTCTACGGAGTTGTGACGGAGGGTTTCGCCTACTCGGACCTGGCGACGCCGCTCCACGACGTCGTGGGTGCGGAAGGCGATCCCACGCGCGCGGAAGACGCCCCGACGGCTCGCCAGCAGATTCGCTACTGGACGGCGGCAGTGCTGCGGCAAACACCGGAGGAGCCGCTGCAACCGGTGCCGCTCGGCCAGGTCTATTTGGCCGATGACGCGGACGTCGCGCAGGCGTTGCGCATGGACGGTTTCCTCTATTCAGCGACGCCCACGGCCATTCCCATCGGGCTCTACACCTCCGCCGGCCGCGACGCGCCCGTCTACCTCGACGCCGACTTCCTGCTTGGCCCCGAAGCCGCGCATCTCAACATCTCGGGCGTCTCGGGGCTGGCGACGAAGACCAGCGCCGTCGAGTTCCTGCTCGCGTCGATCTTCGCGCACTTTCCAGCGCACAAGGGTCGTGTCGCCGCGGTCTGCTTCAACGTCAAAGGGCCGGACCTCTGCTTCCTCGATCAGCCGGGCGATTTGACCGAGGAAGACCGGCACCGCTACGAGCGGCTCGAGGTGCCACCCGAGCCGTTCCAGCGCGTCCGGCTCTACGCGCCGCTCAAAGCGGACGGGGCGAACCTCAACACATTGCGCACGCATCCCGATCTGGTGGGCGACGTCGAGCCCCTCACTTGGGGTCTGCAGGAAGTCGTCGACTACGCCGAGGTGCTCCTCAACCGCGATGACATCGACGCCAAGGCGGACGCGTTTATCGATTTCTTACGGGATCGCGTCCTGGGAAAGTCATTCGATGACGGCTTCGGCACCACACATCGCGTGCAGACGTTTGCCGATCTCGACCGGCTGTTCCGCTCAATCTTCGACGGACTCGAGATCACCGCTGGCGGCCGCAGCGATACCTGGCGCACGCACCACATCGCGACGATGCGCAAGGTCCGCAACCGCCTGCTCAACATCTCAACGCGCTGCAAGGGACTCGTGACCGACGACGGCCCGTCCAGCGACCTCCCCTGGAAGGCGTTCGAGGACCGCACCGTCTACGTCATCGACATCGCGAATGTCGATCCGCTCGGACAGGATCTCGTGTTCGCGCGCGTGGTCTCGAAGCTGCGCGAGCAGCTCGAGCGCCGCGAGCTTGGCGTCGACGCGGTCATCGTGTTCGTCGATGAGCTCAACAAGTACGCGCCCGGGGACGGGCCGGAGACGTACGTCAAGAAGATGCTGCTCGACATCTCCGAGCGCGGCCGATATCTCGGGCTGGTGCTGTTCGGGGCGGAGCAGTTCCGCTCGCAGGTGCATCGCCGCGTCGTGGGCAACGCGGGGACCCAGGTGTTCGGCCGTATGGATATGGATGAGCTGGCGACACCCGGCTATCAGGTGCTGACCCCCGCCACCAAGAGCAAACTGGCCACGCTGCCGATCGGCGAGCTGATGATCCGGCACCCGCATTTCACGCAGCCGATCTTCGTGCGGTTTCCCAAGCCGCCGGTGCTGCGGGGTCGGGACGGCGTGGAGCGCTTTCCGCCCGCCGCCGATGTGCCGTTCGACGACGCCGTGGTGCGCCAGCTCGTGCGGCTGGACCGGCGTGTGCGCCCCAATCAGGTGAAGGATCTGATCGCTGATCGGGAGCCGGACGACGTACGGCGCGCGCTCGCCGCGGTACGCCGGACCCGCCCCGACGATGTGCTGGCCTACTTCCGGAAAGTGCTCGGCGCCCGGGTAGAGCCGGAGGCGCTGCTGCGCGAACATCATGCGGTGCCGCCACTCAATCCGATCTCCGACGAGCCGTACTGATGAAGCTCGCTCATCTCGCCGACCTGCACCTGGGCTTCCGGCAGTTCGATCGCCAGACCCCCAAGGGCGCGAACCAGCGTGAGGTGGATGTCGCCGAGGTTTTCAAGCGGGCTGTTGACGACATCCTGGAGCAGAAACCCGAGCTGATCGTGGTCGCTGGCGACCTGTTTCACTCCGTCCGGCCAACCAACGCCGCCATCCTCTATTGTTTCCGACAACTGCAGCGGCTGCGGACTGGCCTGCCAGACACTCCCATCGTCGTCGTTGCGGGTGAGCACGATACGCCGCGGTCCACCGAAACCGGCAGCATCCTGCGCCTCTACGAAGCCCTCGGCGTCGAAATCGCGGTGGAGGACGCGCGCCGCATTGTCTTCCCCACACTCGACTGCGCGGTTCTCGCGGTGCCCCAGCAGGCGCTTGCGAAGGCGGACCGCCCCGCGCTGCGACCGGAAGCGGGCGGGCCGACGCTCAACGTCCTCGTCACGCACGGCGTGTACGGCGGATTGGGTGAAGAACGGGGCACGGTCGAGTACGGCGGCGCCGCCTTGTCACGCGAGCTGCTCGCGCCGGAAAAATGGGACTACATCGCGCTGGGACACTATCACACCGCGCAGTCGGTGGCGACAAATGCCTGGTACTCCGGCAGCCTCGAGTATCTGCCGCCGAACCCGTGGGGCCAGCTCCAGGACGAGGCCGCGCAACGCACCAATGCGAAAGGAAAAAGGGAGCGCACCGGCAAAGGGTATCTACTGGTCGATTTGCCGGGCGCGCGCGTGACATTCCGCCCCGTCGCCCCCACGCGCCGTCACATCGACTTGTCGGCCATCCGGGCCGCCGGACTGAACGCCAAAGAGCTCGACGCCCAGATCGCCGAGCGCGTGCGTGCCGCGAAGATCGACGATCAGATCGTGCGCTTGCTCGTGTGGGACGTCGAGCGCGCTGTCGCGCGCGATCTCGACCATGCGGCGATCCGCGGCTACAAGGCGCGCGCGTTGAACTTTCAGCTGGATTTGCGCCGACCGGAGGCGCTGCGGTCACCGGGGGGGGGGACGGGTGCCGGACCGGGTGCCCGGCGACAGACGCTCACCGAGACGGTGCGGGACTTCCTTGGCCGCCGGCCGCTCGATGCCGAGCTGAATCGCGAGACGTTCGTGAAGCTGGGCGTGGAGTACCTCGAGGCGACGGCCGGGGCGGACGGCGAAGCATGAAGCTGCACCGGCTGCGGCTCGTCAATTTTCGCCAGCACGCGGATACCGAAATCGTGTTCGGCGACGGCATCACCGGCGTCATCGGGCCGAACGGCTCGGGCAAGACGTCGCTGCTCGAGGCGATCGCGTGGGCGATTTACGGCAACCCCGCAGCGCGCGGCGACAAGGACTCGATCCGCAATCTGCGCGCCAAAGCGCGCGCGTCGGTGCGCGTCGAGCTCGAGTTCGGGCTCGGCAGCCACGCGTATCGCGTGGAACGCGGCCTCAATAACGCTGAGCTGTATCAGGACGGCGTGGTGGTCGCCAACTCGCTGAAGGAAGTCACGGGACGGCTGCAGCGCGTCCTCGGCATGACGTACGACGAGTTCTTCAACACGTACTTCACCGGCCAGAAAGAGCTCGCGGTGCTCGCGGATGCGACCCGTCCCGAGCGCGCCGCGTTTCTGTCGCGGGTGCTGCGGCACGAGCAGCTCACGCTCGCGCAGGAGCGCATCCGTGAGCGTCGCAACGCGCTCGGTCATGAAGTCGATGGGCTCGAGACCGGGCTGCCGCCACAAGCCGAGCTCGAGAAAGAGCGGAAGGCGGCCGAGGCACGCCTGGCGGAAGGCCGGAAGGCCGCCACGGTGGCCGCCGCAGACCGCGTCAAGACGCAGCAGGCCCTGGCGGAAGCAGAGCCGCGCTGGCAGCAGTGGGTGGAGCGGCGCGAGCGGACGCTGGCGCTCCACGGGGACCTGCGCGTGGCCGAGCAAGGCGTCGTCGTCGCGCGCCAGGAGTTTCAACGACTCGACAAAGAGCTCGCGGCCGCGCTCGCGGCCCGCGAGGAGCTGCGCAGTCTCGAGGCCGACGTCGCGTCAATCGCGACGCTCAAGACGGAGCTTGCCGAGCTGGACCGCCTACACCGTGAAGACGCGGCGCGGCGCGAAGAACAAGCGTCGCTGACCGAACTGACGCGCAACTTGAATCGGCTGGATCGCCGCATCGCGGAATTGGCCGAGGCGGAGGTGGCGCTCGAGCGGGCGAGCAAGGAGGCGCGCGACCTCGCGGCGACGCTCGAAGCCGCCGACAAAGTTGCCCGTGAGCAGCAGGCGACCTGGGTGCGCGAGAAAGAGTACGCGAATACCCGGCGCACCGAGCTCCTGAAGCAGCACGAGGAAGTGAAGGACCAGCGCGACAAGATCGAGCGCCTCGGCCCGGAGGGACAATGCCCCACCTGCTTGCGGCCGCTCGGGGCGGAGCATCGCGCCGTGCTCGATGTGCTGAACAATCAGCTCGAAGTGATCGTGACGGATGGGACCTACTTCAAGCAGCGCATCGAGCAGCTGGCGACTCCCCCGGCGGCTGTCACGCAGGCGGAGGCGGCGCGCGACGCGCTCCGGGAAGAGGCACGGCAGGCGAGCGAGCGCGAAGGGACGCTGCGCGAGCAGGCGCGCGAACGGGCCCGGTTGCAGAAAGAGCGTGCCGGTCTCGTGAAGCGGATGCAAGAGATCGAGCGGCGCGTGGCCGCGCGGGATGTGGGGTACAACGCTGAGCGTCACAATGCCGTCCGGCAGGAGCTCACGCGCCTCGAGCCGGTGGCACTGGCGGCCGCGGCGTTGGCAGCGCGCGCCGATCGCGCCGAGGCGCTGGTGGGTGAGGCGGAGATCGCGGAGAAGGCATTGTCGACCCGGGAAGAGCACGTCAAGCAGCTCGCGGAGGCGGTCAAAGCACAGGGGTTCTCCGAGCCGAAGTTTCAGGCGGCACGAGAGCGTCACGACCGCGCCGCGCATGCGCTCCGCGCTGCCGAGCTGGCCGTCGCGGAGACACGGGGCGAGCTGGTCGCTGCGGAAACCGCGGTCCGTGAGATCGAGCGCCGCGTGACCGAGCGGACCGCGCGCGAGCGCACCATCGCCGAGCGAAAGATCGAGCTGCGGGTGCACAACGAGCTGGATCGCGCGTTCTCCGACCTGCGCGCCGAGCTCAACGCCGCGATGCGGCCCGAGATCGGCGCGCTGGCATCGGGCTTTCTATCGGATCTCACCGATGCGCGTTACGATGAGGTCGATCTGGACGAGGATTACCGCGTCGTCGTGCTCGACGAGGGGGTTCCGAAGCCGGTGATCTCGGGTGGAGAAGAGGACATCGCGAATCTCGTGCTGCGGCTCGCCATCTCGCAGATGATCGCCGAGCGCGCGGGGCAGCCGCTCTCGCTGCTCGTGCTCGACGAAATCTTCGGCTCGCTCGACGAGTCGCGGCGCCAGCACGTCCTCGCGTTGCTGCGCCGCCTGGGCGACCGCTTCCCGCAGGTGATTCTCATAACGCACATCGAGCAGGTCCGCGACGGATTGGATCGCATCATCCGCGTCAGCTACGACGCCACGACCGGCACGAGCGTGGTGCGCGATGAGACCGCGACGCTCGGACCGACGGGGGGGGCACCCGATGAGAGCGTGGCTGCCTGACACCCGGGTCACCGGGCCCGAGCGCGCGACCGAGGGCGACATCGAGGGGCTGAATCGCGTCTTTGCGGAAGCCTTCACCGACCGCTATCGCCGCGACGGGTTGATCGGTGTCCGAGTGCCGCAGCTCAACCCGCTCGTGTGGCGCTACGCACTCCTGGACGCGGGCGAGGGCGCGATGGTCTGGCGCGACGAGCAGGGCGACGTCGCGGCCTTCAATGTCGCTCACCAGGCGGGTGCCGAGGGATGGATGGGACCGCTGGCCGTTCGCCCGGACCGCCAGGGCACCGGTGTCGGCAAGACGGTCGTGCGAACGGCCGCCGACTGGCTCATCGATCGGGGCGTCACGACGCTGGGCCTCGAGACGATGCCGCGCACGCCCGAAAACATCGGCTTCTACGCCCGGCTCGGCTTTGCGCCGGGGTTCCTGACGGTCACGTTGACGAATGAGATCGCAACCCGCGGCCATCCCGCGCCGGCGCTGTTGTCGAAGCGATCCGCTGCGGAAAAGGACTCGGGCGTGGCCGCGGCCCGCGGCTTGGTAGACGATCTCGCCCTAGGCGTCGACTTTTCGCGCGAGATCCTGCTGACGGCCGAGCTCGGCCTGGGCGATACGTCGTTGATCGAGAGCGCGACTGGACTGGATGCACTGGCAGTCTGGCACTCCGCCCCCCTCGCCGACAGCAGGACGCGTGATGAAGTGCGCGTGCTGAAGCTCGCGGCCCGCGATGACGCGGCGTTCGAGGCCGCGATCGCGGCGGTCGAGGCGGCGGCTGCCAAGGCCGGGATCCGCCGGATCGCGATCCGCTGCCAGAGCCGCTACGTCGAGGCGTTTCGCCGGCTCATCGCGCGCGGATATCGCGTCCGCTGGACCGATCTGCGCATGACGTATGAAGGGTACCCCGAGCGGCATGCCGCCCAGGGTGTGCTCTTCTCGAATTGGGAGATTTAGGCTCCGCCCGGCATTCCCGACACGTAGATGACCTGCGCTAATCCGAGCACTTCGATCGTATGCGGCAGGTTCGGCGGCAGGTCGAGGCGGTCTCCAGGCCCGAGGTCGACCGCCTCCGCGCCGGCTGTGACCCGCAGAAAACCCTCGACGACCCAGCGCGTTTCGGGAAACGCGTGCGCGTGCTCGGTCATCCGCGCGCCCGGGAGATCCGACCACCACGCGGTGACCATGCCTTCGCGCTCGAGCGCGCGACGCAGCGTGGCCACCTGCAGCGGCCCGAGCCGCGGGTCCCAGGGGCGCGCCGCAAGTGTCATGACACGAATCGCGGCGCGCCGGCGAGAATACGGCGGGCGAACAGGATGATCGCTCCTGCGTAGAGCAGGTGAATCGTGCCGCTCGCGACCTGCGCGACAAACAGCAGCAACACCCACACGATCAGCATCACGACAGCGGCGAGCAGTGTCAGATTCAGGGTGATTGACCTTTGAGGGACAGAAAGTATTCTAGTACCCAGGAGCGGGGAGATCAAACTATTGAGCCAACAAGCTCGATTGCGGACCCGCATACCGCGGCCCATGTCATGCCCACGTTGGGAAGACAGAATTCGTGGTGAGGGACCCATCATTACTTTCGGGCTTCAATAACCCTCTTCGCTCCTGTCACACCCGGTCGGCCGGCCTGCGTTACGCAGTCCCGGCCGATCGTTTTTTGCGGACCGTTTGCCAGAACGCCGCGGGCGCCCGTAGCGCCTGTCCCTTCAGGGCGTATCCGATCATCAGGACGGCGATCCAGACCCCATACGCGACCATGATCTGGACGCGCAGCTCCGGCACGGTGAACTGCACAGCCCACAGGACAAACAGCGCCGCCGCTTCCAGCCAATCGAACTCCATATTCGCGAGCAGCAACACACCGAGCAACGTCTGCAGCAGGGTCAGCGCAAGCTCGTTACGCTGCGCGATGTCGAACGTGAAATCCGCCCAGACCCCGTGGTGCCGGAGGTGCGACCACCCGTACACGATCGGGATCATCGCCGCGAGGATCGTCCATTGGTTGATGTTGCTCGACACGATGTTCATCAACGCCATGGGTGCGTGCGTGACGCGCCGGGCCCAACCGAACGTCGAGACGAATTCCGGAAACTCTGAGAGAAACGGCGCGACCCACTGCACGAGGAAGAATTGGCTGATGCCCACTGCCGCGGCCACGGCGATCATCGAATCGAGGAACGGGTGGGCGGTGACGTAGAGCAGCGCGCCGCCCACGACGAACAAGCCACCGATCGCCATCGTTTGCTTCCAGCCCGGCTGGCGATACGCCCAGCGCGACACCACCGGCGCATGCTCCAGCGACTCCACTTCGCGCGGCGGGTTGCGCATGAGGATCCACAGATATCCCACGTACAGCGCGATGAGCACGACCGCATCGATCACGCCGATGCGCTGCCGCCAGATGACCACAAGGAAGTAGAGCAGCGGCGGGACCAGCCCCATGACTTCCACGGCGTGCTCGGGCTCGAGCGCGATGGGCGGCAATCCTTTCTGCCCCCGCCGGCGACCGGCAATCGCGAAGACGAAATAGATCATAGGCCAGCCGAGGCCGAGGAGCAGACGAATGGCACCGGTCAGATTAGCGGTGGCGAGATGCGCGCGCTCGGGATTGCGTCCGGCTTCCCACGCGATGACGGCTTCAACGGCGAATTCGGGAAGGGTTTGCAGCCAGGCAAGAATCGCGAGCGCGAGGCCCTGAGAAATGAGGAACTGCGCGGCTTCCGCGCCCCAGGCGACGAGAAACGCCGACAGGAGCATGCTGGGAAACGTCCAGAGCGCCGCGAGCGCAGCGCCTCCCCCCTGCATCGCCGAGGCGAGTAGCTTTAGGAATCGCACGGGGGTCCAAAATACCATGGCACGAGATCAAATGAAGTCCGCCAGTTTGCACAGCTTCCACGAATCGCACGCCGAGCCCCCCCCGCCCGCCCCGCCCCCCCCGACGGAAGTGCGGATTCCATTCCAGACGCTGGTGCACGAGATGCTCGAGCAACTGGGCGAGGATCCTAAACGCGAAGGATTGCGCCAGACGCCGGCCCGCATGGAGGCGTCGCTCAAATGGCTCACGCGCGGCTACGGCATGAACGTCGACGAGGTGATCGGCGACGCGCTGTTCGAGGAGACGCACGAGAGCATGATTTGTGTGCGCGACATCGAGATCTACTCGATGTGCGAGCATCACATGCTGCCGTTCTTCGGCCGGGCGCACGTCGCCTATCTCCCGAACGGCCGCATCGTGGGACTGTCCAAAATCCCGCGGGTAGTGGAGGTCTTCGCGCGCCGGCTCCAGGTCCAGGAGCGACTCACCGACCAGGTCGCCGACGCGCTCTGCCGCGTGCTCAAGCCGCTCGGCGTCGGCGTGGTGATCGAGGCCTATCACCTCTGCATGATGATGCGCGGCGTCGAGAAGCAGAATTCGAAGACGGTGACCAGCGCGCTGCGCGGGGCGTTCCGGGACGACGGCAAGACCCGGGATGAGTTCCTCAGGCTCGTGCACGGCGGCAGCTTCTCGCTGTGAAGATTGCGCTCGTGACGGGCGCCTCCCGGGGGATCGGCCTCGCCGTCGCCGATGCGCTACGAGCCGGGGGGATGCACGTCGTGCGCGTAGCGCGCAGCCTGTCGGAGGCCACGGCCGAGCGACGTACCGACATCGCCTGTGACGTCACGAAACCTGCGGACGTCGAGCGCGCCGTGAGCCGCGTTGAGAAAGAGCTCGGCGTGCCGGACGTCCTCGTGAACAACGCCGGCATTTTCTTCATCAAGTCGCTCGTCGAGACGACACCGGCCGACTTCACGAACACCATCACCACCAATCTCACGGCGGCGTTTCTGTTCGCCCGCGCCCTCGTGCCGAAAATGGTCGCGCGCGGGAGCGGGCACTTCGTGACGATCGGCTCGATCTCCGACTATATCGGCTTCTCAGGCTCGACGGCCTACGCCGCGAGCAAGTTCGGCCTGCGCGGGATGCATGAGGTGATTCGCCAGGAGACCGCAAAGAGCGGCGTGCGCACGACACTGGTTTCGCCCGGGCCGGTCGACACCGACATCTGGGATGCCGTCGATCCCGATTCGAAGCCAGGGTTTACCAAGCGCAAGAACATGATGCGGGCCGAGGACGTCGCCGCGGCGGTCGTCTATGCGGTGACGCAACCGGAACACCTCGCGGTGACAGAGATTCGATTATTGCCGACGGTCTACACGCCGCGGGGATGACCCCCTCCATGCACATCGAGCTGACGGAACTGCTCCGCTGCCCCGAGCCTCACCGCGAGGAAATGCTCGTACTGTCGACCGGTGAGATGAAAGACCGCATGGTGCGCTCGGGCATCCTCGGTTGTCCGGTGTGTCACAAGGAGTATCCGATTTCGCGCGGGATCGTGAACTTCCGGCGCAGCCGAGAGCGGATCTCGAAGGAATCGTCCGGTCCGCGGCCCGCGTACGCGCCGCCCTCGCCATTACCATCGGCCGATGCCGCGAGCCTGCAGGCGTTGCTCGAGCTGTCCGGGCCCGGCGGCTACGTCGTGCTCGTGGGTGCCGCCGTCCGGCAGGCGACTCGCCTCAGCGCATTGATGCAAGGCATTCACTTCGTCGGTATCAATCCGCCCGGTGATCTGGAAGAACAGCCTACGCTCTCGCTGTTGTATGCCAGTGAGAAGGTGCCGCTGCGTACCTCGGTCGCGCGCGGCGTCGTCGTCGGTGCCGATCTCGCGACGTCGCCCTGGCTCGTCGAAGCCCATCGCGTGCTGTTACGCGGCCGGCGTTTTGTCGTAGAAAACGAAGAGCCCGAACTCCCGATCGGGCTCATCCAGCTCGCGGCCGAGAACGGCCTCTGGGTCGGCGAGAAACGGTAAGTCAGCGCTCGATCGCCGCGGCCATCGCATCCTCGGCCGCGTAGGCGGCGTCGATCTTGTCCTTGTAATGTTGCTCGACGATGCGACGCTTCACCTTGAGTGTCGGCGTCAGCTCGCCCGACTCGATCGTAAAGTCTTTCTCCAGCAACACCACTTTCTTCGGCGTCTCGAACTTGGCGAGATGGGAGAGCATGCTCATCACTTCGCGCTCGATCTTCGCGTGCACATCGGCCAGCGCGATCAGCTCGGCATGTGTGCCGTAGGTGAGGCTCCGCTCCCGCGCCCACCGCTCGAGGTTGTCGAAGTTCGGGACGATGAGAATGATCGGGAATTTGCGGCGATCGCCGTAGAGCATGGCATTGGCGACGAACTTGTTGCGCTTGACCGCCAGCTCGATCGGCTGCGGCGCGATGTACTTGCCGCCCGCCGTTTTGAGCAGCTCCTTCTTGCGGTCGGTGATCTTCAAATAGCCGTCTGAGTCGATCTCGCCGATGTCGCCGGTGTGCAGCCAGCCGTCGGTATCGATCGTTTCTGTGGTCGCCTCGGGCAGCTTGTAGTAGCCCTGCATGATGTTCGGACCGCGCGCCAGGATCTCGCCGTCCTGCGCGATCTTGAGCTCGACGCCCGGAATCGCCCGGCCGACCGTGCCCAGCTTGATGCGATCCAGCGGGTTCAGCGTGAGGACCGGGGACGACTCGGTCAGGCCATATCCCTCGATGACCGGTAGCCCGGCGCTGTAGAAGAACTTGGCGATGTCGGCCGACAGCGGCGCCGCACCCGACACGAAGAACCGAATACGACCCCCGGTTCGCGCGCGCAGCTTGGCGAACACCAACCGGTCGGCAAGCTTCTTCTTCAGGGCGAGTCCACCGGGAATCGGCAGCCCGGCGAGGGACAGCGTCGCCCACTGCTCACCGGCGCGCTTCGCCCAGAAAAAGATGTTGCGTTTGATGACGCTGCCCGAGAGCGCGGTCTCGAGCACGCGCGCGTACACTTTCTCATAGAGCCGCGGCACCGATAAGACGACCGTCGGCTTCACGTCCTGCAGGTTCGCCGCGACGGTGTCGAACGACTCCGCGTAATTGATGATCACGCCCGCCTGGAAGAGCGTGTAATCCACCATGCGCTCATAGCTGTGCGACAGGGGCAGCATCGACAGACACTCGTCGATCAGCGTCGCGAGATCTTCGGGCCCGGCGCTCAGCGCTTCCGCTTTCCAATTGGGATGCCGCGACACTACCGCGCGCCCCTTTCCCTCGAGCGCGGCGAGCGAGATGACGCCGGGGCGCCCCGCGGCGGCATCGCCGTCGAACACGATGATCTGCTGGAGGCCCGGCAGCGCCCCTTGCACTTCGAGCACCTTGGCGACCTGCGCGGCGGTCGAGCAGAACACCGCGACGGATTCAGAATCCCGCAGGATGTATTCGGTCTGCTTGGCGGTCAGCGTGGGGTAAATCGGGACGTCTGTCGCACGCGCGCAAAGGCACGCGTAGTCGGTCAGCGCCCATTCGGGGCGGTTCTCCGAGACGATCGCGACCTTGTCGCCCGGCTTGATGCCCAATTCGCGCAGGCCGAGCGAGATCGCCTGGACCCGGCCGAGCGCCTCGCGATGCGTGATGGACACCCAGGCGCCGCCCACCTTCGATCG
>WNGN01004948.1_pt1 | contig 14293 bp, 17 predicted proteins | sample 5400561 | NCBI WGS metagenome assembly WNGN01 (sample SAMN13153379, study PRJNA577476) | soil metagenome | isolation source: 115 cm soil or saprolite under Garry oak tree replicate 2 | place: USA:California | collected 2016-06-15
AGATCGGCGGTGCCCACGGGTGTGAAGGGATTACGCACGTTGTTGGTGCCGAGCGCGACCGGCACGTCGGCCGCCAGCAACCGGCGGATCGGCGCGAGCCCGCGGGGCGGATTGATGTCGTCGTTCCGGCCCATGAGGTAGAGGTCGGTGGCCGGCAGCGAGATGACGCCGATGCCGGCCTTGGCCAGGTCCTCGGCCAGCTCCTTCTGCTCGACGGCCGGCAGCGCCGAGGCTTCGCTCAGATGGCCCACGGCGACGCGGCCCCGCCAGCCCGTCCGATGCGTGCGATCGATCACCTTGCGGATGTGCATGTGCGCCGGCTCGTCGAAGAAGTCGATGTGGAAGTCGACGTCGACGTTGAAGGCCTGAGCGAGCCCGAAGACGATATCGATGTGCTGATCGGCGTCGCGGTCGTTGTAGGGGACGCCCCCTACCGCGTCGGCGCCCATCTGGAGCGCCCGTCGCAGCAGGCCCTCGGTGCCCGGGGCTTGGAGGATCCCCTCCTGGGCGAACGCGCAGAGGCGGAGGTCGATGGCCGGCGCGTACTCCTGCTTCAGCGCCAGCGCTGTCTCCATGCTTGTAAGGCCGATGATCGGGTCCACCTCGACGTGGACGCGCATGGCCGTCGTGCCCGCCGCGATGGCCATGTCGAGGACGCGGCAGGAGCGCTGGCGGATGTCGTCGGCGGTGAACCCGCGCTTGGCCTCGGCCACCATGCGAATCGCGTCCAGCGCCGACTCGGCGCCGGTCGCCATGCGCTCCGACAGCAGCGCCTTGTCGAGGTGGATGTGCGCCTCGACCAGGCCCGGCGTGACGACGCGGCCGCCGACGTCGATGCGCTCGTTCGCCGGCGCGCGCACGCCCGGCTCGTGGGTCAGGAGCTCCGTGATGCGGCCGTTGGCGATCGAGATGTCGACCAGGCGCGGGCGGCCCGGCAGCACGCAGCCACGCAGCAGGAGGTCGGTCACGAGCGGCGGGCCATCCGCTTCTGCACCATGTGAAGGCTGCCCTCCTGGTCGGGTGACACGCCGTTTCGTCCCGCGTAGGACGGCACGGCCTGGAGCAGCTTCTGGCCGGTCGTCGGATCGATCAATCTGGCCAGCTTGATGCCGTCCACGCGCATCAGCGCGATCTCGGCCAGCGACAGCACGCGACAGCCCTCCTCCAGGTGTCCGCCGAACGCGCGGTGGCGGTCCGTGAGCACCATGTGGCAGTGCACGTGATAGTTCGCGATCACGCCGCTCATGGCGAGGATCTCCACGCCGCGAGGCGTCGTGCGCCGATAGAAGTTCTTGGGAGGGAAGGAGGGGCCGATCGCCCCGCTGACCGCCACGTCGGTGAGGCTGCCGAAGCCCGTGAGGATGACGCCGTTCCTGATCTTCTGCTGGCGGCAAATTTCCCTCAGAGATTCCAGGAGGCGGTCGCCGTAGGCCAGGCGGAGGACGACGATGCGGCCGGCGCGTGCTCCGCGCGCGATCATCCGTGTCGCAGCCATGGGGTCTCCTTTCCGAATCGCCCCGCGGGCATCATACGCGGTTGGTGGTTCGATCACGGAATTCATCACGCGATCTCGAGGAAGGCGTCGGCCGGTAACCGCACGCCGATCGGATCCCCGGGGCCGAGTGGCGGCGCGGCGCGAACGGTGGCGAGCAGCCGCACGCCGCTCGACAGCTCGACCCTGACCTCGGTGTGGTCGCCGAGGTACATGACGCCGATCACCAGCGCGGCGAGCGTGTCGGCGCCCTCCCCGAGCTCCACGCGCTCGGGCCGGATCAGCAGCCGCACGTGCTCGCCCGGGACCAGCGGCCGGGGCAGGCGGACGTCTACCCGCTGGCCGCCCGCGATCTCGACGGCGCGCGCCTCGAGCGCGCGCGCTTCGAGCACGGTGGAAGCGCCGATGAAGTCGGCGACGAACCGGGTGGCCGGCCGCTCGTACACCTCGCGCGGCGTGCCGAGCTGCTCGATGCGTCCCGCATTCATGACGGCGATGCGATCGGACAGGCCCAGCGCCTCGTGCTGATCGTGGGTGACGAAGAGCGTCGTGATGCCGACCGCCCGCTGGATCTCCTTGAGCTCGGTTCGCATCTCCTCACGCAGCTTGCGGTCGAGCGCGGCCAGCGGCTCGTCGAGCAGGAGCACGCGTGGCCGGATGACGAGGGCGCGGGCGAGCGCGGCGCGCTGCTGCATTCCGCCCGAGAGCTGGCCTGGGCGCAACGTCGCCACGCCGTCCAGGCGCACGAGGGCGAGGGCGTCGGTCACCGACTGGACGATCGCGGCCCGGTCCGCGCCCCGCTCGCGAAGGCCGAACGCGACGTTCTCGGCCACCGTCATGTGAGGAAAGAGCGCGTACGACTGGAAGACCACGCCGAGGCCACGCTGCCACGCCGGCCGGGCGGTCACGTCGGCGCCGTCGATGCGAACGCGGCCGCGGTCGGGCTGGACGAAGCCGGCGACGACGTTGAGCGTGGTGGTCTTGCCGCAGCCCGACGGCCCGAGGAGCGCGAGCAGCTCCCCTTCGATCACGGCGAGGTCGATCCCGGCCAGCGCTCGGACACTCCCGTACGCCTTCTCGACCCCTTCGAGGGCGACGACCGTCTTCGCGGTCACCGGTCGTCGCCGATGTGCAGGATGCGCGAGAGCCCCAGGAGGCGGTCGGTCAGCAGCACGGCGATGAGCGTGGCGCCGATGAAGAGTGTGGAGAGCGCCGCCATCGTGGGATCGGTGTAGTTCACGACGTAGGTGAACATGGCCACGGGCAGGATCTCGGTGACGCGGGTGGAGACGAACAGCGAGACGACGAACTCGTTGACGGACACGATCACCGCGAACAGCACCGCGGCGAAGAGGCCCGGGCGGAGCAGCGGCAGGGTCACGCGGCGGAAGACCCGGCGAGGTCGCGCACCGAGACTGGCCGCGGCGCGCTCGAGCTGAGGGTCGAGATTCGCCACGCTCACCGCGACCGAGCGGATCACGAAGGGCAGGACGAGCACGGTGTGGGCGGCGATGAGCACGGCGCGGTTGGCGAGCAGGCCGAAGCGCGCGGCCAGGATGAGGAAGCCGAGCCCGATGGCCACGCCGGGAATGATCAGCGGTGACAGGAGCATCGCGCTCCAGAATCCCCGCGCGCGGAGTGGACGGCGGACGAGCGCCAGCGCGGCCGCCGTCCCGATGGGGAGCGCCAGCAGCGCGCTGGCCCCGGTGACGATGACGCTGTTGACCGCGGCGCGCTGGAACTGGGCGTAGGTCAGCGCGTTCTCGTACCAGCGGAGCGACAGCCCCTCCGGCGGGAACGACAGGATCGCGGTGGGGTTGAACGAGGCGACGACGACCACGGCCGTCGGCAGGGTCATGAAGCCGACGAGCAACCCGACGACGACGCGTCCGATCACGCGGCGGCGCCACCCGCGCGGGTGAAGGCGCGCGTGACCACGGCCAGGAGCAGGAACGTGATGGCGAGGGCGACCGCCGCGAACGCTGCGCTGCCCGGCCAGTTGAAGGCGTCGAGGGCCAGGTCCTTCACCACGTTGGCGATCATCTTCACGCGGCCGCCGCCGAGCAGCTCGGGCGTGGGGAACGCGCTGAACGTCCACGCGAACACGACCAGCGATCCCGAGGCGACCCCGGGCATCGACAGCGGCAGCGTCACCCGCCAGAAGACCCGCCACGGTCGCGCGCCGAGACTGGCCGCGGCGCGCTCGTAGGTCCGGTCGATGTGGCTGATGGCCGCGGCCAGGATCAGGATCATCGTCGGCATCGAAAAGTGCACGAGCCCGATGAGCACGCCGGCCGGCTCGAACAGGAGCTTCACCGGCCAGTGGATGAACGTGTTGCCGAGGACGAGCATCCACGCGTACGTCCGCACGATTGCGCCGGTGAAGAACGGCGCCAGCGTGAGCACCAGGAGGAGCGAGCGCATCGTGGCCGACCGGCTCCGCGCCAGCGCGTAGGCGACGGGATAGGACGCCACCAGCGTCAGGACGGTGGTCAGCGCGCTGAGCACGACGGTGTCCCAGATGTAGCGGAGGTACAGCGGCGACAGCACGGCGTCGAGGTTGCGCGTGGTCAAGCCGCCGGTCCTGAGCGAGCCCGGGATGAACTCGAGCACGCTGAACTGCAGCAGGGCCGCCAGCGCGATGGCCAGCAGCGCCATCACCAGGATCGCCGGGAGCAGCAGGATCACTTGGCGACGATGGTGGCGTTGAACCACTCTTTCCAGGCCGGGAGCGTTTTCGCGCGCGTCTCGTCGTCCATGATGTAGCCGCGCTCCCTCCATTCGGCCGGTGTGGTGAAGACGCCGGGCTGCCCGCGCAGCTTCGCGGGCACCTCGGCCTTGAGGTTGGTGGGCCCGGCCTTGAAGGTCGCGACGAGCTGCTCCTGGATCTCCCTGGACAACGCGAGGTCGATGAACTGGTGGGCGGCGTCCGACTTCTTGGTGCCGGCCATGATCGCCATCGTGTCGATGCCCACGATGCCGGGCTTGTCCGTCGCATTGACCACCTTCACGGGCAGCCCCTGTTCGATCAGGTGGAAGGCATTGATCGACAGCATGACCTGCACGGGCGCCTCGCCGGTCTTCATGAGGTCCTGGCTGCGGGCGTCGGTGGAGAAGAAGGCCGCGATGTTGGGCTTGAGACGCTTCAGGCGCTCCTGGCCCTTCTGCCAGCTTCGCTCGTCACCGCCCTCGAGGAGCGCGCTGATCGTGATGATGTGCGACGGATCGAAGTCGGGCATCCCGACCTTGCCCTTGAGCTGGGGATCCCAGAGGTCAGCCCACTTCGTGATGTCCATCTTCACCTGATCAGGCCGGTAGGCGATCGTGTACACGTAGGCCCACACGCCCAGGTGCGCGTCGCTGCGCAGTGCCTCCGGTGCCAGGTCGTGCGCGTTGGGCAGCTTCGCCATGTCGAGCTTCTGGAACAGGCCATCGGACATGTAGAGGCGGCCGACGTGGCTCGTCGTGAACGTGATGTCCACGAGCGGCGCGGCCTTGGCCACGCGGGCCTTGGCCAGCCGGTCGAGCGTGCCGCCGACCTCGAACTCGACCGGGATGCCCGTCTTCGCCGTGAAGGGCTTGGCGATCACCTTCTCGACGGTGTCCTTCCAGTTGCCGCCCCACATGCTGATCACGAGTGGGTCAGCGGCGGGGGCGGGGCCGGCCGCGAGCAGCAGGACGACGACAAGCGCGGCGAGGATCGGTCGATGAGCCATCAGGAGCCCTCCTTCGAGGCGACGGCCAGCGCGGCGCTCACCCGAGCTCGAGCACGAGGTCGCTGACGCGGTAGCCGCTGATCGGGTTCAAATCCATGGGGCAGGCGCTGACGGCGGCGATCACGCTCATGAGGGACGCAGCGCTTCCACGAAGTTGTCGGAGCAGGAGCGGTGGCCGGTGACGCCGAAGTCGTACTCGTAGCGCCACGGATCACACGCGGCGATGAGCATGTCGTGGCGGCCGGTGTCGTCGCGAGTGATCTCGAGCATCGGCGCCCGGCGGTTGGTCCTGAGCCGATCGCCCTTCGTCGGGAACAGACGCCCGAGGGACACCAGCGTGTGCAGCGTGCTCAGCGCGTGGTTGACGTCGCCGGCATCGAATGCCACGAAGTCCGCCACCTGCTTGCCAGCCACGTTGACGATCCGCAGTCGATCGCCGGCGCGCAGCGTCACTGCCCGGGCGGTGCCGGCGGGCACGGTGATGCGCTCGGCCATCAGAGATAGTGGTCGAGGGGCTGGGGTGGGTGGGCGAACTTGCGCACCTTGGAGTGGGTCACGCCCAGCCCGACGATGCTTTCGGCGACCTTGACGCCGACGGTCACGGGATCGAGCACGGGTATCCCGGCCAGCCGCGAGAGCTCGACGTCGTAGCCGCAGAGTCCCGCGCAGGCCAGGATGACGACTTCGGCCCGGTCCTCGGTGACCACCCTCTGGATCTGCTCCTTCAGCTCGCGCAGCGTCTTCTCCCGGTTGATCGCGCACTCTTCCACGTTGATGTTGATCGCCCGGACCGACGCGCATTTTGCCTCGAAGCCGTAGTAGCGCACGAGGTCCTGTTGATACGGGATGAACTGCTGGAGCATGGTCAGCGTCGTGAAGCGATGCCCGAGCAGGCAGGCCATCGCCATCGAGGATTCGGCGATCGAGACGACCGGAATCGTCAGCGCTTCCTTGAGGGCATCGATGCCGACGCGCCCGAAGCCGGCCAGCACGACGGCGTCCGGCTTGTGCAGCGCGACCGCGTCCAGGCACGTCCGGATCATGAAGGCGCCCGACAGATAATCGCCGAAGGCGGAATCGATGTTGCGGGTTCCGCCCTTGGTGGTCATGCCGACCAGCTCAGTGCCCGCCGAGGCCGCCCGGCGCGCCGATTCCATGATCTGGGCGGTGACCGCCTCGGAGCTGTTCGGGTTGACGACGAGGAGTTTCATTCGCGAATCCTCAGCCACAAGTGAGAGGCGTGCGGCGGCATTCGCGGCAGTGATATGTGGATGCCGTCGACCTCGCTCTCCGCCGCCCGCTCGAGCACCCCGGACATCCAGCCGCTCCGGCCGATGACGACATCCAGCGGCCCGCCGCCTTCGCGAGGCTGCAGGCGCACCGCGCCCGCCAGCGGGTCATCGGCGTCGCCGCGATGCAGCGTGATATCGACGTCATCCCCGGCGCCGATCAGCGCGAAGGGTGTTCCGTGTGCGCGGAGCGTGGCAGCCACCGACCCGAGCAGAGTCACCCGATGAGGACGGCCAGACAGGCCGAGGCCCGGCGACCATACTGCTTCTGGCGGTCGAGGATGCGGGCCGCGTCGACGCGGGACAGCCCGCGCGCGCGCCTAAATGCCTCGAGATCCCGCTCGCCGAGGGCCAACGCCAGGGCCACCCGCTCCGCCGCCGTGAGAGCGAGCACCGCTCCGCGATCCTCGTCCCGTAGACGATCGAGCACGCTCTTCATCGCCTCGAACTATAGCAAGTGTGCCTGCTCAGTCCACCACCGCCACGACCTGGATCTCGATGAGCTGCTCGGGCTCGCCCAGCTCCAGCACCGCGATGTTGGTCGACGTCGGCTTGTGGTTGAACGGGCGGAAGTACGAGTTGATGACGCCGGCGGCCTTGCCGATGTCGCCCATGCGCGGGCGGGCGCGCAGGACGAAGATGTGCACGACGTCCTTGAAGCTGGCGCCGGCCGCTTCCAGCGTCTGCTTGATGCCGTCCATCGCGGCCCGGGTCTGGGCCTCGAGATCGTTCGGCATGTACTTGAGGACTTCTTCGCGGCGGTGCGGGTGGTCGTGATAGACGGGCAGCGCGGTGTTGCCGGACAGCCACAGGATCTTGCCGCTCTTGATCTTGATGGCCGGCACGTAGGGCATGAACACCGACGTGTCGTGGCTCGGGTGATGGATCACCTCGAGGTTCGGGTTCTGGCCGGCGGCCGGGATCGGCAGCAGCATCGTCACGACGACGGCGAGCATCGCCAGTACGGTCAGCATGGTTCGCCCTCCTTGGCTCACGGCATGATCTCTCCGCCGTTGGGATGAAGCGTCTGCCCACAGAAGTACCGGCTCTCGTCGGAAGCGAGAAAGACGAAGGCGCCGACGAGGTCCTCGGGCATCCCGAGGCGCTTGAGCGGCAGCGATGCGGCGTGGGCGCGCTTGACGTCGTCGGGCAGCGGATCGAATCCGGTGTCGATCAGCCCGGGCGCGATCGAGTTCACCAGGATCCCGTGGGGGGCGAGCTCCTGGGCCAGAGCGCGGGTGAAGGTGAGCAGGCCGCCCTTGGCCGCGGAGTACGCGGTGTAGCGGGGGCGCCCGATGTAGGCGAGCTGGGACGTCAGGATGATGATGCGTCCGCTCTTCTGCGCCATCATCACCGGCGCGACCTCGCGGCAGCAGAGGAACGCGCCACGGAGGTGGACGCCCATCATGCGGTTCCAGTCGTCGAGGGTCATCTCGGTAATCGGCTGGGCTTTCTGGATCCCCGCGTTGTTGACCAGGACGTCGATGCGCCCGAAGGTCTCGCGCACGGTGCTCACGAGCGCTCTGACGTCGCGCTCCACGGTGACGTCGGTCTTGATCGCGAGCGCACGCCGTCCCGTCTTCTGAAGCTCGCTCACCAGCGAGCGCGCCTGGGGCTCCTCCGCGATCCACGCGACGGCGACGTCGGCGCCCTCGTCGGCATAGGCGCGCGCGACCGCGCGACCGATGCCGGTGTTGCCGCCGGTGATGATGGCCACCTTGCCGGCCAGGCGGTTCATCGCAGTCGCCCGGCCATCAGGGCACCACCTGCGTCCCCGCGCGTCCGGCGATGGCCTCGGCGACGCGATCCAGCGAGGTGATCACCGCGGCGACGCCTCCGCGCTCGACGAACTCGACGGCGGCCTGGACCTTGGGCCCCATGCTGCCGGGCGGGAACTCGCCGGCGGCGAGGAACCGGTGAGCCTCGCTCACGGTGAGCCGGTCGAGGAAGCGCCGCCCGGGCGTGCCCCAGCCGATGGCGACGCGGTCCACCCCGGTCAGGAACACGATCCGTTCGGCGGAAAGCTCGCGAGCCAACACCCCGGTGGCCAGGTCCTTCTCGATGACTGCCTCCACGCCCTTCACCCCGGCGGGCAATTCCAGGACCGGGATGCCGCCGCCACCGACGGCGATCGGCACCACGCCCGCATCGACGAGCGTGCGGATGAGCGACGCCTCCACGACGCGGATGGGCCGCGGCGACGGCACCACGCGGCGCCAGCCGCGGCCACTGTCCTCGACGACGTGCCATCCATAGTCGCGCGCGTGGCGCTGGGCTTCGGCCTTCTTGTAGAAGGGGCCGATCGGCTTGGTCGGCAGACCGAAGGCCGGATCGTCCTCGGCCACGACGACCTGGCTGACGATCGAGGCGACGTGTGTGGAGAGCCCGCGAGCGGCCAGGAGATTGCCGAGGACCTGCTGGATCGCGTAACCGAGGCTGCCCTCGGTCTCGGCCACGCAGAGATCGAGCGTCAATGCCGGCATGACCGGCTTCGAGATCTCCATCCTCAGCAGCTCTTCACCGACCTGGGGCCCGTTGCCGTGCGTCAGCACGAGGCGGTGGCCGGCGCCCACGAGATCGGCGAGCGGAGGCAAGCTCACGGCAAGGGCGTCGAACCACTCGCTCGGCGCGCCGACTCCATCGTCGGAGCGGAGCGCGTTGCCGCCAATGGCGACGACGACCAGGCTCACGGCGCGCCGGCCAGCGCCAGCAGGGCCTGCTCGAAGCAGGCGAGGGGGGCGCGCACGACGCCGGCACCGATCTGGCCGGTACCGGCCTTGCGGCCGGCGATGCCCGTGTTGATCAACGGCGTGACGCCGAGCTCGACCACGCGGCGGACGTCGATCCCGGCCGGAGCGCCGCGCTCGTCGAGCGTCGGGATCCTGAAATGCGGATGCTCGCCGACGCAGATCTCCTCGATCTCGCCGGTGGCCGCCATCGCTTCTCGCATGCCTCCAGCTCCGACGAATCGCGCGACGGAAGGCGAGGCCGCCATGGCGCCACCGCCGAGCCCGATCGTCTCGACGATCGCGCTGTCGCCCATGTCCGGGTTGGCGTCGTCGCCGGAGAAGCCGGGAAAGTAGAGGCCGACCGGCGTGTTCACCGGGGCCGTGAACCAGCGGTCGCCGAGCGCCGAGACACGAATCCCGAAGTCGGTGCCGTTGCGCGCCATCACCGTGACCAGCGTGGAGTGCGGCACGCCGGCGGCGGGATCGGCGAGCGCCTTGCCCGCGGCCATCGCGACGTTGAGGAAGAACTGGTCGTTGCCGGCGATGAACTCGGCCAGCCGGGCCGCTGCGTGGTGGCGGTCGGCCGCGCGCGCGACGTGCGGCATCAGCGCGCGCGCCAGCAGCGCGGACGCAGCCACGTTGCGCTGATGCATCTCGTCGCCCATGCGGAGCGCCTGGGCCATCAGGGGACGTAGCGCGATGCCGCCCGAGGCGCGGAGCGCGGCGCCGAGAAGTGGCCCCGCCTCCTGGGCCAGCCAGGTGAGCCGCGCGACGACGCTCGCATCGTTGGCGCCGAAGCGGAGGACCTTGCCCAGTCCCTCGTTGATCGTCACGTGGGCGCGGTTGCCGTGAGTCCGATTCTCGACCACGAAGACGGGCATCGAGCTGGTGATCAATCCGGTCATCGGGCCGACCGCCTTCCAGTGATGGCAGGGCTCGAGGCGGACCTGACCGCTCACCACGAGCCCGGCCGCCGCGTCGTCGTTGGCCGCCCAGTTCTCGTAGCGCACGGCGCAGACGATCGCGGCGCGCATCAGCTCGCACATCCGCGCCCACGCGATCGGCGGTCCGGCGTGGAGCACGGTGCGCGGGGGCAGATCGAGCGCTTCCCAGGCGGGACGGCAGTCGAGGAGAACGGGCTCGCCGTTGACGAGGCGCTCGAAGGCGTCGGCGTTCGCCTGATCGATGACGTCTCTGTGGTCCTCGAGCCGATCGAGCGCTGACACCAGCGCCGGGCTGGTCGCCGCCGGCGGCCGCCAGTCGAGATGGACGACCGGGACGCCCAGGCGCTGCAGCTCCTCGGCGAAGAGCCCGAGGCCCAGGCTCACGACGCGCGGCGGCCGGCCGAGCAGTGGCTCAATCAAGAGAGAGGGACAATAGCATCACTGCCGGCGGACCGTATACTTGGCCCCGATGGCCTCGGTGTTCCTCCTCTCTCCGGCGAGCTGCTCGGGCCTGCGTGCTCACATGATCCTGCGTCCGAGCGCGGCCTCGCGGCTGGCGCGCCGGCTCCGCGAGCCGCTCGGCGCGCCCCTGGGCGAGGTCTACACGTTCCTGTCCGGGCTCTACTTCCGCGGCAAGCTCGCCTACGCCCGCGCATTCGCGGATCGGCCCGAGCACGTCCTCGTGATCACGCCGACGGCCGGCCTGAGGCCTCCGGACACGCTGGTGACGCTCGACGTGCTGCGTGGCTTCGCGCGCGTCGACATCGCCGACGGCAGCGCTCGCTTCCGCCGACCGCTCCTTGCCGACGCGAGGACGCTGGCCGCCGGCCTCGGCGCCGACGACGAGGTGATCCTCCTCGGCAGCATCGCCTCGCCGAAGTACGTCGACGTCCTGTCCGGTGTCTTCGGCCCGCGCCTCAAATTTCCGGCCGCCTTCGTCGGCCGGGGTGACATGAGCCGCGGCGGGCTGCTGCTCCGCTGTGTGACGGCCCGCACGGCGCTCGACTACGTTCCCGTGGCCGGCGCCACGCGTCGCGGTGCTCGGCCGCCCAAGCTGCCGCCGCTTCCGCGTCGCGTGGTTCAGGCCGGCGAGTGATGGCGACCCGCCGCGGCGTCCATCCGGCGGTTCACCATTCCGGGCTGCGCGAAGCGAGGCGGCGAGCGGCGTCGGCCGTCACGATTCCACGCAACGTCGACAACGCCGTCCTCGAGATCGCCGGGCGCGAGGTGAAGCTGACGAACCTGCGCAAGGTCTTCTGGGCGGACCTCGGCGTGACCAAGGCCGACCTGCTCCAGTACTACGCCGACGTGGCGCCCGTGCTCCTGCCGCACGTGCGCGACCGGGCGATGGTCATGCGGCGCTATCCGAACGGCGCCACCGGCGAGGCCTTCTTCATGAAGCGGGCGCCCTCACCGCGGCCGGATTGGATCGAGATTTGCGAGATCGCGCACGACTCCGGCAACGTCATCGGGTTCCCGATCGTCCAGGACGTGGCGTCGCTGCTGTGGCTCGTCAACCTGGGCTGCATCGATCTCAACCAGTGGTACGCGCGCTGCGACGACGTCGATCGGCCGGACTATCTCCACTTCGACCTCGATCCCGGCACCGCGACGTTCACGCAGGTGCTGGAGACCGCGCTCATCGTCCACGAGGCGTTGCGCGGCCTCGGGATGCCGGACTACGTCAAGACGACGGGCTCGAAGGGCCTGCACGTCTACGTGCCGATCGTGCGGGGGCCGACGCAGAAGGACGTGTGGACGGCGGCCAAGACGATCGCGCTGCAGCTCGCCCGCGCTCACCCGCGCCTCATGACGGCCGAGTACAAGGTGGCGCGCCGTCCGGCCTCGCGCGTCCTGCTCGACTACAACCAGAACGCGTGGGGCCGCACGCTGGCGTCGGTCTACTCCGTGCGCCCGCATCCGCGGGCCTGTGTGTCGACGCCGGTGACGTGGGACGAGGTCACGCGCGGCGTGGCCATCGAGGACTTCCGGATCGACAACGTGCGCGAGCGCATCACGCGTCTCGGTGACCTGTGGGCGCCCGTCGCCCACGACCGGGGCCGGCGCTTCGACTTCGCGCGGCTTGCATCGTGAGCGCGCCTTTTCGCCCGTCGCGTCCAGCCTACCCTCAATGACCCGGATCCCGGTCCACGTGCGCCTGAGATCGTCGGGCGGGCGCTGCGTCGGCGACACCTTGATGCGTCTCAGGACCATCGTGCGTGCCCGGGCCGAATCCGACGTCAGCTCATCGAAGAGCGTGCCGGTCTGATGGTGCCGGCTGGTGAATCGGCCGCTCCGCTCTCGAAGCCGATCTCGAAAACGCCGTCCTCGACGAAGAGCCGGGAAAAGCCTTCGGCGTCCGCGCTGTCGTACGTGTACGAGTACCGAGCGATGATCTCGAGGATGGGGTCCCTCTCGCCAGGAGCGTTCGCGTCGTGTTTTCATGACCGCGACCAACTTCCGAGGAGGAGCCATGGCAACGCTGCCCGAGGGTCTCGACCCGACCATCCAGCGCCGCGAGATCGTGTTCGAGGCCGACGTCACGTCGGTCACCCCATTCTTGAAGCTGGCGACCGTGAGCCACAACGGTACCGCACACAAGACGTTCGCGTGCGATGAGGGCCCGAACCTCGGCGGGCTCGGCTCGGCCCCGACGCCGCTCATGTACTTCAGCGCGGCGCTCGCCTTCTGACTGATGACCCAGGTGTCCCGGTACGGGCACATGCTGAAGGTGACCGTGAATGGCATGCGAATGCGCGTGCGCGCCCGCTATCGTGTGACTGGTTCGGTGCTCGACGACAGCGTGAGGGCATCGATGATGGGGGCCGAGACCACGCTGGAAATCGACTCGCCTGACCCGCCCGACCGGGTGTCCCGGGTGGTGCGGAACGCCGAGCGCGGATGCTTCGTCATGCAGGCGCTCCTCGAGCCAGTACCGGTCACGGGCCAGACGATCCTCAACGGCCAGCCGCTGGCGACGGACTAGACGCGTCCGGGAGGGCGAAGCCGCTTCAGCGGGCGGCGATCCGCGCCGCAAGGCGCGCAGCCTGTGCGTTCGACGGCATGACGACGACGCCGGCGCCGCGCAGGCGGGAGACCTGGGCGCTTCGATTCTGGGGATCGGCGTCGGTGCCCGTGACGCTCGCCACGACCGCGAGCGCGCCACCACGCCGGCTCGCCTGGTCCCGCGCCGCGTCGATCGCGGGAAGGAGCTCCCCGGCCGGATCAGGGTGAGCGCCATGACCGAGGACGATGTCCAGGAGCAATGCGGCGGTCGACGGATCGGCGGCTTCCCGTGCGATCCACTCACGCCGCACGGTGCCGTCGATCATGGGATGTGGGCGGCCGACCGTGAAGACGTCCTCGCCCAGATCCACGACACGATGACCGCCGCCCGTGCCGGTCACGCCCGGCGCCACGTCGCCGAGCGTGGTGTCGAGAACGGAGCGCGCCTCCCACGCCAGCGTCCCGCCGGAGTACACGCCACGGACGAAGCGCTGCTCGGGCCGCCGTCCGCGGCGCGCCTCGCTCACCATGTGCGCCACCTCGGCGTCGGGGATGGTGAAGGCCACCGGCTGGTGCTTTTCACCACGGGCGAGCGCGACGGCGTCGCGCGCGCAGTCCTCGAGCGAGGCCGTCGTCGATCCGACGAAGTGCAGGGCGCACGGCTTGCCGAGGCGAGCGATCTGTGACTCGAGCCGCCTGGCCACGGTCCCGCCGGGCGGCTTGCCGATCACGCAGACGACCGACGTGGCCGGATCCGCCGCGAGCGCATCGATCGCCTGCTCCATCGCGAGGCCACCGACGGCGTCACTGAGATCGCGGCCGCCCACGCCGATGACGTGCGACACGCCCTCCCCGCAGCGCGCGATCGTGCTCATGACTTCCTGAGCGCCCGTGCCCGAGGCCGCCGCGATGCCGATGCGGCCACGCGACACGACATTCGCGAAGCCGAGCGGCACCCCGTTCACGATGGCCGTCCCGCAGTCCGGGCCCATCAGCATGAGGCCGCGCTCGCGCGCGAGCCGCTTCAGCTCGATCTCCTGCTCGACCGGCACGTTGTCGCTGAAGAGCATCACGTGCAGACCGGCGCGAAGCGCCCGTCGTGCCTCGGCGGCCGCAT
>WNGN01006857.1_pt1 | contig 14293 bp, 9 predicted proteins | sample 5400561 | NCBI WGS metagenome assembly WNGN01 (sample SAMN13153379, study PRJNA577476) | soil metagenome | isolation source: 115 cm soil or saprolite under Garry oak tree replicate 2 | place: USA:California | collected 2016-06-15
CCTGTCGCCCCCAAGAGGGGCCCGCCCCGAGCTGCTGGCGCCGAGCGGCGGCGGTGTCGACCGCGCCCTGCTGCCGCGCCAGGCCGAGGAGCCGCCGCCCAACGGCGAGGAGCCGCCATGAGCCAGCCGCTCGTCTCGGTGGTGGTGCCCACCCGCAACGCCGCTCGCACCATCCAGCGATGCCTCGAGTCCGTGCGGGCGCAGACCCGCCCGGTCGCCGAGCTGATCGTGGTGGACAACTGCAGCGACGACGGCACCTGGGAGGTGGCGCTGCGACTGGCCGACCTGGCGATGCGCGCCGGGCCCGAGCGCAGCGAGCAGCGCAACCTGGGCATCGCCAAGGCGCGGGGCGAGTGGCTGCTGTGGCTCGACGCCGACATGGAGCTCGCCGCGGACTCGGTCGAGCGCGCCCTGGCCGCCGCGTCGGGGCCCGGCGCGATCGGTGTGTTCCTGCCGGAGGTGACCGCCGGCAGCGGCTTCTGGACCGGTTGCCGCACGCTGGAGCGGCGCTGCTACCACGGCGAGCCCCGCATCGAGTCGCCGAGGCTGCTGCGCACCGCCTGGCTGCGGGAGACGGGCGGGTTCACCGACGTGACCGGCACCGAGGACGCGGACGTCCGCAACCGGCTGCTCGCCGCCGGCGCCAGGCTGGCATGGGCCGACACGCTGGTCGTCCACCACGAGGGGCGCCTGTCCCTCGGCGGGGTCGCCCGCAAGCGTTTCTACTACGGCAAGAGCCTGCCGAACTACCGGCGCCGGAACCCCGGCGCGGTGGCCGGGCAGATCGGCGCGACCGTCGGTGCTCTCTGGCGCCACCGCCGGCTGCTCGCGGCCGACCCCGGGCATGCCGCCGGCCTGCTGCTCATGCGCACCTGCGAAGCCGGCGCCTACCTGGCCGGCGCGCTCCGCCAGCGTGGAGGGACCTGAGTGATGCAACCGCCGCCCGCCGACGCGGCGCCCGCCGCCGAGGCACCCGCCCGCCCGGCGCGTGCCAGCCGGATCGCCTACCAGCCCGCGCTCGACGGGCTGCGGGCGCTGGCGATCCTCACCATCATGCTCTACCACGGGCAGGTGTCGTGGCCGCGCGGCGGGTACCTGAGCGTCGACCTCTTCTTCGTGCTGTCGGGCTACCTGATCACCACCCTGCTGCTGGCGGAGTGGGAGGCGCGCGCGGCCATCGACCTGAAGCGGTTCTGGTCCGGACGGGCGCGGCGGCTGCTGCCCGCGCTGCTCCTGATGCTCGGCGGGATCGCCGCCTACGCCGCCCTGCTGGCGCCCGCGACCGGCCTGGCCCGCATGCGCGGGGACGCGCTGGCGACGCTGCTGTACGTGGCCAACTGGCGCTTCGCCTTCACACACCTGTCGTACTTCGAGCAGTTCGGCGACTCCTCGCCGCTCACCCACATGTGGACGCTGGGGATCGAGGAGCAGTACTACCTGCTGTGGCCGCTGGTGCTGATCGTCGGCCTGCGCCTGGCCAGGGGCCGCCTGCGGCCAGTGCTGGTCGGAACCCTGCTGGCCCTGTGCGCCTCGGCGCTGACGATGGCCGCGCTGTACCGTCCGGGCGTCGACCCGTCGCGGCTCTACTACGGCACCGACACGCGCGCGCAGGCGCTGCTGTTCGGCGGCGCGCTGGCGGTGGTACTGGCGATGTGGGACCACCGGCCGCTGCCGCGGGCGCTCGTCCAGGTCGCCGCCGTCGTCGGGTTCGGCGGCTTCCTGGCGATGCTCCTGCTGATCCCCGACACCGTCCGGTGGATGTACCTGGGCGGCTTCACCATGGCCGCGGCCGCCTGCGGCCTGACGGTGGTGGTGGCCGCCCAGCCGGGCGGCTGGGTGCGGCGGATCTTCTCGACCCCGCCGCTGCCGGCGATCGGGCGGATCTCCTACGGCCTGTACCTGTGGCACTGGCCGCTGTTCGTGGCGATCTCCCCCGAGCGGGTCCACCTCCACGGCCCGTGGCTGCTGGCGCTGCGGGTGGCCGCCACCTTCGTGGCCGCGATCCTCTCCTCTCGCCTGGTCGAGCTGCCGATCCGCCGCGGCGCGCTGGGTCGCCGGCGCTTGGCGCGGCCGGTCACCGTCGGCGCGGCCGTGGCGATCGTCGCCCTGCTGGCGGTGACCACCGCGCCGGGCCGGGTGCCGGCTGGCTTCCGGGTCTACCTGGTCGGCGACTCGGTCGGCTTCACCCTCGGCTTCTACGACCCAAGGGGGACTGTTCGCGGCATGACCCTTGGCGGCGACACGGAGCTCGGCTGCGGTCTCGTGCGCGCTCCCATGGTCCTGGCCGGCAGCGTGCAGCCGGTCGACCCCAAGTGCACCACCTGGCCGACGCGATGGCGCGACAAGACCGCCGCCTTCCATCCCGACGTCACCCTGATGGTGCTCGGGGGCTGGGAGGTGCTCGACCACCAGGTCGACGGTCGCGTGCTGGAGCCAGCCACCCCGGAGTACGAGCAGTACCTGGACAGCGAGCTGCAGCTCGCCTACGACCTGGTGGCGCCGTCGAGCCGGCGCATCGCCATGCTGAACGTGCCCTGCTACCACCAGCCAGACACCGGCCTGGACAAGTCGCTGGCCGCCACGCGCGACGATCCCTCCAGGGGCGAATGGCTGAACCAGGTCCTCGGCCGCTTCGTCGCCGCCCACAGGGACCGGATGGTGCTGCTCGACCTCAGGAGCTTCCTGTGCCCGGGCGGGCGCTACGTGGACCGCATGGATGGCGTGAAGGTGCGCTACGACGGCGTCCACTTCAGCAAGGGCGGGGCCAAGCTGGTGTGGCACTGGCTGGGGCCGCAGCTCCGGCGGCTGGCTAGCGCTCGCTGAAGCGGCGCAGGACCTCGCCGAGGCGCTCGCACTGGCGGTCGAGCTGGTGGCGCTCCAGCACCGTGCGGCGGTTGGCCGCGCCGACGCGGGCGCGGCGCCGCGGGTCGCCGAGGAACCCGAGCAGCGCCGCGGCCAGGGCCTCGGCGTCGTCGGGGACGCGCAGGTTGGGCTCGCGCACCGCCTCGTGGTTGGAGCCGCACACGGTGGTGACCACCGGCAGGCCGCTGGCCATGGCCTCGATGTAGGCGAGGCCGAACTGCTCGTTCCAGACCGGCGTCGGCCGCGGCGCGGTCACGAACACGGCGGCGCGCCGCAGCGTGGAGGCCACGCGGCCGCGGTCGCCGGCGCCGAGGAAGGTCACCCCGCCGCCTGGCCGCTCCGCCTCCCGGCGCACCAGTCCTTCCAGGGGGCCGCGGCCCAGTACCAGCAGCCGTGCCTCCGGGAGCTGCCGCCGCACCAGCCGGTGGGCCTCCAGTACCCGGTCGATCCCCTTGTTGGCGGCGAGCGGCGAGACGAACAGCGCGACCGGCTCCGCCACGGGCTCGGCGGCCGGGTGGAACAGCTCGGTGTCGACGCCGGGCAGCACCACCGCGCAGCGCTCCGCCTCGAGCCCGAGCGCCAGGCAGTGCTGGCGCGCCGCCTCCACGAAGCACAGGAACAGGTCGGCGGAGCGGGCCCGCCGCAGCGCCCGCCGGTAGGGCGGCAGCCGGTACAGCGGGCTGGCGGGGTCGTTGGCCCACACCAGCACCGCCTGGCGCTGGCCACGGCGCCGTGCCAGCGCGCTCACCTGCCCGGTCACCAGCGAGCACAGCTCCAGCGAGGCCAGCCACCCGGGCGTCTCCGGCAGCGAGTCGAGCCCGCGCAGCCAGGCGAGCGCACCGGCCTCCACGAACCGCGTGGTCGGCTGGCGGTACGGACGGGCGACGAAATCCACGTCCTCGGGCGGACGCCGCTCGCCAACGGCGGTGATCCCGGCACCGGGCATACGCGACAACCAGTGCAGCTCCCGGTACGGCCGCTGGCCGGGGAGCATGAACCAGGTTAGCCGCAGGTCCACTGGCGAGCCCTCAGTTGACTTCACTGTCCGCAACAGCGGAGAGTAGCCCGCTACGACGATTTTTGCTGATATGGGGAGCGCCGCGGCTCCCCAAGGGGGCGTTTGGGGGCATGAGCTGGCGCTGGTCCGGCACCAGCCTGCTGCTGCTCGGGGGAGCAGGGTGCCTGACGGCTTGCGCCGTCTACGGCTGGCGCTACCGGAGGAGCGCGACGGCCGCCACGTCGCTGGTGGTCGTGCTGGCGGCCCTCGTCGAATGGAGCGTGGCGCGTGCCGTCGAGCTCGCCGCCAGCGACCTGGCGACCAGGCGGCTCTTCTGCGACCTCAAGTACGTCGGCCTGGTGGCGCTGGCGCCGGCCTCGATCATCTTCGTGCTCCAGTACGCCGGGCGCCTGCGGCGGCCGAGCCCGGTGCTGCTGGGGCTGCTGGCGGTGGAGCCGCTGGTGGTCCTGGCGGCGCTGGCGATCCCCTCGACGCACCACCTGTTCCACACCTACCTGCCGTCGCCGGCGTCCGGCGCCGCACCGATCGTGCGGTACGGGCCGCTGTTCTGGGTCCATTTCGTCTACTTCAACGTGGCGACGTGGCTGTGTCTCGGCGCCTTCGTGGTGACGATGACGCGCACCTCCAGGCCCTACCGCCGGCAGAACGCGCTCCTGCTCGGCAGCCTGGCGCTTCCGCTGGTCGCGCACCTGCTCACCACGCTGAACGTCGTGCCGTTCGGCCGGGTCGATCTCACCCGCTTCGCGTTCCTGCTGACGGTGGTCTTCATGGTCCTGGCGGTGTTCCGCTTCCACCTGCTGGACCTGCGGCCGATCGCCCGCAGCCGCATCTTCCAGACGATCGGGGAGGGCGTGGTGGTCCTGGACCTCGGCGGCAAGGTGATCGACGCCAACGTCGCGGCCTAGCGGCTGCTTGGCTTGCCGCTGGCGCGCATTGTCGGCCAGCCGGCTCGGCGGGTCCTACCGGCCTGGGCAGGAGTGGTCCAGGACCAGCTCGCGCTCGGCGACGGCGAGGCGATCGAGGAGATCGAAATGGGGACCAGCACCCACGAGGTGACGGTGTCCTCGCTCACCGACCATCTGGGCTGGCCGACCGGCCAGCTGGTGGTCGCCAGGGACGTCACCGAGCGCCGCCGGGTCGAGCAGCAGCTCCGTGACAGCCTGGAGCGCGAGCAGGCCTCGACGCGCCATCTGCGCGCGCTCGACCAGATGAAGAGCACCTTCCTGCAGGCGGTCTCGCACGACCTGCGCACGCCGCTGGCCTCGGTGCTGGGGATCGCCATCACGCTGCAGCGCCACCACCTGGAGCTGGGCCGCGACGACCTCGCCGACCTGCTGCACCGACTGAGCAAGAGCGCCCGCAAGATGGACCGCCTGCTCAACGACCTGCTGGACCTGGACCGCCTCGCGCAGCCGACGGTCAGCCCGGAGCGGGAGTGCGTCGACCTCGGTGAGCTGGTCGAGCGGGTGGTCAAGGACGCCAGCGCCGAGCTGCTGGAGCACCGCCCGGTGCACGTGGCCGTCTGCCCGCTGCGGCTGGAGGTCGACCCGCCGAAGGTCGAGCGGATCGTCGAGAACCTGCTGGCCAATGCGGCCAGGCACACCCCGCCGGGGACGCCGGTGTGGGTGCGCGTCAAGCAGCACGGCAACGGCGCGCTGCTGGTCGTCGACGACGCCGGCCCCGGCGTGCCGCCCCAGTTGCGCGAGACCATCTTCCAGCCCTTCCGCCAGGGCCCGCGTCCCGCCTCGCACGCGCCGGGCCTGGGGGTCGGGCTCGCGCTGGTGCGGGTGTTCGCCCAGCTCCACGGCGGCAGCGCCTGGGTCGAGGATCGGCCGGGCGGCCGCGGCGCCTCCTTCCGGGTCCACCTGCCCGACCCCGGCTACAGCACCGGCTGATCCGCCGGCTTCAGGGCCTGGAGCAGCAGCTCGGCGAGGTGCAGCGCCGGCCTGCCGGCGAGCTGCTCGATCTGGGTGCGGCAACTGAAGCCGTCGGCGAGCACCACCGTGCCGGGCGGCTCGGCGCGCAGGGCCGGGAGCAGGGCCAGCTCGGCGACCGCGACCGAGGTCTGGTAGTGGCTGGCTTCGAACCCGAAGTTGCCGGCCATGCCGCAGCAGCCGGCGTCCAGCCGCACCGCCTGGACGCCGAGGCGCTCCAGCAGCCGGTCGTCGGCGTCGCTGCCGAGCACCGCGTGCTGGTGGCAGTGGGTCTGGATGACGACCCGGCGGTCCAGCGGCCCCGGGCGCCAGTCCGGCGCCCAGCGCTCCAGCAGCTCGGCGAGCGTGTGGGTGGCGCCGGCCAGGCGGCGCACCGGCTCGCTGTCGCCGAGCAGCGAGCGGACGTCGTCGCGGAGCACCGCGGCGCAGCTCGGCTCCAGCACGACCAGCGGCATCCCGGTCGCCAGAGCCGGCTCCAGGGTGTCGAGCGCCTGCCGCAGCCGCCGCCGCGCGCCGCCGAGCTGCCCGGTCGACAGCCATGTCAGCCCGCAGCACAGCGGCCGCTCGGGGAGTCGCACCCGGAAGCCGGCGGCCTCCAGCACCTCCACCGCCGCGCGGCCGACCTGCGGCACGAAGTGCTCGGTGAAGGTGTCGACCCACAGCAGCACCTCGCGGCCCTGCCCGGAGCGCCCGGCGCCGCGCCGCCAGGAGCGCGGCGCGCGCCCCGCGAAGCGCGGCAGCGGCCGCGCCGGCGCGATCCCGCCGAGCCGGCGCAGCGCCGCGCCGCTCAGCCGCCCACCCGTCAAGCGGTTGGCCACCCCGGGCGCGAGCGACGCCAGCCGCGCCCACAGCGGCAGCAGGCCGAGCGCGTAGTGGGCGGCCGGCCGCGGCCGCCAGCGGTAGTGCTGGTAGAGGAACTCGCTCTTGTAGGTGGCCATGTCGACCTCGACCGGGCAGTCGCGCTTGCAGCCCTTGCACGACAGGCAGAGGTCCAGCGCGTCGCGGACCGCCCTCGAGCGCCAGCCGTCGGCGACCACCCCGCCGACCAGCATCTCCTGGAGGGTCCGGGCGCGCCCGCGGGTGGAGTCGCGCTCGTCGCCGGTAGCGCGGAAGCTCGGGCACATCACCCCGCCGCCCGCCGCGCGGCACTTGCCCACGCCGACGCAGCGGCGCAGCGCCAGCCCGAGGTCGCCGCCGTCGTCGGGATAGCGCAGCGCCACTGGCAGGGGGCGGCTCGGCGCGGCGGGGCGCAGGTCCTGGTCGAGTGGGGCCGGGCGCACCAGCACCCCGGGGTTGAGCAGGTCGCCGGGGTCCCAGATCGCCTTGAAGCGTTCGAACAGGCTGATGACCTCCGGTCCGTACATGCGCGGGAGCAGCTCCGAGCGGGCGCGCCCGTCGCCGTGCTCGCCCGACAGCGAGCCGCCGAGCCCGACGACCAGGTCGGCGGCCTCCTCCACGAACGCGCGGTAGCGCGCCGGCCCGCCCTCGGCGTGCAGGTCGAAGTCGATGCGCACGTGCACGCAGCCCTCGCCGAAGTGGCCGTAGAGCACGCCATGGCGGCCATGGCGGTCCAGCAGCGCATCGAACCCGCGCAGGTAGTCGCCGAGTTGCTCCGGTGGCACCGCGGCGTCCTCCCAGCCGGGCCACGCCTCGCGCCCGTCGGGCAGGCGGGTCGCCAGCCCGGCGCCGTCCTCGCGGATCCGCCACAGGGCGCGCTGGGTGCGCGGGTCGGCGACCGAGCGCGTCCCCCTGACGCCCGGGGTCCCCGCCAGCTCGCGCGCCAGCCGGTCGGCCCTGGCCCGCGCCTCGGCCGGCTCGGCGCCGCCGACCTCCACGTACAGCCAGGCGCGGCCGTCGGGCAGCGCCGGGACGGCGCCGCCGCGGCGCCGCACGGTGTCGAGGATCTCGACGTCGATGCCCTCGCAGGCCAGCGGCCCGTGCTCCAGGATCGCCGGTGCCTCGTCGGCGGCCGCGGGGAGGTCGTCGAAGCCCACCAGCACCAGCGCGCGGGCGGCGGGCGGCTCGATCAGGGCGATGCCGGCCTGGAGCACGACCGCGCAGGTGCCCTCGCTGCCGACCAGCGCCCGGGCCAGATCGAAGCCCCGCTCGGGCAGCAGGTGCTCCAGCGCGTAGCCCGACACCTGGCGCGGGAAGCGCCCGAGCGCGCCGCGGATGGTCGCCTCGCCGTCCGCGGCCAGCGCTCGCAGGGCCGCGTGCAGCTCGCCGGCCCGGCCGCCGGCGGCAATCGCCCGCGCGGCCGCCTCGGCAGGGGTCGCACCGGCGGTGATGCGGCTGCCGTCGTCCAGCAGCAGCTCCAGCGCGACCACGCTCTCGGCGGTCCGGCCCCAGGCCACCGAGTGCGAGCCGCACGAGTTGTTGCCGACCATGCCGCCGAGCGTGCAGCGGCTGTGGGTGGACGGGTCCGGCCCCACGTCCAGGCCGTGGGCGGCGGCGGCGCGCCGCAGGTCGTCCAGGACCAGGCCCGGCTCGACCCGGGCGAGGCGCCGCTCGGGGTCGAGCTCGACGATCCGGTTCAGGTGCCGGGAGCAGTCCACCACCACGCCCCGCCCGACCGCCTGCCCGCCGATGCTGGTGCCGCCGCCGCGGAAGGTCAGCGGCACGCCCGCCTGGCGGCAGACCGCCAGCGTGGCCTCGACGTCGGCCGTGTCGCGCGGGAAGGCCACCCCCAGCGGCACGCAGCGGTACAGCGACGCGTCGCTGGAGTACTCCGCCCGCCGGCCGTCGCCGAAGTCCACCTCGCCGCCGACCGCGGCCCGCAGCGCGGCGGCCAGCTCCTCACCTTGGCGATCCCGCGGCATCAGCCCTCCTGCGTCTTGTCAGCCCGGCCTCCCACCGTCGAAGATCGTCCCAGGAGGTGGTCGCACGGTGCGTCTCGGGTCGGTGATCTCCGGGGAGCTGGCGCGCCCGGCGGAGTCCAGGGTGCTGCATTCCCGCAATCCCGCCAAGCTCGGCGAGGTCGTGGCGGATCTGGAGCTGGCGGACGCCGCCACCTTCCGGCGGGCCTGCCGGGCCGCGCGCGACGGGCAGCCCGCCTGGGCGGCGCTGCCGGCGCCGCTGCGCGGCCGCGTGGTCCAGCAGGTCGGCCGGCTGGTGGAGGCCAACAAGCAGGCGCTGGCCGAACTGGTGACCCGCGAGATCGGCAAGCCGCTGCGGGAGTCGCTCGGCGAGGTCCAGGAGGTCATCGACACCTGCACCTTCTTCCTCGGCGAGGGCCGGCGCCTGTACGGGCAGACCGTGCCCAGCGAGATGCCCGACAAGCAGCTCTTCACCTTCCGCCGGCCGCTCGGGGTGGCGGCCGTGATCACCGCCGCCAACTTCCCGGTGGCGGTGCCCTCGTGGTACCTGGTGCCTGCCCTGCTGTGCGGCAACACCGTGGTCTGGAAGCCCTCCGAGCAGGCCGGCGCGGCGGCGCGGGCGCTGGCGGAGCTGCTCTGGCACGGCGGGGTGCCGGCCGACGCCCTGCACCTGGTGCAGGCCGACGGCCAGACCGCGTTCGAAGGGCTCGAGCTGGCCCTGGAGGACGGCCTGGTCGACAAGCTGGGCTTCACCGGCTCGACCGCGGTGGGGAGGCGGCTCGGCGAGCTCTGCGGCCGGCACCTCCAGTCGCCCTGCCTGGAGCTCGGCGGCAAGAACCCGCTGGTGGTGGCGCCCGACGCCGACCTGGACCTGGCCGTGGAGGGCGCGCTGTTCAGCGGCTTCGGCACCGCCGGCCAGCGCTGCACCTCGCTCGGCACCGCGATCGTGCACGAGCGTGTCTACGACGACTTCCTGGAGCGCTTCGACCGGGCGGTGTCGTCGGCGCCGCTCGGCGACCCGTTCCAGGACGTGCTCTACGGGCCCCTATCACCGGCCACCACAAGCGCTACGACTCCACCGGGGTGGGCCGCATCACCGCCGCCAACCCGCGCCAGGGATTCGTCGGCGACGCGGAGGCCGGCCTGTACGCGCATCCCACCGTGGTCGCCGGGGTCACCGCTGGTGACGAGCTGTACCGCACCGAGACCTTCGGCCCGATCGTCGGCGTGGCCGCCTACGGCAGCCCCGACGAGGCGGTCGCGCTCGCCAACGGGCACGGCTACGGTCTGTCGGCCGCCATCTACACCCGCGACCCCAGGACCGCCTTCCAGTTCGCCGAGCACTGCGCCGCCGGGATGGTCAGCGTCAACAACTCCACCTCCGGCGCCGAGGCCCACCTGCCCTTCGGCGGCAACGGCCTGTCGGGCAACGGCAGCCGGCAGTCGGGCATCTGGGTGCTGGAGCAGTTCACCTCCTGGCAGGCGCTGAACTGGGACTACTCCGGCAAGCTCCAGAAGGCCCAGATGGACGTCGCCGAACCCCCCAGCGACCCCGACTTCCGCCTGGACAGGTAGCCCGTTAGTTAGCGACTCGTTATCGGAACAGCTTTCGGGCATTGGCCGAGCCTCGAAAACCGCCTCTGAGCAGTGATGATGCGGATTGCCCGGCAGACGTTGCACGTGCGCAAGGGCGCCTACGACACCGACCAACTGACCCGGTCGTGGCGGCGCTGGGGCGGCTGCCGGGCGGCAGCGCGCCGGTCATCCTGGTGTAGGACAACCTGCCCGCCCACCACAGCAACCCCGCTGCCAGTTGCGCTCCGACAGCCGCGACGGGCGGCCGCAACGGCCGGGGCCCCCAGCCTGCTCGCTGATCAGCTTCCACGTCCTCCAGCAACGACCGTGGTAATACCGGAATGTCCCTCAATGGGCGACTTTATGGGACACGCAGTGTTACAGTGTTATGGCGCTTCCATGGGAGTCCCGCCGCATGCCGGTTTTAGGGATACAGGGTTGTTGGTATGGATCGTCCCGCAAAGCGGCCCAGCAGGACCGCCCGCCCTACAGATGATCCTCGCCCTGACCAGCACCGAGATCAGTTAGTGGTTGCCGAGCGTCTACCTGGCCTGCGCACAACGCCAATCCTCCATTCGACGACGACTCCTTGTCCCCAGGAGGGAGCTCATGGCTAAAGGAAGGATTGCGCAGCTTGCTATAATGGCTATCTTTGCCCTAGTCTTTACCGCTCTACCATCACGACCGGCTTCAGCAGAGCAAAATACCTGCACAACACGGGCGAATCGGTGGGCGGGGTGGCAGAATCTGTACGATCCGGGCAACAAGGCGCCAAGATCGGGCGTACGCGCAAACATTTCAGTTTACCGCGGGGCTGTCTGCAACACCGATCAGAGCCAAAATAACTTCTCAACCGCATGGGTGCTCCTCAGGGCTCCTTTGGGATTCCCGTCACCCGTTGGGTATGTGCAAGGCGGGTACTTCCGATGGTATAATAGCGCGATTTATACGTTCGCAGAGTACAGGGTAGGCGGGCAGAGCACCTTTAACCGCTTCCTTTTCACTGGTCCTGCGATTGGCAGCCAGCCGGATTACTTGGTATATGTTGCTAGCGACTCCCATATATATGTCTATGCTGGTGGAAGTAGATTGCTACGTACACCAGGAGATTACATCGATACCCTCGAGAGCGGTTTCGACATCGGGCCCGATTTTCCCCTACAATGGCTCTCAGAGACCACGTACGCGCAATCCGATATTCCGGGAACACCAACCCAAGAAACGCGCTATAGCCACATGCGTCAAGGAAAATTCAACGTCGGCTGGCTCACTGGAGAGCCTGACACGTCTATCAATAGCAATCCTTCACGCTGGACATTCACAGGCATCAGCGACAGCGGCACTTACGGGCGCAACTATTTGTCTTGGACATATGCCAACGTGTGAGGTGAGAGATGAGGCTCCGGCCAGTCTTGATAGGGGTGACACTAGCCCTTGCTATACTTATCATGGCGATTGCTCAGGCAAGCGGGGCTCGCCAACAGACTTCGATCGGTAAAGCTAGCCTTCAGGTGGTCACCAAGATGCCATCCAGCCCACAGCAGGACACCGTGAGACTCGCTCAGGCCATCGCATCACCCAGCCTGTCCATTCCAAAGAGGGTCTCGCTCGCAAGTGGAGGAGTCACGCTCGATCCTGTGGATGCGAGCGTCTCACCTAAGGTGTCACGTGAGCAGGTCACCACACAGTTCAAGCGGTCCGCGCTCCTGGGTCCCCAGACTGCCACGGCTGCGCCAGACGTGCGACTGGTCCGTCTGACAAGGCCGCACAGCTCCTGGAAAGATCGTCTGGTATGGGCGGTAATCATGCTTGCTGTGCCTGACCAGCTTGGCAGCATTGGCCCAGCTCCGGATCCAAGAGACGACACCACGGGACCGAGCGCCGGATCGAGCCTTGCAACAACTAACACTATCGCCTTTTATGATTCTCACAGCGGCGAATTTCTCATGGCGCTGCAGCAGTCTTCATGATTGGAGTGACGCCCGTTGTACAGCGGAGGCGCAGGTCATGGCGCTGAGGGCCTGTCACCCTGACTCCGAAAATTCAAATAAATAATATAAGGCACCACCACGCTTCGCCGCTCACGCTTTGTTGCTGAGGTATGCCAACCTTGCGAAGTGGGCTTTGCGCAAGTTCTTTGCGCGCTTTGCACGTTCCTCAGGAGCAAGCACACCATCGGGATCGACATCGACTGCATCTTGAGACTTTTCATGAAGGCAGTGCGAGCCTTACTGGTGCGTGCGGTGCGATCAGTTTCCTTGCCCCACTGGACGTGAGCCGCGATTTTCGCGTGGAGCTCTCGTTGTTGCGGGGAGCATGGCGAAAGTCCCTTCCGGCCTTTCGCGCACTCTCGCAGCGCGGTTTATAGCCAACGTCAGAACCGGTGGGAGATCCCGTCGTCGTTGACGGGCGGAGTGACGCGAGTGCGTCTGAAGGGTATCGTGTGACGTCAAGGGTTTACGGATGCCGACTACTGTCCCGTTAAACCGAACTTACGTGAGCTTGGATGGCTGATCTTCCGCCTGGCATGCGCATATGGTTGGGACACGCCTGTGAGTGTAACCACTAAGAGAAGTGGACTTCTGGCGGCTGGAGTGGTTGAATGCTGCTGTGAAAAAGCGCAGTGGCAGGATGCACGTGGATCAGGCTGGTCGCCACTACATCACGGTGGGCGGCGAGCGGCGGGCCTACCCAACGTACCTGCTGCGCCGCTCGTTCCGCGACGAGCACGGCCGCCCGCGCAAGGAGACGCTGGCGAACCTGACCGGCCTGCCGGAGGAGTCGATCGCCGCGCTGCGGCTGACGCTGAAAGGCCGCACCCTGGTGGACGCGGAGGCGGCGTTGAAGGTGGAGCGCTCGGTGCCGCATGGCGATGTCGCCGCGGCGCAGGTGATGGCCTCCAGGCTGGGCCTGCGGGCGCTGCTGGGCCCGGCGTGCCGGGAGGGCGACATCGCCTACGCGCTGGTCCTCTCCCGCGCGGTGCGGCCCAAGCCGAAGCTTTGGCACCGCGCGCTGGTGGGCGGCCGGTGACACCACCCTGGGGATCGACTTGGCGTGGCGGATGCCAGCACCGATGAGCTCTATCACGCGATGGACTGGCTGACCTGCAGGCAGCGCGAGATCGAAAAGCAGCTGGCCGCCCGGCACCTTCGCCCAGGCGGGATCGCGATGTTCGACCTGTCGTCGTCATGGGTGGAGGGCACCCATTGCCAGCTGGCCTGCTTCGGGCACTCCCGCGACGGCAAGCGCGGCCGCAAGCAGGTCGAATACGGGCTGCTCACCGACCCCCAAGGCCGCCCGGTCGCCGTCGCGGTGTTCCCCGGCAACACCGGCGACCCCGAGTCGTTCAAGACCGCCATCACCCGGGTCCGCGGTGATTTCGGCATCGCGCGCCTGGTCATGGTCGGCGACCGCGGGATGATCACCGGCACGCGGATCGATGACCTGCGCGTGCTGGAGGGTATGGAATGGGTCACCGCGCTCAAGGCCCCCGCCATCGCCGCGCTCGCCCGTGACGGCGGCCCGCTGCAGCTGAGCCTGTTCGACACCCAGGGGCTGGTCGAGATCACCCACCCGGACTACCCCGGCGAGCGGCTGATCTGCTGCCACAACCCGGTCCTTGGGGCCGACCGGGCCCGCAAGCGTGCCGAACTGCTCGCCGCCACCGAGGCCGACCTCGCCAAGGTCAAGGCAGCGGTGGACGCCGGACGGCTGCACGACCCGGACAAGATCGGGCTGCGGATCGGCAAGGTCATCGGCAGGCACAAGGTCGGCAAGCACTTCCTCACCCAGACCACCGGCACCGGCTTCACCTGGCGCCGCGACCAGGCCAAGATCGCCGCCGAAGCCGCCCTCGACGGGATCTACGTGATCCGCACCAGCGTGACCGCAGACATCCTCGACGCCGCCGCCACGGTCACCGCCTACAAGAACCTGAAATACGTCGAGCGGGACTTCCGCATCACCAAGGCCGACGACCTGGACCTGCGGCCCATCTACCACTACCTCGCCGACCGGGTCCGCGCCCACGTGCTTGTCTGCATGCTCGCCTGCTACCTCACCTGGCACCTGCGCCAGGCCTCGCCGAG
>WNGN01001799.1_pt1 | contig 14291 bp, 10 predicted proteins | sample 5400561 | NCBI WGS metagenome assembly WNGN01 (sample SAMN13153379, study PRJNA577476) | soil metagenome | isolation source: 115 cm soil or saprolite under Garry oak tree replicate 2 | place: USA:California | collected 2016-06-15
TCGACCATCTCTGGATGGTCAAGCGTGAAATCAATCTCCAGCCCACCTCCCATGGATAAGCCGATGAGGTACGTTTTTTCAATGCCCAGGAATTGCAGCAGTGCGTAGAGATCCTGGCGTAAAGAATATGGTTTTGTATCGGCCTTCAACCGTCCAGATTTTCCGTAGCCGCGCATATCGTAACGAACGACCTGATAGTGCTCTGCAAAGTCGCTAAACTGGTCATCCCACGACCCGCTATCAACCAGCCCGCCGTGTAGCAAGACCAGCGAGTGTCCCTCGCGTCCCTTGCGTCCCTCGCCCGCCACTTCGTAGTAAAGTATTGTATCATTGAGTTTTGCGTAGCCTGTTTGTGTCATATTTTCTCCTTATAGGCCTATTAGGCCCGCCGACGAAATTTACAACGGTAAGGTCGTTGCCACTCAAAAACCCGCTCAAGAAATCCTTTCAGTCGGGAAAAGTTGTCGTGTCCAAGATAATCTCACATCTTGCCCTCCCTGAAAGGGCGTTGAAGTCGCTCTATGTCGTGCATTTCGGCTCATGTGTCAATGATAAACGCTATTATCTCGAACACATTGTGAGGCTGAGTATACCAGACTCATGAGTTATGCTGACAACTTCTGTACTTTTGGATGGTTCTCCTTCGAGGAGATGATGGAAGCTTCACGTTGTCAACGCCAACAGATTTCTGGCAGGAGGCTACCTGAGCATTGTACAGGTGCTAATAGTAGGCCAGGAAGACATGGTGTTTTCTTAGAGGATAAAAAGGTGCAAGTGCTCAATCTGTGTTGCATTTGTGATGAAAAGTGGTACTGCTGTGAAGGATGTGTGAGGTCAATGGGCTATCCTCTAGAGTGGGAAAGAAGGTTCATGGGATCATCACGCGGGAATCGCAGCGGCTAAGGAGGCAAAACTTATGCAGAACATAGCTTTCAACGATACATACAACATGGACTCAAAGCACACAAGGGAGGGAAAGCAGTTGCTCTCTCACCGCATCGTGGTCACCAGGCACGGAGGACCTGAGGTGTTGCACTTTCAGGAGGAGGAACTCCCGGAACCGGCACCAGGAATGGTACGCATACGCGTGCTCACCTGTGGGGTGTCCTTTGCGGATGTCCTCATCCGCGAAGGAACCTATCCCGGCGCCCCTTCTCCTCCATTCACATCAGGGTATAATCTGGTTGGGGTAGTGGATCGGGTCGGCGAGGGAGTCTCCACGCTCTCGCCTGGCGATCCGGTCGCTGCTTTAACCGTGGTGGGAGCCTATACCCAATATCTCTGTCTGCCGGAGCGCGAGCCGATCCGCCTGCCTACGGGCCTCGATCCGGTCGCTGCCGCATGCCTGGTCATGAACTATGTGACCGCCTACCAGATGCTTCATCGCATCGCTCACGTCCAGCCAGGAGAGCGCATCTTGATTCAGGGTGCGACCGGTGGAGTCGGGACGGCGTTTCTTGAACTTGGTCGACTGGCAGGATTGGAGATGTATGGCACGACCTCCACCGAGAAAACAGCGCTGGTCACGCAACTGGGTGGGGTCCCCATCGATTACAGGCGAGAAGACTTTGTGAGACGCATTGCCGAACTCACGGGGGATGGGGTTGATGTGGTGTTCGATGGCATTGGCGGAGAGGTAGCGCGACGATCCTATCGCACGCTGCGCAAGGGAGGGCGGTTGGTGATGTACGGCCACTATTCGACCTTACAGCACGGAAGAAAAGATCTGCTCAAGGTGGTCACGTTCTATGTGAATGCGGCAGCGGTGTTTGTGCGGAATCTTGTACCAGGCAGGAAACGGGTGTTGCTGTACCAGATCGCGAAACTGAAAGAACGCCATCCCGACTGGTATCGCGAGGACCTGTTGCACCTGATGGCGCTGCTTTCACAAGGGAAGATTGCCCCGATTGTCGCTGAGCGTATTCCCCTGGTAGAAGCACGTCGTGCCCATGAACTGCTGGGAAAGGGCGGAGTGAGCGGAACTATCGTGCTCTTGTGCCAGGAGTCAGCGCCATCGTGAGGTCATGGAAAGGAAGAGGGCGCACTTGGAAAGCCAGAAGAGAAACCTTCACCGAGACAGCAGGCCTGGTCTTGATCTGGTTACTGCGCCAGCGTCGTCTGCGTGCAACGGCCTGACGAGGACTGGTCATACCCACTTCAAGGAGATGATAGCGTATGCTTACCAATAAGCGTTGGTCCAGGACAGAGCGAAAGCAGCGTGCTCCCGATGAAACAAATCCCAAATTGGACGAGGAACCAGAGTCTGTACGCCACGGTGCGGGGTCCGCCGTACTCCGGCGCCTTGGGGCTACCCGGATAGGCGTGTGGGTCATCAAGCACGTTGTCTCACCTCTTGACCGCTGGATGTATCAACGCACTGGGGGTCGGCGGGTTTCTACAGGGCGACCCCTTGGTCAGCTCTTGTTGCTGACTACCACAGGGCGCCGCACTGGTAGGGAGCGTACGACCCCCGTCTTCTACCTGCGCGATGGTGAACGGCTCGTGGTGTGCAATGTCAACCCGGGCTTTGAACGCCCCAACCCCTGGACCCTGAATCTTCGCGCCAACCCGATTGCGCGGGTGCAGATCGGGCCGGTGAGCGGCATCTACCAGGCGCGCGAGGCCAGCGAAGCGGAGATCGATCGCTACTGGCCGCAGCTGGTGCAGGTCTGGCCAGCCTATCAGACGCTCTATGACAGGAGTGGGCAGCGGCTCGTCTTCCTGCTTGAGCCCATAGCATCCTCGCACGCTGCCACGTCGGGATAATATGGAACTGCCTTGACATACCCGCTCCGTGACACTTCGTGACAGCACTCACCTATGCTCCAGCGACGGTGCCTGCCATGATCGCTTTGACCTGTACCCCACGTGGGAGCCTGACCCGACCAACAACCGCCTCGTATCACCTCCGTCCTGCTTCGAGGGGGAGCGCCTGGTTGCATGATCGGGGTAAAGGTAGATCTGACGAGGGTGCGCACCTCACTTGCTCATGACCTGGAGGACACATATTGCGCATTTTAGGTCAATAAGATGCGGTTGCCCTGGCGCGAGGGCTTAGCGTTGTAAATTTCGTCGGCGGGCCTAATAGGCCTTATACATGTATTTACGTGTTACTCTTTAGTTCGAGCGCCCAGCCAGTCTTCTCTTGAAAGGCCATTTGCGCAACTTTACGCGCTCTTTCGTCCCATAATCCCTGGTATGTTGCCACGATACGGCGCTCTTGATGATAGAGTGATAAAGCGCCCACCAGTTCGATTCCCGCGGGCACGAGAGACCTCACTTCCGACTGCAAGGCATCTTGATTCGCGCCAGGGTGCACCTCCACCTGCCAGCCTGTACGCGCTTCAAGTTCCAATATCTCCTCGATATACTGTACCTGGGCCACATCAGGGAAGTAGAAGCGCAGCACGATCAGTTCTTTGGCGACGTCAATCCCCACCCGGTTGAGATCGTCGGTATCGCCAAAGACATCGTGCACTATGGTCAGTACATCATCCTGACTCAAAGCCCTCTCGCTTGCCGGGGCACTCATTGTCTCGCCGGGAGGCACGCTAATATCCAGTTGCCAACCTGTCTTCTCGTTGAACTGCCTTTGCGCCTCCTCTATCGCCTCACGACTTGTCGTACCTGTACAGGTGAGAGCTACCGTGCGGCGATCATGATAGATTGACGGCGATCCATCGATGAACAGCCCCTCCGGGAGCAGGCGGCGCACGGTGGCCACCAATTCCTCCTGGTGGACAGTTGGATAAATGCGAACGCCCCAGCCCGTTTTTTCTTCGATTGTTTTGAGCTGTTCCGTGATACGTGATTGCACCGCATCGGGAAAGTAAAAACGCAGCAGGAGTGTTCCCATGGCGCCATCCACGCCGATCTTGTAGAGTCCATCGACCCCTGCCAGCGTTTTACGAGCGATGGAGATGGCCTCGTTTTGCTCTTTGCGATTCGCTGAGCCAGCGCTGGCGCTCCAGTATGTACTTCTGGGCTGGTTGGGCTGCTCCAGCGTAATGCCAAGGTACCAGCCCGTCTGCTCGGTGAAGCGTTCCTGGGCTTGCTGGATTGCCTCCGGCGTCGCCTCTCCTTCACAACTGATCTGCACCAGTTGCTGATCCACGTATATCGATGGTTTTCCTTTTGCTGTCAGCCCTGCTGGTATGAGCCGGCGTGCCACATCGGTGAGAATGCCCTGGTGCGTGTGGGGCGATATGGTGATTGAGACGCCGGTTTCCTCCGCGGCGGCATCAATGGCGGCGGCGTATTTTGTGCTCGCCACTGCCGGAAAGTGGAAGGAGAGTGTGACATCACCCGTCTCCGGGTCAATACTGCGCCGGTAGAGATCAGGAGGATTGCCGAGATATTGCTCGACCACACTAAGAATCCAGTGCTGGTCGGGCCGCTCAACCTCTTCTGGTTCTGCGAGAGCCTCTTCCCACGAAGGCGCCAGGCCGTAAAGCACGAGTCCCTCTCCTTCAAGAAAGGGTCTTTTCTGCATAAAGATATGGGGGTGCTTGAGCATGAGTTTCGCCACGGCCAATCTATCTTCCAGCGATTGGGGCGAGACCCCGGCAAGCATGCACATCTCTACCAGTGTATATGAAGCCTCTTCCTGGCATTGCCGGGCCAGCTCATGTGCGGAGAGCATTCTGCGGATGCGCCGCGCATTGCGCACCAGGTCGGCAAGGTATACAGCAATGGAGCTTGCGGAACCAGTCTCATAGCTGTTCTGAGCAGAGGGAGAGGGTCCAATCAGCTCGAGAATGGCAGAGAAAGGGAAGCGCGTGCGCTCATAGCTGACCCCCCTGGGAAATTGCACCCGCACCGCGGCCCCTGGCTCGATGGCGCGGCAAAGCACAGGTTTGGTGCTGCCGGAGCTGACACTCAGCAAGAGAATATGGTCCACAAGGTCGCTAATAAAGTCACCTGGTTGCTCCTCGGACTGCCCTCGTACGCGGTATGCTTCTGCGAGTGCGTGTTGGCGGACGAAGTAGCGCTGCTCATAGTCCTCGTCGAGGATATCCAGCACGCGCCGCGTGTATTCCTCCGTGGCCTCCACGCGCCCACCATACCAGGCGATGGCAAGCTCTCGTGCTGTGACGATACGCATTGTAGGGATTGTCGCAACGGCACGCCAGAGTTCCTCGACATGGGTAGAGTCGAACGGGACTCCGCCGCCGATGCCCGTTGGCAGCGTATCGAGAACATGCGCTGAAGGACTTGAGGATGTTGAGCGGGTGGAGCCCCGTTTGTCATGTTTTTCAACGGTCATGCCGTCCCTGGGAAGGAGCACATCCATTCCCTCAAGGCGCATGCGCAGCGCAGCGCGCGCCTCTTCGTCGCCATGCACCAGGGCTATGCGCTTCGGTTGCAGTGCGGTGGCATACGCCGCGAGTTCTCCACCATCGGCGTGCGCGCTCAGATTATACTTGGCAACGTGACAGAGCACCTGGACCGTTTGTCCTCCCATATCCAGCGTGTTCTTCTTCTGTTCGGCCAGGTCCAGCAGCCGCCGTCCCGGCGATTCTTCGTCCTGGTAACCCGTAATCAGGATAGAGGCATCTTCTCGCGGTGCAAGGCGGGCCGCGTACCAGGCACTGGGCCCACCGGTGAGCATGCCGCTGCTGCTGATGATACAGGCTGGCGGACCCGCGAGTATGCGCTCGCGTTCCCGTTCATCGCGCACAAAGGTCACGGTCCGGCCGGTGAAGGGCGTGTAGCCCTTGCGAATCTGTCGTTGCAATGTAGGAGAAAGCGCTTCGGGCAGCAGCAGGTACGTCGAGCAGACGCGCCGCACAAGGCCGTCGACATAGATGGGAAATTCAGGAATTTGCCCCTTATCCTGGGCGGCCTGCAACAGGAGCAGCAGTTCCTGTCCTCTGCCGAGCGCGAAGCAAGGAATAAGTGTATGCCCCCCCCGAGCAATACCTTCCGCAACGGCCTGTGCCAGCCGCAACTCTTCTGCCTGGCGGTTCGGGTGCAGCCGCATGCCATAGGTGCTCTCCAGCACCAGCAGGTCTGGCCGGGTAATCGGCGGTGGAAGGGCACCCTGTACCGTGCGCTGCGGCGTAATGCTGATATCGCCTGATACCACAATCGAGCCATCGGAGGCCGTAAAACCCAGGCTCACCGCTCCCGCGATATGCCCGGCCCGGCTCGCCTGGACCGTTACACCCGGCAGTTCCGGAAAAGTCAGGCTCTCCCCTATGGGGAGGGGACGCAGATAGTTGAGCATACCCGCGACCAGCCCTTCAGGATAGAGCGGCAATTCCATTTCCTCCATCGCGCGCTTGTTCATGATCTTGAGGGCATCGCTCAGCATAACCTCCATCAGTAGCCCGGTGGCGCGTGAAGCATAAATGGGAGCCGTAGGGAACGCCTGGTGAACGAGCGGCAGGGCCCCAATATGGTCAGCGTGGGCATGGGTGACAAAAATGGCACGAACGCCCTTCCCCTCGAGCAAGGCGAGGTCAGGCAAAGGGTCTGCTTTTCTATCGACGCGCACACCGGCATCGACGACAATCCACTGGTCGGCAAGTTGAACAGCAAGACAGCTTGCACCAACGCCACTCGCACCACCTAAAAAGACAACCTGCATCACAACACATCCTTTATCCGAATTAAAAAGTTAAACAGCATTATCGAGGACCCACCGCAGGTGCAGCGATGATAAAGAAGATTTCGCATATGCAGAGAGCCAGCGTGCCAGTCCGATTATCAGTATACCACTGACAAGGAAGCCGCAGGCGGTATCCTTGAATTACAACTATTGTGCCCACTTGCCACATACGTTATAATCTTCCCATAACCATAACATGAAGCAACCACAATGACCGTGGGCTGTTCCAATGCTGGATCGAAAGGAACCGTACCACGTCATGCGTTTAATCGAAAACGATACCGTTACCGAAACCTCCAATGATGGCCAGCAAGCCGTCACAATCGCGGGCATCTGGGAGGCGCATAAGCTGCTTAAACCGCGTCTCCATCACACCCCCTTGACGCCATCGCGCACCCTGCATGACCTCACTGACGCCGATATCTACTTGAAGGCCGAGAATATGCAGCGCTCAGGCTCCTTTAAGGTGCGCGGCGCAAGCTATAAGCTCTCACGTCTCACAAAACAGGAATATCACCGTGGTGTCATCGCTGCCTCGGCAGGCAATCATGCGCAAGGAGTCGCCATCGCAGCCGCTTACTATCATATTCCTTGTACGATCGTGATGCCTGAGACTGCTCCTCTGGCCAAGGTCACAGCTACCCAGGGGTATGGAGCCGAAGTAGTCCTCCATGGCTTTACCTACGATGATGCCTACCAGTACTGTCTTGATTTGCAGGCAGAAACCGGGGCCACCTTTATCCACGCCTTTGATGACCCGGATGTTGTCGCCGGCCAGGGAACGCTTGGTCTGGAGATGTTGAACGACCTGCCCGATGCTGATGCGATTGTCGTTCCCATCGGTGGAGGAGGACTGATCGCCGGCATAGCCATCGCGGCTCGCGCCTTGCGACCCGATATCACCATCATAGGTGTGCAGGCCGCCGGAGCCGCCAGTTGCAGGGCTTCCCTCGACATTGGTGAGTTACAAACATTGCCAGCAATCACCACCATCGCTGATGGTATCGCAGTGAAGCGGCCAGGAACGTTGACGTTCTCTATTATTCAGCGTCTCGTCGATGATGTTGTACTGGTCAACGATGAAGCCATCATCAGCGCCGTTCTGCTGTTAATGGAACGCAACAAAATGCTCGTCGAGGGAGCTGGCGCCGCTGGAGTGGCGGCATTACTGAGCGGAACCATCAAGCTCAAAGGCAAAAAGGTCCTCGTGCCTTTAACAGGCGGCAACATCGACATCAACCTCGTCAGCCGCTTTATCGAGCATGGCCTTGCCGCCGCCGGTCGCTACTTCGTCATACATACACTTCTGACCGATCGTCCAGGTGAATTGATGCGTTTGCTAGAGATCATCTCGGAAATGCGCATCAATGTCATAGACGTACGCCACCAGCGTATCTCCAGCCGCCTACCCATTACGCAACGCGAAGAAACGCTCACGCTCGAGACACGTGACCGCGCACAGTGCGAGCAACTGCTGCTGCGCTTGCGCACAGCAGGATACATCGTAGAAGAAGCGCAAGTGCTCGAATAGAGTAGTATAGGCTTCCTTTATCCCTGCGGCAGCAACGGCAACATCTTTTGTTTTAATAATTCCGCGATGCGTTCAACGGGTTGAACCGAGTTGATCACCTCGAAGCCATATTCTTGCGCCATGCTATCAAATTGTTCAACCAACTGTGTCTGGTAATTCACAAAGCTGTCGAAGAGATCTGTTCCCAGCCTCATGTCCATACCAGACTCCCAGTGATCAAAGCCGCCGCGTTGCAAGACGCGCGTTATGAGGTCATCGACGCCTATGCGCAGGTAGAAAACGGTATCAGGCACCAACGCCAGCCCATAAATTGAGCGAATCCACTGGGGGTCGGCGCCGCGTACAAGAGCGCGAGCCATCAGAGAATAAATATAGCGATCGGTGAGCACAATAAAACCGGCGCGCAAGGCTGGCAGAATCTGGCTCTCGAAACGGTCGACAAAGTCGGTAGCATAGAAAAGGTTGAGTGTGATTGGGCCAAGGGTGTGCCCCTCTTTTGCTTGCTTGAGTCCAGCCCCAACCAGATCGGAGCGCGTCATTTCTGTGTCAACTACCGCGTAGCCGCTGCTCTCCAGCCAGGGACGCAGGAGTTGCATCTGCGTGGATCGCCCAACACCATCAGTCCCTTCAATGACAATCAGGCGACCGGGCAGCAGTTCATCGCGTTCTTTCAGGTGAATAGCATCAATGCCATAAAATGAAAGCCTGGTCATGGGATTCCTCTCTACCGCAAAAGTCGTATTACCTTAAAAAATCACTACTGGAGTCTTTCGACGCTATTCGATGAAACAGTGTGTCGAGCTTCATTTTCCACTTCTGCTACGTACCTCCGCTTGTGAGGGTCGCATCTCTCGCGCCAGGCCGGCCCAGGCCGCATCCTGTGCGGACGTGCGTATACGTCGTACACCTTGCAGGTACGGTCGAATAAGTTTCCGCATACGGCGTTGCTGTTCTGGGATGGGCAGAGTTGCATCCATGACCGTCAAGCCAAACTCCTCGATCATTACCTCGTACTCATTGACAATGCGCTGCTGAAACAATTTGAAGCTCTCGGCTGGATCGTTGCTAAGGCCAAGATCCATGCCCGCCTCGTAATACTTCAGTTCCGTTCGCCCGGTGAGAATACGGCTCAGGGAGATCTCCAAAGGCACCCGGTAATAGAAAGCTACCGTTGGTTTCACCGCGAATTGATACAACTCTCGCACCCACTGGCGATCAACGTTGCGAGCGGCATCGCGTGCAAAAGCCGTATAAATGTAGCGATCCGCCAACACGATAGCGCCAGCCTTGAGCGGAGGAATGATATCATGCTCGGTGCGATCAGCAAAATCCGTGGCATGGATCAGGCTAAACGTGGTTGGCGTGAGCAGTTGTTTTTTCTTTCCACGACTGGTCGTCTTCTTGACTAGCGGCGATGAGTTCCATTCACTAAAAAACACAGTGTACCCTTCGCTAATGAGCCACTGCCGTAGTAGCGCGATTTGTGTACTCTTGCCTGAGCCATCGACTCCTTCAACAATGAAGAGGCGTCCAGGATACTGGTGTAATCCATAGGTTTCCATAATGAAATAGATCCTTCCACTAAACCGGTTATGGAAAATAATTTGGGGAAAGATATATTATCGATTATGATAGAATATGTAGCCTCTTGTCAAGTGCGTTGCGAATCAAAAACAAAAACAACGCCATATTTCCTGTAATGGTGGTTGTCTTTTGAAGTCCCCGATGGAAAATAAGGTAATTACCTGATACATTCGCGTTCCCATTTGCTATAGTATTACAGAAAAGAGAAAATACGATGTTGAGGAAAATAGCATTTTTTAGCGCAGTAGAGGAAATACTCATGCAAAATGCTGCGGCACATAGTCGGATAATACAAGCTGAAGAGATTATATCCATCGCTGATGCCTGCCTTGGTGGCCTACGCGGTCGCTCAGCACTGGTGATTGGGCCAAAAGAACAGCGGCATCCCTACCTACAGTTGCTGCAAAAGGCAGAAATGAAAAATATCTACCAGGAAGACACTCCCTTCCAGGTTTCCGCGATACTGCCCAACGTTCAGTTATTGATCAGCGTTCCCGCGCCCTTACCCCCTGTTCCCCTCTTAAAAGCAGGTACCATAGCAGAGGGCTGTGTTGGGCGACGAACCCCCCTATTAATCTTCGACCTTGCCACCTCGGCCTCCTCCGTCGAAGAAATCGCCGGCCTCCTCCCCACCGTCTGCCTTTACACCCCCGAGGATTTGTGGCGAATATTCTCATAGTGTAGATGAAACTCTATTGTATATTATGGTAAACTATAGTATGCATATCATAGCTCATAGAGGACCCAATGGAAGTCATTAAAATTTCACCCCGTGGCTATTGCTATGGGGTCGTCGATGCGTTGCAACTGGTACGGCAAACAGCCAAAAACCCTACTGTCCCGCGTCCCATCTATATTGTCGGACAGATTGTCCATAACCGTCACGCGATAGAAGAATTGACCAATCTCGGCGTAGTTACCCTTGATGGGCCTGACCGCGCGAGCATCCTGGAACAGGTTACCGGGGGGACCGTTATCTTCACGGCACACGGTGTATCCCCACTTGTAAAACGAAGAGCGCGCGAACGCGGCCTGAACTGTATCGATGCCACCTGCCCCGATGTCACCGTGACGCACGACCTCGTCCGCGACCTGGTGGCAGAGGGCTACTATATACTCTACATCGGGAAAAAGGGACATCCCGAACCTGAAGGTGTCCTGGGTGAAGTGCCCGGACACATCAGCCTGATTGAAGATGAAGCCGACGTTGACGCTCTTGAACTCACTCCAGCACAGCAGGAGAAGTTGGCCGTTTCTACCCAGACAACGCTCTCACAATGGGACACGCGGCGCGTCATCGCGTTTATAAAGAATCGCTATCCGCAAGCCGAGGTGCATATCGACATCTGCGCGGCGACGCAGACGCGCCAGGAGGCTGTAGTAGCGCAGGCCAGAGGCGCCGATTTGACCATTGTCGTCGGTGACCCCCGCAGCAACAATACCAATCGTCTTGTGCAGGTATCCGAGGAACTGGCCGGCGTTCCCGCCGTACGCATCGAAGATCTTTCGCAACTGAAACCCGCCTGGTTGAAGGGCAAAAAGCGCGTCGCCGTCACCGCGGGCGCCTCGACCCCCAGCCAGTTGACGCGCGAAGTGATCCGCTACCTCGAGCAATATCAACCCGAAATCGAACAATAGAAGAGATAACAGAAGCCTTTGTAGGCGGTTTTTAGAGGTGTTTTGAATGAAAACGTTTAAACAGGAACTGGTGAAGTGTACAGCGCAGCAGCTTGAGGAAATATATCATTTGTGGGGTCTGGATGGGCTATCCGATAAAGGGACGCAAAAACGCCAGGACCTCCTGCTTACTCGTGTAACAGACCCTATCGCGGGGCGTTTCGTCTGGGAAAACCTCTCACAAGATGAGCGCCAGGTATTGTACCGCACCCTTGGACATTCAGCACGCAGCGGCACGCGACGCGATCTCACACAGAAGAAGTCCCAGCTTTCAGAAAAATCATTTGCACATATCATAGCTTCTCTCGAACATCGTCTCCTCCTGTGGGAGAACACAGTGAAAATGCGCTCTGATCCTTATCCTTACAGTAGAAAGAGCGTAGCGACAGTCGAAGAAGTAACGCTACTGTATCCTTTTTCGGAGTGCGCCGAAGCACTCTATAGTGCGGGCAAAGAAAATTTTTCTCCGAAGTCTGATCGCTCACAAATGCCCCTTGATAAACTTTTGACGATGTTCTACCCTGGGTATGAGCTGGATACTCTCGGCCAGCGCTTCGGCTTTGAAGCGGGCAGCTACTACACGCGCATCGATTTACGCTCAATGATCCTTGATGAATTGACGCAACCAAATGGCGCTTTTGAGATGCTACAGAAACTCTCATCCGCGCAGCGAGACATCCTCAAATGGTTCTGCGAGCGGGGGGGAAGGGTATCCATGGAGGCTGTTCGCAAACATACAGGCTATGACGATAACACGCTCTATATCACTCTCCGTGCCTTTGAGGAATATGCCCTCGCCTTTGATACATTTACAGCCGAGGGACGGGTGCTTTTTGTGCCCTCCGACTCCTACGAAACTCTCAAAAAGGCCACCGCGATGAAGCAGCCTCTCGAAGAGCGCAACGAATTTGTGCCCATCTCTGCTCCACCCAGGACGATACATGCTGGTGAAAACGCCGTAATCTATGACCTGGCGGTCATTACTGGCGCGATATACCAGCAAACCATCGAGCCAACACAGGCCGGTAAGGTCCCCAAGCGCATTGCCACCAAAATCCGGCCAATGTTGCATGGGAAAGAACGCCACCGCTATACTGATGAAGATGATCTCTACCTGGATATGCTGTTCGCTCTGGCGCAGGAACTTGGTATTATGAGCCTTGCCAGGACAACCCTGGATGGCGTCAAACCACATTATGAGCCAGGACCCCAGTTAGAGCAGTGGTCAAAGCTGGACATTGTCGAGCAGACCCGCCGTGTGCTGGAATGCTGGACTAAAAGCTTTCGCTGGATGGATATTGTGGGAGTAGATTTTAAGCAGTGGGACCCGTACACCTGGAATCCGATCAAAGCACGCGGTTCTATTGTCGAACATTTGCGAGAATGTCTTCCTGGGCAATGGTATAGCGTGTCCTCGTTACTGCAAAAGATCTGGGACAAGGACCCGTTCGAACTACGCCCGCTGCAATACAATGCACGGCGAGTAGAGCGCTCGAAGACAAGCGCCCTGCGTACGAAGTGGAACAGCAGCGAGGGCGAATACTACGTTGGGTTGCTCTCTTCTTCTCTCTGGGAATTTGGCGTTGTGACACTAGGCTCCCAAAAGCATGCACAAACCAGCGAGTTTCAGAATCCAGATGCCTTTATGCTGACCGACCTGGGCAGCGCCGTCCTATCCGAAGAGGCAAAGCCCGCAGCGCATCCCCTGGTGTCTCCACTCTCCAATGGCAATGGTCATCGCTCTCTGGTCTTACAACCCAATTTTGAGCTGCTCTTGCTGCATCCCGATATGCCAACGCTCTATAGCCTCTTGCCGTTCGCGCAGGTGAACCAGGTCAATTTGGTGAGCCGGTTGACGTTGACACGCACCTCTGTATTGCGCGGCTTGGAAGCAGGTGTCACTCTTGAGAAGATGCTACAAGTTTTGGGAGAAAGCAGTCAGAAAGAAGTACCTCAAAACGTTGCTTATACCCTGGGTGACTGGGGCAAGCTGTACAAGGATGTGAAGATTTCGCAGGTATTGTTGTTTGAAGTGTCGAGTGAGGCCATTGCCGATGAGATCTGTGCCTCAAGTAAGCTGAAAAAATATAATCTGCGCAAACTTGGCTCCACTATACTCGCCGCTGGTAACGATATAAACCTGACAGATTTGCGCCGTGCTTTGGAGAAGGAAGGCATTGCTGTTCGCATTAGCGGTAATATTATGACTCCCCAGAACCGCTATGCTACGACTTCCGACAGGTACTATTAGCTTTTTGCAATGAGCTCGCTGGCCACAGCCAGCGAGCTCATTGCAAAAAGCATTACCTTATATCAAGCCAATCTAAACTTTCGAGAAGCCTTATATTTTATTGTGGCCCAACCAGCGTATGGCGAATCAACATCAAGTGGGTAAGTGGGCCGAGTCCGCCAGGCACCGGCGTTAGAAAAGAGGCCACCTCTTTTACATTGGCAAAATCGACATCGCCAACCACTTTCCCATTCTCAGCATTAATGCCAGCATCCAGCACGATTGCGCCCGGCTTCACCATATCGGCAGTGATACTGACCGGGCGTCCCATACTCACAACCAGAATATCGGCGCTCCTGGTAATACTGGCCAGGTCCTGCGTATACGAGTGACAGATCGTTACCGTAGCGTCCTGCTGCAGTAAGACAAGCGCACTGGGTTTGCCACCAATATTACTGCGTCCTACAACGACTGCATGGCGACCGGCCACCGAAATGTTGGCATCGCGCAAAACGGTCAAGATGGCATCGGCAGTGGAGGGAATGAAGCTGGGAAAGCCGAGCAGCAAGTTCCCAGCGTTGCGGGAGCCAAGTCCGTCAACGTCTTTCTCCGGGCGCAGCACGTCAGTCACAATGCGTTGTCGAATATGTGCCGGC
>WNGN01002132.1_pt2 | contig 14284 bp, 15 predicted proteins | sample 5400561 | NCBI WGS metagenome assembly WNGN01 (sample SAMN13153379, study PRJNA577476) | soil metagenome | isolation source: 115 cm soil or saprolite under Garry oak tree replicate 2 | place: USA:California | collected 2016-06-15
GTCCCACCCCTCGGGGGTCACCGGCTCGCCGCCGCCGTGGCCGCCGCACGCGCAGGTGAAGCCCACCGGCTTGCGCTTGCCACAGCGCTCGCAGGTGAAAAAGCCGTCAGCGTCCTCGGTCCGGGTCACTCCGTCCTCCCCGGGGTAGTCCCCCGACGATAGGTTTCCCATGCACGTAAGCTACCCTCTGCCGGGTCGCATCGCTCGTGCCGCCCGGTCTGAACCGATTCCGGATCGCGTGGGAGCTGCCGTGGGCCCGACTGCCCTGCTGTACCGCCTCTACGAGCGCCGGCTGGCCGGCGACCTGCGCCGCCGCGGCGGCCTGCCGCGCCACGTCGGGGTGATCATGGACGGCAACCGCCGCTGGGCCAGGCAGCTCGGGATGAACACCATGGCCGGCCACCGCCGCGGCGCCGACCAGATCGACCACCTGCTCGAGTGGAGCCGCGAGCTGGGCATCCCCACGGTGACGCTGTGGCTGCTGTCCACCGACAACCTGCTCGGCCGCCACCCCGCCGAGGTGGCCGGGCTGCTGGAGATCATCGAGAACAAGGTCCGCCAGCTCTCCCTCCAGGGTGGCTCGGACGCCTACCGGATCGTTCCGGTTGGCCAGCTCGCCACGCTGCCGGAGCGGACCCGTACGGTCCTGGAGGAGGCCGAGAAGGCCTCGCGGGCGCGCACCGGCGGGGTCCTGCACGTGGCGGTCGGCTATGGCGGGCGGGAGGAGATCGCCGACGCGGTCCACCGGCTGCTCGCCGACTACGCGCAGAAGGGGCTGGACCTGGCCGAGGCGTCCAGGCTGGTGACGCCGGACGAGATCGCCAGGCACCTGTACACCGCCGGGGTGCCCGACCCGGACCTGATCATCCGCACCTCCGGCGAGATCCGGTTGTCGGGCTTCCTGTTGTGGCAATCTGCGCATGCGGAGTACTACTTCGCCGATGCCTACTGGCCGGACTTCCGCAAGGTCGACTTCCTCCGCGCCTTGCGGTCCTACGCCCAGCGGCAGCGGCGTTTCGGGAGGTAGCGACCAGGTGGCACGTAAGGACCGGGAGCGCGCGAGGAAGCGGCGGGCGATCGAGCGGTCGCGCCGCGAGTCCGGGTACGAGCCGGAACCCAAAGAGGACGAGCAGGAAGATCGTCGCCGAAGCTCCAACGGCAAGCGCCCGCCGGCCAGGCCGGGCGGCAGCCGGCGGCCGCCACAGGGGCCGCTGCGCAAGCTCAAGCCCGGCGACGTGGACCGGCGCGGGCGGGAGTTCAAGCGGGCGATGTTCCTGCACCCGCGCACGGCCATGTTCATCTCGCTCGGGGTGATCGCCGCCGCGGTGGTGGGGCTGTTCCGGCCGCGCCTGCAATGGCTGTCGTACCTGGCGTTCACGGTCGGGTTCCTGGTGTTCGCCGACTCGCGGCCGACCTGGGTGCAGGCATCGATGTGGATCGCGGTCGCGACGGTGTGCGCGGCCGCCTCCGTGGTGCTGCTGGTGAACACCATCTGAGCCGGTGGCCGGCTCGCAGGGGTTTCCCCGCCAGCACGCCCGCACGCGCGGCTTCACCCTCGGCGAGCCGCGCGGTTTCACGGTGAGCGCCGACGGCGGCCGCGTGGCCTTCCTGCGATCGCTGGCCGGCGACGACCCAGTCAACCGCTTGTGGGTGCTGGATCTGCCGGAGGGGTCCGGGGAACCCCAAGGGGGTGCCCCGGTGGATCGGGCCGGCACCGGGGAACGCCTGGTCGCGGACCCGGGGGCGCTGCTGGGCGGCGGTCCGGAGGACCTGCCGCCGGGCGAGCGGGCTCGCCGCGAGCGGGCCCGCGAGCGCGCCGCCGGGATCGTGGCCTACGCGACCGATCCCCAGCTCAGCGTGGCCGCGTTCGCGCTGGGCGGCCGCCTGTTCTGCGCCGGCCTCCCCGGCGCGCGGGTGCGCGAGCTGGCCGCGGCCGGGCCGGTGCTGGACCCGCGGCCGGACCCGACCGGGCGCCGGGTCGCCTACGTGACCGGCGGCGCGCTGCACGTGGTCGAGATGGACCGCGGCGCCAGCCGGGTGCTCGCCGGCGAGGACGATCCCGAGGTCACCTGGGGCCTCGCCGAGTTCATCGCCGCCGAGGAGATGGACCGCGACCGCGGCTACTGGTGGGCACCGGACGGCCAGCGGCTGGCGGTCGCCCGGGCCGACACCAGCCCCGTGGCGCGCCTGCACCTGACCGACCCAGCGAACCCGCAGGTCACCCCCGTCACCCTGCGCTACCCCGCCGCCGGCACCGACAACGCCGAGGTCCGCCTGTTCGTGGTCGAGCTGAACGGGGGGCGGGTCGGGATCGAATGGGACCGCCAGGCCCTGCCCTACCTGGTGGAGGTCGCCTGGCCGCGGGGCGGCCCGCTCACCCTGCTGGTGCAGTCGTGGAGATCGTCCCCGGCGTCCCCGCGTGGCTGGACGGCCGGCGCCTGGTCGGCACCGTCGACGACCACGGCTGCGACACCCGCCGGCTCACGGTTGGCGGCGCGCCCGTGACCCCGCCCGGCCTCCAGGTCCTGGAGGTGCTGGACGCGGACGGCGACGAGGTGCTGCTGCGCTGCTCGGAGGAGCCCACCGAGATCCACGTCTGGCGCGTCCACGCCCCCGCCGGCTCCCGGCCCCGCCTGGAGCGCCTCACCACCACCCCGGGCGTCCACCGTGCCGCCAGCGCCGGCGGCACGGTGGTGCTGACCAGCGCCACCCTGGACCGCGACGGCACCCGCACCACCGTGCACCGCCGGCCGCGCGGCGGGGCCACCCCGGACCCGGCCGGGGCGGAGGCCGCCACCCCACTCCCCCGGCAGGTGGCGAGCATCGCCTCGCTGGCGGAGACGCCGGTGCTGCGGCCGCGGGTGCGATTGCTGCGGGCGGGGGCGCGTGACCTGCGCACCGCGCTGCTGCTGCCGTCGGAGCCGGCCGGCGGGCCGCTGCCGGTGCTGCTGGACCCCTACGGCGGGCCGCACGGCGCCCGCGTGCTCTCCAGCCGGACGGCCTTCCTGGTCCCCCAGTGGTTCGCCGACCAGGGCTTCGCCGTGCTGGTGGTGGACGGCCGCGGCATGCCGGCGCGGGGCCCGTCGTGGGAGCGCGCCGTGCACCTCGACCTGGCCGCGCCGGTGCTGGAGGACCAGGTCGACGCCCTGCACGCGGTGGCGGCCGAGCACCCCGAGCTGGACCTCGGCCGGGTGGCCATCCGCGGCTGGTCGTTCGGCGGCTACCTGGCGGCCCTGGGCGTGCTGCGGCGCCCGGACGTGTTCCACGCGGCCGTTGCCGGCGCGCCGGTCACCGACTGGCGGCTGTACGACACCCACTACACCGAGCGCTACCTCGGCGATCCGCGTGCCGACGCCGAGCCCTACCGCCGCAGCTCGCTCCTGGCCGACGCGGCCGGGCTGAGCAGGCCGCTGCTGCTGATCCACGGCCTGGCCGACGACAACGTGGTCGCCGCGCACACGCTGCGGCTGTCGAGCCTGCTGCTGGCGGCCGGCAGGCCGCACAGCGTGCTGCCCCTGTCTGGCGTCACCCACATGACCACGCAGGAGGTCGTCGCCGAGAACCTGCTGCTGTTCCAGCTCGCCTTCCTGCGCGCCGCGCTCGGCCTGCCCGCCGAGGGCGGGAGCCACTCAGCTCGATGAGGCCGAGGGCCGCCGGACGGCCGCTAGGCGGCCGCCTCGGCGAGCATGCGGAGCTGCGAGGTCGCGTCGTCGACACCGCTGCTGACCGGGCCGGCGATCAGGGTGGTCACCCCCGCCTCGCGGAGGGCGTCGAGCCGCTCCCGGACCCGGCCGGCCGGGCCGCAGACCGTCACCGCGTCGATCAGCTCAGGCGGCAACGCCGCGGCGGCGGCGTCGACCCGGCCGTCGAGGTACAGCTCCTGGACAGTGTCGGCCGCCTCGTCGAAGCCGTAGCGGCGCATCAGCTCGTTGTAGAAGTTGCGCTCGCGGGACCCCATGCCGCCCACGTAGAGCGCCAGCATCGGCCGCATCGCGTCGCGCGCGGCGTCGAGGTCCTCGTCGACGCGCACCTGGAGGTTGACGGCCAGGTCGAAGGTGTCCAGCGTGCGCCCGCCGCGGGCGGCGCCCTCCTGCAGCGCGGCGCGGACCTCGCCGCCGTGCGCCGGGTCGAACAGGAAGCCGAGGCAACCGTCGGCGATCTCGCCCGCCAGCGCCAGGTTCCTCGGCCCCATCGCCGCCAGGTAGATCGGCAGCGGCCGCTGCACCGGCGTGACCGTTAGCTTGAGGGCCTTGCCCTGGCTGGCGGGCAGCGGCAGCTCCAGGGTCTCGCCCCGATAGGCGACCCGCTCGCGCGCCAGCGCCTTGCGCACCACCGCCACGTAGTCGCGCGTGCGCTGCAGGGGCCGCGCGTAGCGCTGCCCGTGCCAGCCCTCGGCCACCTGCGGGCCCGAGACCCCCAGGCCGAGCCGGAAGCGCCCGCCGGAGAGCCGGTCGAGCGTGGCGGCGGTCATCGCCGCCATCGCCGGGCTGCGGGCCGGGATCTGGAAGACCGCGGAGCCGAGCCCGATCGTACTGGTCTGGGCGGCCAGCCAGGCCAGCACGGTGGCCGCGTCCGAGCCGTAGGCCTCGGCCGCCCAGACCGAATCGTAGCCGAGCCGCTCGGCCTCCAACGCCATCGTGAGCTGCCCGTCCGCGTCGATGCCCATACCCCAGTAGCCGACGCTCAGCGCCAGTCGCATCGCACCCGCCCTCCCAGGTTCCTGTCCCCCACTTGGGGCTGAAAGCCTATCCTGTCGGGCGTGGGGACCCGTCCGAACGCCGAGGAGACAGCACAATGCTCGAGCGGTTCACGTGGTTCAAGCAGTCCGCCTACCGGTGGGAGGGCGACGACCGGGTCGTCTACATCGACCCGTGGGAGGCCGAGGGGCCTGCGGCCGACCTCATCCTGATCACCCACGCCCACGCCGACCACTACCAGCCGGAGGAGATCGAGCGGCTGCGCAAGGACGGCACCAAGCTGGTGGCGCCGCACGACATCGCCCGCGAGCTTCGCGGCGACGTGACGCCGGTCGCGCCCGGCGATGCGGTCGAGGTGGCCGGGGTGAGGATCCAGGCGGTGCCCGCCTACAACATCGCCGAGGAGCGGTTGGACAAGCATCCCAAGGCTAACAACTGGGTGGGTTACATCCTGACCCTCGGCGGCCACACGTACTACCACGCCGGCGACACCGACCACGTGCCCGAGCTGGACTCGGTGAGAGCCAACGTCACCTTCCTGCCGATCGGCGGGACCTTCACCATGGAGGCCGACGAGGCGGGAGGCCTGGCGCGCGCGATCGGCCCGGAGCTGGCCGTGCCCATGCACTACGGCTTCGTGGTCGGCGGCCAGCAGGACGCCGAGCGCTTCACCGAGGCGGCCAAGCCGGTCGCCGTCCGCACGCTCCAGCCGCTGCGCCCGTTCGAGCGATAGCGCTGGGGCGGCCGCTGCCGTAGGGCGGACGCAGCACGCGCAAACGGAAAATCGCCGCCCCCCCAAGCGGCGATTTTCCGTTGCGGACCGGCCGTCTGCCCGGAGCTGGGGCGCGGACGTCGGCCGATCGGCTCCCTCGGCCCTGCTGCCCTCCCCCTATCGCGATCAATCGCTCGATCGACTCCTAGTGTACGAGAAATCCTGACAGAAGTGAAGAGATCATTTTATGGACCGAAACAGACGATCTCCCGGAACCACCTTCCGAGCGGGCATGGGCGGGAGGAGCCCGGGCGGCGGGCGCGAGGCCGGGGCGCGAGGGAAGCCGGGCGGCGGGCGCGGGGCAGGCGGCCCGCCCGCGAGTCAGGCGAGGGGGCCGTAGAGCTGGCGGGCGCGGGCGGCGGTCTCGGGGGGAAGGGGGACGAGCAGGCCGGTGGCGGAGACGGCGACGGTGCCGTCGGGAAGGTGCAGGCGGGCCCAGGCTCGCACCCGGCGGCTGCGGGTCTCGGTGATCCCGGCCACCAGTTCCAGGGTCGCGTCGTAGGGCACGGGGGCACGGAAGCGCACCTCCATGGTGGCGGTGGCGCTCCAGATGCCGGCGAGCAGGATTGCCGCGTAGCCCATGACCTCGTCCAGCGCCGTGCTCGACAGGCCGCCGTGCAGCATCCCCGGGTAGCTCTGGTACTCGGGCCTGGGGTGCAGGCTCGCCCGCACCTCGTCACCCTCGCGGCGGATGCCCTCCAGGTGCATGCCGATGGGGTTGTCGTCACCACAGGCGAAGCACTGCCGCGCCCCAGGCGGCAGGACCCGGTCCTTGCTCTCCGGTCGGTCGTCGAGGCTCCTCGCCATCCGTCCTCCAGGTCGCGCTCGGTCGCAGATCGCGGGCGGACGCCCACGACACGGTAGGCTCTGCCCCGGCATGCGTCCCAGCAAGCCGGCGGCCGACCGATCGCGAGGTGGGAAGCGACGATGTACGGGCCAGAGGTGACCTTCCTCGGTGTCCCCAGGGCCGACCTGGGGGAGCCGGAGTCGTTTGCGGGCGCCGATGTCGTGGTGGTCGGCGCGCCCTTCGACGGCGGCACCAGCTACCGGCCCGGCGCGCGCTTCGGGCCGTCCGCCATCCGCACCACCGACTACCTCCCGCCCGACGCCTCGCGCCCGCACCTGGCCCTCCACGTCGACCCGCTGCGGGACCTCCGGGTCGTCGACGTCGGCGACGTGACGATGCCACCGGGCGAGATCCAGACCTCCATCGAACGGCTCGAGCACGCCGTCCACGCGATCGCGCGGGCGGGCGCCATCCCGGTCGTGCTCGGCGGCGACCACACCATCGCCCTGCCCGACGTCACCGGCGTGGCGCGCCACCTCGGCTTCGGCCGGGTCTCGGTGGTGCACTTCGACGCCCACGCCGACACCGGCGACACCCAGTTCGGCTCCCTGCTCGGCCACGGCACGCCGATGCGGCGGCTGATCGAGTCCGGCGCCGCCCGCGGCGACCGCTTCCTCCAGATCGGCCTGCGCGGCTACTGGCCGGAGCCGCCGGTGCTCGACTGGATGGCCGAGCAGGGCATGCGCAGCTTCGAGATGGCCGAGGTGGTGCGCCGCGGCCTCGACGACTGCCTGGACGAGGCCTTCGCGATCGCCACCGACGACTGCGACGGCGCGTTCCTCTCCATCGACGTCGACGTGGTCGACCCGGGCATGGCGCCGGGAACCGGCACCCCCGAACCGGGCGGGCTGACCGGCCGCCAGCTCCTGGACGCGGTCCGCCGCTGCGCCCTGGAGCTGCCGGTGGTCGGGCTCGACGTGGTCGAGCTGTCGCCACCGTACGACGGTCCCGGCGAGGTCACGGCCTTCCTCGCCAACCGGGTCGTGCTGGAGGCGCTGTCGGGGATCGCCAGGCGCCGCCGCGACGCGAATCCGCCGGACCCCGGCCCGGACGCCCGCTGAGGCCGCCCGCCGACGCGCTCAGCGGCGGCGGCGCAGCGCCCGCAGGGCCTGCTCGGCCTCCTGGACCGGGCCGAGCTCGTCGAGGACCTCGCCGATGGCCTCGGTGCGGTGCTCGAACTGCATCCCGCTGGTGACCGCCTCGAGCTGGACGGCGCGGCGGTCGGCGGCGTCCAGGGCGGCTCCGGTGGCCCGCTGCGCGCCGGCGAGCTGGGGCAGGGCCCAGCCGGGCAGCTCCTGGCGGGCGGCGGCGGTCCCGGCCAGGAACCCCTGCACGCTGGCCTCCAGGGGCACCCCCGGTCGACGGGCCGAAGGCACCGCGGCCAGCAGCGCCCTGCTGCCCTCGTCCAGCGCCTTGGCGAAGCGCAGGAAGCTCTGCCAGGCCGCCTCGACCTCCGGGTCGGGAGCCCGCCGGCGTGGCCACATCGCGCCCTCCACCTCCTCAACGCGCATTTCCAACGGCATGACATGATGCCGGCCGAGCGGCGCCGCGACCAACGGCGGCCGCGCCGGACGGCTGACGGGGCCCGGGGGCCCGGTCCCCGGGCCCCGGACGTCCATGGCCGACGGCGCACCCCGTCTTGACAAGGATTCCTTTCGGTGGGACGGTAGCCGCATGATCGACGTTGCCGTGATCGACGACCCGACCGCCGCGGAGGTCTCGCTGGACCCCGTCCGGGCCCGGCTGCTGGCCGCGCTGGCGGAACCGGGGTCGGCCAGCACCCTGGCGGGCCAGGTTGGCCTGTCCCGGCAGAAGATCAACTACCACCTCCACGCGCTGGAGCGGCACGGCCTCGTGGAGCTGGTCGAGGAGCGGCGCAAGGGCAACTGCATCGAGCGGGTGATGCGGGCGACGGCCGCCTCCTACGTGATCTCCCCCACCGCGCTGGCCGCTGTGGCGCCCGATCCCGGCCGCTCGCCCGATCAGCTCTCGGCCCGCTGGCTGCTGGCGCTGGCGGCCAGGCTGGTGCGCGAGGTCGGCGACCTGATCACCGGCGCGACCGCCGCCAGGCGCCGGCTGGCGACCTTCGGCATCGACACCGAGGTCCGTTTCGCGTCCGCCGCCGACCGTGCGGCCTTCGCCGAGGAGCTGGCCGGCGCCGTCACCACCCTGGTCGGCCGGTACCACGACGAGACCGCCGAGGGCGGCCGCTGGCACCGCCTGGTCGTCGCCCTGCACCCGACCATCACCCGCGACCTGGAGCAGCCCGCCGACGACGACGTCACGGAGGAAGACTGAGGATGCCCCGCGAGTTCGAGATCCGCCGAGAGGTCGAGCTGCCGGCGACGCCCGAGCAGGTCTGGGAGGCGATCGCCACCGGTCCCGGCAACGCGGCCTGGCTGTTCCCCATCGAGATCGCCGACCACGAGGGCGGGACCAGCGCGGACGGCTCCATGGTGACGGTCTGGGACCCACCGCGGCACTTCGCGGCACGCGCCGAGGGCGAGCAGGGCTGGTTCAACGCGGTCGAGGCGATCGTCGAGGGGCGCGAGGGCGGCAGCACCGTCCTCCGCTGGGTGCACAGCGGCATCTTCGTCGACGACTGGGACAACCAGTACGACAGCGCCGACCACCACACCGACTTCTACCTGCACACGCTGGGCCAGTACCTGCGGTACTTCAGCGGCCGCACCGCCACCTACATCGGCGCCCAGGGGCCGCCCGCCTCCACCGGGCGTGACGCGTTCAGGGTGCTGCGGCGAGCGCTCGGGCTCACCGACGACGCCGCCGAGGGCGACCGGGTGCGCCTGGCGCCGCCAGCGCTCGACCCCATGGACGCGGTGGTGGACTACCTCGCTCCCCAGTTCATCGGGCTGCGCACCGCCGACGGGCTGTACCGGTTCTTCGGCCGCAACGCCTGGGGGATGCCGGTCGGCCTGGGCCACCACCTGTTCGCCGAAGGCGTCGACCAGGACAAGACCACACAGGCCTGGCGCGCCTGGCTCGAGGCGGCGCTGGCGGAGGCCTGAGGCTGCCGTCTAGCCGCGAGGCGGGATCGCCTGCACCGCCCAGGCGTTGCCGTCCGGGTCGTTGAAGAACACGAACTGGCCCCAGGGGAACTCCTGGACCTCGCTGACCTCCACACGCCGCCCGGCCAGCTCCGCGTGCGCGGCCTGGATGTCGGGGACGACGACCTGCATGCCCTTGACCGAGCCCGGGGCCGCGTCCGGCCCCAGGCCGGTGCCGATGGAGATGGAGCAGGCCGAACCGGGTGGCGTGAGCTGCACGAAGCGCATCTGGTCGCTGACCGTGTGGTCGTGGTCCAGGTGAAAGCCGACCTTGTTGACGTAGAAATCCTTGGCGCGGTCCACGTCCGAGACGGGGATGTTCACCAGTTCGAGCTTCCAATCCATGCGCACACGTCCTTTGGGCGGGTCCGGAGCGGCCGGCGCGAGCCTGCCGGCATCGTTGGCCTGCACACTACCGGTCCCACCGGACAATCAGTGGCCGCGGTCCACAACGTTCTTGAGGGCCTCGCGGCGGCTGAGCGGGCTCAGCGCGGTCTCGCGCTAGCCGGCCTGGGTGGAGGCGACACTTCGGGGGTGCAGGGGCCGGGCGCGGTGGCGCCCGCCGGTGACGGCCCAGGCGGCGACGCGCAGCAGCGCCTCCAGCACGATCCGCTGGCTCATCTTGGAGACCCCGCTGACCCGCTCGGTGAAGGTGATCGGCACCTCGATCACCCGGAAGCCCTCCTGCCAGGTGCGATGGGCCATCTCCACCTGGAAGCAGTAGCCGTTGGAGGCCACCGCCGAGACCGGCAGGGCCTCCAGCACCTCGCGGCGGTAGGCGCGGTAGCCGGCGGTGGCGTCGTGGATCGGCAGGCCGAGCGCCAGGCGCACGTAGGCGTTGCCGCCGCGCGAGATGAGCTTGCGCAGCGGGCTCCAGTTCACCGTCTGCCCGCCGGGGACGTAGCGCGAGCCGATCACCAGGTCGGCCTGGCCCAGGCCGTCGAGCAGCGCCGGCAGCCGCTCCGGCGGGTGGGACAGGTCCGCGTCCATCTCCACCAGCGCGTCGTAGCCCCGCTCGATCCCCCAGGTGAACCCGGCCCGGTACGCCACGCCCAGCCCCTGCTTGCCGTCGCGGCGCAGCAGGTGCGCGCGCGGCTCGGCCTCGACGAGCTTGGCGACCAGGTCGCCGGTGCCGTCGGGGCTGGCGTCGTCGACCACCAGGACCTCCGCGCGCCGGTCGGCGGCCAGGACCTTGGCGATCACCTGCTCGATCGAGTCGATCTCGTTGTAGGTGGGGATGACGACGAGTGCTCTCACTGGCTTCCTCGGATTACGGCGTGTTCTGGACTGGACTGGGTGGGCGGGGGCGCCGCGGGGGCCGGGCGCCGGCGCATCCACGGCAAGAGGGTGACCAGCGCGGTGGCAACGGAAATCGCGATCATGGCCGCCTCGATGAGGCGGCCCGCCCGAGCGTACAGGGTGAGCCCGTCCCGCGGCGCGACCGGGATCCGCATGGTCGCCTGCTGGTACAGGCCCGTCCGCTGGCTGGCCACGCCGTCGGGGCTGATCACCGCGCTGACGCCGGAGACCGCCGCCTGCACCACCGTGCGGCCCTCCTCCACCGCGCGGAGCTGGCTGGCCGCCAGGTGCTGGAGCGAGGCGGGCCCTTCGCCGAACGAGGCGTTGTTGGTGGAGACCAGCAGCACCTGCGCGCCCTCGCGCACCAGCGTCCGCGAGTCCTCCGGATAGGTCGACTCCCAGCAGATGATGGTGCCGAGCCGCGTGCCGTCGACCGTCATCGGCTCCAGCCGCTGGCCGGGGATCTTGTCGAAGGGGACGCCCTCACGGGTCACCGGCAGGATGCGGCCCATGAGCGACGCCATCGGCACGTACTCGCCGAACGGCACCAGCCGGCGCTTGCGGTAGCGGTCGGCCAGCTGGCCGCCGGGGGTGAACAGCAGCGCCTCGGTGGCGTAGTGGCCGTCGCCGGCGTTGGTGGTGGCGCCGACCAGCAGCGGAGCGCCCACGCTGGCGGCCACCTGGCGGATGCGCTGCATCCGGTCGGGGTTGACCAGCGGGTCGTCGTCCACCGAGCCCTCGCCCCAGACGACCAGGTCGGGGCGCGGCCCACCGGCCCCGACCAGCGCCTGGGTCCGGCGGACGAAGTTGTCGAACACCGCCTGGGTGGTGGCGCCCCGGTCCAGCCCGTGCCCCCCGGCCAGCCCCGCCTGCACGACCACCACGTCCAGCGGACGCCCGCTCGGCGGCGGCGCGGCCGGGGCCAGCAGTCCCACCAGCGGCAGCGCCACCGCCAGCGCCGGCCACCCGATCGCTCCGACCAGCCCCGAGCGGCGGGCCAGGCCACGGACCCAGATGGCGATGGCGAGGTTGACGGCGACGATCACGGCAGACAGGCCGTAGGCGCCGATCACGCTGGCCAGCGGGAGCAGGGGGCCTCCGGCGTGCTGGCTCACGCCGAGGATGCCCCAGGGGAAGCCGCCGAGCGGGGCGTGGGCCCGCAGCAGCTCCAGCGTGGCCCAGCAGGCGGGCAGCAGCAGGACCCGCCAGCCGCCGAGCCGCCGTGTGGCCGGCACCAGCGCGGCGAACGCGGCCACGAAGCTCGCCTCGGCGGCGCACAGCGCCACCCAGGCGAGCCACCCGACCCCGCCCGTCCACGAAAGGAAGTCCGTCGGGATCCACAGGATCAGCAGCCCGAAGAATACGAAACCGGCGAGATATCCAAGTGCGGCGGCCCGCCGCGGGCTGACGTTCTCGATTGCCAGCAGCAGCGGCACCAGCGCCACGAACGCGACCGGCCCGAGATCCGGGCCGGGGAAGGCGAGCGACAGAGCGCCTCCGGCGAGGACGGCGGCGGCGAGGACGGCGGCGGCCAGCCGGGAGGCCGGGCCCGCCCGCCATCCCACCTGAGCGCCCGCCGGAGCCATGGTCAGGCGCAGTCGCGACAGAGCTGGCGCCGCTGGTCGGCGAGCTGGCTGCGGTGCTTCACGAGGAAGCAGCTCTTACAGATGAATTCGTTTTGTTGAACCGGCAGGACCCGGGTGGTCAAGGGCTCTCGCGCTTCGTCCCTGCTCATCGCGAGCATGACCTCGTCGTCGTCGTCGTCCTCGTCCACAGGCGCCGGCCGGTCCTGCTTTTTGGCGATCAGCTCGTCGAGGGATGCCTCGACCTGAGCCTCGTCCTCCTCTTCTTCTGCCACCCTCATAGTTCCTTTCACGTGTCGATGCATGGATCACTCCACCGACGCCGGCGTATCTACCACGAACCTCCAGAGTGCGCCGGTGTCGCGCTCACGACCGTAACGCTCCCGAGCTCGGTGTTGTTCCCCGCCGCGAAATCCGCTCTCCGGTGCCGGCGGCGCCCTAGCCGCTCAATCCCACCGTCGAGGTCCGGTGTGGACCCTTGCGCACCTCGATCGCGGCCGGGAGCAGGTCTTTCACCTCGTCGTTGTGGGTCACCAGCAGAACCTGCCGGAAACGGCCCTGCAAGGTGGTGAGGGCGGAAAGCATACGCCCGCGGCGCTCGCGGTCAAGCGATCCGAGCACCTCGTCCAGGACAAGGAGTCCCAGCTCACCGGCACCCTCGGCGATCACCAGGCTCACCGCCACCCGCAGCGACAGGCTGGCCAGGTCGTTCTCGGAGCCGGAGTAGCGCGCCAGCTCGTACTCGGTGCCCTGGTCGGCGATGCGGATGGAGTAGTCCTCGGGGTCGACCACCAGGTCCTGGTATTCGTGGTCGGTGAGCTCGGCGAACAGCTCGGCGGCCTCCACCGAGAGGCGCCGGCCGAGCCGCGCCACCAGGTGGAGCCGGAAGGCGGCCATCAGGTCGACGAGGCGGGCCAGGTAGGCGGCCCGCTCCTCCAGCTCGGCGACCTCCTCGTGCCTGGCTCGCGCCGCGGCCAGCGCCTGGTCCAGGTCGTCGTGGCGGCGCCGGGCGGCGGACAGCGCCTCGGCGGCCCGCTGGTGCTCGCCGTGGGTGCGGCGGGCGGCCTCGCCGGCCTGGCGCACCCGCTCGCGGGCGGCGGCCAGCGCCTGGTCGGCCTCGCCGAGCCCGCCGGCCTCGGCCTCCACGATCGCGGCGCGCGCGTCCGCCTGGACCGCGCGGTCCAGCGCCTCCCTGGCGAGCCCCCGCTCGACCTCGCCGCGCTCGACCCGGCCGCGCAGCTCGCTGAGGGCCAGCGCGGCCGGCTGCAGCGCTTCGGCAGCCTGCCTGGCGCGCTGGTGGGCGCCGGCGTCGAAGCCGGGGTCGCCAAGGCGCTCCAGCTCCGCCTGGCGGGCGACCACCTCGTCGCCGGCGACCTTGATGGCCTGCTCGGCGCTCTCGACCCTGGCGGCGGCCCTGGCGGCGCGCTGCTCGGCGGTGCGCGCCCGCTCCAGCTCCGCGGCCCGCTCGTCGCGCCTGGCGGCCAGCTTCCTGCCGGCCTCGACCGCGGCCCCGCGCGCGGCGGCGGCCAGCTCGTGCGCCTGGGCGGCCGCCGCCAGCTCCCGGTCGTGCCTGGCGGTGACCTCGGCCAGCGCCTCGCCGAGCGCCTGGCCGCAGGTCGGGCAGGGCGCCTGGGGGTCGAGGCTGGCGCAGCGCTCGGCGGCGGCGGTGGCGGCCTCCAGGCGCGCGGCGGCCGCCCCCAGCAGCTCGCTCGCCGTGGCGTGGCGCTCGCGCATGGCGGCCAGCTCGCCCTCGATCTCCTCCAGGGCGGCCTCCGCCTGGGCCATGGCCTCCATCAGGCCGGCGGCCGCCGCCGACTCGCGTTCGGCCTCGGCCATGGCCCGCCGGGCGACCTGCTCGCGGCCGGCCGCGTCCTGGAGGGCGCGCAGGAGGCCCTGGCGCTCCAGGTGGGCCTCCAGCGCCCTGGCCAGCGCGGGCAGCGGTGCTGCCGCCTCGGCCAGCTCGGCGTGCCTGGAGCTGGCGGCCTTCAGCTCCGGGACCAGCGCGTCGGCCTCCAGGG
>WNGN01004153.1_pt1 | contig 14283 bp, 11 predicted proteins | sample 5400561 | NCBI WGS metagenome assembly WNGN01 (sample SAMN13153379, study PRJNA577476) | soil metagenome | isolation source: 115 cm soil or saprolite under Garry oak tree replicate 2 | place: USA:California | collected 2016-06-15
AACATGGAGGCCCGAAAATACCGTCAGCTTCAAGCAGGTCAGCGGCCCCGGCGTGGCCGGCACGATCAAGAGCTATAAAACACTGAAGTGGGGCCCAGGCGACATCGTCATCGTTCCGGCTGGAGTTCCGCATACGATCGGCTTTGAAGTCACGGTAACCAACGACATCCTGAGAGTCGTTATCGATCCTAAACGCGGGTTGAAGTTAGTGACGACGCACGAGCAGTCTCTGGTAACGGCTCGGGACGATTCCAATAGTGACGCCATCCGGCAAGTCCGGGGACCCAGCGTCAATGGAACCATGAAGAACTATCAGACGGTGAAGTGGACGGCTGGCGATACGATCATCGTTCCTGCAGGCGTCCCTCACGCCATGGGGCAGGAAGTGACGGAGCGGACCGATATTCTACGCGTCGTGTTTGATCCGAAAAGAAGCATCCAACTGAAATGACCCTCTCCCTCGGGGAGAGGGCAGGGTGAGGGTCTCAAGTCTGCGACCCTCACCCTGCCCTCCGCGCCGACTTCTCCCTCTGGGCGAGGGTTACTTTTTCGAAAACAGATTCCGCTTCCGGACGTCTTCCAGGTTTTTCTTCAGCATCCTCTCCGCATCGAACGGCAATAGGATTCCTCGGCGCACAAGATCATTCACCGCTTGTTCAAACCGGGCCGCGTACGTCTCGAAATTCCCGTATCGCTCTTCAATGGACAGACGCGGATCGGCGCTCTCGATGCGGTCTACTTTCGTTTTTGGAAACGGAATATATTGGCCCGCCGCTTCGCAGCCGTCGTCGTTGTGGGGGGCGGCGCGCAGAGCCCATCCGGTATAAGTCGCGAGAGGCACCTGCACCTCCGGCAGACGAATGCCGGCGATATCGTTACCATCCGCATCCGTTTTGGGAACGAAGCTTGGATAAATCGGACCGTTCGCCGGGTTGTCCTGATAGGGCGGCGCAAACAGCGGCGGGTTGATTGTTGGAATGCCCGTCTTATAGAAATTCGGACCGTAGTTGAACAAGTACCGGGTTGTCTTCAAGCCCGTATATGTCACGCCGGGTATGCGGGGGAATCCGGTGGAGGCCTGATCGGGCTTCACGAGCGTTCCGTCGGAAAGCTTCGGAAACTGGCTGGGCGGCGGCAACGCGCCGGTCGTGATCCATTTATCCAGCGCGACAAACAGCGCCCGCTGCACTCCCTGTTGATCTAGCGGATTCTGGAACTGCTGGCAGTTTCCCTTCGATGCCGGGTTGCCGGTTCCATGCTGCATGCTCGACATGAAATAAATGCGCGTGAACGGTGAGTCCGGCAAATCTTTTTCGCCGGCTGGATCCGTAGTCATGAGTGACCCGGCTTTGACCCAATATTCATTCGCAGAAAAAATCTCCATCGCGTATGGACACGTGTGGGTTTTCTCGCATCTTGCGTAACGGCTGTCGCTCCTGCCTGTAATCGGATCCTTGGTCATCACATTCGCGAACGGAAAGCGGCCTTCGAGGTAGAGATGATCCTGCCGGTTCCGCTCCGTTCGTCCCGGATCAGACCAGCGATAATTCATGCTGATGCCGTCCCCTGCACCGATCCACTGCAGGATGCCGTCGAATACGGGCTTCCCGTTCTCTGCCTCGTTGAAACCGAGATACCGGAAATCGTTGAGAAAGCGGCACGGTTGCGAGCTGCACTCGGTGTAGATCCTCGTAATATCGCCCGCCAGGGGATTAGCAGTTCCAGCGCTGTCTTTCGTTTCATACCGGAGCCAGGCGTTCCAATCGCGAACGGCCGCAAACCCGACGCCGTTCACTGTTGGATCTTTCGCGGTGTAACTAAACTCATAAATATCATTCGCGACAAATGATGTCCCCGCAGGCAGCAGGCCGATGGCGGTACCGTCCGCGTTATATTGCCAGCCGGAGGACGGAACGATTTCGGGCTTGTCGTTCAGATGAACGCGGTGCGTCAGCGTTGCCTTGGATCGATCGATCGTCGCGGCCGCATATGTCAACTCGTATGAAGTCCCGCCATTGACAATGTACTCATATGCCGGGCCGGTAATCGGCGAACCGTCGGCATTTCGGGCAACGGGCAGCGTGATCGTCGTATTGAAGTTGGCACTACTGTTTCCTGCCGAAGCGTCCCACCCACTGAAGGACAGGGAATAGCCCTGCGGCAACAGGAACGAGTCTCCGAGCAGCGATGCATCGGTCACGACACCCGGGTCATTCCCACCGACTCCACGATTGAGCGCCACGATCGTCTTGCGGCCCCGGTTCGGCGGCTCATACAGCATTTTGTGACTGCCTTTGCTTAAGTCGACCGGCTTCAGAAGATAAAAGTCAAATGAATACTCAACCTTGCCGCCGGCGTTCCTCGGCGCAAGCTGCAAATCCACGAGTACCTGATTTCGGGGATCTTTTGGATCCAGCTCACCAAAGGCCTTTCCGGCGATCTTCTCGTACTGCCCGACGCCGGGCCACGAATAGCCGCCGAATGCCGGAGACTGCCTCGTTGTGATTTGGATCTTCTTTATGTACGCGTGCGCCGTTGTTGCCGCGCAAATCCCATACGCTGTCACAAGTAAACTGATAAAGCTGAGCCGAACGATTGATCGTTTCATGGGTCCCGCCTTTGGTTTAAGTGCTCCGGCGATTATACCCTCTCCCTTTGGGAACGCGGTAGGGTGAGATCTTCAACATTTAATTCAAACGACCACCGGTCGTCTGAAATGACAATTGAACATTGAACACTGAACAGTTTTTCAGAAAATTGCCAACGTTCAATGTTCAATGTTCAATTATCATCTGTTATGCCCTAGGAGGAACCGATGAGTTCCGTGAGACGACTCTTGATAATTGGAGTGCTCATGCTTGCTGTCTCCACGCTCTGCAATTTATTGCCGGCACATGGCCAGGGTGGAGCTCGAGAAAAACCGTTGATGGCCGAGGACGTCTTCAAAAACGTTCAGGTGTTGAAGGGAATTCCCGTCAATCAGTTTATGGAGACGATGGGGTTCTTCTCCGCGGCTTTGGGTTACAACTGCACGAACTGCCACGGCGATGAGGTCCTCGGCAATTGGGAAAAGTATGCCGTGGACATCCCGCTGAAGCGCACCGCCCGCCGGATGATTCAAGTGGTCAACACGATCAATAAAGATCTGTTTGGAGGGCGTGAAGCGGTGACTTGCTATACATGCCATCGTGGCAGCCCTTCTCCAAAAGTTGTTCCGAGTCTACTGGAACAGTACAGCGAGCCGCCTGCGGACGATCCGAATGAAGTCGAGATCCACCGCCGGGCGCCTGCGGCCCCGGCGGCTGACGCCATTCTCAACGGGTACATCCAGGCACTCGGCGGCGACGAGCGCCTGGCCGCCCTGACCAGCTTCGTGGGCAAAGGGAGTTACGAAGGATTCGACACCTATCACGGGAAGGTTCCCCTCGAGGTGTACGCAAACGCCACAGGACAGCGGACGGTCATCGCTTATACGCAAAATGGCGACAGCGTCACCGCGTACGACGGGCATAATGCCTGGATCGTGGGGCCGGATAAGCCGGTGTCGGTGCTGCAGCTTGTCCCGGGAGGAGACCTGGACGGGATCCAACTGGACTCGGATCTTGCTTTTCCAGGCCGTCTGAAACAAGCCCTCACCGACTGGCGTACAGGTTTCCCGACCACCATAATCAACGATCGCTCGGTTCAAGTCGTTCAGGCGATGGCCGGCGGCAGTCGTGTCAAACTGTTTTTCGACAAGGAAACGGCGCTGCTAACCAGAGTCGTGCGATACAGCAAGACGGTCGTTGGTGCCGTTCCCATCCAGATTGACTACTCTGATTACCGTGAGGTGGCTGGAGTGAAAATGCCTTTTCAGTGGCGTTTGACCTGGACTGACGGACAGTCCACCTACAAGCTGGATGAAGTGCAGCCGAACGTCACGATAGATCCGGCGAAATTTGCAAGACCGCTTGCGCCCGCCGCGCCTGTTGTGGCGCCCGCCAAAGTCGCGCGCTAGGAGACCACGGAAAGGAATTAGCCACAAAAAGGCACAAAATTCACAAAAAAATTATGTGTCTTTTGTGCCTCTTTGTGGCTATTTCCCTTTTGTTGATTCGCCGGTTCTACCTCTGGCCGTGATGATCGCTATTGAGCAACCGCGGGCCGTCGCTCTCAACACATCGGGGCGATTCTTCCAGGGGCTCGTTGGTCGGCCTGACGACCCGAACTGGCAACGTCCAAGGTGCAGTCAGAACTTTTGGATCATCCACGGTTACCTGGTACGCCAGATTTTCGCCAACGCGCCAGAAGCGTTCGGTAACGCGCATGGCGTCGGAATGAAAATATCCCTCTTCGCCGAACCAGGTACTTTCGACGAAATTCGTGGATTCAATCACCAGTGTGTCCGCCTCCCAGTGCCCAACGGAGTCACCATAGTATGAAGGATTCGAGTCTTTGCGGTGAGCACGGCCATCGGTTGGAATAACGCGGTACGGATCGCCAGAAATGTCTTCATAAAGGAAGACAACCTCGTTCGAAAGCTGGATGATCCGCCGCGGCGGGCCGATCCGTGGAATGCCGGGCCGGTCACAGTAAAAGACCGGATCGAGCTTGCTTTCGTTGTCCGAAAGATGTTTCACCTTCGCTTGAAACTCGGGCTTATACGAAGGCGCAATCCGCTTAAGTCGGGGTGTGTGGCTGACGGCTTCTGGGCACCAGCAAGCGCCGGTATCAACAGCGCGGCCACCACGGTGTAAAAGAGACGTTTCATCAGCTGATTCTCCTTTAGGAATTGTCGGCAGTTTATCATAGTAGCCGGCTTCGTTGGGTTTTCTCCCGATACCGTTTCCCGAATGGAGGGAGACCATGAAAATTCGAAAATTCTACACATTTATCGAAGATGAGATGAGCGAGGCAGGAAGACCTGGTGAACCGCCGTTGCGAAAGGTCGCGGCTGTCGCGGTCGTCGAGAATCCGAATGCCGGACGCTACGTTGAGGACCTCAAGCCGATGATCGAGGCGAGTGAAGAATTGGGGCGTCAACTCTCAAAAATTGCGCTGCGGGCGCTCGATCCCTATCGGGCTCAAAGCTATGGCAAAGGAGGCATCGTCGGGTTGGCCGGCGAACAGGAGCACATCAACGCGTTGCTCACGACCACGTTTGCAAACCCCCTTCGAGAGGCCGTCGGTGGCGGTAAGGCGTGGATTTCCTCGATGACCAAGCGTGGCGGACCGCGCATCGATTGACATTCCGCTCGCCTGCAAAGATGCGCTTTACGTCCGCTCCCATTATGACGGCATGACCATCACGCTCCAGGATGCGCCATTGCCCAACGAGATCGCCGTCATTGTTTGTGTCGCAAATCGCGGACGGCTGAATGCGCGCGTCGGTGGACTGAAGTTTGAGGACGTCAAGGGGGAAGATGGCCTGGTGTGAGTTGTGAGCGATCCCTCTCCCTCTGGGAGAGGGTGCGTCTTCCGAAATTTCAGTTCGACAACTCGGGAGGGCACTGATGAAAACCGCAATCGTTAATCTAGGTACGATCGTCAACGGTGAATGGAGAAATCCCATTACCAAGGGCGATTCGATCCTGATGGATCAAGGAAAAATCATTGAGGTTGGAAGCCTTTCAAGTGAAGCACTGAAATCCTGTGATGTCGTGATCGATGCTGACGGCGCAGTCGCTATTCCCGGGTTGATTGATTCACAGGTGCACAACACGTTTGGTGACTACACCCCGCGCCAGAAGACGGTTGGGTTTCTTGAGAGCTACACGCACGGCGGCATTACTTCCGCCATCACGGCGTCGGAGGTTCATGTGCCGGGCAGACCCGCAGATCCGGAGGGGGTAAAGGCACTCGCTCTAGCGGCGTTCAAGTGCTATCAAAATTACCGGCCAGGCGGAATGCGCGTGTATGCGGGATCGATTATCCTCGAACCCGGCTTGAAGGAAGAAGACTTCAAGGAAATGGCGGCCAAAGGAGTGTGGTTAACGAAAGCGGGCTTCGGCGCGGTGCAAACGCCATTCGATTACGTGCCATTGATCGCGTGGGCCAAGAAATACGGCATGATAACCACGGTTCATACCGGCGGCTCTTCCATACCGGGCTCGGCAGGCATTTGGGCTGAGCACCTGATGGCAATGCAACCTCATGTTTCTTTCCACGTGAACGGGGGACCGGTAGCGATGCCGGACGAGAACTATCCGCGCCTGATTAATGAAAGCCAGATCGCGTTGCAGGTCGTTACTGCAGGCAATCTCCGAACGACGCTGATGATCGGCGATCTTTGCCGTAAAGCGAACCAGTTCGATCGTTTCCTTATCGCGACCGACACACCGACCGGAAGCGGAATCATGCCGCTGGGCATGTTGTACATGATCACGTATCTGGCGAGTCTTTCCGATATGCCAGTGGAATGGGCAATCGCCGCAGCCACAGGCAACAACGCCCGGGTATACCGGCTCAACAGCGGGTTCTTGAAACCAGGTTGTGATGCCGATGTGGTGGTTCTTGATGCCTGTCTGGGCGGATCCAAGAAAAATGCGTTGGATGCCCTGCGGAATGGGGACATCCCCGCGGTGGCTGCCGTTATCACCGACGCGGTGCCCAGATTCGTGGGACGCAGCCGGAACACTCCCGCGCCGATCAAGAAGGTCCGTGTTCTGGAGAATCGAGTGCTTCACGATTTCAGTCAAGTCTCTCATTGAAATGAAGGAAATGAAGAGGCCACGCATCATCGTCGTAGGCGCGGGTCCCGTTGGTGTCGTTGCTGCGCTCGCGTGCGCAAAAAACAATTTTGCCGTTACAGTTCTGGAGGCTGAGTCCAAGGTGGATGACAGCCCGCGAGCGGCGACGACCCATCCGGCCACGCTGGAGATGATCGATCGCCTTGGCCTGATTCAATCTTTTATCGAGCAGGGCTTGGTCGCGCGCTACTTTCATTTCTGGGACCGGCCCACGCGGACCCGCGTCGCCGAATTCGATCACGATCTGCTGCGCGAGCAGACAAAGTTTCCATTTGTTGTCCAGACCGAGCAACACAAGCTTGCCAATATGGGGCTGGCGCGATTGCGGGAGTACGCTGAAGCCGATATTCGGTTCGAAACGCGTGTCACTTCTGTACGGCAGGATGCGACCGCCGTTATCGCCACGACCGAAGGTCCGAATGGAATTGAAGAGTTTCGAGCCGATTACCTGATCGGAGCCGACGGCGGGCGCAGCACGATCCGGAAAGCGCTCGACATTGATTTCGAGGGATACACCTGGCCCGAGCGATTTTTGATTTTTACGGTTATGGATGATTTTCAGCAGCTTTTGCCATGCTGTTATCGGAATTACTTCGCCGATCCGCAGGAGTGGGTGAACTTATTCAAAATCGCCGGAGATGATGGAAAGGGACGTTGGCGCGCCTGCTTTCCAGCCCAGATCGATGAACCCGACGACCGCGCGCTCAGCGATGAAGTCATTCACGGCCGTCTTCAGAGCGCATTTCCAAAAACGGCACCGTACAATCTCGTTCATCGCAACCTTTATAAGACCCATCAGCGCGTTGCCGCAAAATTCCGAGTGGGACGCGTATTTCTGGCGGGCGACGCTGCGCATGTGAACAATCCGATCGGAGGCCTGGGTCTCAATTGCGGCATTCACGATGCGATGGAGCTAGCCGGCACGCTCGATCAAGTGGTCCACGGCCTCGCCGACGAGTCGCTACTGGACAGGTATGAACGGCGGCGCAGGCCGATGAATATCCAGTTTGTTCAGGAAGCGACCATAGCGAACAAACGGCGGCTCGAGGAAAACGATCCGAAGGTGCGCCGCGCGAACCTGGATGAATTGCGGGCACGGGCCGAGGATCCTGTGCGGCATAAGGAATTTCTCATGCGCTCGTCATTGATCGAAAGTGTGGGCAAGGCAGCGCTGATCGCGTGAGTCTGACCCTCTCCCAGAGGGAGAGGGTGGACCTTCCGCAATTCCACTGCTCCTAGGAGGGGAATTCTCGTAAGCGCGACGCCCTTAGCGCACTCCCCAGTCTCAGTTCGCTCAATTGACTCAATAACGAATACGTGACCGGCGTAACGATCAGCGTCAACAGCAGGCAGAGCGTTTGCCCGCCGATGATCGTCACCGCAATGGCGGAGCGCTGCGCTGCACCGGCCCCGTTTCCGATGGCCGTTGGTATGAGGCCTCCGATAATAGAAAACGTCGTCATCAGGATGGGACGCAACCGGACCTGACACGCTTCGAGAACGGCGTCACGAAGAGGCATACCCTGGTCGCGGAGTTTATTGGCGTAATCGATCTGAAGAATTCCGTTCTTCTTGACGATGCCCAACAGCAGCAGCACACCCAACGAGCTCCACAGATTCAGCGTTCGCCCCGTCAGCCAAAGTGTCAGCAGTGCAAACGGGATCGACATCGGCAGGCTCATCATGATGGCCAGCGGATGCAGCAGGCTTTCGAACTGCGCGGCAAGCACCATGTACATGAAGATGCATGCCAGAAGGAAAGCGATGATCAGGCTTTTATTGGTGTCATCGAGGGTTTTTACAGTACCTGAGAATCGGCTCGTGTATCCGGGCGGTAAGCGCACCTTACTTATCGCCTCGCGCACGTTTTCCGCGGCGGCACCAAGGGCTATGTCGGATTCGAGATTTGCCCGGACCGCAACTTGAAACTGGCGATTATACCGGTTGATTCGGCCCGGGCTGAGGCCCCGTTGAACCGTTGCGATATTATCCAGGCGAACTTGCGCCACTTTTGTTGAGGGAATCATCAAACGGGCAAGCACTTTCGGATCTTTCTGCTGCTCGGGCAACAGTTGCATGGTAACGGGATACTGTTCGCCCGCCTCCTTGTACGTCGATATCTGATCCTCACCGGCAATCATCAGCCGGACAGCAGTTGCAACATCCGCGGCACGCACTCCCAAATCGGAAGCGCGTTGACGATCGATCTGTATTTGGAGTTCCGGGCTATTGATGTCGAGGTCCATGTCTACATCCGCGAATCCCGGAATCTTTTTCAGCTCGCCATGGAGTTTTCTAGCATATTCGCCGACTTTTTCTAGATCCGGGCCCAGCAGCCGCACGTTGAGTCCGGAGTAACCCTCGCCTTCCCCGAGCGCGGAAGGCCAGTTTACACGCGAGCGAATGCTCGGGTATTGAGCCATGATCTTCCGGATATCCTTGGCAACGTCCTCTTGCGTGAAGTCACGCTTGGATATATCGACGAGTCGAATATAAGTGTGTGAATGACCAGATTTCTCGACGCCGACATAGGGATTGACGAACTCAACCCCACGTACTTGCTTTACCTTTTCTGCGATCTCGGTCAATATCTTCACATTCGCGTCAAGCGACGTGCTGATAGCCATATCGAGATAAAGCGTCAATTCATTCTGATCGTCTGCCGGGATCCAATCTCTGCCAACGCGTGAGTTGAGCGGGATCGCCGTTGCAAAAATTGCCAAGGAGCAGACCGTAACCGCGAACCTGTGGTCGAGAGACCATGCCAGAAGCCGGCCGTATTGTTTGGAAAGCCAGTGGAAAAATCCTACTTCTCTGGAGCTGTGTTTTTCTTCGCCGGCTTTGGCATTTGAGGGTTTTAGGAAGAGCGAGCTCAACATTGGCGTCAACGTGAAACTGACCAGCATGGAAACCATAACGGAGAAAGCCATTGTCCAGCCAAATTCGTTGACGTAGCGCCGGGCATAGCCGGTCATGAAAGCTATGGGAACAAAAATGATGACGAGCGAAATGGTAGTCGCCACAACCGCCAGCGTAATCTCTTTGGTAGCGTCGATTGCCGCCGTCTTCGGCAACTCGTATTTTTCTTCGATGAATCGAACAATGTTCTCCAGCACCACGATCGCATCGTCGATGACGATGCCCACCGCGAGCGTCAAGCCGAGCAAGGTCATATTGTTGAGGGTGAAGTCCATCGCTCTGAGCAGCGTGAACGTGGCGATGACGGACGTTGGAATCGCAAGCGATGCGATCACAACCGATCGAAGATTCCGGATGAACAGCAAGACGACTAAGCTTGCCAGCAAGCTGCCGTAGAGAAGATGTTCTTCGAGTGCAGCGACGGAAGCATTGATGAAGATCGATCTATCCGCAATGATCTTGGTCTCAACTCCCGGCGGCAAGCTTCTTTTGATTTGGTTGAGCTTCTCCTTAACGAGATTAACAATCGCAACTGTGTTCATGCCGGACTGCCGGCGGACATCGAGCCGTACCCCTTCTTTGCCCTCCACCATATTCCATGTGTTCGGCTCTGCAAAGCTGTCCTCAACCCGCCCGACGTCGCGTAATCGGATAGGCGATCCGTTAACATTTGCGACAATGATGTCGGCAAACTGGCCGACGGCATCCACCCGGCCCAGGGTCCGTACACCCTCCTCGCTCGCGCCGCGAACGATTCGGCCTCCCGGAATCTCAACGTTCTCACTTTGAATCGCACGTTGAACCTGATTGATGGTGATGCCGTATGCATTCAATTTCTCGGCGTCAAAAAAAAGGCGGATCTGGCGCGGCCGTCCTCCGCTCATTGTTACAGTACCGACGCCATCTACTGTCTCCAGCACGCGCCGGATCTGCTTATCCGCAATTTCACTCGTTTCGCGGAGGTTCTTGTCGCTGACGACAGATATGGTCAGCACAGGCGCGGAATCAGGATCGGCCTTCTGGATGACGGGCGGGTAAATGTTGGGCGGAAGATATCGTAGAGCGCCGGAAACTTTCTCGCGGACGTCCTGGGCGGCACCCTCGAGATTTCGTTCGAGAACGAATGTGCAGGTGATCCTGGCCGATCCTTCCGAGATTTGCGCGCTCAGTTCGTCCAGGCCACTTATCGTGTTCACTGCCTCTTCGATCGGCAGCACGACCTGCGTCGCCATTTCCTCTGGCGTAGCACCCGGCAGTTGAATGCTGATGTTGACTGTGGCCGGATCTGATCGCGGAAAGAGATCGACACCCAGGTCGCGAAATGAAAATAGGCCTAGGACAACGAGGAAACTGATCAGCATTAGAGCGAAGACCGGACGTCTTACCGAGAGTTCGCTAATGGTCATATGAGATCAAAGCATTCCCCTTCTCCGCTCTAGTCCACGAGTTTAATTCTCGCTGCATCCTTGAGTACCTGCCCTTTGACAGGAACCGCGATCATGTCCCCGGCTTTGACTCCCGAAACAATTTCGACTTGCTCAGCCGACAGGTCGCCCACCTTTACTTCCTGCTCTTTAAGAACGTCGCCTTGAATGAGGAAGACTTTGTATATCCCGTACGAATACTGCAGCGCGTCTTGCGGAACAACCATGCCCGGATCGAGTTTTCCGGATGGTATGCGTGCTTTCACGAAGAAGCCGGGCTTTAGCAGGCCCTCGGGGTTTTCCAACAAAGCCTCGACCTCGAAGGTGCGGCTCTGGGGATCCACAGAAGGGTTGATACGCGACAACTTTCCGGAGAATGCTCTATTGGGATAAGCATCAACGGTGACCAGGAGCCGATCTCCAATCTGAATCAATCCTGCCATGGTTTCGGGAATCTTCAGGCGAACCCGCAACGGATCCATGCTCACAATAACCATTACGGGCGTCTGTACCTTTAAATACTGGCCTGGCGATACGACACGTTCCTTGACCTGGCCTTTGAAGGGTGCGCGAATGACGGCATCGCGCAATTTCTTTTCGGCCAGTTCGACCGACGCCTTGTATTGAGGGAGCTGCGCGCGTAAGTTCTGTACGGACTGTACGGCCAAATCGTAGGCCGCCCTGGCGGAATGCACGCGGGCGTCAATTTGATCGAAGTCCTGCCGCGGGATGAGCCTTTTCTCGAAGAGTTGTTCTGATCGCTTGTATCCTTCCTCGGCTTCTTTCAGATCAGCCGCGGCTTTCTTCACCTCGGCAGCATCGGGCACGTTCTTGATATCGTCGGACTCTTCCGTTATGCCCAGGCGAGCGCGCGCCTGCTGATAAAGGGCGCGCTGCTGATCCAGCGCCAGCTTCAACTCGATGGTAGAGACATTGACCAGAGGTTGACCACGCTCGACGCGGTCACCGACGTCGACCAACACCTCGTCGACTTTTCCGTCCACCTCAGAGCTGACCGTCACCTCTTCTAGCGCGAAGAGCGATCCTACCGATTCGACATTCCGCCGGAGTTCCTGGAGCTTGACCGGTATGGCATGCACTTGAATGTGTTCGTCGCGGGCTTCAGAGTCTGCTCGCTTGCCGGCGACACTATTGCTGCTGCATGCCGAAATAGTGAACAACGTCGCGACAACAAATGTTCCGATCAAAAACTTCGTTCGAGCCGAATATGAAAGCATCGCAAATGTATAGGTCGATGGAAGGTTACACACAATATGCACTGGCTGCAATCTGAATTGTAGGCCCTCTCCCTCTGAGAGAGGGCGGCGCGGCAGCGCCGGGTGAGGGTCGCAAGTCTACGCCAATCCTGAACCCTCACCCGACTCTCTCCCAGAGGGAGAGGGTGATTTCTCTAGTGCCTGAATGATCGCATCTGCAAATTGGCTTGTCGTAGCTGTACCGCCGAGATCGCGCGTTACCGTCTCGCGTTTCTGCAATACCTTGTTGAGTGCGAATTCGATGCGGTCTCCGGCAGTTTCTTCGTTCATATGACGTAACATCATGACCGCGGACAAAAGTAATGCCGTAGGATTGGCCAAATTCTTTCCGGCAATATCCGGAGCCGTTCCGTGTACCGCTTCGAATAGCGCGGCCTTCTCGCCGATGTTGCCGCTGGGAACAACGCCCAGGCCGCCGACAAGGCCCGCGGCGAGATCGGAAACAATATCGCCATACAGGTTTTCCATCAGCATGACGTCGAACTGGTACGGATTCAGTACGAGCTGCATGCACGTGTTGTCGACAATCTTTTCGTCGTGTTCGATCATCGGATAGTTCACCGCGACTTGGCCGAAGCACTTCAAGAAGAGGCCGTCGGATTTCTTCATGATGTTTGCTTTATGGACGACGGTCACCTTTTTTCGGTTGAATTTCTTCGCGTACTCGAAGGCGAACACCGCGATTCGCGTGCTCGCCTTCTCTGTCATCACTTTGAGTGATTCCACAACACCGGGAACAACCTCGTGTTCCAGTCCCGAATACAATCCTTCCGTGTTTTCGCGCACGATGACGAGGTCCACATCTCCGAATCGTGACGGCACGCCCGGAAGATTTCGCACGGGCCGGAGATTGGCATAGAGATCGAGGACCTTGCGCAGACGGACATTCACGCTCTCAAACCCGCTGCCGACGGGCGTTGCAACGGGTCCTTTAAGGGCGACCTTGTTGCGGCGAACCGATTCGATGACTTCATCGGGCAACGAGGATCCAGCCAAATCCTGAGCGTGGCCGCCGACAATGTATTGCTCCCAGTCGATGTCGACTCCGGCGGCTTCAACAATGCGCAAAACCGCTGCCGATACTTCGGGTCCGATCCCGTCGCCGGGTATCAACGTGACTCGATGTGCCATGCTTGGAGCTTGGTAAGCCATAATCGATTTGTCAAGCTTTCTTCAAAATAGAATCTCTGAATCCCGCGCCAGCCGTGCATTTCCGCGTTCTTTGGTTTGAACAGCTGCTTGACACCGCGTGTGGCGTGCGATATAAAGCGCACCGGTTGGTTGTATACGACAAACGTTCGAATCTTCGAGGAGGGAGCCATGAACAAGGGCGAGTTAATTGACAAGATCGCGAAGGACGCGAAGATTTCCAAAGTCCAGGCAAGCAATGCTCTCAATTCCGCGCTCGACGGAGTTGTATCGACACTGAAGAAAGGGAGCAAAGTGACCTTGGTCGGCTTCGGTACCTTCTCGGTCAGCTCGCGCAAGGCGAGAACCGGCCGTAATCCCCAGACCGGTGCGCCGCTGAAAATTCCTGCCAAAAAAGTTACAAAGTTCGTCGCCGGCGCGGAACTGAAAAAAGCCGTCAACCGCGGCCGCTAAAGTTTTTGCAGCAGAAACTGACGGCAAGAAGGCCTGCATTCCATAAATTGAAACCGGAAACTAGGGCAGCTTTCCAAGTCCGCTACGGATAATCGACTCCAGGGAGCCGCCCCGTGGGGTTCACATGATCTGGAGCGGAGTTAGAGGGTTGTCCTAGTTTCTGGCAAAAATTCCCTGCTGTTACCCATCCCACGGCATCGGTTGGCGAAATTGTGTCTTACAAATCATTGATTTATCTCGCAAGATCGTTGGCAAAAAGAATGCTGAACAGTGGCCATTCCTGTGAGAAATTGTCCCGCAGGTGAGTCTCAGGGACACAAAAGCTCACGGATA
>WNGN01009891.1_pt1 | contig 14271 bp, 12 predicted proteins | sample 5400561 | NCBI WGS metagenome assembly WNGN01 (sample SAMN13153379, study PRJNA577476) | soil metagenome | isolation source: 115 cm soil or saprolite under Garry oak tree replicate 2 | place: USA:California | collected 2016-06-15
CGCGCCTTTAAAGAAGGGATCGTCAAGCCATCGCCTCCATCCGTGCGTACCGGAAAGCGAGTGGCCGTTGTGGGGTCGGGACCGGCGGGTTTGGCAGCAGCAGCACAGTTGAATCAGGCCGGACATTGGGTCACCGTTTTCGAGCGCGCCGATCGCATTGGCGGTCTGCTGCGATACGGAATCCCTGAGTTCAAGATGGAGAAGCAGGTCCTGGACCGGCGGCTGAACATCATGCATGAAGAGGGAATCACGTTCCAGACCAATGCCGACGTGGGCGTCAACGTCTCTGTTGAAGATTTGCGCCGGGACTTCGACTCGATCCTTCTCGCTGGCGGCGCCACGTTACCTCGAGATCTTCCGGTTCCCGGCCGCGAGCTGAAGGGTATCTACTTCGCGATGCAATTCCTTCCTCTTCAGAACAAACGTTGCGAAGGTGACATCATTCCCGACTCCGAATTCATCAGCGCGAAGGACAAGCACGTCGTCATCATTGGTGGCGGTGACACGGGCGCGGACTGCCTTGGGACAGTGCACCGGCAGGGCGCGCGTTCCGTAGTCCAGTTTGAATTGCTTCCAAAGCCGCCGCTGGATCGCGCTCTGGACAATCCGTGGCCCAATTGGCCGAACATCTTCCGTACCTCCTCTGCGCACGAGGAAGGCGGCGCGCGCGAGTACAGCGTTTTGACGAAAAGCTTCACCGGCAGTAACGGGCAGGTCGAACAACTTCATGGCGTCCACGTTGAATTCGAGGGCAGAAACATGCATGAGATCCCCGGAACCGAATTCACGATTGATGCCGATCTCGTGCTCCTCGCGATGGGATTTCTCGGTCCCGAACGCAACGGGATGCTCGCCCAGCTCGGCGTCACCGTCAATGAACGCGGTAACGTCGCCACTGACTCCGACAAAATGACGAACATTCCCGGCATCTTCGCTGCCGGCGACATGTCCCGCGGCCAATCCCTCGTCGTCTGGGCCATCCGTGAAGGCCGCGTTGCCGCGCGCTCGATGGATAAGTACCTCATGGGCAGCACCGAGTTGCCGTAGGAAACGACAAAGTACCTCATTTTTCCGGCAAAGGTTTAAGCCGCGAATTGCGCAAATTATGCGAAGGGGCAGAATTTGTGACGTCAGCGAACCGCGGTAATGGCCGCCCATTCGCGTAATTCGCGCAATTCGCGGCTCGTATTTTGAATATAATCTCGGAACCATGATCGTCATGAAGTTTGGAGGCACATCGGTCGAAGATGCCGCTGCCATTGACCGCTCTTGCTCGATTGTCGGGGAACGCATTTCTCGAAAGCCTTTCGTTGTAGTTTCTGCTCTCGGGGGCGCGACCAATGGCTTGTTGGAAGCCGGTAACCTTGCCGCCAACGGGGAAATCCGGGCCGCAATGGCGATTGCAGACCGGCTCGAGCAGCGGCATTCGGAGCTGCTGCCCTCCACAGCCGAACATTTTGTGCGATTGCGTGAGTTGCTGAAGGCTTTGGGTGCGATCGGCGAGTTTTCCTTGCGCACACAGGACCTGATTGCTGCTTACGGAGAAGTTGTTTCTTCGCTGATTTTCACCGACCGAGTCCAACGTCTCGGCTTCGATGCGGTTCACGTCGACGCGCGGCAATGTATGATCACCGACGATCGTTTCGGGAAAGCTTCACCGCTGAGGGACCTGACGACCGCGCGGCTTGAGGAAATCGCCAGGCCAAGCCTGAATTCCGGCCGAGTTGTGGTGATGGGAGGATATATCGGCGCAACCAAATTGGGCATGACGACAACGCTCGGCCGTGGCGGCTCCGATTACAGCGCTGCGATAGCCGGCGCGGCATTGAACGCCGAAGAAATTCAAATCTGGACGGACGTCGATGGGCTGATGACGGCGGATCCACGTATCGTGGCCGAGGCATGGAAGGTGAAAGAGATCTCCTTTGATGAGGCATCCGAACTGGCCTATTTCGGAGCGAGAGTTCTCCACCCTTTGACGCTATTGCCAGCCGTGGAGCAGAACATCCCGGTTTACATCCTGAATTCGAGAAAGCCGAAGGGCACCGGAACTCGCATTACTCGCCAGGCACGTCCGTGCAGGAACTTGATCAAGTCGATCGCGTGCAAACGTGGAATTACGATCGTCACCGTCTCGTCGTCACGCATGCTGATGGCATACGGTTTTCTGAAGGGCCTGTTCGAGGTTTTCGACCGGCACCACACATCGGTAGACATGGTTGCCACTTCCGAGGTCTCCGTTTCTCTGACGTTGGACAATGTCTCCTGGCTCGATGCCATCGTTGAAGACTTGAAATCCCTCGGCGACGTCGAAGTCGCTACAAACATGGCGCTCATCTGCCTTGTCGGAAATAACCTCAAATACACGCCCGGCGTCGCTCGCCGCGCCTTTGGCAGCATTGCCGATATCAATATCCTGATGGTTTCGCACGGAGCCTCGAATATCAATTTCAGCTTCATCGTTGATCAGAACGATGCCGATTCCGCCATTCAGAAGCTCCACGCGGATTTCTTTCATGACATCGATCGTGAGGTTTTCGAAGAGCCCGCTTAGGATTTCCTCAACGTCCGTGCATCGTTCGCATGTGTTCCGCCATATTCCCTGATGGCCGTAAGCGCAGGAAAGCAACCAGAGCCACCGGATGATTTCCGTAAACGGTCTTCAGCTGCGGCGTCAGGCCATACGCGGTGGCCTGTACACCCAACCCCAGATTCACGGATGGAATGCGAACCGCGAGGTCTCTCTCGTATCCAAAACTGTAGGCCTGAACTCGCCCAATTGGCTTCTCTTCGATATGCACTGCTGCGGGTGATTCTCCAGCGAGCAGACTCCGGTCACGGTCCACGTTCTCAATTCGTGTCCATACCCAATTTCGTTTCAGGAAATTCACCGTGGATTCCACAGTGTAGGAATTGAAGATGCGCTTGTCGGCATGGTCCATGTCTTCGTTTCGGCCCCACACGATGCTGGAAGCGGCGTGGCCTGACGAGAACTGCAGATTGTGATGAATGGAAGCGGTGGTCCGAAGCGTGTCGAGGTCCGGTTCCAACGCCTCCCGGTTGTTGATCCTTCCAATCGAAAACTGACCGGTGAGATTGCTGGCCGGTGCAATGGTGAGACGTGATGAAAAAGAGTCCGGCTCTCCTCCATCAATGTTCCACCGGTTTTCGTTCGCTTCGCGGCCGTGAAACGTTGAAGCCTCAAGCTGCAATGGGCCGCTGACCACGCCGAGCGTGATTACACTATTGGAGATGTGTGTGGAATCCTCTTCGTGGTGCCCGAGCACAGCCATTGGATTCTCGGACGCCGATGCTCGGTGCGGATAGGCCGCGGGACCCAAAGCTGGATCTCCAATCGGACCGCCATAGAGAAACATTTGCGTGCGGTCTGAAAATCGAAATTCGTACCGGCCCGCTAACTCCATGAACAGATCGTGCGGGTGCTGGCCATCGACAATCGGCAAGCCATACGCCGTTTCTCCGGTTTGGAAGAGTTCCGGGTAACGGCGGTGGGTCACCGTTGCGGGTTCGAGACTCAGCATCGGGTGAAACGCTATGACATGCCGGCCAAGTTCGCGGGAAAGCATCGGCATGAACCAGTTGGTCGAGAAAAGCTTGTCCTTCCCTCTAGGTCCGCTCTGCTGGATCGATGCGACAAAAGCGTTGGCGTGAAACATAAGCGTCCAGTTGCCGAGCGGGCGATGGACCATCGGACTGAACTCTGACGTCGTTTTGGGCTCGATACTCGTACCGGAAGAAATAAAGCCGGCCGTGTTTTCCACGCCTTGCATATCCATCGTTTGCGTGTGGGCTTGCCGGGCGGCAATGAGCAATGCCCACAGAAGTAGGGACGCACTCTGACGCTTCATAAACCTCCTTCAGTTGGAGAATCCGAGGGAAGGCACGTAGTCGCGGGCCTTTAGCCCGCGTTCAATTCAGAACGAAGACGAACGCGGGCTGAAGCCCGCGACTACATGCTTGAAGCGAAACAGACAGCTAAACGCGCAGAATGGAAAATGAAGATGTTTCTGGAGGTCCGAAATTATTTCGGACGACAGGCCTAATTTCGTACACCGACGAGTACGAAGGACTCAAGCTGACCATTACAGTACAGCCGCAAGGCGCTAGGGGCATCATTAACGCCTTACTTACGGATGGAAAAACAAGAGTGAAATCTTGAAGGCCAGTGGGGTCCGAGCTGCTCTTGTGGTGATCGCAGCAGTCGGAGCTATGGTGTATGGGCAAGATGAAGCGGTCAGATCAGGTGCAAAGCAGCTCTGGGAGCAGAAGCTAACCCATGCGAAAGCGAGAATAATCGCGGAGGCGATACTCGATCTGACGGCCCGCATCATCGGTACCAGCAATACATTAGTGGGAAATGGCTGGGGCGCCGCAATTGCAAATCTTGGGTGGCTGCGCCATTTCATAATTCAACCCTTCTCAGCCTGAGCGCGTTCGTGATCACCGACACCGAACTGAATGTCATCGCAGCACTGGCAATCATAGGACTCAGGAGCAGGTCGAAGAAAGGATACAACACACCTGCTGCGATCGGTATACCAACGACATTGTAGATAAAAGCCAGAAACAGATTCTGACGTATGTTCTTCATGGTGGCACGGCTGAGAGAGCGCGCGCGGACGATGCCGCGGAGGTCGCCCTTCAGAAGAGTAACGCCGGCGCTTTGCATCGCTATATCGGCGCCACTGCCCATTGCGATTCCAACGTTAGCTTGAGCCAATGCCGGCGCATCATTGATACCGTCGCCGGCCATGGCCACGGTTCGACCTTCTTTCTGGAGTTGCTTAATGATTTTACCTTTGGTTTGGGGCAGAACTTCTGCTATCACGTCATCAATTGCAAGCTTGCCGGCTACAGCCAGGGCCGTTGTGCGGCCGTCGCCGGTCAGCATCACAATGCGAAGGCCTTCTTGGTGTAACGCGTTGATTGCTTCGGAAGTGGATTCCTTGATTGGATCCGCCACGCTCACCAACCCGGCAACTTTGCCGTCGACGCCGAGAAACATCACGGTCTGACCCTCGTTGCGCAGATCCTCGGCTTTCTCGCGGATTCCACCTGCATCGATCTTCAGCTCTTCCAACAACGCTAAGTTTCCGAACGCGACGGCACGGCCTTCGACAGAACCCGTAACGCCTTTCCCTGTGAAAGAGCGGAAATCCCGCGCCTCAGTAAGCTGCAGTTTCCGTTCGAAGGCCGCGCTGACAATTGCGGCCGCAAGGGGGTGCTCACTGCCTCGTTCGAGACTCCCGGCCAAACGCAAAACCTCGGCTTCGCTGAAGCCGGGCGCTGCCACAACCTTGGCGAGCGCAGGCTTGCCTTCGGTCAGAGTGCCCGTCTTGTCCAGCACCAGCGTGTCGACTCTCTCCATGACTTCCAAGGCTTCAGCATTTTTAACCAGAACGCCCGCCACGGCCCCGCGGCCGACGCCGACCATAATCGACATGGGAGTTGCCAGACCCAGCGCACACGGACACGCGATGATGAGCACGGCTACCGCATTCAACATGGCATGCGCGAAGCGAGGTTCGGGACCCACGGCCATCCAGACGAAAAACGTGATGACGGCAACCACAATAACCGCAGGAACGAAGTAGGCCGCCACCCCGTCAGCCAGGCGCTGGATCGGCGCACGGCTTCGCTGGGCCTGGCTCACCATCGCCACGATCTGCTGCAAAAGCGTGTCACGCCCGACGCGTTCCGCCCTCATGACGAACCCGCCGGTACCGTTGATCGTCGCGCCGATAACGCGGTCACCGGCGCCCTTCTCTACAGGAATCGGTTCGCCGGAAATCATGGATTCATCGACCGAGCTTTGGCCTTCGAGAATCACTCCGTCCACCGGTATCTTCTCGCCGGGGCGGACCCTCAGTTTGTCGCCAGGGTGAACCTGATCCAACGGTATGTCGCGTTCGGAGCCGTCCTGCGACAGGACTCGAGCTGTCTTTGGCGCAAGGCCCAGCAAAGCCCTAATGGCAGCGCCGGTCCGGCTGCGAGCACGCAATTCGAGGACTTGGCCAATAAGAACCAGCGTGCTGATGACTGCGCCGGCTTCGAAGTAGGTGGGAACGCGGAATGCCCCGCCCGTCTCTCCTGGCGGAGACGGAATGAGGTGAGGAAAGACTGTAGCGATGACGCTGTAAATATAGGCCGTGCCGGTTCCGATCGCAATCAAGGTGAACATATTCGGACTGCGATTCACGATCGAGGTCCAGCCCCGTTGGAACAGGGGCCAGCCTGCCCAGACCGCAACTGGCGTCGCCAGCAGTAACTGGATGAAAGGCAGCCTTTCCGTCATGCCCAGAAAAAGGACCGGGACACTCCATACCAAGCCAATCCAGAAGCGGCGCGTCATATCCGCGAGTTCTGGATTTTCTTCTTCCCCAGCCGTGACCATCTCCGGTTCCAGCGCCATGCCACATATGGGACAGGCGCCAGGTCCGGCCTGGCGAATTTGCGGATGCATCGGACAGGTGTAGATGGCTTTGGAGATTTCGGATTGCGGATTGCGGATTGCGGATTTTGGGGAAACTAGAAATTGGTCGGCATTGGCGCTTGCAAACCGGATCCGTTTCAAACACCGAAGACGAGGACGCACCGAGAGAACCGAGTTGAACGAGATCATCCATTCATTCATTATACTTTGAAGGTGATGCCCGGGGGCGGGCTGGGTTCATCGCGATGGGTTTTGGTTTAGGAAGTTTGGGGGCTGGCCCTACGGAGGCTAGGCTTCGTAGGGATTCGGATTCTGGTACCGCTGTTTTGATTTTTTCGACGATACGCTCGGTAGACCACCCAGGAGATAGTCGCGAACAAAATGTACGGAAGGAAGAGGAGAAGGAGGATGCCATAGGCGAAACTACTGGCAAGCATCTTTCCTTCCGGAGAGGATTCGAGCGCACTTCTGCACATGGCGCAGCCTTGCGCCCAACCCAAAGACTCCAGAGCGAGAAATGCGGCAAGTGCCAGGATTATGGAACGGAGTTTTAGCATATTCACCGGACCGAGATCACATGACTTGCGGATCCCAAAGTCTCCGGAAACGTGAATGAGAACAGGATGATCGCCAATATGAGCGGAGCCAGTGTAATCATGATCAGGTTGATCCTCTCATAGCGCAGGTGCATGAAGATGGAGGCAATCAACAGGATCTTCGCCAGCGTTGTGCAAACCAGAAGCAAAGCCTTCAACCTCTCCGCAATCGGAGCGTAGCCGAGTCCCAGGGCGAGCATGGTCATCACCAGAAGCCAGAACCAAGTCATCATATACGTCTTGTAGGAAATCGCATTTACGTCGTGCTCGTGTGCCATCCTGCCCCCTGTTGCTGTAACAAGTTGCTATAACAAATAGAAGAACGCGAAAACAAAAACCCAGACCACGTCGACAAAGTGCCAGTACAAACCGGCATTCTCAACGCCGTCAGCCGAATACTTGCCCATGGCCGCGCGCAAAGCGACGATCGCAAGAATAGTAACACCGCTGAAGACGTGAAATCCGTGGAATCCGGTAATTACAAAGAAAGCTGCCGCGAATTGCGGCACGCCCCAGGGGTTGTGCGTCAGCCGGGCGCCTTCGCGGATGAAGTGAGACCACTCGTAGGCCTGGCACCCCAGGAATATGAGACCGCCGGCGATGGTCAGCGCGAGGAAGCGAACGGCCAGTTTCGGTTGTCTGGCACGCGCAGCTCCAACAGCCATGGCCATGACAGCGCTGCTCGAGATCAGAGCAAAGGTCATGAACGTGATCAAGACCATGTTGAAGACTTCGGTCTGTTTAGGCCATTCCTGGCTGATACCCCTCACGAAACCGTAGGCAATCAAAAATCCGGCAAACGTCAGAGCGTCGGAGATGATGAAGATCCACATCATGAACTTGCTCCAGCTTGTGCCGAACGGAGATTTTCCGCCGCCCCAATCTGAAGCCAATACTCGTTGCTGTTCAGCTAAGGTCGCATCCATCAATTCTCTCCATTTACTTAGTGCACGATTTCCTAAATACGGTCACGTATACGCCCTCACCCGCCGCTTCGCGGCACCCTCTCCCAGAGGGAGAGGGACTAACCTTCCGAATGGTCCTTCTCCCCCTGGGAGAAGGTGGCCCGAAGGGCCGGATGAGGGCAAATCCAAGCCCTAGTTGGTATCTAAGACAACAACAATAAAAGAACCAGATAAACCCAAAGTGCATCCATTACGTGCCAGTAGGTAGCGCACAGCTTCAACGGCTCGTGGTTGGAAACGGTCAACCGATTCCTCAGCGCCTTAAATAGAACGAAGCTGAGTCCAGCAATTCCTCCCAAAAGATGAAGACCATGAAGGCCAGTCAGAACATAGAAGAATGAACTTTGAAGCGTCGATGGGAGATAGACACCGGCGTGCACGAGTTGACGCCAGGCGGCGAGTTGACCGGCGATGAAAATCAAACCCAGCACCCCACTCAGCGCAAGCCACGCCTTCATCGCCTGAAGCTGATTTTTGCGAACAGCTCCTTTCGACAGCTCGAATGTAAAGCTGCTCAAAATCAGCACGGCCGTGTTTGGCCATAACAGTGAAGGCAATGCGATGTTTTGCCACGTCGGTAAACCGCGCAGCACGATGTATGCGCTGCTCAGTCCGGCGAAAAGCATGATGATGGCGGTCAAAAGAATCCAAAGGCCGAGCTGTCCCTTGGAGATGGGAAACGAGCCGCCGAGGTCCCCCGCACCGCCGTCACCGCCATCGCCGCCGGGCAAAACGGGCGGCGGTGGACTGATTCCTCGAGTTCGTTTTTCCTGAGTGATTACGGGCATATCAAAATTCCATTTCAGGGCTTCGCCCCAACGGTCGCCGGCACGGTCTGCGGTATGAAATCTTCCTTCTCACCCGGAACGCTGTAATCGAACGGCCAGCGGTGGACGGTCGGCAGCTCATCTCCAAAGTTACCATGTCCCGGCGGAGAGGGCACGGTCCACTCCAGGGTGGTTGCATGCCAGGGATTTCGCTCGGTCATGCGTTTGCCCAGGAAAATGCTCCAGTAAAAGTTGAACAGGAAGATCAATTGAGCTGCGCCGAGGATGAAGGCGGCGACGGTGATGAATTCATTCAAAGGCTGTTGCGGCTTCAGAAAGTCGTATTGGGTCGGATCATAAATACGCCGCATTTGGCCGCCGATGCCCAGAATGTGCATCGGGAAAAACACGGAATAGACACCGATGAAGCTCACCCAGAAATGGATTTTTCCGAGCGTCATATTCATGGACCGCCCGAATATTTTGGGGAACCAATAGTAGACGCCGCCAAATGCTGCAAAGAGCGGAGCGATGGCCATCACCAGATGGAAGTGAGCCACGACGAAGTACGTGTCCTGAAGCTGGATGTCGGCGGCTGAAGTTCCCAGGAAGATGCCGCTGATTCCGCCGCTCACGAACAACGAAACGAACGCAATGGCAAACAAGGCGGGTACGGTAAATCGAATACGGGCCCCCCACACCGTGCCGATCCAGTTGAACGTTTTGATCGCCGATGGAACGGCAATAAGCAACGTGGTCAGTGTAAATACCGAGCCCAGGAACGGGTTCATCCCGCTGACGAACATGTGGTGGCCCCAGACGATGAAGCTCAGAGCCGCGATCGCAACCATCGAATAAACCATCATGCGATAGCTGAAGATCGGCTTGCGGCAGAATGTCGAAAGGATGTCCGACGCCATGCCCATCGCGGGCAGGATCACGATATAAACCTCAGGATGGCCGAAGAACCAGAACAAATGCTGCCACAACAGCGGGTGACCGCCGGAATGGTCCATCAGCGGCACCTGGTTCATGATGATGCCTGCCGGCACAAAGAAGCTCGTCCCGCCGACTCTGTCGAATAGCAACAGAATGCCCGCGGCCAGCAGCACTGGAAAAGCCAGCAGGCCGAGGACTGAGGTAACCAGCAGGGACCACTGGGTCAACGGCAGCCGCATCATGGACATGCCTTTGGTTCTCAGCGTGAGAATCGTGGTGATGTAGTTGAGACCGCCCATCAGGCCCGATACGCTGAATAGCGCGATGGCCGTGATCCACAACGTCATACCGGTGCCTTGTCCTGGCCCGGCGGCAGGAATCGCATTTAACGGCGCATAAGCGGTCCAACCTCCAAGCGGAGCGCCCCCTTCAACAAACAAGGCGGAAAAAATCACGATGCAGGAAAGCAGGAAAACCCAGTACGAAAGCGCATTCAGGAACGGAAACGCCATGTCGCGCGCGCCGACCTGGAGCGGAATGAGGAAATTGCCAAACCCGCCGGTGAGGACTGCCGTGAAAAGGAAGAATACCATGATCGTGCCATGCATGGTGACCAGCGAGATATAGTACTCCGGCTTCATGACGCCGCCCGCAAACGCATCCGGCATGATCTTTGCCATCGTCGGCGATAGCATCGACGGCCATGCGAGCTGGTAGCGCATCAGCATCGACAGAGTTCCTCCAACGACCGCCATCGCCATCGCCGTGATCATGTACTGAATACCGATGATTTTATGGTCCGTGCTGAACACATACTTTCGCCAAAAGCCCAATTGCGGATGGGCATGTTCGGCGGTGTGTGTCTCGTGCATGATGACTCTCCCTCCTACTGCTCGGCAGCTTTTTGCTGGAGCCACTTGTTGAAGTTGTCCTGCGAATCGTCGATGGTCAAAAACCCTCTCATCCGGTAGTGTCCGAGGCCGCACAGTTCAGCGCAGGCAATTTCGTAGGCTCCGGGCCTGTTGGGAGTAAACCAGACCTCGATCGCCATGCCCGGCACTGCGTCCTGCTTGACCCTCAGATTCGGCAGAAAGAAACTGTGGATGACGTCCTTCGAGCGGATTCGAACTTTCACCGGCCGGCCCGCCAGAACGTGCATCTCGCCGACGCTAACGATATCGTCCTTCGCGGGAGGGTCGGATCGGTCAAGGCCGATATTGTTTGCTGACGTAATCATTTTGGGATCCGTTCGACCAAACGCACCGTCAGGACCTGGATAGTGGAAATTCCAGGAGAACTGCTCACCCGTGACCTGGATGACGAGGGCGTCCGCAGGCGCATCGACAAAATATAATCCAAGCATTCCCTGGACAATGATGAAGACGATGCCGCTAACCACCAACACCGTGCCGAAAAGGCTATCGATGCTGCCGCCGTGAACCGACGCCAGAACCGGAAACCAGTACGGCTTGGCGACAAACAAATACAGTGAAGCAATAATGAGAATAAGAAGCAGGGCCGCCAGAACAACCCCGCTCAGAGTAACTCGCCCCGGCCCACTGCCATCGGCCATCTGAATTTCCTCCTGGAAGGATAGACACCAACGTTAAACAAGCAACCGAAAAATCTAACAAAGATAGGAGGTGGACGCCACTGGGAATTTCGGGACGGCGAAAATTCGGATTTCAGACGTATCTCGACAGGGAATTCCCTCTGGTCAAAGAAAACATGAATGAGCCCGAACGTGGGCTCTAGCCCGCGACTACATGCATGCCCGTACGTTGTCTCGAGCTTGTAGTCGCGGGCTTTAGCCCGCGTTCGGGCGTGCTGAACTCCTCGATATCAGGGGGTCTGAATTTTCCCTCCGTCCCGAAATTCCCCGATTTCCGGACCCGCTGGTCAGATTTTGACTTCCCAGGCCCCGCGGTTGCGAGTGCCCACACGAAGGAGGCGTCGACGCTCATGAAGGATCATGTCGCCAACGACGGCGTTCGGGAGTCCGTTGCTAAAGTCGGCCCACTTGCCGCCGGAGTTTTGCGTGCGATACACACCGTAGTCGGTTGCGGCAAAGACGCTTTGTAGATTCTTCGGATCGACGACGATGGCGTTTACGGGTATGTCCGGTAAATTGCCGCTGCGATCTTTCCAGGTGTTTCCCCCGTCCATCGAGCGGAAAACATGCCCGCCGCCAAAGGCGGAGCAGCTTGCCCACACAATTTTGTTGGGCGTTCCGGGAACGACGATGTCACTGATAAACCCGTCTCGAGGGCTGGCCAGCGAAGTCACTGTACCATCCGTCCAGCCGCCCCCGGCCCGTTTGATTCGGACGACTTGTCCTCGTTCGGTCCCCACGAAGATCGTGTCTCGGCTAAAGATGACTACAGCGGAAGCCTTTTCACCGCCGCTGCCAAAGTCGACCTCCTCCCAATTGTTTCCCTTGTCATCGGATACCCATAGCGTGATGCCTGCTTTGGCGACGATGTTTCCGCTCACATCCATGGGTGGATAGAACAAGGCGTCGTAGTCATCCGGAGCAGGTGGTGATACTTCGACCCAATCAAACGCCTTTGGTCCAAGCGCGGCGGCGCGCTCAATCCAGATCCCATAGTAGGAGTGGTAGCAGAGCTTCTGTCCGTCGTCGGCGCCACAGTCCCCACCATCCCCGAGGGCAATCTGGTTCCAGGTACTGTTGGTGGCATTGCCCAATGTCCCATTGTCCTGCGTTCCGCCGATGACCCACTCATCCTGACTCTCGAGGTGAATGATGAATTCGAACTCCGTAATGCTGAGTCCCGGATTGATCGACTTCCAGTTCGTACCCCCATTCGGAGATCGGAACACACCCCCGTCGTTGCACGCGTAAAGAACGTTGGCGTCGGAAGGATCAAACGCGAGGTGGTGTTGATCCGGATGAATCGAGTCGCCGGTGTTTCGAGCGGAGATGTTCTGCCAATTCCAACCTGATGCCGTGCGGCTTCCCTTGTAGAGATATACGGCTCCCCAGTAGACGAGATTGGGATTTGCCGGAGAGACGACGAAGCAAAAGTCATACCAGGCTTGCGCGATATCCTCCTGGGGCTTCATCGCCGGCGATTTTTCGACAGCGAATGCGCCACCGTTGGAGGAGCGCCGCCAAAGCGCCGGCCGATTGTCGAATACCGCCGCGGCGTAGACGACGGCAGGGTTCGACGGCGCATGGCACACCTCCATGCGCTCAAACTGGGTTGAGGAGGTCACACCGGAAAGCGATACCTTGGCCCAGGTCGACCCACCGTTCGTGGAGCGAATGAGCCCGCCCGCCGTAGCGGCGAAGATCTCCTGAGAGTTGGCCGGGTTGATCGAGATATCCCAGGTCGTCGCCGGCTGGACACTGCGCCACTTCACTCCTCCGTTGCGGCTTTCCAACAGTTTCTCCATGGTCCCGACCCACACATGAAGCGGATCCGCGGGATCCACTGCGATGTCGTAAATCCCCGTTCCTGAAAGATCATTGGAGGGAACGTGCTGCCAGGTCTGGCCACCATCCGCGGATCGGAGCAGGCCGGCGCCGAGTTGGCTTGACGAATCTCCTTCACCGGTTCCCGCATACGCAATATTCGGTGAACTGGGTGCGAACGCGATGGCGCCCATGGAGAGCGTGGGCTGTTGGTCGGTCAGCGGCTGCCAGGTAGTTCCCTGATCCAAAGTCCCCCAAAGGCCTCCTCCGGCGGAACACAGCACGAGGTGCTGCGGATTCGTAGGAGAAATCATGATGCCGGAGCAACGCCCCGAAACGGGAGGTTTGTTGTTGCCGCCTTTTCCATACGTCTGCCCTTTCGGAATGAGACTCGGCCCAAGCGGACGCCACACGGGCAAATGCACGCTGGCCGCGAATTTGGGAATTAGGCTGATCCTGGCCTTGTTGGCCTTGGCGTAGTGGCTGACTTGTGCAGTACGCCGGCGCGACGGCGCCTTTTTCGAGACTCGCGGAGCGGCCGAAGCGGAAAAGACGCGTCCTCCGGCGAAAACAGTCTTGGGCAAACCGCGTTGGGTTTCAAAGTATTCGATGCGTCCCAATGCCTTTCCGCCGGGATATCGCCGTTTCGCCCTCTCTGAAGATTTTTGCCGGATCGTTTTCTCATCTTCTCGTGCGTCGATGGGGCCTTTCATGTGTCGCTCCGTGGATTTCGATGTGGATCTGCCTTTGCATGATTTGCTGAATTGTGCGTCGTTGGGTTTGGACTGTCTTTAGGAACGCGTTGCCGGTTTCGTTTTGCGCTTTTTGGTCTGACGCTGCTTCGCGGTGGGTTTGGTAACTTCGAGCACGAGTTCCCCCGGCTTCGAGATCTCGCCAAGCCCACGAGCTATGCGGTCCTGTTGGATCCGCTGGAAGGCCCTACCTCCCGGCGGAACCCCTGCATAGGGTTCACTTTTTTTCGTCTTTCCTTTGGAAGGCTTCCTCATAGATCTCCCGGCGATCATCGGACGCTTCGTTCGCCCGGCGCCCTCGACGCGGGTTTTCCGACGACCCGTTCGGTCAGTAGATCCAACGCCAGCCATGTCACAAGAAA
>WNGN01001801.1_pt1 | contig 14269 bp, 14 predicted proteins | sample 5400561 | NCBI WGS metagenome assembly WNGN01 (sample SAMN13153379, study PRJNA577476) | soil metagenome | isolation source: 115 cm soil or saprolite under Garry oak tree replicate 2 | place: USA:California | collected 2016-06-15
AAGTTGCAAGTAGTGGTCCAGCTGCAACAGAAACAAATAGTGGCTCTCACATCCCAGCTCAAAGAGCAGGCCGCCCAAATCCAAAAAGTGAGTGCCCAGCTTGAGATGGTCAGGTCGACGCCCCAAGTGGTAGAGAATCGATAAGACTGTTACCGGGAGCGCTGTAGAGAAGTCAACGTCTCCTGGATACAGTTCTAACGGCAGCCGCCGCGCGAAACCGCGCGGCGGCTGTTTTGTTTTTGATGTAGCGCAGGCTTCCAAACCTGCTGTATCGCCGATTTCTAAATCGGCAGGGCGTTCCAATCTTCTCAGCGCTCTGAACTATCGAGCGCCAGGCGGGTTCAGAAACCCGCGACACAGCAGACTTCGAAGTCTGCGCTACGAGACCACGCTACAACATTGGCCCATATGCACTGCTCCACTTCTAATCTTCCGGACGAGCGCATAGCCCGGCGGTCACAGGATTATTCCTGATGTAGCGGGCGATTCTGGCCTTTTCCTCCTCACTGCGAATCCAGTGGTCATAGGATTCGGGCTGCCAGAACGGTTCTTCGCCCAGATGCAGGATTTTCTTGGCGCGGCGCGAGGTGAATTGCTTCCAGGATTTCAAAATGTCACTTAGCAAATGATTCGGCATCGGCCAAACGATGACGTGAACGTGATTCGGCATGACAACCCACTCGTGCAGTACCATACCGGCTTTCGTGGAAGTGCCGCGTTGCATTGGCCACGACGTCGGCAATGTCTGGCCGGCGTAGGTGACAAGCGCCCACGCTTTGATCGAGATACCGTTCAATCTTGCCGGCAAGATCGCGCGCGATTTCTTCCTCTGAATCGTTAACGGCCTCGCGGCGGCTTTTAAAATGCCGTAGCCGATGCAGTCGTTTAGCCTTCTCCCGTTCGAAGTTCAACAACACTGCCTTAGGCAACGAATCGGCCAGGCGAAACGTCACGAAGTACGACGCGCCCTCGCGTTTCACGTGCGGAAGTAACCGCGCATGTGAATGCCAAAGCGAAGTGGATTTTGAATTTCGTCCTTTGCACTAGTGGCACGCAATTGATGACGTGTTCGCTCCAAGCCGGGTTCGGCTGGTCTATGGGAAGGCGCTGCCTGGCCGGAGATTGCCAGGTTGCGCCAAGAAAGCGAGCGCGCCGTCGTTGGGTAGCGCAGGTTTCCAATCGGCTTATGTCGCAATTTCTGAGCGCGTCGAACTACCGACGTCAAGCGGGTTTGAAAAACCGCGATACGACAGACTTGTTCGCCGCAGCGAATCCGTCCTGTGGCGGAGAAGTCTGCGCTACGCGGCGCTCGTACCGATTTTGATTCCACCAGCTCTCGACCCAGCATAAAATTTGTGCACTCGGCGAAAACTTTCATGCATAGCAGCACCAGACAACGCACCAAAGTCTTTGCCCTGGGTCATTCCCCCTATCCCGATGACGCGTTCATGTTCTATGCGATGGCGGAGAATAAGATCGATCTGCGGGGTTATCGGTTCGACCATCGCCTGGCAGACATTCAGACGCTCAATGAGCGGGCGCAGCGCGGCGAGCTGCATATTTCCGTGATCTCGATTCACGCATATCCGTACGTGGCCAGGAATTACGCGCTGCTGCCGTGCGGGGCGAGCATGGGCGATGGATACGGGCCGATCATTGTCAGAAAACATTCAACCCGCCGACGCCAAGGCTACGGCGCGGCAGGCGCCCAATTCCGGATCTTTTGCGCGCGCAGCGCGCTTTGGAGTGCGGCGGCTTGACGCCGCTTTTGACCGTCCTACGCCGAATGAAGCTTTGTGGTAAGAACAAGCCCCAGCCACTCCAGACGATACCGATCCGCTTCCGGCGTTAAGTTTCGTTTGACTAACCGTTGGCCTTCCGTTTGCTTTCTTCGAATTACGTAAGACCAATTGCAGTTTACTCTTGATATGAAAAAGATTTTTGTCCTTTCGATGCTCATCTCTTTTGCGATGATTTGCTCCTGTCAAAAACAAGATACGGCCGCTGAACAACAACTTGCTCAACGGAAAGCCGAGCTGGACGCACGCGAGAACGCACTAGATGAAAGAGAGAAAGCATTGGCTGAAACGGCAAGAGGCATAGTGAGCGCCCGCACGCTTCGCCCCGCCCCGCAGCCGCGCGGCCAAGTGGGGACCCCCGCGCAGGGAAAAGCTGCCCCCGCGCAGGGAAAAGCTGACCCCGCGCAGGTGAGAGCTGAAAGAGACAAGAGATTACAAGACCTTCCCCCGGACGTTAAGATGCTGATTCCCGACCCCTCGCGGGTACAAGCTGACAACGCCGAAAGAGACAAGAGAATACAAGAGCTACTCAGCCAAAGACAGCGTAGACTGGAAGAACTACAAAGATCGAGGCTGTCTGCCGGGGCAGCACCTCCTGCGGCGGAGGCTACGTCGCCACCTTCGTTGGCAGCATCTCCTGCGGCGGAGGCTACTTCCCCAAGTCCGTCGCCCACGCCGCAATAAATCCGAGGCGCTAATCACGGTTGCCTGGTCAAAATCGGCCGGCAAATTCGCGCGTTGTTGTGCGAGGTTGCGCGCGTATTGGAGCATGTCGATGGAAATCCACATTCTTCCAGAAACGCGAGCGCGCAGCTTGAGACGACCTGCTCAGTAGCTCCGGCTGGCTCGCTGGCTGCTCGCTCGTCAAGAGCGAAGGTTTTCACCACTAGGCGCTCTTTTGGCGTCTGCTCCTCCGACTCATTGGAGGGCGGAGCTCTGCGACGCCGCGGGACGCATGGGCTCGCAGGAACTCGCCCCTCCATTGGCACCGGTAGAGACAAAAGCGGAGGGTGGAGCTCCGCGACCCCGGTCTTCCTACCATCCATGATATCGGTGTAACCTGTCACGGTGGATCTCGGGCGTAGGCGGCTCCGCGGTCTCTTCGAAGTGCGCGCTCCCCTCTCGCGCGGCGCGGCTTCCTTCGAAAAACTTCAGAACCTATAAACATTTCGCGCCTAAGGCGCTTTGGGAGTGCGATGCTTCTTCGCATCGCTTTCATTGCCGAGATGTCTTTTGTTGACGGGACCCGACAGGCAAATGATGGAGGAATCAAGACGAATCATCCGCCCCTTTGTCCAGGCCACTCCGAAAGTCTTCGCGAGCAGGCGGCGTGGCAGGCGAATGATGAGTAAGCATCGGAACAAATGAAAAATGAAGAGCACTGAAATCTTTACCCTTGGTCATTCCCCCGACCCGGATGACGCGTTCATGTTCTATGCGATGGCGGAGAACAAAATCGACCTCCGTGGTTATCGATTCGATCATCGCCTGGAAGATATTCAGACGCTCAATGAGCGGGCGCGGCGCGGCGAGCTGCATATTTCCGCGATCTCGATTCACGCGTATCCGTACGTGGCCAAGAATTACGCGCTGCTGCCGTGCGGAGCGAGCATGGGCGATGGATATGGACCAGTCGTTGTTGCGCAAAAACGCTCAACGCTCAACCCTCAACTCTCAATGTCCAAGGCGGACTTGTTGCGCGAGCGCGTGATCGCCGTGCCGGGCGAGATGACCAGCGCATTTCTTGCGCTTCAGCTTTTCCTCGGAAAGTTTGATTACGTTGTCGTCCCGTTCGATAAAATTTTTGAGGCAATTAAAAGCGGTCGCGCGGATGCAGGTTTAATCATTCACGAGGGGCAACTCACATACGCGCAAGCCGGTTTTGAGAAGATTGTCGATCTCGGAGAGTGGTGGAAGCGCGAAACTGGCTTGCCGTTGCCCCTTGGTGGCAATGTAGTGCGCAAAGATATCCCGCCAGCAGTCCGGCACGATATCAGCGAAATTATTGGTGAAAGCATCGATTACGGCCTGGCGCATCGAGATGAGGCGGTGCGTCATTCGCTTGCCTACGCGCGCGACATGGGCAGCAAGCTCACCGATAAATTCATCGGCATGTACGTAAATGAATTTACTCGCGATTATGGGGAGACTGGACGCGCGGCTATCCGCAAATTTCTGACTGACGCGCACGACAAAGGCTACATCGATATTCCAGTCGAAGTGGAATTCGTTGAGTAAACGGTAGGGCGGGCAGTCCTCTGCACGCCGTACTGGTGCAATTCACGCAACGGCGCGCACAGGAGTGACGCGCCCCACCGACGGTTTGGACAGCCGTCGTTCCTTGTGTGTTTCCAAAATTTTCTTGCCACACGATTCGCGACGGACGTATTAATGATGGCTCGGTGAAGGCGTTGCTGCCAGCCACGGGCGATCTTCTCCGTCTCGCCCGAGTCGGAAGCTGCGTGATTACATGCGCACTGCTCGGTTTTGCCGGCTGCTGGAAAAACGAGCCAATTGACGAAGCGAAAGCGGCTGGCAAAACAACCGCCGATTTTCCGCAGATTACTGCCGACATTTTCAAGCCGATGGATGGCGGCATTGATCTTTCGCCTGCGGAAATCATGGGTCGCAATACCTGGAACCTGTGGAGCGGTGGTAACCAGCATTTTTGGAATCAGACCGCACAGGACAGTTTCGGGTTGATGGACCTTTTGAAGATGCTTGATAACCGCAAATTTCCGCGCGGCGAACGTTTCAAAACTTTGGGCCTGGTGAATGAGCCTGGGTTTCGTACCGCTGGCAAGCCGGATGAATTTGGGTTGTGGCTGGACGAGCAAGTCCAACCGGAACCGGAAGGCGTCGACCAAACCGTTTATGGCAAACCCTCCGGCGTTCTTGGTTTTCGCCTTTTTTTAAATCCCGAATTCAACGATGAAGCGCGCAAGAAATGGGACGGCGATCGTTTCATGAACGATCCAACTTATTACAATGATAACAGGCTCGTCCGTCCGTATCGCGTCGGCGTAGCGTGCGGTTCCTGCCACATTTCGCCAAATCCGAGTAATCCGCCGGCGGACCCGGAAAATCCGCGCTGGGAAAATCTCGCGTCGGCGATTGGCAATCAGTACATCAATGAGGGGAAAGTCTTCGCCTGCAATGTGCAGAAGGGCGGCTTCTTCTACGAGATGCTCGCCGCGCAGCCGCGCGGCACTTCCGATACTTCGCGGATAGCGACGGATCACATCAATAATCCAAATGCAATCAATGCAATCTTCTTGCTTGCCGAACGCGAACGGATCGCGGCGACGGAAAAGGTGGCTGGCGGGACCATGTCGTTGCCCGGCGAAAAAGAAGACATGTGGCCGGTGCCGCACATCCTAAAAGACGGGGCGGATTCGATCGGCGTGGCCGGCGCAACCATTCGTGTCTATGTCAACATCGGCATGTTTTCCGAGTATTGGTTGACGCGCCACAACCGCTTGATCGGCCTTACGCCACAAAAACCGTTTGAGATTCCTTATGCGCGGGAGCATTCGGTTTTCTGGCGCGCCGCCGAGGAACGCCTTGCGAACGTTGCTGCTTTTTTCCGACGGTTAAAACCATTTCACCTCGCCGATGCGCCCGGCGCACAGGCGTACCTCAAAGCAGATGCAGCCGTGATGACGCGCGGAAAGGAAGTTTTCGCCGAAAGCTGCGCGGTCTGTCATTCAAGCAAACAGCCGCCGGCGAATATTGATCCGCGTTCCGGCGAAGGAAAGGAGTGGTTCCGCGCTGAGGTGATGAAGCCCGATTTCCTGGAGAACAACTTTCTGTCGAACGACAAGCGTTATCCTTTGACCAAAATCGAAACCAATTCCGCGCGCGCGTTTGGCACAAACGCAAAAGCCGGCCACGTCTGGGACAATTTTTCCTCGGTGACTTACAAGGAACTTTCCCCCGTGGACGAGCTCGAACTTTTCAACCCGTTCGATGAGACCCACCCGATCAAATTCCAACCGAAAGAGAGAGATGTTGCGCCCGGTTATTATCGCACCGCGTCACTGGTCAGCGTCTGGAGTTCCGCGCCGCTGTTACACAACAACATGCTTGGAAAATTCACCGGCAATCCTTCGGTGGCGGGGCGCATGGACGCGTTTAACGATGCCATTGAAAAATTACTCTGGCCGGAAAAACGACTGAACAAAGATTCCATCTGGCGGACGCAGAACGATTGCTCGCTGCACTTGCGCAAGGAGTTTGTGCCACGAGAGCTGCATGTGATCCGAGCAATGGCCGATAATGACGGATACATCAAAGTCGGGATGATCCCTAAAGGCACGCCCGTGAACTTGGTCGCCAATCTGGACCCGGACTCTCAACACAAGGTTGTCTTTGTTAAAGCCGTGGGAAAATTGGTCAAGCTTAAGGCCATGAAACTTTCACGCGACGAAGCCGCTGCCGAATTCAACCAGCTCATTCCAGACCTGCTCGCGGCGAACAAGTGTCCGGACTTCATCGAGGACAAGGGTCACTATTTCGGCACAGACTTACCAGATACCGATAAGCGGGCGTTGATCGAATATTTGAAAACGTTCTAAGCGCGCACCGTTAAACGAAGGAGAAAACATGGCAGTTACAGTTCCAGAAATGTTGAAAATGTCGCAGGCGCAGCTCGACGATTTGTTCACTCAAAGTCCAACGGGCGAAATCCCACGCGGCGAGGCCAAAGGCACGGCGATTATCGCACCGGGAACAACTTACACACAGGACATGGCTAATTTTGTAAGTCATTTTGCATGGCAGGGAAAAATTTTCGATCCAGCAAAGGGAACTTTGCGAAACAGGATTTTGCCGTTTGGGCTCAACGCGATTATCGCCAAGGTGTACAAAGGCCAGAGCTGGATGGACAACAAAGAGTGCATTGTTCTCGACTATTCGGAGACTTCGTTGGTAGCCCACTGGGTCCGTGACGAGATCCGCGAAGTCTCTCCGCGCACTTACCTCGGCAAAGTTTACCTGGGCAAAAAGCGATTGATTGATTTCGCGCTTGAGTTTCCGGCGTCAGGGTGATCGCCATTGTGCGGCAATGGCCGAGGCTCCATATCAACCTGCGGAAATCCGGCGCTGGCGCTGGTTGATTCTGTTGCTGGCAGCTGTTGCGGTCATCGCAGTCGGTTTTTCGTATCTGATCTGGCGCTTTACGCGTGACGATCCAATCAGATACGCCGACGCGGAAGAGCATTTCAAATACGGCTCATCCGGCGGAGAGCGCGAATCGGGCATTCCCTACTGGATTTGGAAAGTGCTGCCAAAAATGTTTCCAGAGTATTTGCCAGGCAAAACGTACACGCCGGGGCGCGAATACGCCTCGTTAGGTTTTCTTTACGAGCCCGGCAAAGATCTGCCGATTGGCGTTTCGCGTCGGAACACTCAGGGACTCGATCGCGTCTTTCTAAATTGCGCGATTTGTCACGCTGGTTCCGTGCGCGAAACGCCTCAAACTCGCCCCGTCATCTACGCTGGCATGCCGTCGAACACCGTCGATCTGGAGGGATTCGAGCGTTTCATTTTCGCATGCGCAACCGACCAACGCTTCAACGCTCCAAGGATGATGGCCGAGATTGAAGCGATCGGCGGCAGATACGATTTCATCAATCGATTTCTCATGCGCTATTACGCGATCCCGTTCATGCGCGAGCGATTGCTCATGCTGAAAGGTCATTTCCGTTTTGCCGACTGGGAACCGGACGCAGGCCCCGGCCGCACCGACACGTTTAATCCCGCCAAAACACTTCTGGAATTTCCGTTGGAAAAGCTGGAAACGCGAGAGTTGGTTGGGCTCTGCGATTTGCCATCGATCTGGCTGCAAGGCCTGCGCAAACAGAAAAACATTCACGCCCACTGGGATGGCAATAACAGCATGATGGAGGAGCGCAACAAGAGCGCTGCATTTGGCACGGGCGCGTTTCCGCCAACGATTGATCTTAAACAAATGGCGCGGATCGAGCAGTGGCTGCTCGACAAGCGACCGCCCAAATACCCGTTCCCGATCGATACGCAGCTCAGCAGGCAGGGCGAAAAAGTTTACGCGCAATACTGCGCAAATTGTCACGGTCGCAATGGCCGCGATTTTAATGGCGAATATGTTGGCGATGTCGTGCCTATCGAAAAAATTGGCACCGACCGTCACCGGCTCGATTCCTACACCGAAGAACTGGCTGTGACGCAAAACACGCTTTACGCAGGCTATCCGTGGCGGTTCAGCCACTTCCGAAAAACCTTTGGCTACGCAAACTTGCCGCTCGATGGCGTCTGGCTGCGCGCGCCGTATCTGCATAACGGCTCGGTCCCCACGCTGCGCGATCTGCTAAACCCTGGCGCTGAACGCCCGGCAGTCTTTTACCGCGGGTATGATGTGTTCGACCAGGCGAGGGTCGGATTTATTTCGGACATCACTCGATTCGATGACGAGGGGCGCAGCAAAGATGAGCCGGCAAATCCAAGGCAATACTTCAGGTTCGACACACAAGTAAAACCGGACGGCGCGACACCGCGCGATCGGAATGAAGGCAATTCGAATGTCGGCCACGAAGGTCCGGCATACGGGACGATGCTCTCTGCCCAGGAGAAAGACGCGATCGTTGAATATTTGAAAACATTTTAAACGCACTGACCACCGACGAATCAATGAGTCTTTCGCCGAAAAAGAAACGCATTCTTTGGATCTCCACGATTGTGATCGCGGTCCTGCTTGCGCTCGGCGCTTTGTTTACGTGGACAAAATTCTTCCGCGAAGAGAAGGAAGTCTTTGCGAACGAAGAGGAACATTTCAAATACGGTTCGCTCGGCGCAGAGGGCGATCGCGGTATTCCGTATTATCTCTGGCTCGTTTTGCCACGTGTTTTTCCCGACCTGATGCCGGGGCCAGGCGGCTACAAATCGCTTGGTGTTGTTTGGGAAGAGGGGCATGAAATTCCTGTCGGCTTTTCGAAAAAAGTCGTTGGGTTCGAGCGGATCACCAACAACTGCGCTGTCTGTCACACGGCGACCTATCGTTTGAGTGAGGACGAAGTGCCGCATGTCGTCGTCGCGGGCCCGGGTCACACCAACAATGTGCAAAGCATGCTGAGGTTCCTGTTTAAAGCTGCGCACGATCCCAGGTTCAATTCGGACATCATCATGAATGAGATCCGCCTGGTCAGCGCGAACAATTATGGCAACGGAGGTCTCTCATTTATCGACCGACAGATTTACCGTTACCTGTTGATTCCGTTGACCAGGAGAGCGCTGCTTCAACAGGAAAAACAATTCACCTGGATGGAACGCTTTGTTACCGGGGACAAGCCAAAGCCGGATTGGGGTCCGGGCCGGGATGATGCCATGAACCTGACAAAATATTTCATGACCAGTATGCCGGAGGACAACACGTTTGGGCCGACCGATTTTCCGTCGATCTGGAATCTGGGAATCCGCAGCGGAAAGGATAACGTGGGAAAACAGATGTTCCTGAACTGGACCGGCGACACACCGGCGGTGCGCTCGGTTCTGATCGATTCGGCACTCGGTCTTGGCGCACCGGCACGGCCGTGGTTTCTCCAGCGCATGGCCGATCTCGATCATTATCTGAGCAACCTGCCGCCGCCCAAATGGCCCTTTGCTCAAACAAATCCGATCAACCAGCAGATGGCGAGTGAAGGCAAGACGATTTACACGCGCGACTGCGCAGCGTGTCACGAACCCCGCGCTGAATTTACAAACAAGGTGGTTCCTATCACCGAGATTAAGACTGATCCGGAGCGGATGTATTCGTGGTCGAAAGATGCCGCGGCCGAGGCAAACCGGCGCGTCAAAAAACTGGGCATCGATCGTCCACCAATGGTGGAGACCCAGAATCCATACGGATACGTCTCGCCTCCATTGGATGGAATCTGGCTCCGCGCGCCCTACCTTCACAACGGCTCCGTCCCGACGCTGCACGATTTGCTGAATTCGCCGAACGAGCGTCCGCAGACTTTTCATCGCGGCTATGACGTTTTCGATCCGGTGAAAGTTGGATTCAAAGAACCACCGCCCCGACCGACCGGCCCCAACGGCGAATTAACGCAACCCTACTTCTCTTTTGATACGCGAGAAAAAGGAAACGGTAATCAAGGCCATGCTTACGGCACGCAGCTATCGAACGAGGACAAAGAGAAATTGCTAGAATATTTGAAGACGCTCTAGGGCATTTGTCCTAGAAGCCATCTCACAAATGTTGTAGCCACGCCCCTGTTCGCCACGGTGAATCCGTCCGGTGGCGGATGGGGCGTTTGCATCTTCGGAGCCGCACATTCTGGACGGCGCAGCGGCCTTCGCGTCGCCGATCACATTGTTCAGCTATCGGACTTTCTTAGCGAGCACGATCGGGTTTTCTGATTTTGGCTGACACAAATTTCCGGCCAAGATGCACGGCTCAGGATCTCCATTGTTCCAGGTGGGTAGAAATGAGGGTCAAAACAATCCGGCTTACAAAACAAGCACTTTAGGTATGATAGAGGGCAGGCAATTATTGCTGGTTCAAAAAGTAAAGTGAAACCGTGAGGTTATGCAGCCGGAATTGTCAATCGTGATGCCCTGCCTCAACGAGGCGCGCACATTGGCGCTATGCATCGCAAAAGCGCAAGCATTTCCAAAGGAGCACGATATAGCCGGCGAAATTATCGTGGCCGACAACGGTAGCAGGGATGGTTCGGTAGAACTCGCCAACAGGATGGGTGCCAGAGTTGTGACCGTGGAAACACGAGGATACGGCGCGGCTCTGGCAGGCGGCATTGAGGCAGCGCAGGGGAAATATGTAATCATAGACTGGTTTCTTGAGCAACGCAGAACATTGGAATGGTGCATTGCGGTTGGCATGGGGTCGATTGTTGCTGGCGTGGTGCTGGGAATTATGGCGGCCAGGCAATGGTCATTAGTAGGTTTCGGAGGCCTGGAAGCCGTGTGGATCCTCCGGCTCGTCATTTGTTCCGTGCTCTTCCTGCTGCTCGGCGGACAGACGCTTCTGGCTGGCTTCTACTTTGGCCTTATGAACCTGGTCGCTGAACGCAGAACGCGGCAACTGTCCTCGTCTGCTGACGCGACCAAGTCGATCCGCAAGACAAACGAAGGAGCGGGATGAGGGACGAGACTTGGGCGCGCGAGACAACTCTGAATGACTCGGTCACGGTTGAAAGAAAGCCGTCACGATTTGCTAGGCTGATCAGTCGTTATTGGCCTGAAGGCGTGATCATCGCTATCGCGGTCGCGCTTTGGGCTCCGCGTATCTCGGGCCCTATCGATTTGCGCTGGGATGCGGGCGCTTATTATGTGCTTGGTACCTCACTGGCCACTGGCCAGGGTTACAGAATCCTGAGTGAACCGGGTTCGCCGGAAGCGTTGCAATATCCGCCGCTTTTGCCAGCGATTGTAGCAGTGTGCCAGCGGGCTCTGGGTTCGACAGACCCTGACGTTGTCGCACCGTGGCTTCGGATATTATACGCGGTGCTGTTCCTTTGTTACGCCTTGGCTGTGCTCGCTCTGGCAAAGAGGTATGTGCGGCCCGTGTTCGCTGTGGCCGCCGTGGCGCTCACTCTACTTCATCCCTACATAATCTATCTTTCGGATTTGCTCTTGACCGAAATTCCATTCGCTTTGATCAGTGTTCTTTTCGTGCTTGTCGCTGCTGGTGGACCGTTTTCGTCACGTCCATGGTTGCGCGAGGTCGCATTGTTCGTACTAGCGACCGCAGGTTTTCTTTTGAGGACCGTGGGCGTAGCTCTCCTGGCGGCCTGGGTGCTCGAGGCGCTTGTACGTCGCCGTTGGCAGCTGGCACTAGCTCGTGGCTCCCTTGCCATACTGCCTATCATTGCCTGGGGGACGTACGTAGTGCGAGTGACTCAAAGTTATGAATATGCACACCCGGCCTACGCGTACCAGCGGGCGCCCTACCAGTCTTACAATGTGAGCTATGCCGACAGCATCGGGCTGATTGATCCTTCTCATCCCGGTTGGCGACATCTGCGTCTGAGCCGCCTGATGAATAACTTGCGGGCGAATACACGTCCACTAGTCGAGAGTTTTGGCGAAGCGATAAGCACAAGTAGGCGTGTGCCGACCTTAGTTCTATCAGCGCTTGCCATCGTTGGGGTTGCGATGCTGGTTCGTCGCCGCGCCTGGATGATACTTCTTATCGTTCTCGTATCGGTTGCGATCATTTTAATGGCCTGGCGTAATCAGTTTTCCCGGTATTTGATGCCCTTGACTCCGTTTTTGGCAATTGGAGTCATGGTGGCTTTCGACGAGCTGTTTGCAGCGCTATCGACTCTTCCTGCGCGTCCAGCGATCGCGACATTTGGACAAATCACGCTCGCCGTGCTCGTGTCGCTCGCGTTGATGCTGCAGATAGACTTAGTTCAAAAACTTTTTTACAACCGTGCGCTTCGAGGGGCGAGCTATGTGCAAGGTCGTGGAGCCATGGGCCCGCGTTTTTTTATTTACAATGACGTTTATCGTGGTTGGGATGTGGCAATCGCCTGGATCCAGAGCCACTCGGATCCAAATGCCATTGTCGTCACGCAGCTGCCGCAACTCTGCTACCTGCGTACTGGCCGCCGCGCAGTGTTCCCGCCAGCAGAGCGAAATCAGGATCGCGTGCGCGAGTTGCTGGAGTCTGTTCCAGCTTCCTATGTTATTCTGAACCCGCATGATTCGATGCCGGCTGTCGAGAAGGACAATCAGCGCTGGCGTAACGTGGAGTCGGTTGCCCGCGTAAGGCTCTATGAGCGTATTAGCGGCGCAGAATGACGATATTGCTGCCGCTCGGTCATTGTTCGAAGTAGCTAGGCTCGCGATTTTCCATGACTTAGCGATCGGCGCGTTACAGAAGTGATGAGTTTTCTCGAGTTGCTTCACGGAGGATACGTTCACAAAAGGCGTGTTTTGATCCTCAGCGAGTGGTGCTCAAATTTAATACCGCGGAATGCCAGCGTACTTGACGTTGCTTGTGGTGATGGCCGGCATCGGCGTCACCACGGCGGACAATGTGGTCTGCATCGGTGCCGCGGGCGAGAACGTGAGCAACAGGTGCTATATCGGTTATATTCGTGGAAGGACAGTGGGAAACGGCGACGGCATAAATGTCATCATAGACTCCTCTGGCCAGCTCGGAACGAGTAACTCCTCGCGCCGGTTTAAGAAAGACATTAGACCGATGGATCAAATCAGCGAAGCCGTCCTGGCACTCAGACCAGTCACGTTTCATTATAGGAACCAAGACACCAAAAGAGCCGAAGACGCGCCGCAATTTGGATTGATTGCGGAGGACGTGGCCGAGGTAAATCCCGACTTGGTGGTACGCGACGCCGGCGGCGAGCTTTTAGCCGTGCGCTACGATGCAGTCAACGCGATGTTGCTCAATGAATTTCTCAAAGAGCACCGCAAAGTGCACGATCAAGAGCGCAGGATTCAGGAACAGGAAGCCACGATCGCACAGTTGAAGAAAGAGATGGATGCGCTCGTTGCTCGTCTCAAAGAACAGGACTCAAAAATCCAGAAAGTGATTGATCAGGTGGAAATAGGTAAAGCTGCGCCGCAGCTCGTCGCGAGCGATCAATAGCGAGGCGTCCGCGAATAGTCACCGTCCGTCTTCCCGCTTCACTGCGAAGGTTTTCGCAAGCAGGCGCTTCAACCGTTTAACGCTCACCGCCTGCAGCGAGAGGGGCAGCGGCCACAAAACCGCTTGTGCGCGCGGCGGTTCTCCGCCAGCTTCGTCCTGTCATGGCGGGAAATCGCAAGCTCGGTTGTCTCAGTATCTTTTTGTTTGTCGCGCTGTGCGCCAGTCTGTTCGTGAACTTCGTGCTGATGGTTGCAGCGTTTCAGCGCCTGGCCGGTGTCAGAGAAGCGGAACCGATGCCGCGTTTTCGCGAGATTCTGCTCCAAAGAGGCGCGCGCGCTAGCCTCGACAAGATCGCTGTCATCACCATGCGCGGCCTGATCAGTACGTCGATCCCGGGCAACGTGAGCGATTCAATGGTTGACGATATGCGTGCGGCGCTGCAACAGGCCCGCGACGATAGTAGGGTCAAAGCCATCGTCCTGGAGATCGATTCTCCCGGCGGAGAAGTGACTGCTTCCGACGAGATCTACAGTGCGGTGGTCAAGACGCGCGCGAGGAAACCAGTCGTCGTTTATATGGATTCGCTGGCGGCGTCCGGTGGCTATTATGTGTCCTGTGGCGGTAAATTTTTAATGGCAAACGAAACGACCATCACAGGCAGTATCGGAGTGATCATCCAAACGCTGAATTATGAGCAGTTATTCAACAAGGTCGGGCTTGCTTCCGTGGTTTTCAAAAGCGGCAAATTCAAGGACATGCTCAATGGTGCCCGGCCAATGACGCTGGAAGAGCGCGATCTCGTGCAGAACTTTATCATGAAAACTTACGACAAGTTTCTCGGCATCGTCGCGAACGAGCG
>WNGN01007418.1_pt1 | contig 14263 bp, 15 predicted proteins | sample 5400561 | NCBI WGS metagenome assembly WNGN01 (sample SAMN13153379, study PRJNA577476) | soil metagenome | isolation source: 115 cm soil or saprolite under Garry oak tree replicate 2 | place: USA:California | collected 2016-06-15
GCCAGAGCCCGACGCGCGCCGAGACGAAGGCAAAAACCGCCGCGAGGCCCAACTTCAGCGGCGTCACCGGGTCGACGGCAATGCGCCAGAACTGGTGCTCGAAGTCGCCGGGCAGGCTGTTGTAGTTCCAGCGGTTCGCGCCGAAGAAAAAATTCTCAGACCCGGGCGATATGAGGAAAGGCGTTGCGAACCATTGCGTGACGAAGAAGGCGGCGAGAAACCCGAGGCCGGTGAGGACGGCGAGGCTCCAATCACCTCGCGGCCGCCGCATCAGAACGTCGACCACCAGCGCGGGGACGACGAGGAGCAGCGGGAATGGGGGCGGCGCCATGTGCGTGAGCGGCCGGTACACCGGCGCCAGCTTCGGCGTGGCGGGGAACAGGGGCAACACCCACAACAGAATCAAGGTGATCCCCATGTAGACGGCGGCCGCCGTCGTGGCGGGCCAGCGCAGCGTCGAAGCGCGCGCTCCCGCGACGAGCAGAATCGGGAAGACGGCGGCGGCCACGAGATAGTAGAGGGCGTTGTGCGCGGCGTTCGAGAACCCGATCTGCTCGAACCCCATGATCGCCTTGTTGAGGATGAGGATGCCGAAGCCGTAGGCGAGCAGCAGGCCGTAGCCCCCCCCCCGGTCCGCTCCACCTCCCCCCTCGACGTTCGCGGCCGCACGCGCGCGGTTTTGCAAGGCGAGCACCAGCAGGACGGCGCCCAGCTCGATGCCGGTGAAGCCGAGCGCCAGGATCACGTGGGGCGGGGACAGCACCTTGACGTCCAGCCCGTAGGCGTTGTGCCACCAATTGTCGAACGGGGCGGAAACGATCATCGCCAGCGCACCCCAGATGCAGCACCACGCGCCCAACGGGCCCCGGAAGCCCCAGAACCCCACCGCGGCAGCGCGTTCTGCGTCGCTGCCGGCGAAGGTCGTCTTGAGCACCAGCCAGCCGCAGGTGATTCCCGCAATGATGCCGCTGGCGTAGATCGCGAGGTGCGCGGGGGTCCAGAACGTGTCGCGACCGATCGTACGGTGCCACGAGATGTCCCAGATGACCCCGACCACGGCACTCGTCGCGGCGACGAGGACGGCGCTGACGTACCAGGGAACCTTCACGGTCCGTTCACGCCCTTCGCCACGACGTATGCCTCCATCGCGTAATACTCGGCCAGCCCCAGCCGGTCGGCGTGCGCCGCGGTCTCGACGTTGCGCGCCTCCACCCGCTGCCAGAACTCGCGGTCGTCGTGGCCGCCGGGGAAGGGCGCCGTGTCTTTCTGGGACTGGTGCTTGAAGATCGCCATGACCTTGGCGCGCAGCTCGTCCTGCGACAGCGGCACCAGCACGTCCGCCTCGGTCAGGGGCCACTCCTGCCACGCGCCGCGGTACAGCCAGACCTCGGGTTTCGGGCCGGCGTAGCGCGCCAGGGCGCGGTCGATCGCGGCCTTGCACATGCGGTGCGTCCCGTGCGGGTCGGACAGGTCGCCCGCGACGAACACGAGGTCGGGGCGGGTTTCGGCGAACAGCTGCGTCACGATCGCGACGTCCTCCTCGCCGATCGGCCGCTTGCGGACCTCGCCCGTCCGGTAGAACGGCAGATTGAGGAAGCGCGCGACGCTGCGCGGGATGCCTACCGACTCGAGCGCCGCGATCGCTTCGGACTCCCGGATGAACCGTTTGAGCTCCTGCACGGCGGGGAGATCGACGTCGCCGGGCGCCTTGCGCTCGAAGCTCTGCTCGGCGGTGTCGAACGCCCGGCGCGCCGCCGCCGGGTCGAGCGCCAGCGTGGTGGCGGCGCGCGCCACGAAGTCGAGGTGCCGCTCGACGTCGTGGTCGAACACCGCGATGTTGCCGCTCGTCATGTAGGCGACGACGATCGTGTTTTCGTTTTCCCACAGCTTGCGCAGCACGCCGCCCATCGAGATCACGTCGTCGTCGGGATGCGGCGAAAACACCAGCACGGACTTGTGCGACGGCAGGTTGCGGCGGCCCCGCACCTTGTCGCGCAGCCGCGTGAACACGAGACCGTTGATCGGGCCCGGTGCGCCATGGCGCGCCAGCAGCGGGCTGAGGTGATGCTCGGTGTAGTCCCGCGCCGCCAGCTTGAGGATCCCCTTCCCCGCCTGCTCGGCGAGCCACACGACGGCGCGCTCGGTCATCGCCGGCGTCCACTCGACGGCCTCGAGCACCCACGGCGTCTTGATGCGGGTCAGCTCGCCCGCCGCGGCGAGATCGAGGTAGACCGTGGCGTTGGCGTGCCGCTGCAGGAACGTCGCCGCCACGTCGGGATCGACGTCACCCTCGACCGAGCGCTCCACGATCGGCGCCTTGTGCTCGCCCGTCGCGATCAGCGCGACCTCCCGCGCCTCGAGGATCGTGGCCACGCCCATCGTGATCGCCTCGCGCGGCACGTTGTCTTCACCGAAGAAGTCCGCGGCCGCGTCCTTGCGGGTGATCGTGTCGAGCGTGACCAGCCGCGTGCGTGAATCGGACGACGATCCGGGCTCGTTGAAGCCGATGTGCCCGCTCTTGCCGACCCCGAGGAGCTGGAAGTCGATACCCCCCGCCTCGGCGATGGCGCGTTCGTAGGCGACGCAGTGCTCCGCGAGGCGCTCCCGCGGCACGCTGCCGTCGGGAATGTGGACGTTGCCCCGGACGATGTTCACGTGCGCGAACAAGTTCTCCCACATGTAGCGGTGGTAACTGTGGGGACGGTCCGGCGCCATCGGATAGTATTCGTCGAGGTTGAATGTCACGACCCGCGAAAAATCCAGCGTCCCCGCCTGGTGCCGGCGAATCAGCTCGCGGTACACGCCGATCGGCGTGCTCCCGGTCGCGAGCCCGAGCACGGCGCGGCCCTTGGCCGCCGTTTCGCGATTGATCACGTCGGTGATGCGGTCGGCGAGCAGCGCGACGAGATCGTCGTGATCGGGCACGACCACGGTCTTGAGGCGCTCGCGCTCGCGGGAGCCCTCGACGGTCGGGGTGGCGGGCGCGGACGTGGTTTTCACACCTTCACTTCGATCGTCGCCCCGCGTTTGTAGCGGATGTAGAGCCACGCCATCGGAATGACGAGCATGCCCGCCGCCACGACCGTGAGCCCGAGCAACGCCGCCGACAGGAGCACGGCGTCCTGTGAGGTCTGCGCGGCCTTGAACATCGTGGAATCCTGCTTGGCGAGCAGCACGATCATCGCCTGGCGCGCCTGCGTGCCCACGTTGGGATCGGTACGCGTCAACCCCTCGAGCACCTGCTGCACGCGCTCGTGATCGCTGGCGTCGGTCATCTCCGTGCCGAGGCTGGTGAGCTGCTCCCGCAGCGCGCGACCGATACTGTCGCGTTGCGCCACGGCTTCGGGGCGCCGGTAGGCGGGGTCGGTGCTCGTCACCATCTGGCGCCACACCTCGAGGCCGGCGTTGTAGCGGTGCAGCTGCTCCACCGTGCGGGCGCCGTTCGCGACCGTAGCCGCCGCGCCGCGCAGCGACACGATCAGCCAGAACCCGATGGCCAGCGCCAGGGCGAGCGTGACGGCGCTGATGGAGACGGCGATGCCGGGCCGAATGAAGGTGTAGTCCTTCATGGCAATGGCGAACGAAGAGCGGCCTACGGAGGGACGCGGCGGCGGCGGTGGTGTGGTCATGGGCCCACGCTAGTGGGGCTCCGGAAGGGTGTCAATACGAGGCCGCGGGCTCTTGCCGACCCTCGATCCGGCTGCTACGTAGTGGGGCACACCACATGGGAGGACCCATGCGCCGGCCGATCACGGCAACGCTGTTTGCCGCCACACTCGTCGCCTGCGGCGGTGGCACCGCACCCGCCGTGGACAGCGTGACCGAGGCGAATCTCACGACCCGGCTCCAGGGGTGGGTGAAGGCCTGGAACATCCACAACCCCGACTCGCTGGCCCCTTTCTACATTTGGAAGGATTACCTCACGGTCGCCTGGCCGACCGGAGAACGCACGGTGGGTTGGACGGCGGAGTCGCGGCTGCAGCGCACCTTCCTCCCGACCGTGACCGTGACGAACCTGGTGCCGCAGAGCCCGCGCATTGTGCTGGTTCGCAAGAACCTCGCCCTCGTCACGTTCCCCTTCACCTTGGACCTCGCGGCCGGCGGCTCACGCCAGATCGGACCCGGCGAGGGGACGATGCTGTGGCAGAACGAAGGAGGGGCGTGGCGCATCTACGCCGCGCACTTCTCCTATACCAAGGCTGTAGAGGCTCAGGTCCTGCCGCAACGCCGCTAAGCTTCGGAGGTGAGGCGGTGACTGTGCCGGTGTTCCGAGGTGAGGTCGGGGAAGTCCTGCGCCAGGCCAGCGCTGTCATCGGCCGGCCCGTGATCCTCTGGGAAGTGAGCGGCCAAGACCAGGTGGTGCCGCTTGCGACCGGCGAGCCCCCTTCCGCCGCGACGCGTGCCACCGCGCCGCAACTCGATCTCGCCACCTTGCGTCGTTGGAACGTCCCGATCCCGGTGGGCTCCCGCTGGGTGGCGGCACAGCTGGGGCCGGGGGGAGGTGGGGGCTCGTGGGTCGTCGCTCCCATCCGGTCGCAGCCGCCGGCACCGCCTCCGGATGGCCGCGAGCGCCGCAGCCGCGAACGGCTCGCGCTCGAGTTGGCGGGTCTCGCGCTCGGTCTCATCGACCGCCAGAGCATGACTGAGCTCGCGGCCGAGACCCAGGGCCACGATGCGCTCCAGGAGCTCGCCAGCCTCCCCGCGATGATCGCCCGTGAGGCGAGCAATCCCCTCACGACCGCGCGGGCGGGACTCCAGATAGTGATGGAGACGGTCGGGCGCTGGGTGGACTTGGGCGCCGACCGCCGACTCGCGTTGCTCGACGATCTCGGCGAGGTGATCGACGACGTCGACCGCGCGGCGGATTTTCTCCGCGCGGTTCAGGACCGCGCGCGCGGCGCGCTCGTGCGCTCCGAGCGGTTCGACGCCGTCCGCGTCGTGCGCTCCTGCCTCACACTCGAGCGGCGCCTGTTGCGCGATCGCGGTCTGGAGCTGGATTTCTCCGCCGGCGTCGAGTCGTCGTACCTGAAGGGCGATCCCAATGCGCTGTTCGACCTGCTGGTGAACCTGGTGCGGAACGCCGCCGACGCCTCCGTGCTGAGGCGGACCCCGGTGGAGGTGCGACTCACCCAGGATGCGCACTACCTCGAGCTGGTCGTGCGCGACCGCGGCAGTGGCATCGATCCGAAGCACCTGCCGCGCATCTTCGAGCCGGGGTTCACGACCAAGGAGTTCGGCCGGGGGAGCGGCCTGGGGCTCGCCAAGGTGCGCAGCGTCGCCGAGGGCATGTTCCACGGCACGGTGCGCGTCGACTCGACACCCGGGATGGGCGCCACGTTCACCGTCACCCTGCCTCTGCCGGCGCAGCGCGGCAGCTAGCGCAGCAACGCCGGGAGGTCGAGCGGGCGCGTGTGCATCGCGATGGTGCCGTCGTCCGCGCGGGGCCATTCATTCTCGGGCCGGTCGCGATACAGCTCCACACCGTTCCCGTCGGGGTCGCGCAGGTATACCGCCTCGCTGACACCGTGATCCGAGGCGCCTTCGAGGGCGATCCCAGCCCCGAGCACGCGACGTACCGCGGCGGCGAGCGCCGCCCGGTCCGGATAGAGGATCGCGAAGTGGTACAGCCCCGTCGTCCCGGGGGCGGGGCGCGGCGCGCCACGGCCCGCCCAGGTATTCAGCCCGATGTGATGGTGGTATCCACCCGCCGACAGGAACACCGCGTCACGTCCGTAGGTCGCCGTGACCTCGAAGCCGAGCACGTCGCGGTAAAACGCGAGGGCGCGGTCGAGGCTCGAGACGGTGAGATGAACGTGGCCGATCCGGGCTTGGGGGTGGATACTCATCACTCTCAAAACGCTTTCAGGTTCCGCGATTAGATTACCCGCCCATGAATACGTTCTCGAAGATCCCAACGCCCGTCAACGAGCCCGTGCTGAGCTACGCGCCGGGCACCCGCGAGCGCGCCGAGCTCAAGCAGACGCTCCAGGACATGGGCGGCCGGCAGATCGAGATCCCCGTCGTGATCGGTGGCAAGGAGGTCCGCACCGGCCGCACCGTCGACGCCGTGATGCCGCACTGCCACCAGCACGTGCTCGCGAAAGTACATCAGGCCGGGCCGGAGGAGGTGGCCGGCGCCGTCGCCGCCGCGCGCGCCGCGTGGCGCGAGTGGTCGTCCGCGAGCCTCGCCGACCGGGCGGCGGTGTTCCTCAAGGCCGCCGATCTGTTGGCCACACGTTGGAGGTCCGTCGTAAACGCCGCGACGATGCTGGGGCAGAGCAAGACGGCGCACCAGGCCGAGATCGACGCCGCCTGCGAGTTGATCGACTTCTGGCGCCTCAACGTGCGGTTCGCCGAGCAGATTCACGCCGAGCAGCCCATCTCGTCCTCCGGGATGTGGAACGCGCTCGATTACCGCGCGCTCGAGGGATTCGTGTACGCGATCACGCCGTTCAACTTCACCTCGATCGGGGGCAACCTCCCGACCGCGCCGGCCATCATGGGCTGCACCGTGGTGTGGAAGCCCGCGGCCACGGCGGCGTACTCGAATTACTTCCTCCTCAAGCTGCTCGAGGAAGCGGGACTGCCGGCGGGAGTCGTGAACTTCGTGCCCGGCCCCGCGAGTCAGATCAGCGAGCGCGTCATCGCCGACCGGCATCTGGGTGGGATCCACTTCACCGGCTCGACCGAAGTGTTTCAGTCCCTCTGGAAGCAAGTGGCGACGAATCTCACTGGCTACGCCGATTACCCTCGGCTCGTGGGCGAGACGGGCGGGAAGGACTTCATCGTTGCGCATGCGAGCGCCGACGTGCATGTTGTCGGGCCTCACGGTCGGTGACCCGGCGAACTTCACGAATTTCATGGGTGCGGTGATCGACCGGAAGTCGTTCGCGAAAATCAAGGACTACATCGACGGCGCGCAGCGCGATCCGAAGACCAAGGTCCTGTTCGGCGGCGGCTGCGACGACAGCGACGGCTACTTCGTCCAGCCCACGCTGATCCAGGTGGAGGATCCTGCGTACCGCACGATGTGCGAGGAGATCTTCGGGCCGGTGCTGTCGCTGTACGTCTATCCCGAGCGCCAGTGGGCGGAGACCCTCGCGCTGGTGGACCGCACCTCACCGTACGCTCTGACCGGCGCCGTGTTCGCGCAGGACCGGCGCGCGGTCACGGAGGCTCAGGCGGCGCTGCGGTACGCGGCGGGAAACTTCTACGTGAACGACAAGCCGACCGGCGCCGTCGTGGGCCAGCAGCCATTCGGGGGCGCCCGCGCCAGCGGCACCAACGACAAGGCGGGAAGCCTGCTCAACCTCGTCCGCTGGACGAGCGCGCGCGTAGTGAAGGAGAACTTCGTGCCGCCGCGTGATCCCGCCTACCCCTTCATGGCGGAGGCTTGAGCCGCCCCCCGATTCTGGTGCTCGCCCTCGCGATGGCCTTCCTGCTCCTCGTCGCGGCGCTCGTCATCGGGTCTTTCAGCACGCCGGAGTTCCCGCCGTACGGGTTGACGGTGCCGCACCCCGCGCCGGTGGGTAACTCGCTCGTCGGACCCGGCACGTACACGCTCGACGCGTCGGCGGGGGAGAGCTGGCGCCGGTTCCATTTCGCCCGCAACGCCGTCGTCGATTCGGGGCCCTGGGACATCGCCTTCCGCCGCCACCACATCATTGCCGCGTCGGGAGCGGGCATCGCCGACCTGGGTGCCGTGCCGTTCGATTCGGTGCGCGAGGTGCCGGCGCCGGAGGGAGGGACGGGCTACGCACCCACGGAGTTCGGGCGCGACACCGTGAACGCCGGGGTCGGGAAGTGGTACGCGTACAGCATGCTGTCGCACCTCCTCACCTCGAAGCGCGACGTGTACGCCGTGCGCACCGTCGACGGGCGCTACGCCAAGTTCGAGATCCTCGCTTACTATTGCCGTGCGGTCGGCGCGGCGTGCTACACCGTGCGCTACGCGTTCCAGGGCGACGGCAGCCGCCGAGTGAGTAAATGAAAGCGCCCCCGGCGACGGCTTCGCCGGGGGCGCGTGCGTATGGGCGGACGGGCGGCTACTTGGGCGGTGCGAGAATCTTGAACATCCCCGTCCCGCACACCGGGCACACGCCCTTCAGCGCGGGGCGGCCGTTGGCCATCTTCACCTGCTGGCCGTTCGAGATCTTCCGTTTCGCCTTGCACTTCACGCAATAGCCTTCGTCCGCGGCCATCGGGGCCTTTCCCTTAGCCATTGTCGGTCGCTCCTCAAGTTCGGGGGCACGGGGATGCACCAGCGCCAGACAACATAATACGCTGCCCTCAGGGTGGGGTAACCGGGCCGTCCGTGAAACCATTCCGCTTGTGCGTTCCGTCACAAAACGGCTTCGTGGCGGAGCCGCCACATCTACACAGGACAACGACTTCCGCCGGTCGGCCGTCTTTGCGCGGGGGGATCGCCAGCTCCCGTCCGTCGGGAGTCACGACCCGTACTGGCCCTTGAATCACGAGGGGCCCGTTCGCCTTGGGAGTGATCGTGACGTCGCTCATGGCGGCCAATATAGCGGGCTTGACCGGGGCCGGAGAACGCGTTTCCATCATTCTTGCGACTCGTTCTGGAGGCCTCGCATGCGTTCCGCCGCCATCCCGCTGCTCGTCACCGCCGTGGTCCTCTTCCCCGCTGGCGCGCCGGCGCAGACCGCGTATTCGATCGACTTCGGCGCGATTACGGCGTTCGACCGCGCGGCGACCCAGATCGGTTTCCGCGCGGCCCCGTCGCTCGCCAACCAGACCGGCCCCGACATCCTGCTCGCCACGTTCCCCGACGCCCTGATTCACGGTCTCATGCTCTTCGTGCTGGACGCCGACGCCACGTACGGAGCACGCCTGGATGAGCATCTGACGCTGTTCCCGCGCGTCGGCGGGAGCGTCCTCGCCGGCGGTGGGGGCAGCGGCGGTGGGGCGGCGGCACTTGGCTACAACGTCGGCCTCGGCCTGCTCGGCCGGGCCTCGACCACGTTGGGCGTCCGCATCGACTACACGCGGCACTGGTTCATGGGCGGCGGCGAGACACTTCCGACGTCGAGCCTCACCCTCGGTTTCGTCTGGATGCGATAGGGGCCCTCGGGAACGCATGCCCGTCGGCCAGGGTATCTTCATCGCGCGAATCCGATGCAAACCCGCCCACTTCTCTCCCTATTCCTGGTCGGCGCGTCCGCGTGCATCACCGAGCGCGGGCCGTTCACCAATCGCATGGCGCATTCTGCGACGAGCTATCTCGCCCGCGCCGCGCGCCAGCCGGTCGACTGGCAGCCGTGGGGTCGCGACGCGTTCGCGCTCGCCGCCAAACTCGACCGCCCCGTCCTGCTGTACGTCGGCGGCGACGCGTGCCGCTGGTGCGCCGAGACCGACCGCGCGATCTACACCGACCCGGAGATCGGCGCGCTGATCAATGCACTGTTCGTCCCCGTGCGGGTGGACCGCGACGAGCGCCCCGACGTGGCGCAACGGTATCAAGCGTCCGTCGCGACGATGGCCGGGCTGCGCGGCTGGCCCCTCACCGTGTTCCTCACGCCCGACGGCGCCGCGTTCTTCGGCGGCACCTACTTCCCGGCCGACGACCCCATCACGGGGCGGGGGCTGAAGCAGATCCTCCCTGAAGTGGCCAAGAGCTACCGCGACCGCCGCGCGTTCATCGTGCAGCACGCCGCGCTGGTGCGGCAGCTCGCGCTCGCCGGCGCCGGCGTGGGTCGGGGCGTGCTGCAAGCCGACCGTATTCGGCCGGAGGTCGTCGCCGCCCGCACGGCGCTCGATGCCGCCGTGCGCAGCCGCGTCGCCGTGGGGAGCGTGATGCACGCCGAAGCGGCATCGCTGCTCGTCTCCGAATTCGCGCGCTCGGGTGACTCGGTCTCGCTGGTGGTCGCGCGGCGCGCGCTCGACCTGCTCATCGATTCGGCGGCCGTGGCGAGCGGTCCCCCGGCGGGCGCACCGGAGGATCCCCCGCGCCTGGTGCGCGCCGCGCTGCTGCGCGGCCTCGCGCAGGGATGGGTCGTGACGGGCGAGGCCCGCTATCGCGACGCCGGGCGCGCGCTCGCCAGGAGCCTCGCCCGCGAGCTCGCCGATCCCGGCGATCGCGCCGTCTTCGCGGACCAGGAGGCGTACGTCATCGAGGCCGTGATCCTTTCCGCCGCGACGCTCGACGAGGCGGCGGCCGAGCGGCGGGCGCGCGGGGCGCTCGACGCGCTGTTGCAACGGATGTACGCCCGCGGGTGGGGCGTGCGGCACGCCGTCGCCGGGTCGGCACAAGTGGGTGGCGGCGGCTTGCTCCAGGATCAGGTGCAGGTCGCGGGCGCCTGCGTCGCCGCCTACCAGGTCGGGGGGGACGCGCGCTACCTCGCGATCGCGCGCGATCTCGCCGCCGTGCTCGAAACGAGCTACGCCGACCCGCTGGGCGGCTACTTCGACGCGGCGCTGGCCGACCCCACCGCGCCGGCCCTGGCCGATCGCACCAAGCAGGTCTTCGACGACATTCTGCCCGGCGCGAATGCCTGGACGGCGCGCGTCCTGCTGCGACTCGCCGAGGCGACCGGCGACGCGTCGTACCGCCGCCGCGCCGAAGCGGCCCTCGAGGCGTTCGCCGGCGGCGTGGACGGCGCCGGCGTCCGCGCCTCCACGTTCCTCGGCGCCGCCCGTGAAGTCTTGGCCAGCCGTACCGCGCCCCCACCCCCGTGACCAAACCCGCCCCGCGCGGGTCCCCCCTCGTAGTGTGAGCGATACCGCGTCGGATGCCCTGATCGTCGCTCGAATCTTGGGAGGCGACCGGGAGGCTTTCGGAATCATCATCCGGCGGTACGAGCCGGGGCTGATGCGATTTGCGACGCGTATGCTCGGCAGCCCCGACGCGGCGGCGGACGCCGTGGCCGAGAGTCTGGTGCGCGCGTACCGGCACCTGGCCCAGTGCCGCGACCCGGACCATCTGAAGAGCTGGCTGTATCGCATCACCGGGAACCGCTGCCGCAGCCACATCGGCCGGCGTCACATGGCCGACGTGGCCCTCGAGGATGCGCCACCGGTGGCCGATCCGGCCGACACGTGGGCCGCGCTGGAGCGAGGTGAGCAAGTGGCGTTGGTGGAGCGAGCCCTCGCCGGGTTGCAGCCCGAGAAGCGAGAGGCGTTCGTCTTGAAGCACGTGGAGGGCATGAGCTACGACGAGATGGCCGCCGTAACCGGCGCCAGAATTCCGACGCTCAAGATGCGCGTGCATCGCGCCCGCGAGGCGCTGCTCGCGGCGCTGAGGGAGCTGGTATGACACTGATGGATCCGCGGCTGCAGGAAGCGCTCGACGGCGAGCGCGATCCGGCCACGCTGCCCCCCGGGTTGCGCGAGGCCTTCGCGCGCCTCGCGGCCGCGGCGCAACTGCTGCAGGAGCCGCCGGCCGTGAGTGTCGCCGACCGCGTGATGGAGCAGATCCGGCGCGAGGCATCCGTCGCCGCCGTGTCGCCGCTCGGCGCCGCACGCCGGCTCGCCCGCTGGCTCGCCCGGCCCCGCGCGGTCACGCTGCGCCTCCGCCCCGCGTGGACACTCGCCATCGCGGCGGCGCTCGCGGCTGTGGTGCTCCTGCCGCTCGGCGAATCGGTCACGCCAGGCGAGAAAGAGGGCGTCGCCCAGTTCGTCGGTCACTTCCCCGGCGCGCGCTCGGTCGAGGTCGTTGGCACCTTCAACGACTGGCGGCGCGGCGCCCTGCCGCTCAGCGACGAGGATCACGACGGCATCTGGCATGGCGCCGTCGTCCTCCCCGCCGGACAGCACGAGTACATGTTCGTCGTGGACGGCGAGCGGTGGGTGGCGGATCCGTTGGCGGGTCGCTATGTCGACGACGGCTTCGGCGCGGGCCGGCAGAACGCCCTGTTGATCGTGCGGCCGTGAGGCTTCTCGTCGCGTTCGCGCTCGCGGCAGGGTCGCTCGCCGCGCAAAGCCCTCACGCACGCCTGGAGGGCCGCGTTCCCGCCGCGGCGCTCCCGGGCATCGACTCGCTCATCGCGCAGGCCGCCGCCGAGAGCCTGCCAACCGAGCCGCTGGTCCAGAAGGCGCTCGAGGGCGGCGCGAAGGGGATCCCCGTGAAACGCCTGGTCAACGGCGTGCGGCACGGCCTGGTCCAGCTGCGCGATGCGCGCGCGATCGTGTCGCGGTCCACGCCGGACCGGGCGGCGCTCGACGGCGACGTCGCGTCGGTCGCGGCAGCGCTGGCGCGGGGACTCGATCCGCAGCTTGTAGAACGACTGTTGACGGGGGCTCCCCCCCCGGGCGAGGCCCCCGGACCGGTGCTGCACGCCGCGGCCGACCTGGTGGCGCACGGCTTCCCGGCCGACTCCGCCGCCGACCTACTCCGGACGGCCCAACAGGAGGGGCTGCACGGCCCGCGGTTGCTCGACGTCGCCGTCGCGGCGTCGCATGAGTTGCAGCGCGAAGGGGGCCGGACCCCGGTGGAGGCCCTGGCGCGGGTGCGGGCCATGCTTCCCAACGTCCCGGTGGCGGCGCCCCCGCATCCCCGGGCTGTGACGCGGCGGCCGGGACCGGGGTCGTAGGGGCGATCCCTGTAGGCACGACCCCAACCGGAGGTCCCACCATGATCCGCAACACCCTGCTCGCGCTGGTGCTTGTCGCCACGCCTGCGCTCGCTCAACAGCCCGCCCAGCAGCCCGCGGCGAAGCCGGCCCAGGCCGCGACGGCAGCTGACACGACCAAGGCGAAGGCACATCGCACACGCCGGGCAGCCCGCGCCCATACTGCCGCCAAGCCGAAGCCGGCCGCGGCCCCGCGCGACACGACCAAGCCGTAATCAGGACGTGTAGTCGGAGTTGATTCGGACGTACTCCGGCGACAAATCGCAGGTCCACACCACCGCCTCCGCGCGACCGACCCCGAGGTCGAGCCGGAGGCGGATGGTTTTTTGCTGGAAAATGGCCCGCGCCCGGGCGGGATCGGGATGGGCCGTGGCGCCCGCCGTCGCGAGCGTGAGCCAATCGCCGTTGGTGGCGGCCTGGAGACCGACGCGGTCGGGGGTAATCGGCACGCCCGCGGCTCCGGCGGCGGCGAGCACGCGCCCCCAGTTGGGGTCCGCGCCGTAGATCGCGGTCTTGACGAGGGTGGAGCGCGCGATCGCCCGGCCCACCTCGCGGGCGAACGCCTCGGTCTGCGCCCCGACGACGTGGATCTCGAGCAGCTTCGTCGCCCCCTCGCCGTCCTGCACCACCGCCAGCGCCAGGGTGCGCGCCACCTCCGTCACCGCCTCCTCGAACAGCTTCCACATCGCTCCATCCCGCGCCGGATCGATCCCCGACACACCGTTGGCGAGCAGCAGCACCGTGTCATTGGTGCTGGTGTCGCCGTCCACCGAGATCGCGTTGAACGTGTGGTCCGCCACGCGCTTCAAGAATGGGCCGAGTACGCTGGGTTCGGATGCGGCGTCGGTCGTGAGCACGCCCAGCAGCGTCGCCATGTCGGGATGGATCATCCCCGCGCCCTTGGCGATTCCGCCGATCGTGATGGGGCCCGCCGGGGTGTCGAGCCGGACGGCGCAGCGCTTGGGGCGGGTGTCGGTGGTCATGATCGCGCGGGCGGCGTCGGCGCCGCCGTCGGCGGAGAGCCGCGCCCCGGCGTCCCGCAGGCCCGCCGTGACTTTGTCGATGGGCAGCGGCACACCGATGACCCCAGTGGAGAGGACCAACGCTGTCCGCGGCGGCAGCCCGGCCGCCTCCTCGGCGGCGCGCGCCATGGCACGCGCAGCTTCGAGGCCTTCAGGACCGGTGCAGGCGTTGGCGACCCGTGCGTTCATCGCGACCGCGCGTACCCGGCCCGGGCGCTCGCTCAACAGATCGGCGTCGTAGATCACGGGCGCGGCACGCACGGCGTTGCGGGTGAAGACGCCGGCGGTCGCGCAGCTCGTGGTGCTGACGACGAGCGCGACGTCGAGGGCGCCGTCCGCCTTGAGGCCGGCGTGCGCGGCGGCGGCGGTGAATCCCGCCGGCGAGGTGACAGAGCCGTCAGGCAACGGGGTGATGGCGGACGTCATCGGCGGTCAAGATAGCGGCCGCCGGTCGCTTGTGTAACCGGCCGCTGTTTCGTATCATAGCACAACCTTCCCGGAGGGTCCCGTTCGATGTCGGATCCGTTCCTCAGCTCCGACGAATACGACGAACGTGCACATCAGCTCTACAACGAAGGACAATACGACGACGCCATAGACACCCTGCGCGAAGGCCTGGGGCTGTATCCCCACGCCGTCGAGTTGTACGTG
>WNGN01001802.1_pt1 | contig 14261 bp, 13 predicted proteins | sample 5400561 | NCBI WGS metagenome assembly WNGN01 (sample SAMN13153379, study PRJNA577476) | soil metagenome | isolation source: 115 cm soil or saprolite under Garry oak tree replicate 2 | place: USA:California | collected 2016-06-15
TTCCTGAATGTGAGAGGACAAACACCTTCATCGGGTAAGGCTCCTTTCGGAGTAGAAGTCGATCCCCTCGACAAAGATACAACCCGGTACTTTCCCCTGGCCACGGTGGCTCACCGCACCACTGGTTAGGTCAGGAGTTGGAGCGCCTGGTGCTGGGGCAGCACACCAGGGTCCGAACGGCAACACTCGGTTGTATCGTAGCCTCTTCTCTGCCAGTCAAGACGCTCGCTTCCTCGGCTTGGCTGGCTCTGAGACTGAGTCTGGTCAATCCGGCTTGCAAGAGACCAGCTCTCACAAGCCTCCTCATAGAATGAGGAGGTCATTGACGGTAATTATCCTCTGTCTGTGTACCTGCTATATACCTGAGCCGATGCCAAATTGTTGTCTCGATGCATTATAGCATGAGTGGATAGCCCTTGTTTAACATAATATGATCATGTGATATATCCTACTTTGGCAGACTGCGCCTGTCTAACTGGCTCAGCAAAAGCCGTGACAAAGAGCTAAGGTATAGGATGTCAGAAGATTTACTAGTTTAGGACCAAAATGTATCGTCAAGCCAAACTTCATTATTGGTCTAAAAAGTCATCTTTGATCATTTTAGGTGAAAATTTGCTAGTTCTTCCTTGAAAGTATCGTTCTAATGAGCTACAGAAAACATTGACTGTAAGTCTTTCATCTTCATAGCTGTGCCGTTTAGATGGAGAGTAACGGGTAAATTGCCGCATTTTCACATTTGAAATTCGACGTAAATAGGTAATAGAAGGGTTCTTGGGTGCTTAGTCGTATCTACGTCAATGCAATTATACATAACTTGCTTGAAAAATCATAGACATGGACACCGTAACTTAGGATAGAAGAGAAGAGTATTGATCGTGTGATGGGAATAGTGCGCATCAGGCTTTTGTGGTACAGTACAACAAGCAGGTTCACCGGTTTTCTTATATTCACGATTGGAGACGGAGCAGCACATGTTAGCTGAGGAATTGACTGTGGTAGATGGGGATTCGTCGTTGTGGCAGGCAGTGCGACCACTGCTGGATGTTGCATTGCGACTTGAACAGCACGATGATGCCTATTCGTGGCATGGCTGGAGTAAACGGCAGATCAACACATTTCTTGCAAACTTGCCATCGCAATGCAGCTTGATTGTGGGTGTGTGGGAAACAGAAGAAGGTACTGCGGGAGAGCGAGAGTACCTGGTACTGGGATGTGTCTGCGAGGTCGTGGGAGGCGAGGTCTGTTCGGTTCGCACCTTTGAGGCACTGACTGCTGCTGGTCTCAAAGCAGTCAAACACTTAGAGCCAGGCTTTGAAGATGCCTTCGAGATAATGCGCGTTGCGAGGGCGCAGGTGGCGCCTGTGGCCTGGGGACTCTTTACCGATAAAACAACCTGGGATGAATGGCTCTTTGCCAGTAATGGTGACGAAGGGGTGATCGATAAAGGTGAACTGCTGGCATCTTTTGCCCGCAAAGGGCGTTGTGTACTCTTGAGCAGCGAAAAAAGATCATACTGATGGAGCATATCATGAAGCTATTTCTCTCAACTGACTTCGAGGGAACAAGTGGCATTGTAGCCTGGGAACAGATCATCGAGGGCAGTGCTGAATACGAACAGGGCCGGCGCCTGCTTACCGATGAGGTCAATGCTGTTATCAATGGCGCTGCTGAAGGCGGCGCTACAGAGTTTGTCGTCAACGACTCACACCATTACATGCGCAATTTGCACCCACAGGACTTGCGTGGTCACGCGACACTAATCACAGGCAGGCACAAACCGCTCTATATGATGGAAGGACTGGATGCCAGCTTTGATGGCGTTTGCTTTATCAGCTATCATGGGTCCATCGGTGCAGAACACGCTGTGCTTTCCCATACATACAATCCAGGTGCTATTTGGGAGGTACGTATCAACGGTGAAGTTGTCGGAGAATCGGGCATCAACGCGCTGGTGGCGGCGCATTACAGTGTGCCGATTATCTTCGTCAGTGGGGACGCGATAACTGCGCAGGAGGCACAGAATATCGCTCCCCATGCTGAGAAAGTGATCGTGAAGCAATCGATAGGTCGTTTTGCCGCATCACACACCCACCCAATTGTGGCGTGTGAGCTATTGCATGCGGGTGCGCAGCGCGCTGTATACAATATAGGTACAATGCGTCCTCCCGAGTTCAAGCAGCCCGTTTCCTTGGAGGTGACCTTTCTTGTAGCCGATATGGCGGAGATGGCATGTTGGGTGCGGGGTGTCGAGCGCGTAGCAGCACGCACAATCAAATTTAGCGGCGATAGTTTACTCGATCTTTATCGCATGTTTGTCACCGTAGTTACATTGACGCGGGCATTAGTTGATCGGTGATGGCATACCGGCGCAAAAAACAACCTCGTAATTGCCGATACGAACGCGATCCCCATCTACTAATGTATGTCCTGTATTATCAGCTAGCTTCTGCCCGTTCACGAAAACTCCACTAATGCTGCGCCGGTCATAGATAATATAGTGGTCATTCTCGCGCTTCAACAGTGCATGGTGCCTCGAAGTTTGTGTATCGTGCTCAAGCAGGATATCGCTGGAGCCAGCTCGACCAATGGCTATCTCTTCACTTTCTAATACAACCTCCTGAGACCCTTCGGCATAAGGTGAAGTGATAATGAATCGCGCAAGTCCAGTGGTAGGAACAGGTTCAGCGATTGTCGCTAATAATGCCTGCGCAAACGTCATGATAGAAGGGTAGCGTTCATCAGGATAAACGGTGAGTGCGCGTCGCACTATAGCCTCTTGCTCGCTGGTCACTTTGGTATTTAGCGCGCAAAGCGAAGCAATGGTTTCCGTAAGTTTCTGATGCTCGATTTCTTCTGGTGAGCCAAGATAAGGGGGACGAGCAGCAAGCCAGGAGAAAAGCAGTACCGCCAAGGCAAATTGATCGCTCGCCGGTGTTACTCGCTTGCCTAGTTGTTCTGGGGCAGCAGTAATTGGTAGCGGCGGAGCTTGTGTTTGCCCGAACCGGCGCACAAAATTGGCCAGGCCGACGTCGGCGAGCAGAAAAGGCTCGTAATGGGGATCGTTCTCGACGTTGGGGCCACGTAACACCAGGACATTAGAAAAAGTGAGCGCTCCGTGCAGATTCCCCTGGCTGTGGATGTATTCCAGGGTCTGGGCTAGTTGATGTGTATAGTGTATAGCGTCAGGTATGTTGAGCGGAGGGCGGAACCACATTCTGCCTTCATTACCCAGTAATGAGCCACTGGAAGTATAACGGCGAGCCACATAGAGTTTACCGTTGTTCTCGCCGTAGTCGAGTACAGATGCCAGGTATGGATGGTTAAGCCTGCTAATGCCCTGCATCTCACGAAAGAACTGGCGTCGAGCCGAGTCTGGCAATAAATTCCACGGATGAATGAGCTTGAGAGTTACTTTTTGCTGAAGCATTACATCCTTGGCTTCATAACTCTCCCCTGATACACTGCTGCCTAACCAGCGAATAATAAAATAGCGTTCAAATACCTGGCCTTCTTCCAATATTGGCATGTTCAACCTCCTGCATAAAGAGTCAAACCATCCAGCGATTCGTCACGAAAAGAACACTTAATGTGGCAAGCAGTACGGGGAAGATGAGCATGAGCGCCTCGTGGAGCCGTGGATGTTTAACGCCAAGTGCTGCGAGCACGAAGAATGCCGGGAACATCTCCAGTACAAAGCGCTGATTCGACTGTACCGCGTCGTGCCGCACGAGGGCGGGGCTGATCAAGCCGTAGAAGATCAACATGCCTAGCCAGAGGTTGTAACTGAAGCGCAACCTGAGTTTACGCCAACCCAGGACAGCTAGAACGATAAAGCCAATTGTAGCGCTCAGATCGAGAACGATATGCACCTCGTTGAATGAGCCGAAAGGTTGGGCCCAGAAGAGTTCGTAGAGGGATACGAGGATGCCTTGCCAGGGCCAGGAGAGCTGTCGTGCCCAGTGGCTCTGCACTGTTACGAAGGCAATTGGATCACCCCAGACATTCCAGCAATAGAAGCAATAGAGGGCTGTGCCCAGTGGGATAAGTACGATAGGTAGGAGCCTGAGCAGGATCTTCTGGCGAGTAGCAATAATGCTCCCCTGCGAGACCCATAGTTCCCACAGGTATGGTATGACCAGAAAGAGGCCAGCCGAGCGTGTCAAAGCTGCGAGCATACCGAGTATGCCAGCCAGCCACCAGCGCTGCCGACGCATAGCAAGAAAAGCGCTTGCCGTCAGCAGCAGAAAAAGTGACTCATTGTAAGCGGCAAAGAAGAAAAATGCGGTAGGGAAAATACACAGGTACAGGAGTGTACGATGTGCAACCTGCTCCCCCAGGCTTTCGACGGCAAGCTGGTACATCACAAACAGAGCGCCCAACAGTGCCAGGTTACTTATTACTGTGCCGACAAGCAAGTAGCTCCAGTTCCCCAGAAGGTGACCAATGGTCCAAATAAGGGCGGGGAATAAGGGGAAGAAAGCCAGATCATACACTTTTTGGTAACCGAATTGGGCGATCCTCACGTAATTGGTAGCATCCCAGTGATTCCAGGAAGTAAGCAGCGAGATCATATTCACTGGTATAGTCGAATCTTTGGGTACCACGAGCAGGATATAACCAAAGTAGGTGACCATTACCAGCAATAAGCGGGTCGCCACGAACAGTAAGATGATATCACGAGTAGGGGGACGTTTCATGATTTACCTCACCTGCCAGATTGAGTCGCTGCCGAAGTCGACGACACAAAAGAGACCAGGAGATGTAGAGATGAATTGTGACGATGTCCATAGGCTCTAGCCTGTACAGTACGTTCTCTGTTTACAGACTAGTTACCAGACGTTTTAGCAATGTATCACGTCACATCGTGAGATGTAAAGCAAGCTTCTATGTACCAGGCACTCAATATCAGGCGGGCATAGATATCTATCAAGTGATGGTTGTGAGATCACGTGCCATGATGAAACAGTACGTGGTATTGCCGCCCATAATGACATGCACGATGTGAAAGCGCCAGGGTTCAGGAATGCTATAGCCACGCTGTACGAGATGCATGGGCCACACAAGGTAATCGTAAGGAAAACTATGAGCGTCTGGAACAGCTTCTGAAAATTTCAGCCGTCCCAGCAGGTCTTTATTGTAAGTATACCACGATACATCATAGGGACCTTCGTTTCCTGGGCCGACAATGGTGCCTATAATGGCGACGAGTCCCACTTTGCCTGGGCGCTGGGTGTGTGCCAGCAGCCAGAGTCCCGCTTCACGGTAAGCAGGGTAAGCTACTTGTAAGACATTGTTTTCACCGTTGAAAAACTCGCTGCTATAGCCTTCTACTCCAGAGACGCTAACCAGGCCGATGAGATGCGGCCCTACGAGAAAAAGGGTGAGCAGAGCCAGCACTACAGTAGCCCGCAGGTCAATATGCGGCTTAACAGGCATTGTAGTATCAGTGGTTTGCACTGCCGGGGCAGGTAGCACGTTCTTATTAACAGAATGGAATAGTGCTCCGCGTCGATAACGGAACAACGTAACCCAGGCGAATGCACCGGACAGCGCAATGGGTGTAGCCATTGGTAAAAGATAATGCGTGCCAACTACAATGTTGAGTAAACTAAACATACCCAGCAGGGAGACAAGCCAGATAAAGAGGAAGGCGATTCTGGTTACCTCTGCGGGCGACGAGTTAGCCCTGTGTAGGTGGAATCGAAGTAACTGTATCAGGGCGAAGATGGCAAAGCAAGCGGCAGGGATTGTCACAAAGGCGCTCATCTTGGCAAAGACCATGTAGAAGATAGCCCAGTGGGGGATATGCAGGCTATATTGGCCAGCGATGAACGTCAGGTGACCGTCTATCGAGTGATGCCACTCAAAACTAAAGCTGTGTTTCAAAAGTCTCACGGGATTAGGCCAGATGGCCGGGTCGGCGATCAAAAAAGTAATAGGCGCTATGATAATTGCCCCTGTCCACCAGCGCCATGGGAATTGCGGCCGTTGCTCAGCAGGAAGTCTGGGCAGTATTAAGAGAAAGTAGTAAGCGACAAATAATACCATAGCAGGTATGACCAGAACAGCGGTGTATTTGCAGGCTGCTGCCAGGCCGACGAGCATCGCTGAGAGTATATATAGGCGCGGTTGATGAATAGCTGGCCAGAGAAGGAGATAGGCAATGGTGATCAGCATAGTCATAGTCATATCAAGATAGGCCAGTGCACTGAAATAGACCAACCAGGGACTGACAGCGAGGCAAAGTGCGGCGAGAAGGGCAACTGCACGACCAAACGGCGCGCGCCCCAACCAGTAGATGACGATTACGAGTAGTGTGCCGGAGATGATACTTGGAATGCGGGCTGCGAACAACTCGTTTAACAGGTGACCGAGGTGTGCATTGAGGTATATAAACAATCCTATGAGCAACTTGACCAGGGGTGGGTGCTCGTAGTTAAAGTCCCATTGAGGAGAAAAAATACGGAGATGGGCCATGAGAGCAAGATCGAGTTTGCCGGCGACGATGTAGATACCCTCGTCGTTGACCTGGTCGAGTTGAGTGGCAAGGATGATACGCGGAATGAGTGCGACGAGAGCAAGCCCGAGCACTATGATACCTTCACCGGTTGGCCAGAAACGGCGGCCAAAGTGCTTTTTCGATGGTTCGACGGGTTGCTTTGTCGTTTCTAGCCTATCAGGTACGCTATTTATTATCAATGATCGCGGCGTAAGACCCTCCACTTCAGTGGGAGGGATATAAGCTGCGCTGCCCGTAGGCAGAGAACTCGCTTCCCATGCTGTCTCACTTGACATCTCACGCTCCTTGTAGTATACTTGTTCTATAGTACCTTGAGAACTCAATAGCGTTTCGGCTGGTTCCACAGCGAAGGACTGTGGGTAAAAACGTTACCGCGTGAACCAATGTACACCTCTCTTTCGATGCACTGCTCTCTAAGAACCAAGGAGAGCGATGAATACGAGATTGAGAAACTACCCTGGGGCTCAGGGGAAGTTAGGACTGTGGAGGCGAGAGCTCTGGCGTATGGCTGCAACAGCATACGTGAAACTGTTAGCCAATGAAGCAGTAAAGCCGACTCGTGAGAGTCGGAATCCCCTGGGTTTACCCACGGGGAGGATGTCAATTCAGTATCGCCAGTCGTGATATCCATACGCGCTCCAGATTCACATATTGGTATACCCCATGGGTAGGTAATCGCAGGCTAGTATAGCATACGTTTGGACAGAAGGTCGAGTCACGCAGTAGCAAATAAGGCGCAGGCAAATGGTATAACCTGCGCCTTGTGCAAAGCGCCAATGAACAAGAGTCTGGCTGGGCATATTACTCCGCCAGTAGCTCTCCCATCTTCTCCTCGATTGTCCTTGCTGTCGGATAGAAAGCCGTTTCCTCGGGCGCGTTGTAGGGCGCCGCAGGGGCAGGTAGAGCAGAGATGAAGGCGGGTGTGCCATCCAGGTCATAGAAACAGTGCTGCACAATCCACGAGTGGACATGACGTCCAAAGCTCGTCAGGTCGGACTCTTCCGTGACCACTATCACACGAGTTGCTTCGCGCACTGCTGCTGCGACAGCCTCTTCATCGAATGGAGCGAGCGTGCGCAAGTCGACAATATCGATAGCTCCGCCCCGGGAGTTAACGATGTTGGCAGCAGCGGTGCAGGCTTCCAGTACCATGGTGCCCCAGGCAATGATGGCGAGGCTGCTCGGACCTTCGCCAATACGCAAACGGCGCGCTTTTCCTATAGGCAGGGTATAGTATCCATCAGGGACATTCCAGCATTCGGCTATAGCCGCAATAACATTGCCCTGATCATCTTTTGGTGGCTCGGAACGATAGAGGCGTCCCCGCTCCAGAAAGGCGACCGGGGATTGTGCCCGGCCCGCTTCGAGCAACAGACCCTTAGCGTCAAAAGGCGTGGCAGGACAGATCGTAATCATACCCGGGATAGTAGTAAACCACTGCTCGCCCGTGTTAGAGTGGCCGAAAGCGCCCCCACCAGCAGTGCTGCTGGAGATAGGACCACCACCCCCGCTGCCAGATTTGGTACGAATGATGAGAGGAACGCTCCAATCTCCGTAGCTCTGATAGGAGACGCGTGCGGCCATGCGTATTGTTTGTGCTGCCGATTGGTGGTAATCTACAAATTGAATCTCCGCGCAACGTGCTTTGCCATCGACCATACCAGCGCCTGCCGCGATACCCACGATGAGTTGCTCGTTCAATGGGCTGCTGATAGCACGCCCAGGGAATTGTGTGACTAGCATTGAGGTGGCGCCGAAGACGCCACCTTTGGGGCTACCCACGTCCTGCCCATAGACGAAGAAGCCCGAATCGCGCTGCGCCAGTTCCACCAGCGCTTCATTGATTGCACCCAACATCGGTGTTGGCCGCTTCTTGCCACGCGGCGTGTTTTCCCGCCACTGCGGGACATTGATGACATGATCCATCACGCGATCAGCGGTCGGCTCTGGCTCCTGTAAAACCTGCGCCTCGGCACGTTCCAATTCGGCACGAACTTCTTTGCGAATACGCTCTATGTCGGCTTCCTGGAGATGCCCGTGTTCCACGAGCCAGCGACCGAAGTTTTTCACCGGATCCTTGGTAGCCGTTGTTAACTCGATTTCTTCTTTCTTGCGATAGGATTTAATATCGGTACTGCTAGAGTGTGCATCGAGCAGGCCAAGGCGAAGGTGCATCAATACTGGACCCTGGCCCGAGCGAATATGTTGTACGAGGCGAGTCGTAGCTTCGTAAGTGGCCATAGTATCGGTGCCATCGACTTCTTCTGCGTAGACACCACCGCCCCTTGCCCATTCGACCAGAGACCCCGCCCACTGAATAGGAGAAGCTGTGGTAATAGCCCAGCCGTTATCCTCGACCACCATCAGTACAGGCAGCTTGTGAACGGCTGCCTGACGAAACAGTACGTTGAAGTCGTTGGTTGCTACTCCACCGTCCCCAGTGGTATACATAATCAAGTCGCTGCTCTTGTGCCACTGCAAGGAAAAGCCAACTCCACCTGCAAAGGGAGCAAGCGCACCTACTTCGCTAAAGGTCGGCAGGATATGGTGGCGCTTGCTACTATAATGAGAGGGCATATTGCGACCCGAGCACATCGGTCCCGTCGTACGTGAATAGGCCTCGCGCAGTGGCCCACGTATATCGCCTGTACGCTGTAGCCATGCAGCCAGGTCACGATAGTAGAGAGAAAGCCAATCATCTTCATTAAGGGCGGCCACAACGGCGGCTATACTTTCATGACCTGCACATCCAATATAAAAAGCAAATTTACCCTGTGTTTTACGTGTCTTAAGAATATCGTTGGTGGTGCGCGCTGTTACCATGGTGCGGTAAAGCGCAATGAGGTCAAGCTGCTGCGCTGCAACATTGGCTTCAGTCGTGCGGATATTTACTGTCATGATGCCTCCCAAGGTCTACGCTGACATTTTCGGCTCAAGTCTATGGACTATACTTTGCATCCATTATAGATTCCCGTCTGGCGAAAAGCAACGTTGCGTGGGGAAACCAGGGCAAGGAGAAAAGCTACAAGCGGGATGCCGAAGGTGCCAATACCCGCCAGGAAAAACCAGTTGGTTCTGGAGGGATCAAAGACCGACTGGCCGAGACTGACATAGTAGTATGTTAGAAAGGCCGAAGCTGAAAAAGCCAGCGCAAAAGTTAAGAGCGCCCGTCCGAGGCGATCTCTCGCTATAGGTAGGCAAACCACAGCTGGGCCTACCAGCCATGTCACATACCACGGAACAAACCAGGCCGTGAGCAGGATGAAAGTTCCCAGCACAAGCAGGGTAGCGAGCGCAACAGTGCGTGTCGTCGGGGTTCGCCTCAGCTGGACGATGCTTGCTGCCAGCGCACATACCATAGCGATGAAAATAATTATATCCCACATATCACGACTGGTGAATATCAAAAGATATGCCGGTAGGCTATGAATCTTATTCAAGACACGTATGAGCAGCAGGATAGAGTCGTACGCGGAATGAGCCGTGGGCTGTGAAGAAAAACTATACGCGATGTCCTTGATGCTGTGGCCAATCCAGAATGGTCCGTAGAACAGGAGTGCCACTGCACTGCTGACAAAGCTGGCTGAGAGAACTGTGAAGAGTGCTGCTCGCCAACGGGTTAGAACACTTTGCGGCCTGTGGTCAGGTACTACTGGTTTTGCATAGAAAGTTTTCCAGAACAGCATAACGATGAAGAGAGTGATGATCGGAATGGCGCTAAATTTGACGAGCGCAGCCAGTGTGAAGACAACAAGTGGCGCGACAAAGTAACGAAAGCGGGTTATGGCGTTTTGCTCAGCGCGCGCGCTGAGCAAAACGCCTAATAGCACGAAAGTGACCATGAGTATATCATTGTGCCCACCCAGGCTGCTTTCCATCAGAACGAGCGGGTTCCATGCATAAAGCAATGTGCCAAGTGCAATAGTGCGCGGCGAACGATTCATTGCGCGCAGGATAGCTGTAACCAACAGGATATTCAGCAGGTAGGCTGCAAATATAAATACGCGGAAGGTAATGAGATAGCCTAGACTATTGATACCCGCAAGCCAGCCAAGAAAAGCGCTGATAAGCGTCCAGATGGGCCCGTATATGGTGACAACGTGCCTCCAGTAGATAAGGGGATAGGTCGGGTCCTGGAGAAATGCAGATGGCGGGATAAAATAGGGATTGGCATGGTGAATAATAAGGAGGCGACCATAGCTAGCATAGGAGCTGATATCATCGGAAGTAGTAACCGGGGTGAATATGTAGATGCAGCCGCTCACAACGGCAGTGAGCCAGATCAGGCGCATCGCCAGGGAATAATTGCTTTGTTCTCCTCGCTGCTGTATCAAGCAGGCGCACATTCCATAGATTATGAAGGCGAGCAGGATAAGCAGCGCGAACTCCAGGTAACTCGTTTCCTGTTGTGATGCATAATGATCTCTGGCAAGATGGAGGTCGGTGGGGAAAGATAGCCTGCGATCAACCCCTATAATTACTCTGCTTATCCATATATGTGTGTGGATACCTACCATACTATGCAGCGGAGCAGTAATAAGTAGAATGCATACGACGTAGATAGAAACACAGAGGACCAGGAGCCAGTTCCATAAAGCAGATGTTTGCTGCTGCATAGATGCGGGTGTAGATGAATTTATATATGGCGCAGCGTTTTCATCGAGTTTTTTAACCACGAGCTGATATTTCCTTTTTATTTGACCCCACTGAATAAGGGCTACCAGAATATAACGACACAAGTTTGTAGATGTCAATAAAACGGTCGGTCGCTTCATATATTGACTGAAGGCTTAAGATAAAGTACAGTAAACTCGTTAGATAGCCGAAGCAGTGATCTCGAACATTGAGCGGATAGGCAGTATTCACGTGGAAATGATCACCACCTCTACTTCTAGCTCCTTTCTACGAAATGCTTATACATGCATGCTGCTGACGCGGATAGCTGATGATTATGCCCTGAGATTGCACGAACAAGGACAAATCGGTTTCGTTGCTAGCTGCCGGGGTCACGAAGCTGCGCAAGTCGGAAGCGCTCTATGTATCGAGGCGAGCAAAGATTTTACGCTGCCATATTATCGAGACCTGGGGGTTGTGCTGAACGTTGGCATGACAGTATACGAGGTCTTTCGTACTTATCTGCAGGCGTACAGGCAGTGGGTAAATGATAGCAGTGTTAGAGCCGAGACGAGGCCAGCGACGCTTCACTGGGGTTATCATAAGCATAATATAGTGACAGGCCCTGCACCGGTTGCCACTCAGACCCTGCACGCGGCGGGCATCGCATTCGCGAGCAAGTTGCGCAAGTCCTCTGCGGTAACAGTGGCATACTGTGGTGATGGGGCTACCACTGAACCCGATTTTCTTGAAGGCGTGACGTTTGCAGCACTACACCAACTGCCCGTGGTATTTGTCTGTGAACAGGATTGCACTGATATCGAACAAGCATCCATGCGAGGCGTGTCTTTCCCTGTCGGCCTAAAGCATCATCCTATCGACGGTTCCGATGTGGCCGTTGTTTATACAGCCATGAAGGACGCCATGCAATATGCGCGCGAGGGACATGGTCCAATGCTGCTGGAGATGAAGGTCACGCGCCTTACTTCTCGAGAGCAAGAGGATCCACTGCTGCGCTGCCAGAGCTTAATGGAGGAACAAGGGATATGGGATGAGCGATGGGCTACTGAATTGCAGGCACGTCTGAGAACTGAAGTAGAGCAGGCGATGCAGGATGCTTTGAGAGATGTCTCAAAGCCTGACGGGATGTAGCGCCGACGTGCTATAATGCAGCGAACTAACCCTAACACAATGTAAGAGCGAGCAGATACCTACAACACTACCGAGAGGCAGGCCGAGCTATGGGAAACCTTATCTTGAACTCGCTTGAGATTCGCGGTTTTCGTGGATTCCGTCATCTTCAGATTGAACGACTAGGCCGAGTCAATCTGATAGTAGGGAAAAACAATGTAGGAAAGTCAAGTCTTCTGGAAGCGTTGCAGTTGTATGCGGTTAGGGGATCTCCAGCTTTGATCTGGGAACTTTTGCGGGTACGTGATGAGAGCAGGTACTCCTCAGAAGTGCGTGATGAACGCAAGTACTCCTCTTCCAATCGCTCTGTAAGTATTGAGGACCGACTCTCGGCACTCAAATATTTGTTCTATGGACGTAAAGATGTTAGGGCACAGCTTGAGCCTATACTGATTGGTCCTGTCAATTCATTAGATGAAGTACTTTCCGTAGCTGTGGGTTGGTACGCAAGGGAAATTGATGAACAGTCGACTGTGAGGAGGCGTCTGCTAGAGTCTGAAGAATACGATACTGTTGATAATCCAGTCCCTCGTTTCACCATTCAGATAGGAATGGAGCCTAAGGTTGATTATCCGCTCAGTTTTTCTACACTCTCTAGGTTAGGGAGATCAGAACCCAAAGATATCAACTTTGTTTCTAGATCGGCAAATGGGTTAACTAGGGAAGAAGTAGGTGGCTTATGGGATAGCATTTCACTGACATCTTTAGAGAAGGATGTGCTGGCTGCTCTACGAATTATCGCTCCAGGAGTTGAAGGCCTGAGTCTTGTAGGCGACCCTGGATCTTCAGCAGGACGTATTCCTATTGTGAGGATAATGGGTATAGACGAACCTTTACCTCTCCGTAGCCTTGGAGATGGAATGCAGCGCATGCTTGGTATTGCCTTAGCATTAGCAAATGCTCAGGACGGCATGCTCCTCGTTGATGAGATTGAGAATGGTATTCATTACTCTGTGCAACCAGAATTGTGGCAACTTATCTTGCAAATTGCATATCGTCTCAATGTCCAGGTTTTTGCTACCACCCACAGTTGGGATTGCATTAAAGGGTTCCAGGAGGCCGCTCAAGAAGATAAGCAAAATGAGGGGTTACTTATTCGCTTGGAAAGCAAGAAGGACGATATCAGTGTCACTTTGTTTGATGAACGCAGGCTAGCTATTGCTACTCGTGAAGAGATTGAGGTACGTTGACTATGAGTAGCAATGTAGTTAGGGGAGAGAAGCCTGGAAACTATCTTCTGGTTGAGGGTGACGACGATGAGCATGTATTTTATAGTCTTCTAGAGCATTATAGAGTTCCCGACCAGTTCAAAATCGAGAACAAGAATGGAGTTAATAAGCTCATCGATGAACTCGATGCTGAGCTAGATCGAAGCGGATTGGCGCGATTGGGTATTGTTGTAGATGCAGATGCCGATCTCAAAGCTCGCTGGATATCCTTACGTGATAAATTGATCAAATCAGGTTATAGCAGAGTGCCCATTGACCCACAGCAGAGCGGAACTATCATTCAACAGGATGGGCGACCAATTGTTGGTACCTGGCTGATGCCTGACAATAGAGTTTCCGGTATGCTGGAGGATTTTGTTAGCCTTCTCAGGCCCACAAGACGATTTGTTATGGTCCATGGCTGAGGATATTATGCAGAAAGTCAAAGTTATTATAGAAGAAGATCGTCGTTTTCGCGATGTTTATGAGAGTAAAGCCCATATTCACACCTGGCTTGCCTGGCAAAAAGAACCTGGTAAGCCTTTGGGTCAGGCTATTACTGCACGTTATCTCGATGCTGACGCTCCTCATGCTCAACAACTCATGGACTGGATTCGCAAGCTATTTGATTTAGAAATAACGTGAGCGTAGAAGAGTATATTCCATGCAACGTTTACTCCACTCAACCCTGCTCTACGGAGCGGACTATAACCCCGAACAATGGCCTG
>WNGN01011028.1_pt1 | contig 14261 bp, 10 predicted proteins | sample 5400561 | NCBI WGS metagenome assembly WNGN01 (sample SAMN13153379, study PRJNA577476) | soil metagenome | isolation source: 115 cm soil or saprolite under Garry oak tree replicate 2 | place: USA:California | collected 2016-06-15
GTCAATGAGAAGCACAATGAGCGCGACCTCGGGGTGGTTCGTGGTGACGGAGTTGGCGATCGATTGCAGCATCATGGTCTTACCGGTGCGCGGTGGTGCATTGATCAGCCCGCGCTGGCCCTTGCCGATAGGATTCAGTAGATCGAGGACGCGCCCGGTCATGTTTTCCTTGGATGTTTCCATCTTCAGGCGGCCCTGGGGATAAAGCGGCGTCAGGTTGTCGAAGAAAATCTTGTTACGCGCAACTTCTGGATCCTCAAAGTTCACCGCTTCGACTTTAATCAGGGCGAAATAACGCTCCCCATCTTTCGGCGGGCGCACCTGGCCTGAAACGGTGTCGCCGGTGCGCAGATCGAACTTGCGAATCTGCGACGGTGAGACGTATATGTCGTCTGGTCCCGGCAAATAGTTGTATTCGGGCGCACGGAGGAACCCGAACCCATCCGGCAGGCATTCGAGTACACCTTCGGAAAAGATCAAGCCGCTCTTTTCGGTTTGCGCGCGGAGGATCTGAAAGATCAACTCCTGCTTGCGCATCCCGCTGGCGCCGGGAACGTTGAGTTCTTTGGCGATCTTTGCCAGATCCGTGATGTTTTTTTCCTTGAGTTCCGCAAGGCTGATGCTGATTTGATTATTGCTTTCTGCAGTTTCTTTAGCCATATGTCCTTAACTTCGTAGTTTTTGAGTGTTGAAGAGTTCCTGTACAGAGATTTGGTTCTCGGGATGGATTACCGCTCTGGCGGCACAGCGACTTATCTCAGGGTTTGCGAGTACAACTTGCTTCTCTAAGGGTTTGTAAAACAAACCCTTAAACCCTGCCCGCCAAAATGGGCAAACCGTGCGATTGGCAACTTTCGCGACCCGCGAGGAATTCCTTGAAGCACCCGCGGTGGGAACCGCGGGCAGTGCGGGAAACGTCAGTTGGTCAAACTCGAGTCTTTCTCAGCGCCGCTCACAAACCCTTCGGCAACCGGCGCAACGGCGGCATGCTCAATGGGCACAATCGGCCGCTCAAGAGCAATCTGCAGCACTTCGTCCATCGTCTCAACCGGGTGCACTGTCAGGCTTGCGAGGATCTCCTGCGGGATGTCCGGCAGGTCCTTCTCATTGTCCTTCGGAAGCAGTATCGTACGCAAGCCCATTCGGTGGGCGGCCAACAGTTTTTCCTTAACCCCGCCGATGGGCAAAACCTTGCCCCGGAGAGTGATTTCCCCGGTCATGGCCACGTCGCAGCGGACGGGAATTCGCGTAAGAGCGCTTACGATGGAAGTGCAAATGGTGATGCCCGCCGACGGGCCATCTTTAGGTATGGCGCCCTCCGGCACATGCAAGTGAATATCGAGGCTCCGGTAGAAATCCTTGGGCAGTCCCATCTGCGCTGAGCGCGAACGAACGTAGCTCATTGCTGCTTGCGCCGACTCCTGCATGACTTCGCCAAGTTTTCCGGTAAGTGTGAGACGCCCTTTGCCTTCCATTAGTGTCGCTTCAGTCGCGAGCACCGAGCCGCCGACTTCAGTCCAGGCAAGGCCAGTCGTAAGTCCGATTTCGTTGTGCTTCTCCAGCCAGAATTCGCGGTACTTCAGAATGCCGAGATACTCGCCCACGTTTGCGGCCGTGATTTCGAGTTTAACGGCGTCAGGGCCGTCGGTGACAACCCTGCGAGCGACCTTGCGTGCGATGTTCTGGATTTCGCGTTCGAGGTTGCGGACACCCGCCTCGTGCGTGTAGTGGCGGATGATGTGCAGCAGGCCGTCATCCTGGAAGGTGAGATTTTCTTCGGTCAGGCCGGTGGCCTCACGGCCGCGCTTTACGAGAAAGCGTTTCGCGATTTCCAGCTTTTCCTGTTCGGTATACCCCGCCAAGCGCAGAATTTCCATGCGATCCTGCAGAGGCTGACATTTTGTCTACTTCGTCGAGAACGAAAATCGGATTCACCGTGCCGGCCTTCTTCATCATTTGAATAATCTGGCCCGGCAGCGCGCCGCTATAAGTGCGACGATGTCCCCGAATTTCGGCTTCATCGCGCACTCCGCCGAGCGATACGCGCACAAACTTGCGCCCGGTCGCGTGACCAATCGACATGGCGAGCGAAGTCTTGCCAACGCCCGGAGGGCCGACAAAGCAGAGAATCGATCCTTTGGGATTTTTCACCAACTGCCGCACGGCCAGGAATTCGAGGATGCGATCCTTGATTTTCTCAAGGCCAAAATGCTCTTTGTTCAGGATTTCTTCCGCAGCTTTGATATCGCGAATTTCCTTCGACCGCTTCTTCCAGGGCACTGCCAGCAGCCAATCAAGATAATTCCGGCTCACGGTAGATTCCGCCGACATCGGCGGCATCAATTCCAGCCGCTTCAGTTCGGTCAGCGCCTTTTCCTGGACTTCCAGAGACATGCCAGCGCTTTCAATTTTTTTCTTCAGCTCGTCGAGTTCGCTCTTTTCGCCTCGCCCAAGTTCTTTCTGAATGGCCTTAAGCTTCTCGTTGAGGTAATACTCTTTCTGCGCCCGCTCCATCTGACGCTTTACGCGGGTATTGATGTTGCGATCGACGTTCAGTTTTTCAAGTTCGATCTCGAGAATGTCACAAATTCGCGTGAGGCGCTCGAGCGGGTCAGTCGTTTCGAGCAGGTCCTGTTTTTCATCCACGGGGAGTTGCAGGTTTGCGGCGATTGTGTCAGAGAGTCGAGCCGGATCATCGACCCGCGCCGCGGCGATCATCGTATCGTAGTTCAGGCTCTGCGAAAGCTTGATGAACTGCTCGTACAATCCAGTGACTTTCTGCACCAACTGCTCCACCTGAGGGGAAGGCTCTACACGCGCGCCGAGCAGGCGAACCGTGGCGCGGAAAAATCCTTCATCGCCGGTAATGGATAGCGCGCGGGCCCGTTCAACGCCCTCTACCAAAACCTTTATGTTGCCGTCGGGTAGTTTCACGCTCTGGACGATGTTGGCAAGCGTTACTACTGCGTAGATTTCTTCGGGCTTGGGGTCATCTACCGAAGCGTCGTGCTGCGTCGACAGAAAGATCTTCTTATCGCCCGCGAGCGCTTCCTCGAGCGCGCGGACACTGGCTTCTCGTCCCACAATAAACGGTGTCATCTGCTGTGGAAAGATAACCATATCCCGTACCGGCATCATGGGTACGCGTTTCATTTCTTGTTTTTCGCGGTTGAACATTCGGGCCCTTCGGATCCCCCTGGAACCGGCTCAGAGCGAGCCGGAAAACTGAGTGATACTTCTATCCTCGTCACTACAATAATCGGCAGGAATCATCCCGCCTTTTCGAGTAGACTCCAATTAATCTCGTGTCCGCGAACCATTTCAGCGGTTACCACGAAATCGCGAACCTTTCGCTGCATGGGCAGGTGATACATCAACTCCAGCATGAGGTCTTCCAGGATCATGCGCAAGCCTCGCGCACCCACCTTGCGCTGAAGAGCTAACTCCGCCACGGTTTCAAGTGCATCGTCTGTGAACCTGAGGCGCACATTTTCAAATTCAAAAAGCCGCTGGTACTGCTTCAGAAGCGCATTCTTCGGCTCCGTCAAAATCTTCATTAGCGCGCCCTTGTCGAGATCGTTCATCACGCCGGCGACCGGTAAGCGACCGACAAACTCCGGGATCAGACCGTAACGGATCAAATCGCCGGGTTGAACTTGCTCCAGCAGTTCCATATTGCGCCGCTGCGCCGTGGAGGGAGTCGTGTCGGTATGGAACCCGAGTGCCCGCGTTCCCGCGCGTTTCTCGATAATCTTCTCAAGGCCCACGAACGCCCCGCCACAAATGAACAGAATGTTTGTGGTATCCACCGGCGTGAATTCCTGGTGTGGGTGCTTGCGTCCGCCCTGCGGCGGGACATTCGCTACCGTACCTTCCAGAATCTTCAACAATGCCTGCTGAACGCCTTCGCCGGAGACATCGCGCGTAATCGACGGATTCTCATCCTTCTTCGCGATCTTATCGATCTCGTCGATGTAGATAATGCCTTGCTGCGCTTTCTGCACATCGCCATCAGCGGCTTGCAGCAGCTTCAAAATGATATTTTCGACGTCCTCGCCAACATATCCGGCTTCCGTCAACGTCGTTGCGTCAACGATAGCGAACGGTACCTCCAGCATCCGCGAGAGAGTTTGAGCGAGCAGAGTCTTGCCCGTACCGGTCGGGCCGATCAGCAAAATATTCGATTTACTCAGTTCGACGTCGCCTGGCTGCTTGTTCAGGAAAATCCGCTTGTAGTGGTTGTAAACCGCAACCGCCAGTTTCTTCTTAGAGCGATCCTGTCCGATTACGTATCCGTCCAAAAACTGCTTGATCTCGGGAGGGCGGGGAAGCCGCTTCGCTGGGGCAGCGGACTGTTCGCGCTTTTCGTCTTCCAGAATGGTTTCGCAAACGCTGACGCACTCATTACATATATAGGCGCGCGGGTAGTCCGAAGGCGAGCTGATCAGCTTCTCGACCTGCTCCTGCGTTTTATGGCAGAAGGAACACCGCAACGGTTCGTCGGGGTTGTACTTTTGTTTCACGGTGTGAAGGCCTCCGCTCCGCCATCGTTGCGGTGGAGCACTTCTAGTTCATTCTAGGCCGAAATTGTCTCCATGCCAAAAACAATCCGCAACCGATACTAACTTTTTGGAACGTCCTTCGGAAGGCTTTCGGCGCCTTCAAAAGCTTAAAATTCATCAGGCGAAAAAATATCACTTCGCGACGACTGGTTACCGGTGCTTAAAGATAATCTCATCGATCATCCCGTATTCTTTGGCCTGATCGGGATTCATAATGTAGTCGCGTTCGACGTCCTTTTCGATTTTTTCGACTGGCTGACCGCTGTGCTTCGACAAAATCTGATTGATTGTCATGCGCATCCGCAAAATCTCTTTTGCGTGCAGATCAATGTCTGTTGCCTGTCCGCCCAGACCCGACATCCAGGGCTGGTGAATCAGCACCCGCGCGTTTGGCAGCGCAAATCGTTTCTTGGGCGCACCGCCGGCCAGCAGAACAGCAGCGATTGAAGCAGCTTGGCCCACGCAAGTCGTTACTACGTCCGGTTTCACAAACTGCATCGTGTCATAAATTGCAAATCCTGCCGTAATCGAGCCGCCTGGGGAATTGATGTAAAGCTGAATATCTCTTTCTGGATCTTCCGCTTGCAAAAACAGCATCTGTGCGGTCGCGAGGTTGGCCACATGGTCGTCAATTGGCGTTCCGATAAAAATAATATGTTCCTTGAGGAGCCGCGAATAGATGTCATAGGCGCGTTCGCCACGGCTGGTCTGCTCTACAACCATCGGTATAAGCGTCGTGCCGCGATATACGGGTTCGTCGTGATTTCTCATTTTTCTCGAGTATCCGTGATTTCTGGAAGTGGATTGGTAAGGCGGCCACAGGCCAGTTGACCGCTTCGCGGTCACCCTTCAAATGACCGGTTTCCGGTCACTCTTCAATTGCCTGCTGCTGCAGCCGCAGTACGAACATTGGCATTTTGCGCTAGCCAATCGAGAGTTTTATCGCTCCGCAGCTTAGCTCTCATCCTATCCAGCGCTCCCTGCTTTGTCAAACGCGCGCGAATTGCCTCTACCGATTCGCCGCTATGGCTCGCGAGATGCTCCAGTTCGTGCTGGATTTCCTCTTCGGTTACGTCGATCTTTTCCACGGAAGCGATGCGGTCGATGATCAATTCAGCTTTCACGTCATCCTTTGCGCGATCGGCTTGTCGGCCGCGCAAAGCCGCCCAGTCCAGATTCACGGCTCGCGGATCCACTCCTTGCTGTGCGAGTGATCTAACGACCCGCTCGAGCCGCACATCCATTTGCTGCTGGACGAGCGAATCGGGAACAGGAAATTCGTGCAGCTTCACCAGCTCACCGATAACTCGTTCCCGCTGCAGATCCTTTTGCCGGTGATCCCGCTGATGCTCCAGACTCTCTCGAATCTTGGTTTTCAGTTCGTCGAGCGTTGTAGCGTCGCTCACGTCTTTCGCAAAGTCGTCGTTCAGCTCGGGGAGTTTCTTTGTTTTGATGCCGGTTACGTCCGCGGAGTAATGGAATTTCTTTCCCGCGAGCTTCTCATCCGGATAGTCGGCCGGATAGTCAACGTCAAATTCCTTGTGATCGCCAATATTCGCACCACGCAAGTTCTCGTTGAACGGCTCCATGGTCTCTTCGGCGCCGACGTGGCAGAGCACGCTGTCTGCCTGTAACGGCTCGCCGCCATCCTGCGGGGTTCCGATCAGTTTCAATTGCGCAAAGTCTCCGTTTTCAACGGGTCGCCCTTCCACGGGAGCAAAGGCCGCGGCGCGTTCCCGAGTCTCCTCAAGCGCTTTGTCGACGTCTTCATCCGTAATGTCCATCGGAGGCATTTCGATCTCAAGACCCTTGTACGCACCCAACTCAAAGTCCGGCAAAACGTCAAACACGGCGCGGAACTTCAGCGGCTGGCCCTCACTAAAGTCCAGTTTGTCAACCTGTGGCTGCGACACGGGATTCAGCTTCTGCTCTGCCACAGCTTTTTCGACATGTTCTGGAACCAGCGACTGCAACACTTCTCCCTTGATGTCCTCTGCGAACCGTCGCTTGATCAGTGCCACTGGCGCCTTCCCCGGACGGAACCCAGGAACCCGGGCAACGCGCGCAATCTCTTTCGCCACGCGTTCTGTTGCCTTCGTTACGTCTTCGGCGGGAATCTCCAGTTCCAGCTCACGCCGGCAAGTTGCTTCAGCCATGCCACGTTCCTCATTTCTATCGGATGGTTCTGTTCAGGGCAAATCAGGTAAGACGGGCGAGAAGTTACCCTGCAAATCGAAATACAAGTATAAGTTACGCTGCAGAAACGGTCAATTCAGAGCTGTCCATTCGCTACGTTCACCGCCGAATTTGCAAATCGTACCTTAAGAAGGCGGCATTTTTAGTTACACTGACTCGTTCCTTCGGAGAGCGCGTCTTGAAGAATTCTGCGGTCCTGCTCGTTCAGTGTCCCGATCAAAAAGGTCTCGACGCCGCGATTGCCGATTTCATCTTTCAGCACGACGGCAACATTCTGCATTTTGAACAGCATCAGGCTGGCGAAGAGCGCTTTTATCTTGCTCGCGTGGAATGGGACCTGAGCGGATTCCGGTTGCCACTGGACCAATTCGCGGAGAAATTCGCACCGGTAGCAAAAAAATTTGGAATGCAATGGAGCGTGGCCCTGAGCAGTTATCGTCCCCGCGTCGCGCTTTTCGTCTCCAAGTACGATCATTGCCTTGTGGACCTGCTCTACCGGCAACGTAACGGCGAGCTGGCTTGCGAAATTCCGCTCATTATCAGCAACCATGAGGACGTGCGACGCCACGCCGACTTTCACGGCGTTCCTTACCACGTCATTCCGGTCTCAAAAGGCACGAAAAGAGAAGCGGAAGTCGCTCAACAGCGGCTGCTTAGTGAACACAAGATCGATTTGATCGTCCTTGCCCGGTACATGCAAATCCTCTCACCAGAGTTCATCGAAAATTTTCCGCAGCGCATCATCAACATTCACCACTCGTTCTTGCCCGCGTTCCTTGGCGCCAAGCCGCACCAGCAAGCCTATGACCGTGGCGTAAAAATTCTCGGCGCGACTGCCCACTACGTCACGGAAGTTCTCGACGACGGACCGATCATCGAGCAGGGCGTGGTACGCATCTCGCACAAAGACGACTTGGATGACCTGGTAGAAAAAGGCCGGGACCTCGAAAAGGTCGTGCTCTCTCGTGCCGTTCGCTGGCACATCGAGAATCGTATTTTGCTTTATGCAAACAAGACCGTGATTTTCGAGTAGTTTTTTTCGAAAACCATCGCAAATTGCCATGTCTTCATCCTGCACGACTTCACTCACACGAATGCTTTGGCGATTCCGCTCTTCCGCCGCCGCGCTGGTGTCACCAAAGTAGTAGTCAAACACTACGGCACACTTGTCTACTGCCAGCGGCAGAACCAGATTTGTGTCCATCACTCCTTCATACGCATTGATCATGAAATTTGGGTACAGCCAGAGATAGAACGCTCGACCGAGCCGCGTATTCGCCACGCTCGCTTCACTGCCTGAATCGGAGGACAGCGGGCTCGACTGCAAACAGGCCCGATCGAAATTTTCAATTGTGTAGCTGGTGTATTCGATCACGCTGCTCAGGCCTTTATGTGCGTGCGGCACGTGGTACCCGCCGTCCAGATAGTTGTCCACATACACTTTCCAGTTGCAGTTGAGTGTGTATATGCGGCGATCGAGGAAGTTCAACTTTTCGGTTAGCCGAAGCGGCGCGACGAGGTCCGGTACGTTGGCCAAAAAATCCTTCAACGATCCGGCCGAGCCATCGAGATTCACAAAAACAAAATTTTCCCAGGTGTCCACTGCGATCGCTACCAACCCATTTTTCGTGCGGTCGAAATCGCAAACGCCCTCAAATTCCACCATTCCTTTTAGCGTGCCATCATTTCCGTATGTCCAGCCGTGGTACGGACAACGAAATTGTTTCGCGCAACCCTGCACCTCGGTCACAACCGCAGCAGCGTGATGCCGGCACACGTTGTAAAATGCGCGCAATACGCCATCTTCTCCTCGCACAACAACGATTGGTTCATCGCCAAGTTCGACAGTGAAGTATTGGCCCTTCTCGCGAACCTGATCCACGCGTCCGGCAACCTGCCAGGTGTGCGCAAACACCCTCTCATTTTCCAGGCGCGCGATCCGCGGATCGAAATACCAGGGCGACGGAATCGTCGATGCCTTCTCGAGTGGATTCTCGGGCCGGTAAAGGCTTAGGAGTGAGTCGACACTGCGCTCCATGCTGGCTCCTTTGAATTGTTGCAAGCCGCGTCTGTCGCCAACCGCAACAAGTCAGAAGTTTCTGCGGCAATTTAATCGTGAATAAGGGGAATTGAAAAGAGGAAAGACTCCAGGCCCGCGCGAGGCAGTCCGATGAGCACGGTCTCGCCAGCAAGGGTCAAGAGATGGTGCGGGAGAGAGGACTTGAACCTCCACGGTTTTTAGGCCACAAGATCCTAAGTCTTGCGCGTCTGCCAGTTCCGCCACTCCCGCACTGTTGAGTACAAATGATTTATCGGTTTGTTTGAATTCAACAACCTGACAGTTGTCCCCAAATTGCGCTTCTTTCGATTTTGCATGACCTTCGCGGTTGCCGCAAGCTCGGTTTCGCTTCGCTTTGTTTTTCTATCTCTTGCGAAGGACTCCGATCACCTCGTCGAGAACCGTGTTGACCGCGGAAGTCTTGGGTTTCGCGTACAGGCGTGCCGCGAGCGCTTGAAGCATGTAGTTGTTGTTCTGAAACGTCCTTAGTAAATCGTCCTTGGGAGGAGACTCATTCCACACCTTGCGATCGTTTTCATCAAGACTGGCAAGCCAGCGCTGAAAGCCCGGCGAGTCAAAATCCTTGCGGGCCACAGTTGCGACGATCGCGGCAGCGAGACGGTCCTGTTCTCCATATGAAAAAATTTGCTTTGCCGACGAGAGACGCTCCGAAATCGCCTGCAGCACGCGCGCTTGGTCTTCCACTTTGAAAAGCGGGTTGGCAGCCAAGGCGGCGAGCAGATCGGCGGTATGGGCAGTCGAGTGAATCCAGCCCTTGACGGGGTCGAAGCCGCGAAGATCGCGTTCTTGTCTCAAGTAAATGAGTGAGTCATCGAGCAGCTTGCGATAGCCCGTCTCTCCGAGAAAAGGCGACTTGAGATCGCGCTCGGCCAGAGCTGCAAGACACAGCACGGAAAACGAGCGCCGAAATACGCTGTCTGTGCCGGTTTCGCCGATACCGGCGCGTAGATTGTTCTCCCACTCGGACTCCAGCGAATTGAGCTCAGTTGCAGAGAGCTGATTTCGGTAGACGATCCAGACATCAAGAATGGAATACGCGAGATCGTCGCGAAGTTCCGGATCTGGAGAGCCAAGATATCCACTGAGTTCACGGACCAAGGAGAAAACCTGCTGTCCTTTCGGGATCGCGTAGTGATTCTTGGCGATGTCGCGCCAAAACTGGCGATCGTGGACAGGTTCGTTCTGTAAGTGGCGATCGGGAGCAGCTGCCAAGCTGACGGTGGCTGCAAGTAAGAGTGTGAGAGCGGCTGCAAGAAAGTGGCAGGTCCACTTCATGTGTGGAGGCTCCGGATGTGTGAACGTCGAGTGGGACGGCTGATTTCACGTTAGACGCGACATTACCGGAAAAGGGAGCCACGCTGGCGTCGCGTTCGGAAAGCAGCTCAGCGGGTGGAACAGAGAGCCGAAGTCCATTGGGTGACCGCGTGGAGGTGCGTTCGTGCTTCTTCAAGGGCGGCGCGGCGGGCGAGCAGTGCGATACTCGCTTTTTCGAGTTCGGAGCGAAGATCCGTAGGGAGACGCAAGTAGTGGCCCCGAATTGAAACAATTTCCGCTTTGTGATCGCATATCTTTTGAACAATTCGTCAGTCTTACTTAATTCTGTTATTGATACGGTGGTTTCCTAGCGGGACGCGTAGGCTGATTTCACCTTCAGCACGCGAATTTCCGTACAGACGCAAAAAAAAAGCGCCCCAGAACGTCGGGGCGCTTTTTCTGCTTTTGACAGAAATGATGTTACCGGGGCTTTTGCATCCCATTCGAATCGGGCGCCAGGGATGACATACCCATAGCCTCAGTCGCTGAATGAGCGCTGCCATCGAGGGTGAAAAGTCCCTCGGTTGCAGAAACGGCAAGCAGCGAACTGCTGCGGCCTGCACGTACGAGAGGGAAGTAACCTTCGGCAACAGGATCGTTCACCTTTTGCCAGGTTTTTCCGGAGTCGAATGAGGCAACCAGTCCGCGCTTTTGTAGCGACGCCAGCCGGGCATTGCCGGCCCCGGCCACATCCTGGAATTGCAAGTCGTGAATATCGGCACGGCTCCAGGTACGCCCTGCGTCGTGCGAAGTATAAAGGCCCATGTTCGAAGTGACGAAGAGATTTTGGTCATCCATACGGCGCAGGTGAAGATTTCCAGCTGAGGCAAAGGAGAGTTCCTTCGCATCCCAGTGCGCTCCGCCATCGGCTGAGTACATAAGGTTCTTCTGAGAGACGGCCCATACTTGCGAGCCGTCGGCGGAAACCTCGAGCGATTGAGCCGGCTGTTTTACCAAAGCTTCGTTGGACACCTGCTTCCAGGTTGCACCTTTGTCCCTTGAAACCAGCACTCCACCCGTGGTCGCCGCAAACCATTGATTGGCGCCGAATGTGAGTTCGTTTACCTGAAACGCCAGGAGTTGCGGCAGGACTTTTTTTGCCAGCGGTTTCTTGGCAACAGGCGCGGTTTTCTTTCCCTTTGCGGTTTTCGCGGAGGTCTGCGCAACCGGCGTAGCAATGGCTTCGGGAACGAATAGCCCCGCTTTCACCCATTTACCAGCGGTCTCTTCGTATTTCATGAAGCCGCCGTTAGCGAGCGAGGCCCACCAGCCATTCGGCATGGCATAAACGTGGCGAACGTCGGAGCGCTTCAGTCCTGGTCCAAGCGTGGTCCAGCTGGCGCCGCCGTCCTTGGTAACAAGGAACGCATTGGTGTCGAAAGTCAGCACAACCAACGAGCGGTCGGGATGTTCGCGATCAATCGCGACATCCAGGATGTGTTGATGATGGAACCCGTTGTTCGACGCAACGAAGCTTGCGCCGCCGTTTTCGCTGATCTGCACGCCTTCGCGTTCCGTGCCCAGAATCACCCGTTGCGGATTTTTCGGATTGATCAGAATTGCGTTGACAACCCAATCGCCCGGCGTAGTGCGCTTCCACTCTCCACCTTCATTGGTCGTCTTCCACAGTCCGCTCGTGGTGCCGGCATAGAGAGTATCGGGATGCTGCGGATCCTGCTTAATCAGTTGCGTGCGCCGAAAAACAAACGGAATGCCGCTATAACGCTTCCAGTTCTGTCCCGCGTCAACGCTGTGGTAAATGCCGGAACAAGCCGTGGCGTGCACGTTCGAAGGATTCGATGGATCGACGACGATGCTCATCACGTCTGAATCGTCGATCATGCCTTTGACCACTGGCGACCAGTTTTTCCCGCCGTCCGTAGTCTTCCAGGGCAGGTGATAGGTTCCCGCGTAAATAATATTTGCGTCTCTAGGATCGAATGCCACGGAATCAAAGTTTCGCAGGTCATCGTGATTTGCTGGCGTGATTCGCTCCCACGTGGTTCCGTCGTCAGTCGAACGGTAGACCCCGGTAAGCGAGCCGGCAACAAACAATTTGGGATTCGTCGGGGCTTGCGCAAGCGCGCGCACTGTCTCCTTCCCTAGACCGACTAGTTTCCAGCTGCGGCCCGAATCATCGCTGCGATATACGCCGCCCCCACCCGAGTACAAACTCCATGTGCTTGCATAAAGCCGCTTGGAATCGCGCGGATCAATTCATATGAGTTTTGATTCTCCCAGAGCGCAGCTGCGCCCACAAGACAGGAGTCTAGGCTAGGACTCGCTTCAGTAGCGACTGTCCTAACGGTCAGATTTGGGGCATGTTAGTTACAGTCCTAGTACTTTCGGAAGCCAGCGAGTTTTGCTGGGCAACTTAATTTCCACTTCTGTGTTTTACTCCGCTAGAGGGCGGTTTATCCTCCATCGGAGCAGCTTCATCAAATTAGGGAAGCGGGTCCGATCGTTAGGGGATTAGGCTTATGAATATTAAACGGATTTGGTCTCAAACCAGGTTTTACCCGCTGCTGCTGGCAGGAGCTCTCGCGTTTGGCGCGACTGCCGTTCTAGCTCAAGACGCCCCATCCAACGACCAGAGCGGAATTTACAACGAGCAAGGCAATGAAAATTACGACGCCCCAGAGAACGGTCAGGATCCACCGAGTCGCGTCGCGCGCTTGAGCTATGTCGATGGCTCGGTTTCGTTTCAACCTGGCGGACAAGGGGATTGGGGTCAGGCAACTCGCAATCGTCCTGTGACGATCGGCGACAAGATCTGGGCGGACAATAATTCTCGAGCGGAACTTCAGGCGGGTCAGGCTTCCATCCATGTTTCAAGCAATACCGCGTTGTCATTTTTGAATCTGGATGATCAGACCACACAAATGCGCTTAGCCGAGGGCTCCATCAATTTCCGGATTCGTGAGCTGCGCGAAGGCGATGTCTATGAAGTCGACACACCGAATCTTTCGTTTAACGTGACTCAAGCGGGCGCATTCCGCATTGACGTAAATGAAAATGGCGATGGCACTCGCGTCACGGCAATTCGCGGCGAAGGCGAAGTTACCGCAAACGGTCAGACGTATACCGTTCACGCGGGCGAGCGCGGAGAATTCAATGGCACAGACCATGTCACCTATTTCATCTCGGGCGCGCCACAACCCGATGAATTCGATCGTTGGTCGAACGATCGAGATCTGAAAGAAGATAATTCCGTTTCTGCGCGTTACGTCTCGCGCGACGTTCCGGGCTACAGCGACCTCGACGACAACGGCTCATGGAATGAAGAACCGGACTACGGCCCGGTTTGGTATCCGTCGACTGTGGACGTCGGCTGGGCGCCTTACAGCTACGGTTATTGGAACTACGTTGGCCCGTGGGGATGGACGTGGGTTGATTATTCGCCTTGGGGTTTCGCTCCATTCCACTATGGCCGTTGGGCCTACATTGGTAGCCGATGGGGCTGGTGCCCCGGTCCGTATTACGCGCGTCCGATTTATGGACCGGCGTTCGTCGGTTTCATCGGTGGCTCGCATTGGGGTGTCGGTTTTGGCGGGGGATTTGGCGGCGGAATCGGTTGGTTTCCACTTGGCCCACGCGAACCATTTCATCCTTGGTACCACGCCAGCGGCCGCTACTACCGTAACGTGAATTTCAACAATACGTTCATTCGCAACACGACAATCATCAACAACCGCAGCAGTAACTTTAACTACGCGTACGCGCACAACACGCGCGCTGTGACGGTCGCCTCGCACAACAACTTCGTGAACGGCCAGGCCATCAATCGTGGCGCATTTCACGTGACCGAAGCCTCATTGCGCGGCGCGCAGGTAAGCAATCGCGCGAATTTTTCGCCTAACCGCCAGAGCTACTTCGGCGCCGCGGGCATGCATGGCAATATTGCTCGTCCTTCGGCCGCCATTCAAAACCGTCCGGTGATGGCGCGCACGTCGCCTGCAGCGGCGGCTCATATGCCAGTTCGCACGTTTAGCGGAAATTCTCAAGGGGGCCGTGGCGCGTTTAGTAATGGTAATTTTGGCGGCGCGCGCGCACCAGTGATGGGCCGCACCGCGGAAACGGGTGCTGCGGCCAACCGTAACCGACCCTCT
>WNGN01004184.1_pt1 | contig 14258 bp, 17 predicted proteins | sample 5400561 | NCBI WGS metagenome assembly WNGN01 (sample SAMN13153379, study PRJNA577476) | soil metagenome | isolation source: 115 cm soil or saprolite under Garry oak tree replicate 2 | place: USA:California | collected 2016-06-15
CGCTCAAGGACCAGAATCGGGTGAAACCTTGCCGGAAGTGCTTTGCGACATGGAGGGATAGCGGTTTCGGCATCTGGCCGCGCAACGACCCGGAATACATGCGCCGTTGGAGAATTGTGAACCGGGTGCACTTGCTCTGCACCGGAGTCGGCGGGATCGTGCTGTCCATCTGCCTTCTGGCATTCCCGGATGCCACGGGACGTGTCTCCCCCGTGGTGGCCTACGGCTTTGGAGCGTTTGGGGTCGTGGTTCTCTGCGCCGGGCTCTGGAGCATACGACAGAACAACTGGAGGATTCGAGAGCCCCCCTTGGACAATCGCCCGCTCGCGGGCGGGGTCTTACCGCCCCGGACCAAAATCAGGTGATTTCCCGCCGAAAGTGCTTTGCCGATATGGAGGGATAGAGGTTTCGACATGACTGACCGCGCGAAGGAGCCGCTTACGATCCCGAACATGGTCGCGGCCGGAATGGGCATCCTGATTCTTATCCTCCTTCCCTATCCACTCCTCCTTCTGTTGGCCCTTGGAGTCCCGTTCGGATGGGCTTACTATGTCGCGTGGGGTGGATGGGCGGCTTTCGCGGTCGTTCTGGCTTGGCTCAATGTGCGCAGCACTCCAACTCGGAGATCGAAGTGGCCTCACCGCCAATTCGCGTGGATTTCCTTCGGCGGTTTCCTTCTGTATGCCCTGCTCGGAGTGGCTGGTCTTCTGAGAGGTCTGGGTCCAGCCAGCGTATTCCTCTTCGTCGGGCTCTCCGTTTGGATGTTCGTCGAAGGCAGTTTCGCGGGGCGAGAGCGACGACTCCTTCACACCCAAGGTGCAAAAATCAGGTGATTGCGGCACGACTAACTCGGGCCTCCGTCTCTCCCGTGTCGTCCGTTGTTTCCGCGAGGCCCTTTTGGTACAGCCTCCGGACGCTCGTTCGCGCGAGACCGTACTTGGAGTCCAAGGAGCCCCACGTTGAAGCGTCTCTACTTCATCTGTCCCAATCCGAAATGCCGAAAGACCGTCAAGTTTTCATGAAGGGAAAAGGCCGGGCCGCGAAGACCCGGCAAGAGGGACAGGGCTCGGAGAGCGCGTTTCCCGACGCGAATTCTGCGGTGTGCCGATTTCCCCCAAAGTGCATTTCGTCCATGGGTGAAGCGCCCAGGGCAGGATTTGAACCTGCGAGGGGTAACCCAGCGGTTTTCGAGACCGCCGCCCTACCGGACTAGGCGACCTGGGCAGCGACGCCTCCAGAGAACGACGTTTCGGATAAGCGTTCCGCCGAACTCAGACAAGAACGCTTATGACGGAATCGGCTTTCGGCGGACGGGATGCGAATCGTCGCGGAGATCCTGCTCGCACGCCAGGACCAGGAAGTGCAGCTCGGTGAGAGGGCGACTGGGTCCGATCTCCTCCGAGCGCTCCGGCTCGCTCCCGATGCATACATCCTCGTCCGAGGAGACGCCCCGATCGCAATCGATGGACGATTGGTCGACGGCGATCGCGTTCGCGTACTCGCGGTCGTCTCTGGAGGCTCCCTGGAATGACCGGGACCCTCGTGCTCATACGACACGGGGAAATCGTCCGGCCCGCGTACAGTTCCAATTTCGACCGGGCGCCCCTCTCGACGTGGGGCGAGGCGCAGATCCGCGCTCTCTCGCAAGCCTGGCCCGTGGATCGACCCACGGCCATCTTCGCGAGTCCTTTGCGCCGGAGCATCGAAAGCGCACTCCTCCTCGCCGAGGCGTTCGGCTTGTCGATCACGAAACGGCCTCGTCTGAAAGAATGGTCCCCAGAGGAGGCGGGAATCCCCCAACCGGAATACAAGGCTCTGGAGCGAAGGGCCTGGGCGGACTTCGACTTCGTCCCCCCGAGCAACGAGTCGCTAGCGCAAGCGGCAATCCGAGGCCTTCAATGCATCGAAGGAATTGCGGAGGAAGTCGATCGCTCCACGGCTGCTGTCGTCGGACACGGGACGCTGTTGTGCCTCGTGACAGCGGCATTGAAGGGGGAGCGACCCACGGAGGCTTACAAGGATTCGATCCAGTTCGCGTCCGCCGCCATCGTCGAGATCGGCTCCGACCTTCGACTCGTCCGGGATTTCCAGATCATCGGAACTCCGTCTCGTCCCTCGGGGAATCGTCTCCCTTCGTGAGATCGCTTCCTCCAAGCCTCCCGATTCCAAATCCTTAAGAGGCTTCGGTCGCTCAGCCGACACCGGATGCCCTCGGACGAAGACGAGATGCTCCGGACGATGGGCCTACGGAGCGTCGAGGACCTCTTCGCGGACATCCCTCCCGCGGTGCGTATCCCGAAGCTCGATCTTCCAGACGGTCTGCCCGAGGACGTTGTCGTCGGGCGCGTCACCTCGATGCTCGCGGCGAACCGCACCGTCGTCGACATGCCCACGTTCCTCGGAGGCGGCTCGTACGACCATTTTGTCCCGGCGAGCGTTCGGGCGATCACGTCGCGCTCGGAGTTCTATACCTCGTATACTCCGTACCAGCCAGAACTGAGCCAGGGACTCCTCCAGGCCTTGTGGGAATACCAGAGCCTGATCTGCGAACTCACGGGGATGGACGGAGCGAACACCTCGATGTACGATGCCTCGACGGCCCTCGGGGAGGCGGCGCGGATGGCCCACCGCCTCCATGGCGGCAAGACGTTCCTCATCCCCCGAGCTCTTCGCCACAACCGCCGTGCGGTCCTGGCCAACTACCTCGTCGGAACGGGCATCGCGGTTCGCGAGATGGAATACGACCGGGAGACGGGCATGCTCGACCTGACGAAGTTGCGCGAAGCCGTCTCCTCCGACGTGTGCGGCGTTTACGTGGAGAACCCGAACTTCTTCGGTCGCTTCGAGGAGCAGCTCCAAGAAATCCGGGCCGCAACGAAGGGCATCTTCATCGTGGGCGTGAATCCGATCGCCCAAGCCGTCGTGCGACCTCCCGGCGATTTCGGCGCGGACATCGTGATTGGGGAGGGCCAGCCCCTTGGCACGCCAATGAATTTCGGCGGTCCACTGCTCGGGATCTTCGCGTGCCGACAGGAGCACATCCGCAAGATGCCGGGACGTGTCATCGGCCTGACTCGAGATGTAAATGCACACCGGGCGTTCTGCATGACCCTCCAGACCCGCGAACAGCACATCCGGCGGGAGAAGGCGATGTCGAACATCTGCACGAACGAGTCCCTCCTTGCGGTCGCCGCAGCGACCTATCTATCCGTCCTCGGTGCGAACGGGCTCCGTCGGGTCGCGGCCGACAACATCCGACGGGCGAAAGAACTCGCCGCGGCGATCGACAGGATTCCCGGCTTCACCGCTCCCCTCTTCCGGGGTGCCCACTTCAACGAATTTGTCGTGCGCCACAAGAACGGCTATGCGGCGGTCCATCGCACCCTCCTGGAGAAAGGCATCCACGGGGGGTTGCCGCTGACGCGGCAGCTACCGGAAATGCAAGATGCCGCGCTCTACGCGACGACCGGCCGCCACACGCCCGAGGCCGTGGCGAAATTGCTCGCGGCTCTGGAGGCGGTCGGATGAGCTTCCGACAGGCCTACTGGGACGAACCGCTCCTCATGGAGAAACGCTCCGCTCCCGACCTCCCGCTGGACCTCGCGGATCTCGTGCCCCCGAAACTGCGGCGGGAGAGCCTGGCCATCCCGAACCTCGCGGACCACGACGTGGTGCGGCACTTCACCCGGCTCTCGCAGATGAACTTCGGAATCGACACCGGCTTCTATCCGCTCGGCTCGTGCACGATGAAATTCAATCCGAAGTTCACGGAAGAACTCGCGGCCCTCCCGACCGTCGCGCGGATCCATCCGGATCAGGACGAGTCCACGGTCCAGGGCGCCTTGCGCTTGCTGTACGAACTCCAGGGGGTGCTCGCGACGATCGCGGGCATGGACGCCGTCACGCTGCAGCCCGCCGCGGGGGCTCAAGGCGAGCACACGGGTCTCCTCCTGGCGCAGGCGTACCATCGAGACCGGGGGGAGGAGCGGTCCCAGGTGATCCTCCCGGACACGGCCCACGGGTCCTCGAGATTGCGGACGTCATCCACGCCGCGGGCGGCCTCCTGTACTACGACGGCGCGAATTTCAACGCGATCCTCGGACGGACGTCCCCCGGCAAGATGAACTTCGACATCGTCCACTTCAATCTCCATAAGACCTTCACGACGCCCCACGGCGGGGGCGGTCCTGGTGTGGGTCCGGTCGGTGTCCGGAAGGCGCTCGAACCGTTCTTGCCGGTGCCACAAATCCACCTGGACGGTCGCGGCTACCATCTGGACTACGACCGTCCGAAGTCGATCGGGAAGGTCCGCGCCTGGTACGGGAACTTCGCCCTCCTCGTCCGGGCGTACGCGTACATCCTTCGGATGGGCGGGAACGGCCTGCGAGAGGTCTCCGAGCGCGCAGTCCTGAACGCGAACTATGTGCGGCATCGGCTGAGCGGCGTCCTCGATGTGCCCTTCGGAGGACTCCGGAAACACGAGTTCGTCGCGAGCGCCTCGAAACTCGCCGCGAAGGGCGTCCGCACCGTCGACATCGCGAAGCGCCTCATGGACTTCGGCTATCATCCGCCGACCGTATACTTCCCGCACCTCGTCGAGGAAGCCCTCATGATCGAGCCGACCGAGGATCCGGAGATCCTCCACTCCGCGCCCCACAACACGGCGGTCCGTCGGGTCGATGAGGTCCGCGCCGCCCGGGAACCGATCCTGAGCGCGCGGATGGCGAAGGGGCGCAAACCCGGTTCGCTATAGTTCGAGCTCGTCACGGCCTAGAGTCCCGAGGAGGATGTAGGCCCAGTCGAGCTTTCGTTGCTTTGTTCGCGGGTCGAGGTCCTTCGGGCTCGGATGTTCGAAGTCGAATCCGATCAAACGAATCCGCGCGGCACCGAAGTGGTCCGCGAGGAACACGGCTCGGTCGCCGTCCGTGAAGCCTCCGAAGTTGCGCAATGTTCCCATCGGCCGGGACTGGGTCGTGGCCACGGTCGTGCCCGCGAACAGCGGTGCCCATTGACGTACGGCAGGACCGTTGTCTCCGTGACCATGGACGACCGCGATCGTGCCACCATCGTTCGCCTTCACCTGATCCGGGACGGTCCCATCGAGGTCGGTGACCAGGATTGCGGGGCGAAGGCCTCGTCCGAGTGCCACGGAGGTCGCCTCGTCGGCGGTCACCAGGATCCCACGGACGTCGTCGAGTTCCGCGGCGAGGTTCGGTCCGTTGCCGGCCACGGTAACCTCCTGGCCCTCCAGGAGGTTGAGTAATTCCTGATTCGTTGCCCTTCTCCCCCCGAGGCGCGTGTCGAGATCTCGCCCAACGGCCTCGTCGTCAGCTTGTGAGAACCCGAAGTCGCTCAGGATTTGGACGTAGAAGGGTTCCCACGCGTCGTAGTCCATCCGAACCCTCAGTGCCGCCAGCCGTCTTCCATCGGTTCCACGGGGCGCTGTTCTCGCGTCCGGTAGGAGAGGCCCGTCACGGCGACGAGGAAGATCGCGAGGCCGATGCTCAGGTAGATCAGCGGAAGCGCCGAGCTCGGATTGTAGGGGGCGAAGAAGAGCTGCAGTATCTGGATCGTCGCGAGGACAATCAGGCCAAGGGCGATGAAGGTGACCGCGACCGCCAGGGTGTGACGCGGAGCCCGCCCGTGTTGGAGGTATGCGCTCAGGACCTTCCCTCCTTCGAAGAGCAGCGTGCCGAGGACGAAGAACCAGACGGAGTTCAGCGCGAACGTGAGGAACTTCACCACGTAGCTCGGTTCGAGGGTCCGGCCCGCGCTGTCCGCCCCGAAGAAGATCCCGACGAGAATCAGGATCAAGGCGGAGACGTTGAAGAAGATCGACAGGTCCCCGGACGCGACGGAGTCTCGGATCCGCGCGTACAGCCGACCGGCCTTGTCGAACACGTCGCCCACGCTCTGGAACGGCAGGGAGATCATGAGCAGGTACAGTCCCGCGAGGATCAACACGAGCGCCGGGGCCGCGTTCGGGGCGGCGAGCCAGATCGCCCCGAAGAGCAACAGGACGAACCCCAGAGGCGCCACGATCTTCCGGCGGACCTTCGGGTTCTTCAGCTGCCGTCCGAGGGCGTAGTAGAGGGACTCCGCGGTCGGCGTCTGCCGCACGTACACGCGACGGACATGATCCACCCGGATCCGGGAGCCGACGATGGGGGCGAACGCCTCGTCCTCCGCACCGTCGGAGACGAGGAACACCCGATCGGGTCGGACTTCCTCGAGCACCTGGTCGAGCTGCTGCGTGAGGACCAGATCGGAGGTCGCTCCGACGCGCACGTCGCCGCAAATGGTGGCGATCTCGGCGTCCTGGCCTTCCTTCACGAGGCCGTCGTAGGTCGACACCGCGCTCAAGAGCGCGTTCACGTCGGAATCCTCGGGGTCGGCCAGGCCGAGCTTCGTCGCTGCGGCAAGGTTGTCCTCCCGGCCGACGAGGGGCGCCTTGATGCCGGTTTTGACGCCGATATCGTCGTCCCGGTCCACGCAGAGGACGAGGATTTTCATCGACATGCCTCTAGTCGTCCCTGAATATATCAATCTTCTTTAGCGATTGGCGAATGGACAAAACTCAGAAGAGTCCGAGGCCCTCTTCGATGCGGCCCAGCTCGATGGGCGTCGTGCGGGCGCCGACGACGGCTCCATGCGAATTCGCGACGATGCACGCGCCGACCTGGGCGGCACCGTAGTTCGCGGTCGTAATCATGACCGGCACTCGCAACGCGGATTTCAGGAGGTCCATCTCCGCCGGCCGCGCATGCGGATGGCACACCGCACCCCTGTTCGTCGCGACCGCCACCGCGCCGACGGTCCGGATGCCCGCGATGGTCCCGCGGACCACGGGCACTCCGAGGACCTCTTGGATGACGTCCATCGCCTCATCGTCGTACCCGGGATGGACCACGGCTCCCTGGTCGTTGCAGAGCACGTTGTTGCCCACGGCGCTCAGTCGGTGGGGGAGCGGATAGACGCCGTCCCCGATCGTTTCGATTTCGTCTTCCTCGATGAAGGGGGACGCGAGGATCCCCTTGGAGTTCATGGCGATTAGGGAACCGACGACGGTCGAGTGGGCCACGTGCGTGACGATCGGGGTGGCCTCGAGAGCCCCTTCGATATGGCGGATCGCAGACTTCGGGACGTCCGATGCGATGATCAGCCGTTCGTCGTTCGCCGCGCAGAAAACCCCCACGTAGGGGTTCCCTGCGACCTCTAGGCGCCGAAGCAAACGGGTCCCTCAATCCTCCGGGAGAGAAACGACGGCTGAGCCGTCTTCGAACTTGATCGCCTTAATGCGGATGCGTCGGGGCGGGTGTTCGCGACCCTGCTTCCACAAGTATTCGTTCAACACGTCGTCGATGAAGATCCGGTCCGGTTTGAGATGCTGTTTCACGTGTTCGCGGATCGCCTTGACGGCCCGCGGCGTTCGATCCGTGCGGCTGGCGGCCCACGCCTTACGAAGGGGCACCACCATGATGCGCTCCTCTTCCTGCTCGGCCATGGCCTCACGCCTTCAGCTTGTTGCGGCGCCACGACCGCTTCTTCGGATGGCGGGTGAAGTTCCTCTTCGTCCGCTGGATGACCCACGCGGGCACGCGTCGATTCGATTTGACGGCCTTCATGAGGCGGAGCTTCTTCGCGTACGGCTTGTGCTTCGCCATCGCTCAACGCCTCTCGATCTTGATGTCCCGCCGACGCGGAATCACGCGCTCGAGGATCTGCCGTAAGGTCGGATCGTCGATCTGCCGTTGCACGCGCCCGCTCTGCGCCAGCTGGATGAGCTGGTTCTCGATGTTCTCCTTCAGCTCGGGATAGGCGAGCTCGATGCGGCCGAGCCGTTCCCGCGCCTCGGGCGTCAGGATCTGCCGCATGATCGTCTGCCGTTGGGCCTGAACCTGCTCGCGGTACTGCTGCTCCGCCGCCGCCTGGCCTTGGATCTGTTGGAGCTCGGCGAGCTTCTTCCGGCGGATCGCCTCGAGTTCGTCGTCGTCCATCGCCATGCCGTCAGGCGCCTCCCGCATACTTGGCGAGTTCCGGATTCGTCTTCGCGAGTTCCAAGAGGATCTCGTGGGAAAGGGAATCGAGGAGTTTGCGCCCCTGGGCGCTGATCGACCGGCCCTTCTTCTCCGTCTTCGACAGGAGACCGAGCGACTCGAGTTGCTGCATCGCCTCGCGCGCGATCGACCGGGAGCCCTTCCGCGGGTGGTAGGGAGCAGACCCGTCATCCCGACGGCCGCCGAATTCCGCGGCGAGGCGCGACGTGCCGACCGGGCCGTGCATGTAGACCTTTCGCAGGACGGCGGCGACGCGGCGGTACCACCAGTCCGGCTGAACCGGAGCTTTCTCCGTATGCACCCCGGTCCGAGCGAACGGTGCCCATTCCGGCGGCTTGATCTTGCCCTCTTTCTGCAAGCGGTCTTTGAGTCGCTCGATCAAAAGGGTCGGAGGCACATCATATGCGGTCGTCATCGAAGTCACTCGAGGAAATTCAGGCTTCATAAATCAACGTCGTATATGAAGGCTTGCGTGCTCCCTCCGAGTCGCGGTTCAGTGCGTCGCCCGACGGGAGGTTTTCCGGGAGGAGCGGGCCTTGCGGCGCGGGGCGCGGACGAGCGATCGGCGCATCTCCCTCGTCCGCTCGAATCCCAGCCGACGATAGATCGGTTCTCCAAAATCCGAGGCGTGCAACAGCATGATCGGAATGCCGCGGGACCTGGCCCACCGGATCGCGGCGCGGACGATCCGGGTCGCGTGGCCCTCGCCGCGATGGTCCGGCTCGGTGAACATCGAGAGGAGATACGCGGCGGCCGTCCCGCTTCGACCCGGTCGTGGCTGGACATCCATGATCCACACGCAGCCGCTCGCGACCGGTTCGCCGCCGACCTCGACGATGAACCCCGCGAAGCGTCGTGAACGCATGCGGTCGCGAGCCCATCGACGGTAGACCGCATCCGCTGCGTCATGATCACGAATCGAGAAGTCCGCGATCGCTTCCCACATCAACCGACGATGGCGCACGAGAAGATGGAGATCTTTCCCGGTGGCCGTACGGACGATCGTTCGCACCACGCCGCCGGATTGAGGACCCATGTTAACCCTTTGCGGGGAAGAAAGCAACCTTAAACAAGGTTGATTCGATCTCCGATGCGGGCAGACTCCGCGGAATCTTCATTTGGCCTCGATGTCTCCCGCTCCCGTGGATCCGGAATCACGATTTCTGGTCGCCGTCACCGGAGCCTCCGGCGTCGAGTACGCCAGGCGTCTCATCGAAGTCCTAGGAGACCGCACGGATGTCATCGTCACCAAGGATGCATCCGCCGTGATTGAGATCGAGACGGGCCTCTCCGTGAAAGAGTTCGCCGGTCATGCAGGCGCGTTCTATCGAGGAGAGGACCTCGCCGCGCCTCCCGCATCGGGATCGCATCTCTTTCGCGCCTTGGTCGTCGTGCCGTGCAGCGGGACGACCCTGGCGAAGATCGCGAGCGGGATCGCGGACAACCTGGTCACGCGGGCTGCGGCCGTTGCCCTCAAGGAGCATCGTCCCCTCATCCTCGTACCCCGAGAGACGCCGTCGAGCTCCATCGCACTCGAGAATCAGCTGAAACTGGCCCGTCTCGGAGTTGTCATCCTGCCTGCCTCGCCGGGCTTCTACGGAGGACCGAAACGTATCTCGGACTTGGTCGACTTTGTCGTCGCCCGGATCCTGGACCATCTCGGGGTCGAGCACGCGATCGGCGTGCGATGGACCGGGCCCCCGGAATAAGCTACATCATAGTTGGGCCGACAGATCGAGGAATTCGTCGAATTCCCCGTTGAGTCGTTTCAGATCCGCGTCCGCCAGACGGCCGGGCGCGACGCGAGCGATCACTGTGACCCCGTGGACGAAGGCCATGTCATTCGCTTTCCGGAGGAATCGAATCACGTCGGCGAGGGAGCCTTCCGCGATGACCTCGTCCAGCCCGTCGTATAGGATCGCGCCGCCCTTCCCTTCGCGCGCGAAGGGAAGGATCGCCCGCAATCCCGCGGGATCGAGGTCCTTGGGCGCGATGGCCCCGGACGCCCGGTCGGAAATCTGGACGATCGGCGCCTTCTTCACGCCGAATTCAAGACGCAGCCGCTCCGGAGCCGCGTGGGTCATGATCAACGCGGGCTTGCCCCCTTTGACCAAGTCTCGCATCCATGTAATCGCGATCGCGGGATTGTTTGCGACGATCAGGTAGCGCTTCCCCACGTCGAGATGACGCATCCGCCCGCCGCAGTTCGCGCAAGTCAAGGCCCGCGGGTCCGTCCCTTCGAAGACGGTCTGCAATTCGCCGCACGACTCGCAGCGAAGGGAGACCTGCTTGCGTTCGCTCAGGACGCCGGCGGCGATCGGCTTCCGGCAGTTCGGACAGCGCATCAGGCCGGATGCGCAGCTGAAGTGGAACAAGGCCCCGCACGTGCAACGATACGTGCGATCCGATTCATGGACCTCTTTCAGGCAATGGGTGCAATGACCGACGACCGGGCTCGCCTCCAGGGGCGGCGCCGGCGAAATAATTTTCCGGACGACGGTCACCTCCTCCTCGACGACCGGTGGCGGCGCCTCCCCGAGATGTTGCTTGTAATACGTCCGGGTGACGAATCCGAGGATCAGGACCAGGGCCGCGGAGAGGATCCAGTAGATCAAGCCCGTGACGATGGCGCGCATGCCGATGACCCAGAGCGCGGTCGGGACGAAGTAGAAGAGGATGAGGACCCCGATGCCCGCTTTGCCGGCCCGATGGAGCCACTTCGCCCGGTACACCGCGGGACGATATTCGGCGGGATGCGAATCCCGGAACCTCTGGTACGCGCCTTCCTGGAGTCGCGAGATCGCATAGCACGCGACAAGCATGACGCCGAAGAGGATCTGCGGATTCTCCGGAACGTCAAAGGTCCGGAAGTAAATCGAGTCGCTCGGTAGATCGGAGGGATTCCAGGTCGCGCCGTACGTCAGGAGCTCGCCCCCCGGCGTCCGGATGAGGTTGATCCCGCCACGGTCCGCCGAGGGGCCCCAGAAACTCGGGGTACCGATGAGGTAGTGCGTGTCCGACTCGACCACCTCTCCCGTGTACGACGCGGGAGCGTGGACGTCGAAGTCTCGAATGTAGAATCCCGATGCGGTCCCTGCGCTGTCCGAATGGAAACGCAGCCGGAGTCGCGCGGTTTGTCCGAGCAGACGGGTCAGGTTCACGGTCTCGCTCGACCAGACGCCCGGTGTCGTCGAAGGAAGATTCGCATTCCCTGCAAAGGAGAGGTTGGTCCAGTCCGTGTAGGCGGGGGGATGGGCGTATTCGATACGAAGGTAGTCGCCCGAACCGTTCACCGCTCCGGTGTAATTGAACGTCGCCCAGGCGCGGGATGCAAATCGGAAGTCGAACGGCAGATCGGCAGCCAGCGCTGGATCCGCCGACGTGCTGCTCGAGATCTCGACGTTGTTGTCGTACTGGCCCGTCGTGTCGTTGCCTTCCCAGAAGGCCCCTCGGCCTCCCGCGTTCGGGACGCGACTCGCACTGACGACGTGCCATCCGTTCTCCGGAAGAAAGGGCCAGGAACCGGGATACGCTCCAGAACCCGCTAGGGTGGGAGACTGGACTGCGCGATAGGAGAAGCCGTCGTATAACGCGTCGACCAGGGTGCGGGTCGCCAGCGGGACCCTCCCCTCCGTCGTCGTGATATTCGCCTCGAATAGGAATCGGATTTCGACCGGTCCCGTCGTATTCGCATCCGTGCCGGCCAGTCCGTCCGTGCTCCGGTTGAAGCTCGTCGCGGGGTCCGAGACCTTGTCGCGTAGGTCGAACGGATACATCTCCACGTATTGGGCCGAGGTGCCGCGTCCGGAGGCCTCGAGCAAGTTCTCGAGGAGGTCCGTGTAACGGACACCTTCGGTCGCATCGAGACGGGAATTGCGGTTCGTGGTTCCAGGGGGAGCGAACGCGAACGTGAAGCCGCGCGGAACGGTCGCGTACTCGTCGAACATGTGAAGGATCTTCATTCGGAGATCCGTGGCCTTGTCACCCGTCAAGGTCCAGGTGACGTGGCCGCCACCCCGCAAGTCCGATGTGCCGAAGAGTTCGTAGTCGGTCGAGACGACGAGATGGCCTGCGGAGCCCTGCCCGACCGTCGGAGGAAGAACACTCCAAAATAGGAGAAAGACGACGACGAGTGCGAAGAGCGCGGCGCGCGCAGATCCCAGCGCGTCCGAAGGTAACCTCCCGCCGGGATAAAGGTGCGCTCACGGCCGTTTCGAAAAGATAAAATGCCGCCCTCGGGTATCGTGGATGCGTGGTTCCGCAAGACCTGTCCAAGCTCCTCGCCCAGGGAGTCGATTTGGACCAGGAATTCGAGCGGGCCACGAAGACCCTCGAGTCTATCGGCCTCTCGGGGTACGAGGCCCGCGGCTACATCGCCCTCGTGGCCCATGGGTACGGGAGCGCGGAGACGATCGCGGAGACGGCTCGCATCCCGCGGACGTCCGCGTACAAGGTCCTCCAGAGCCTGTGCCAGAAGGGCTTCGCGATCTCCACCCGCGGCCGTCCCACGATCTTCAAGCCCGAAGCTCCGAGCAAGGTGAAAGGGCGCGTCGTCGAGCACCTTGAGGACACGTTCAGCAAGCTCGACCTGCTGCACGAGGTCCTCCTGGCGAAGGGCGAACCCCAGCTCGTGTACACGATCATCACGAAGCCGCGCGTCCTCGAGAAGATCGGCGAGCTGATCGACCAGTCCACGGAGACGTGTATCGTGGCGACGCCGACGTTTTCGGAGATCCGCGAGAACCTCGGGAAGAAGATCGACCAGGCGATCGCCCGCGGCATCCGCTTCACGATCATCACGGAACCTGGACAGAAGATCCCGGAGGGCGCTTCCTCCGTGCATCGAAAAGGCCTCATCGCCACCGACGTGATCGTGGACGGTGCCTCCGCCCTGATCGCGGCCCCGGACCTGTCCGCGTGCGGCTACACGGACAACGCGTCCTTGGCAAAGCACCTGGAGAACTTTCTCGAGATCATCCGGAACCTGAAGGAGTGATGCCGGAACGTGGTCACGTCGGCGCGCTCTTTCGACGTGGTCGTGATCGGGGCCGGCCCGGCCGGCGGATATCTCGCGGGCAAAGTCGCGGCGGCCGGATACGAGGTTGCGCTCGTCGAGGAGCACCGAGAGATCGGGGAGCCGATCCAGTGCGGCGGCCTCGTCACGCCGCGCGTCTTCGAGTACGTGCACTGTAAAGAGACGATCATCGGCGCGGTCCACGGGGCGGAATTATTCTCCCCAACGGGTCGGAAGCTCTTGATCGACGGGCACCAAACGGAAGCGGTCGTCGTGCAACGGGCCATGTTCGACCGCGCGATCGCGACGGACGCGGTCCGGAAGGGAGCCCACACATTCCTGGGAGCGCAGGCCCAAGACGCCCGGCGAGAGGATGGCGGCGTCGAGGTCGTCCTGGATCAGGACGGGGAGCCCAAGTCGCTTCGGTGTAAGCTCCTCGTCGGCTGCGACGGGGTCCGCTCGAACGTCGCGAAATGGTTCAACATCCTCAGACCCAGGAAAATCATCCCCGGCTTCGAGGTCGAGATGATCGGCGTGCGAGGAGACCCGGGGTTCGTGAAGCTGTTCATCGGAAACGAGATCGCGCCGGGATTCTTCGGTTGGATCATCCCGAGTGGAGACACGGCGCGGGTTGGCCTGTGCGTGGGCGAAGGGAACGCATACGCGTACCTGGAGCGGATGTTGCTCCGGCCCGAGGTCCGGCAATACACGAAAGGCGCCCAACCCATCCTGTACATCGCCGGAGGAATCCCGCTCGGGTTTCCGAAGCGCACGTACGCGGACAACGTCCTGGTCGTCGGCGACGCCGCCTGCCAGACGAAGGCGGTCTCGGGCGGCGGCATCTTCACTGCGCTCACCTGTTCCGACCTCGCGGCCGATACGGCCATCGATGCTCTGGAAGACGGTGACTACTCCGCTCGGATTCTCCACCGATACCATCGGGCCTGGACGAAGTCCATCGGCAAGGAACTGCGAAAGGACCTCGCCATCCACGAGAGCTTTGTCAAACTGAACGACGAACATTTCGAGGAGCTGTTCGATATCTTCGACAATCCGGAGATGCTCCGGCTCATCGAAAAGAAAGGCGACATCGACTTTCCCTCGAAGGTTGGCTGGGCGCTCCTGCGGGAGGATCCACGTCTTTTGAAGTACGTCGGGAAGGCCCTGCGGTCCATGATCGCGAAGAA
>WNGN01004998.1_pt1 | contig 14253 bp, 11 predicted proteins | sample 5400561 | NCBI WGS metagenome assembly WNGN01 (sample SAMN13153379, study PRJNA577476) | soil metagenome | isolation source: 115 cm soil or saprolite under Garry oak tree replicate 2 | place: USA:California | collected 2016-06-15
CCACTGAACGGGTTGAACAATGGGAAAGTGAATATGGATATCTTCCTGCTGGGGCCTGGCTTCTCGTACGTACAGGTTGGAGTAAGCGCAAAGGTCGTCAGGCCTTCCTGAATGTCCTGGAGGACGGGGCACACTCCCCTGGTTTTCATCCATCATGCTCAGCATTCCTGGCACAAGAACGTGATATATTGGTCGTAGGAGTAGAAACCGTCGGCACCGATGCGGGGCAGGCAGGAGGTTTCGATCCCCCTTTCCCAAGCCACACGTTTATGCATGGTGCAGGTAAATTCGGCATAACAAGTTTGATGAACCTTGACTTGCTTCCTCCAACAGGAGCAATTGTAATCGCCGCGCCTCTCAAGATTGTGAATGGTTCTGGTAGCCCTCTTCGAGTAATCGCGATTACACCATAGAAAAAGTGCCCTTTCCATCAACCAATGAAACAAGCGTAATCTCATACTATCCTTCTTCTGTTCCAGTTCGTATAATGAACAAAGGAGATCATGTCATGCAAACATTAGAGCTTGAGACTATGCGCTGTGAACTAGACGGGCATCTTGGACGATTGCGTCTTAATCGTCCTCAAGCACTCAATGCCGCTAACTGGGCTTGGGTTGAAGACCTGGTTACAGCTACCACGTTCTTAGCGCAAAGTAATGACACCCATGTTGTTATTGTTAGTGGCGAAGGTCGTGCCTTTTGTAGCGGCCTCGATAAGAAAGAGTTATCACAGGGTAAGTTTACTCGTGAGTGGTTCGCCACCTGGGAAAAAGGCGTTACTGGACTTGCTAATCTCCCCGCTATAACAATTGCTGCTATTCAAGGGTACTGTCTAGGAGGAGGGCTACAGGTTGCTTTGACCTGCGATCTACGTATTGCCACAACCGATGCCATTCTCAGTATACCTGCTGTTAGAGAGGGACTTGTAGCTGCTCTCGGCCCAATGCGTCTGGCCAGAATCATCGGTGTTGGCCCAGCTAAGCAACTTTGTTTCCTGGGTCATCGTTTCACTGGTGAAGAAGGTGTAGCGTTGCGCATTATCAATCAAGTTTGTTCACGAGAAAACCTCGATAAACAAGCGCTGGCAATGGCCGAAGAGCTGCTGTCCATCCCCTTTACAGCTTTAATGCATACCAAGCTCCAGATAGATCGCTCCTTCGATCAAGATTTTGAAACGCTTATGGCCGAAATGGTTGATGCCGAGGAAGATTGTCTGCGCTCACCCGAGCATAACGTAGTGATGTTGGAGTATCGTGAAGAGTTGACCCGCAGTGATAAATAAATTGACCGAAAAACAGGCGCGATTGCGCGCCCTTGAGCATCAAATGAAGAGATTACAAAAGCGCATTGCCATCCTTGATCACAAGAGCAATCGTATCGGCTGGGCTCGCGTAGCTATCTTTTTTACAGGGGCTTTGCTTAGCTTACTGGCCTACTTCCTTGCAGGCTGGTGGCTTCTACTGATCTGTACGATGGTCACGCTGACCATTTTCAGCATCGTTGCGTATTTTCATGGCCGTATTAACAGGAGTATTACGCGTCACAAAATCTGGATGCAAATCAAATCAACTCATATTGCCCGCATCAATCTCGATTGGGATAGCATCCCCCCGGAACCATTTACAGACCCCCCAACGAATCATCCTTTCGCATTCGATCTCGACATCACCGGAAAACACTCTCTTCATCGACTGATCAACACCGCCGTCTTATCTGAGGGAAGTCAACGTTTACAAGAGTGGTTATTGAATAATAACCCTGATATACAAGTAATTCGTCAAAGACAGGCTCTAATACAGGAGCTAACCCCTCTTACCATCTTTCGCGACAAACTGCTAATGAAATCTTTGCTCTCATCTAAAAATATTTCCAGAACATGGGAGCAGAAAAATGTATTGAACTGGCTAAACGAACAACATACCACCAAATCGTTGCTTCCACTACTATTCGTATCCTTGACTTTATCATTACTCACAATCACCCTGTTTATACTGAACATATTGCAACTCATCCCCCAGTATTGGGTCATGATGTTGCTACTCACAATCCTCTTCCTTTTCGTCACAAAAAATCAAAGGGGAGACCTTTTTGAGGACGCGTACCAATTAAGGGACAGGTTCGCCCACCTCAGTCTCATTTTTGAGTACCTTGAAACGTATCGCTATGGGAAAAACCAGAACTTGAAAGCAATGTGTGAACCTTTTCACCTGGATCACGAACATCGCCCCTCGCCACTTTTGAAAAAGATCGCTCGTGTTGCTTCAGCATCCACATTGCAAAAGAACTTGCTCTTGTGGATTATTGTGAATGTACTTGTTCCCTGGGATTTCTATTTCGCATATCGCTTTCAGCAATACAAATCGCAGTTAGTAGTTCTTTTACCTGTTTGGCTGCATATTTGGCTTGAGCTTGAAGCGCTTAACTCTCTCGCGAATTTCGCCTATCTGAACCCCGAATACATTCTTCCCGAGATAGTCCCTTGTCAAAATCAAGACGAACATGCCTTCCCATTTCGAGCTTGTGGCCTGGGTCATCCTCTCATACCAGTGAATCAGAAAGTTGTAAATGATTTTTCTATTCTCAAACAGGGTGAAATAGATATCATTACTGGCTCAAACATGTCGGGTAAAAGCACTTTTCTCAGAACAGTAGGCATCAATCTTTGTCTTGCCTATGCAGGAGGGCCAGTTAATGCAAGCCTGTTTCAAACTTCTCTTTTCAGAATATTTACATGCATTAGAATAAACGACTCTGTGACCGAAGGCTACTCCTACTTTTATGCTGAGGTCAAACGCCTTAGAACGCTACTGACAGAGGTTGAATCTGACAACAGCATGCCAATTTTCTTCCTCATTGACGAGATATTTAAGGGTACGAACAACCGCGAGAGGCGCATTGGAAGTGAATCATACATTTCCGCGCTTGTTGGGAAAAAATGCATTGGCTTAATTTCAACACATGACCTGGAACTGGTAACACTGGAGGAAAATCTACCCGACATCAGGAATTATCATTTCAAAGAAGATGTTCTAGATGGACAGATGGTTTTTGACTACCAATTGCGTGAAGGCCCTTGCCCCACGACGAATGCTCTCAAGATCATGCAAATGGAGGGATTACCTATCGATGTCAATGGCTTCAAAGACAAATGATGCACGCCCTTCATGACTTGCACAAAAGTTATTCTATCAATTAGAATAGCGAAGAAATAGTATCTATAACAGATTTGATAAGAATACCAGAGGAGAAACTTATGAACGATACCGAAATCCTGAAACATATTACTGAGCTAGTGAACGAGGAACACCAACTGATAAATCAGGCGGAAGGCACCGGATTGGATGACGAACAGGAGGCTCGAATGAAGACTCTAGAGGTCAGTCTCGATCAATGCTGGGATTTGTTGCGCCAACGTCGTGCCCGCAGACATGCTGGCCTTAACCCCGATGGAGCCGAGGTACGTGATCCTAAGATAGTCGAGCACTACCAGCAATAAAAAATATCTACAGTTCAGGTTCTGAGAGATGGGAGTCAAGTAAGCTTTGATTCAACATGTTCACCGGCACAACGCCGAATTCAGCAAGAACATGCTGTTCCTGATCAGTGTTCAAGAATTGTTCATAGGCTTGAAACGTTTCTGATCCACCGCTCTGAGTGTAAAGATGCTCGACACTCCAAAATACATAAGTGCTCTCGAGCAATGTTTGTACGCCAGGTGCTACTCCATCAATAGTTAGTATTTTCATTCCGCTTTCCTGCGCCGTCACAAGGGGTACAAAACTCATCGCTCCAGGTGTTTGAAGAACCGACTGCACCACGATGGCAGGTGAATCCTTTTTGATCCTCATTGCATTCACATGTACGGCAACATCATTTAACACAAACGATTGGAAAATTGCGTTAATGCTTGCTCCAGCAGGAGGGAGAACAACTGTAATTGCTTCGTTAGAGCCACCTACTTGTGCCCAATTCGAAATTTGTCCATCGAAGATCTCCTGTATCTCAGCCTTACTTAATCCATGTACATCAACATCAGGGCTAACAATTAATGCATAGAGCATTGCGCCAATAGGATGGTCAGTTAGATTTCGCCCGGGACTGGCAGTTAAATCTGAAACTGCGACGTCAATTCGACCATGCTCCAATTTGTTAAGACTTGTTCGGCTACTATCTCCGCGTAACGAGATTGTCATTTCATGACAGGCGTTGATATAATCAACATCGATTCGTTGTAGCATCGGCTGCAAGTTCTGTGAACTATCAAGTTTAAGCGCGCCAGATGTGCAAAGGATGTTGTGAGTCAACGGGATGCCAGGAATAACTGTACCACTGACTATTGGCGCACTTGATCGACCTACTGTGGGTGTGACGTGAAACGGAGGCACTAAGTTGCCGCCGTTTGAAGATGGAGTTGAAGGCGTTACACCATTTGAAGTAGCTGTAGGGGTGGGGCTTGCCCCCGCCCTCGTTCCTTGCTTCGTTTCTACACTACTTCCCTGGTTGTCAGCATGAAACGGAAAACCGGGAATATCTTGTAAATGCAGTGGTAATGTTGAAAAGAAATTGAGAGTACCAATCAATCCACATAATACTAGTAATATCGCAATCAAAGATAAAGCGCGGCTCCATGTAAAAGGAGTTCTGCGTCGAGAATGCACCTCAATTCGTCTTTGCGGCTTCACTGTAACGATTGGCGAACTATCAGGAGCAATTGCTGCAAGTAATGCTTTAGCCATTGCATCGGCGCTTGGGAAGCGGGCTTCCGGGCTTTTGGACAGAGCTACACGCACGACAAGTTCGACCGCTTCGGATAAATCGGGACGCAATTGGCGTAAAGAGGGAATAGCTTCATTTGCATGTTTAAGAGCAATCTCGACTGCACTCTCACCATCATAAGGCAAATGTCCTGCCAACAACCGGTAAAGCAGTACACCAACCGCATAAATATCGCTAGCTGGAGTGGACATTCCAACTACCTGCTCTGGTGCGATGTAGGCGGCATTTCCTTCCTCAATTTGCGCGACTAACGGGTCACCATCCTCGTAGATACGCTTCATACTAAAATTGGTCAAAAGTATATCTTGATCAGGTTGTATCAGGAGACTTGATGGCTGAATATTTCCATGTACAATGTGTTGTTCATGTGCATAGTGAAGTGCAGCGCATACTTGAGTAATTGAACGTACAATGTCAGGCATAGATTTGAAAAATTCTTCATTTTCCCCATGCTCTAAAACTTGTTCAAGTGTTTTTTCTTTGGGAAACTCGGTTACAATGAAAATCAAGTCTTCCCCCGAACCAAACTCGAGCAGAGGTTGAATATGCTCATGATGACAACGCCAAACTTTTTCTACCTCTGACGCAAAGTGTTCCTGGAATGCGGTAGGATCAGGAAAAGGTGGTCGAAATAAGCGCAAGACAACGTCACACCCACCTCGAGTTGTAGGTCGTGCCCGATAGCTTTCTACCATACCCTCGCGCCCCAAACACTCTAGCAGAAAATAATTGCCTACTGTCACTCCAGCGAGTTCCGCCATGTTCATCCTTTCGCTAGCAATTGGTCACGTTTTCATCTATATGGTTATTCTCAAATTGGTTACTTGTCTATTGGCATTGATCGAACTTCTACAACCCGAAGATCTTTACTAGTATTACCGCTACTGGGCGAAGCCGGGAGGAAAAAAGAAGAGAGAAGCGCTGCAATCAAGCCAATCAATAACAAGATCACAACCAGTATTGGCAACAGCTTTTTCAGACGTGAATCAGGGACCTTTTCTACACTTCTGGTTTCTTTATCTAAAGTAGGCTTTAGCAGGGAAGAAGACATATTTGGAGAAATTTCTGGTGGTGTTGGTTTGCTACTCAGATACTCCGAGGCTGTTGCTGGCATTGAATTCCCAGTTTCTTCCCCAATTGGAGACCATTCCACAGGTTCAGTTGACCAGTAGATATGCGATCCGATTCCATCATGGTCCTGCAATGAGTATGTTTTTCGTGCCAAAGTTATATCCGAATCATCCCTGTCTTCAGGAATATTTCCAACAGTCGAAGTCTGGTTCATAGACGGCTCAAAGATAGGTGGTGGAGGATTAGATTTCCCTATTGGAAAAGCAGGTGCAATAGGAGTCATAGTAGAAGACTGAGTCATGTACACTGGTACTGGAGTCTGGGAATCACTGGTACTTATAGATATCTGATCAGGTGTAAGTTGGCGTGTTATCGGTGTTACAGCTTTAGCGACAGGAGAAGCAACTGGGGCAACGCTTATCGCTATCGCCAAAGCATTACTAAATTCTTCCGCTGAAGCAAAGCGATCATCCGAGCGTTTCTGCAATGCCCTATGCAGCACGCCATCTACAGCATCAGAAATATTGGGATCAAATGAGCGTGCAGAGGGAGCTTGCTGCCGAACATGCTTGAGTAATACTTCGACAGGAGTTTGTCCTGTAAATGGAGGTTCTCCTGTAAGAATTCGGAACAATAACACACCGAGCGAGTAAATATCGCTGGCTCGCCTTAGCACTCCTAATGATTGTTCAGGTGCAGCATATTCGGCTGAACCCCAACCAATCCGCGTGAGCGATTGCTGGCTATCATCATATCCTCGAACAATCCCAAAATCAGAAAGGAGCATTCTGCTATCTACTGCGACAAAAATATTAGTTGGCTTAATGTTGCCATGTATCACGTCATACTCATGCGCATATTGAACAGCGCTGCATAACTGCTGCATAATTTGTAAGGCTTGCATTGCGGATAGCTTCCCACCCACACGTCTCAAAAGATCCTCAAGTGAGCCAGTTGTCACAAGCGGAGTGACAGAGTACAGCAGGCCCTCTCCTTCACCAAATTCAAGAAACGGCAGGATATTTGGATGCTCAAATTGACCTATTTTTTCTGCCTCGGTCATAAAATATTCACGAAAGGATTCACGCTGAGCGTAGCCAGTGCGGAATATCTTCACCGCAACCTCATAATTTCCTTCTCCAGCCTGGCGACCACGGTATACATCCGCTATTCCTCCCCTACTGATACATTGCAGCAGGAGATATTCACTCAAGATTACCCCTTCAAGAAGATCAGACATGCGATACCCCACAGTGATAGGTCTCAAATGGTAGTTTCGGGGACAGGTAGGTAGACCCCAACAAATTCTGGTATAGTGATACATCGAACTAAACGAGAAGTGATTGAATTTTAGGAGACATATCAGACTAAATCATCGAGGTATACCCACAAAGTACTATGTCAGAAATGAATCCCATCTAGCCCGATTTGGTGGTTTGCTTTTGTCTTAGGCTTCCCCGCCATGGTGTGCCTGCTATTACACGTAGCGATAACAGAGCCGTAACCAGCATCCAAAAGCAAAATGACAGGTCTTGTGCAAGAAAAGAGCTGTCAACCTGTCCCTGGATCACGCCCGCAAACATAGCTGCTCCCACACCAATTGTCATCCACCACATAGCAGACTCGCGCTCAGTTCTTTTGTCATGTAGAGATATGAGGATACGCACAAAGAGCCAGAAGAAAAGTGCCAGCACAGCGATAAACGCCAATAAACCAAAAAGACCCATACTTACCCATACATGCAGAAAGATGTTATGAGGATGCGAGAGTGTTGGTTCGTCCTGCAGTCCAGTAACAGCGCCTGTAAAAGGACTTTGTAAAATCCAGTAATGATTATGAACGAGAGCGGGATTAATACATACTGTATTTTGGCTGTAATAGCATAACCAGTTCTCCATACCAACGCCAAACCATAGGTGATCACGAATCATCCTGAGAGCGCTTAACCAGAGAAAGAGACGCTTTGTCAGAGTACTAATACCATTGATATTTTGATGACCAGCAACAAAGAAATTTAGGATAGGTCTATAGAAAACTAGTGCAATTGCACCTAGCACAAGAATTCCAATCAAACCACCCACGATCAGCCCCTTACGATTTCGGATTGAAAGCGCAAGTATAAAGATGAAAGCCACGCCGATTGCCAGCCAGGCTCCTCGTGATTGACTCAGATAAAGCACCAGAAGCAAAGGTAAACAGCACACGATTGCGCCTGCAAGTATCCACCTCGATCTCCAAATACTAGTTGCTGTCCATGCTCTGACGAGTAACAAAGCTAGCCCGATAGGCAAGACATAATCAAAGAACAGTCCTATGCCATTTGCACTTCCATACATCGCATGGACACGCCTGATACCATCCGATTCCAGCACAAGCTGACTCCTGAATAAGAAATACTGTGCAATACCAAGTAATGCCACGACCAGTCCAGATATTAGCATAGCGATCAGTAATCGAGCAACATCCTGGCGAGTGCGCAGGCAATACATCGCCAGAAATACATAGAGAATCGGTTCGAGCACTTCTTCACGATATGCTCGTAGCGCCACCCTTTGTGAGAATGCAATCAAGACAGAGATACCGGCCATCAGCAAGAACACTACGATAGGTAGAGTAAATGGCCCCAAACGATCCCGAAGTTCACGCCAGGATAGATAATAACGCCAGTTTCCGCGTTGTAGCAAAAATTGCGACAATGCCACCACAATGCAAGTCAACAGAGCAATCTCAGTTATGCTGAAGGAGAAGTGACTAATCATCGTTTTCTGTTGCAAATAGTAAGGAAGACTCAGTGGTATCAAGGCTATGGCAAATGGCAAACGATACCAGCAAAACACAGCAAAGATCAACAAAAACGGCAATGAGATGAGAGGGTTAAGATGAAAAAGGCGTCCGGTACCAAGGTTTGCATTACCGGTAACATAATAGAGGGCCATTGATAGGACTAACGCAACCTCAATCACGCGATCATGACAGAATGGGGTGAGGCCTGCTAGAAGTCGAGAAGTAGAAGTTGGGGGACGGTCAGACGGCTGAGAATCACTCTCTTGAGTATCATTCGCATTCTCTGCAATCGCTTCATCCTGGGTAGCATCCTCCGGTAATTGCTGTGTGAAATTTTGCTTGTTCATCAGTAGCGCTTCGCTATTCTGCATACAATGCATAAAAATATAGATACGTATCCGAATCTATAAGAGCAAAACGTGTTCGGTTCGTCTATACTACATGGCTAGCTTGCTCAATGCATAATCGGGCAGGGTAGCCTTCAAGAAAGGCTACCCTGCCCGATTATGCATTGCAATTCTCATTAGTGAGAAGTTACTTCGTTAATTCAGTTACGAACTGGTGGAAAACATGTGTGTGGTGATCAATATCCTCCTGAGTATGTTGGATTGAAACAGTCCACTGATCATCGAAGCCTGGAGGGAATAGGATTCCACGATTTGCAAGGAAAAGCCAATATGCATACGAAACATCCATATCAATGTCCCACCATGCACGATAATTTCGCGCACGTTCAAAACGGAACATTGCACAACCTTTCGCTCCAATCTGGGCTACATGCATTGGCAAATCGAACTCCTCGATAATACCTACATACGACTCACCAAGTTGTTTCGAGAGAGCATTAGCATGCTCATGAGCTTTTGGAGTGAAGATCTGTGTGAGAGTCACCAATCCCGCGCGCATGGACATAGGATTACCATTGAAAGTGCCAAGGTGCAACACTTCACTATGATTAATGCGGCGCATGATCTCCTCCCGTCCACCAAATGCGCCGATCGGCATACCGCCACCAATAGACTTCGCCAGGCAGATCAAGTCTGGTTCCACAGGATAGATTTCCGTGACACCCCCTGGAGCGACGGTTACACCCGTTTTAACTTCGTCGAAAATGAGCAACACTCCATGCTTGCGAGTAATGTCACGCACAGTTTGGAGATATCCTTCATCTGGCAGCATGATACCAACATTCATCAAGACAGCCTCAGTAATGACTGCCGCTACTTCGCCTTTATGCTCGGTCAAGGTGCGATCTAATGCTTCAGGATCGTTGTAAGGAGCAATAATGGTGTTTTGCTTGACGTCAGTAGGAATACCTTTTGAAGCCGGAACTGTATGTGGTCGTTCTGCAGGCCCAGCAGCCTCAACCGAGGGCTTGGTACTCATCAGTACAGCATCATGATGGCCATGATATGAACCCTCGATCTTCACTATCTTATCGCGTCCAACATGCGCTCGTGCCAGGCGGATGGCATCCATCGTCGCTTCTGTTCCAGAATTACAGAAACGCACCTGCTCAATTGGCGCAAACCGTCGCACCATCTCTTCTGCTAAATATACTGTATCAGGGCAGGGCAAAGAATAGAGACTGCCTTTCCCTAGCTGGTCACGCAAAGCCTCCACCAATAATGGGTGAGAATGACCAACGAGCAGACTTCCAAAACCTAGATGAAAATCGACATACTCATTCCCATCGATATCCCAAATATGACTACCTGCAGCGCGATTCACAAAAAGTGGATACGGTGGGACTGCCTGAAACGAACTGGAAACACCCATTGGTAATGAAGACCCCGCACGTTTGTGGATTTTTTGCGAACCAGGAGTACGACTGCGAAATTCCGCTTCCTCTCGGGCGACGATCTCTTCAACATGCTTACGATTAATTGTGATTGGTTCCCGAAGCATAAAAACTCCTTTCTTGGGATATGAGGATCTAAAACAACAAGTATAACAGGGTGCTTAGGATAATTATAACCTGAAGCAGGAGATTTAGCAATTATTCGGAGCAAAAACGATGAATCTGTACGAATCCCATCGTAAAATGAGGGATTTTACGATGGGATTCGTACATTTTATTCTTATGAGCCACGTTGTACTTGCTTATTAGCTGTTAGTGTGGACGCAGATGAGGTAGTGGGTTTCCCAACAGTAGGTTTGCGTGTCATCCAGGCAAAGATACCTCCAGCTATTAACAAGTATGTTATATATAACAGGCCTTGTAAGATCGTAGGTGCTTCAGCGTAACCAATTATTCCATGCAACAGGTCTCCAATAACGCTGTTTTCGCTGAGAAAATGTGAAGTATTCCAGAGCGGAGCCATACCAAAGCTAAGCCAGCCTAACTGTTGCATATTTTGCACTGCATCTGAAAGGAGTCCTGCCGCAAAGAAGAGCAAGAGTATACCCATCACACGGAAAAAAATGCGGTAATCGAGACGATATCCCACCCTATAAATAAGTACACACAATCCCACAGCGGACAACACCCCCAGCAAAGCCCCGGTCAGTAACAGGACAGCATTCGTTTGAAATGCAAAAGCCAGTGTGAAAAACGCGCTCTCAAGCCCTTCACGTCCAACTGTAGTAAACGCGAGCAGGCCAAGCGCAAATCCTGAACCGGCAGCGCTCGCCCTGGCGGTAATTTCCCGTTTCATGCTACGGCTATGCTTTTGCATCCAGAAGGTCATAGTAGTGAGTAATACCACTGCCACAAGGTATGTTATTGTCTCGAAGATTGTCTGGAAAGTTGTATCTGCGTATTTATGCACAAACACATACAATGCCAATCCGCCAAGCAGCGAACCGAGAGTTGCTAAACCTACGCCGATCCAGACAGCGCGAGCCTTTCCCATCTGATCCAGTTGACGTAGCGCAGCAAAGAGGATACTTACAATCAGGCTGGCTTCAAGTCCTTCGCGGAGGAAAAGTACGAATGTTGCTATCATGTTCGACCTTCTTGTTGTAAGATTTGTGAAATAATGACCACCATCCCAATTCCTACTAAATCACTCAGATATTAGCATACCCTAATATGGAAAGTCAAGATCAAAAAAATCACAATATCACAAAAAAGTCACATACTTTAATGCGTCACCCAGATTTTGCCCGCTACTGACTTGCTGATGCAGACCTCACAGCCTTCAACAAGCAAATTAAAATTTTCCTCTTGCATATCAGCGAACTCTCTTTCGTCTTCCTTAGCCAGAACTGTTAACTGCGTTCCGGGTGTCAAGCCTTTGTCGTGCAGGTATAGAATTAACGCTTCCTCATCTTCAACCACCTCTGAGATAAGGAGAATAGTGGCTTTCTCACTATTTGCCAACGTGGATAGACGCACAGCGCCCTGATCTTTCAGATAAGTGCGCGCATTCGCTACCGAGCCAGGGATCGGATTACCGTGAGGACAGGTTGTTGGATTATTCAAGCTGGCTATCACACGATCTTCTACCGCGCCTGAGATAAAATGTTCCAGGCGACATGCCTCTTCATGTACCTGGTGCCATTGCATGCCCAACATATCGACCAGGAAACGCTCTGTCAGGCGATGCCTTCGTAACACCGCTTCAGCCGCCTGGTTTCCCGCCTCCGTTAGTGTCACCTGACGCCTGGTATCCATCTCAATGTATCCATCTCGCACAAGACGCTTGAGCATTTCGGTTACAGTTGGCGCTGAGACATGGAACTTTTCTGCCAACCTGGCGCCAATCACTACCTCGTCTTCCGCACTCATGTTGTAGATTGCCTCAAGGTATTCTTCAACCGTCGCGCTCAACGACTCTTCTGTTTTCATGGCGCTACTCCTCTAATATTGTTTATTCTGACTAATTTACTAGGATTTTAGCACCGAATAATTTCAACAGTCAAGAATCTTCAAATCAGGGCAATTGTGGAGGTTTTGAGGGACACTTTTAATTATACATTAATACAGACCTCAAACACTGGAACCTATTCAATCTTCCTGTTATGATGTATAGAGAGTATCTGATTGTTTTCTCGCCTTTTTATTTACAAACAATCAGTACTGGACTGCCATACAGTCAATATTCATAATTCAGACCGAAAGGAACACAAATGTATAAAAAGATACTTGTAGGCTTTCTTGTATTTAGTCTATTGACCACTATGCTCGCTGCCTGTGCAATCTATGATGAAGCTAATGTTCCTCAAGGACCCCAGGCTCATATGGCTGGAGCCAGCTTCCTCCAAAGCTCGGTTAATGTCAAAAAGGGCGATATGCTCACTCTGGTCGATGATGCGTCAGCACAGCACATTATCAAAAATGGTACCTGGAATGGGAACACGCCTCAGCCCAAGACTGAAACAGGTGCACCGACTGTTGATGTCACGCTTAATGGCAATGATAGCGCAACTATTGGACCATTCAACACGGCTGGAACATATCAACTCTACTGTACTATTCATCCTGGTATGAATTTAACCGTCAACGTCCAATAACACGGGCTAGCGCAATTTATATCTGCTGCACAATCCAAACCAAACGAGATACCAGGCTGTAGGAATGAGATCTATGCAGACCAGGTACCTCGTTTGACTTTTGGAATACTTCCTTGAATGTAGACATGACTGATTGCTCAATACGAGACACATTCTTCTTCCATCAACGTTTATTCTTATGACACATTGATCATTACCCATCAATAGTACTTTTATGGTAGCCAGGCCCAAGATAATTCAGCGAATAGATGGAGTCATGCTATACTGATCCAGATAATTCTGAATAACTCTCTATAATCAGACATATGAAAGTGGCCTTCAACCTATGTTATCCCAGCAGGATAAAACTAAAACTCTTCTCAATCTTATATTAAAATGTACTGCGATCGCTTTTCTTTTTTTTATGAGCATTCTTATCGTCGCTTGCAGTAGTAATGGCAGTAGCCAGCTTAATCCTGGGACTCCCGTTGTCACCGTCACAATTAAGCTGGGACAAGACACTGGCTCACCAACTCCAATGCTCAGTCCATACTATTGCGGAGGCTGGGCCACAGATACTTCGCCACTGTTCAGCTCAACAAGCACCATCAGTATCTTCGGCAAATTCACACAGATTGTGGACGGTAACCCGGTAGGAGTTTTAGGCGCTTCAGCTTTTGCAACAATACAATGGCCTGATGGAACTACTGATACCATGACTGAGAAAACCACTTCAGACGGGCTGGCAGTATTTCCTGTCTTAATTAAGGCTAGCGCGGTTAACAAACTCGTTACTATCACTATTGCTTTCACTTTACCTAATGCAACTAAACCATCATGTACGATACCTTCGGCAGCCTACTTCACAGCTATTCTGGTATCGCCAACGCCTACTAACACGGCTGTGCCATCACCATCGGTAATACCGTCAGGAACACCAACAGGCTCACCTACACCCTTTGGAACAGGTACTCCTATAATAAAACCGTCACCTACACCCACTAAAGGCCATTAAAAAGTCCCAGGAGACTAGACTTGAGCTTCGAGCACAGTCGCCCGGGACTATAGATGCGTTTTTCTTTAACGCTGCTAGATACCTAAAGCAGCCGCCATGAAACCCGGAACCTTTATATGCTCTTCTTCCAGGCAAACAATTGACACTTTTTTCCCTTGAGATTAATCTAA
>WNGN01001807.1_pt1 | contig 14251 bp, 26 predicted proteins | sample 5400561 | NCBI WGS metagenome assembly WNGN01 (sample SAMN13153379, study PRJNA577476) | soil metagenome | isolation source: 115 cm soil or saprolite under Garry oak tree replicate 2 | place: USA:California | collected 2016-06-15
CCGACTCCTGCGCGTTCGGCCTGACGCCGACCCGGGAGGGCCTGCCGCCGGAGATCCTGCTCGCCACCCTGCAGCGCATCAAGGCCGACGTGCAGGACCGCTACGAGCGGCTGTCAGCTATGCCGACCGACGTGTGCCCGGAGGGCAAGCTGACCCGCGAGATCGCCCGCGACCCCCGCTACAAGATGCCCGTCCGGGTGCTGCTGCTCGACGAGTTCCAGGAGTATTTCGACCTCGGCACCATCAGCAAGGACATCGCCTCGCTGCTGGTGTTCCTGACCAAGGTCGCACCCGGCGCCGGGGTCATCGTCATCGACGCGACGCAGAAGCCGTCCGGCATCGGCCGCGGCGAGGTCAAGGACGCCTTCATGTCCGCCCGCGACAACCACCAGGTCCGGTTCTCGCTGCGCACCTCGAGCTACAGCGTCTCCGAAGCGGTCCTCGGCCAGGGCGCCTACGGCGAGGGCCTGGACTCCTCCACGCTGCTGCCGGAGTACAAGGGCGTGGGCATCCTGCGCGGCGCGTCGGACGCCTCGCCGGCCGTCCGCACGTTCCTGGCCGACGGGGAAGACGCCGAGAAGATCCTGCGGGCCGCGCGAGCGCTGCGCGAGCGCGCCGGGACGCTGTCCGGCATGGCGCTCGGCGAGAGCGACCCGGCCGAGCGGGACGTGCTCGCCGACGTCCTGGCCGTCTTCGGCAGCGACAGCGGCCTGCACTGGGCCGTGCTCGCCGGGCGGCTCGCGCGGCAGTTCCCTGACCGCTGGGCAGACGCGGCAGGCGACGCAGTGAGCGCGCAGTGCCGGGCGCTCGGCGTCCCCAGCGCCGACGTCCGCTACCCGTCCACGCGAGCCGGGCGGGTGCTGGCGGGCTGCCGCCGCGCCGACGTCGAGGCGGCAGCGCGGTCATGACCGCCACGACATGTGTCGTTCCAGGACGACACCGCGCCTGCCTGCGCAAACGCCCGGTCACCCGACACCACCCGACACCGGGCACCGCCCTGGCCTGCGGTGTCGGGTGTCGTGCCCTCATCACCACGCCGCGAGGAGAGATGACCCCATGGGGCTGATCAAGCGGACCGTCCGGCGCAAGATCACGCGCCCGGCCCGGCGGAAGGCCAAGAGCACCGCCAGGCGCGCCACAGTCAAGTGCGGCACCTGCGGCAAGCGGTACGCCAACCCGCTCACCCACACCTGCACCGTCCGGACCGACTTCCGGCAGCGCCAGGCCGCGCAGGCGAGGCAGCAGAAGGCGGCCAGGCGCCGCGCCGCCGCGGCGGACAAGCGCCAGCGGGCAGCCGAGCGCCGGCGCCAGCGGGCAGCCGCCGCGAAGGCGCGCCGGAAAGCTGCCGCCGACCGGCGTAAGGCAGCCACCGCGGAACGCCGAAAGGCCGCCCGCACCCGGACGCCCGGCCCGCGGCCCCGGCAGGCCCACGACTACCGCACCTGCCGTGACGAGGACTGCGAGCGGCACGTGTGCACCGTCTTCCGCGAGGGCATCGAGGCATGCCCCCTGCCGCACCAGGGATGAGGAGAACACCATGGCGCAGCTGATCCTGTTCGGCCTGCTGGCCGTCCTCGGCTACCTCGGCTCGCTGTACCTGTGGCCGTTCCGGCCGTGCATGCGCTGCAACGGCACCGGGCGGAACAAGGGCAGCAGCCGCAGGCGGTTCGGCGAGTGCAGGCGCTGCGGCGGCAGCGGGCGGCGGCGCCGCCTCGGCGCCAGGACCATCCACCGCGGCGCCGTCAGCCTCGCCGACAAGGCCCGCGCCAGGAAGAAGGGCGGCAAGTGATGGGCCGCCCGGACGGCGCGCACACCCACGGCCCGCAGGGCACCGGCGGCCTGGCCCTGGCCGTCGTCATCATCGCGGCGCTGGCGATCGGCTCCGGCGCCGCCTCGGCGGCCGTCAGCGCGCTCGTCACGATCGTGGCGATTGTGACCGGCTGCCTAGTCGGCCTGGCCGTGCTCGGCGGCATCGCCTGGCTCGTCTGCCGGGCGCGCTCAGATCGCCCGGGAGCCACGATCGCCGCCCGGCCGGTGTACCAGCTACCCCCTGAATCGCGCCCGGAGTTGGAGGAATCCCACAAACCGGCGGCGATCGGCCCGGGCCGCGAGGTGCACTACCACTTCCACGTCAGCGCCGCCGAGCTCGCCGCGATCATGCGCCACGCCGGGGAGGAATGATCACTTGCCCACCCCGAGCACCGTGATCCAGCCAGCGTCCGGGAAAAGATTCGCCTGGCCGATCAGCGGGATCGTGATGAGCCCGCTGACGACGGGGCACGTCACCGCGACGCTGTTCCTGATCCCCGCCAGGGACGCGGCCAGCGGCTTGCTGAAGTCGGCGCTGACGTCGATCGTGTCATCCGGGGAGATGTTCCCGGTCTCGTAGACGACGACCTGCAGCGGGGAGCCGTCCCTGAGGCTCTTTCTCAGCGCATCAGAGGTCCATGCGGTCATAGCCCTGATCCTTTCCTGGCCAGCCGGTCACATCGGGATGACCATCAGGCGGCGGACGCTGAACGTTGCCGTCCCGGCCGACGAGATGCGGTATTTGGCCGTGAACGTGTTCGTCCCGGCGGTCAGGCCCGTGTGAAGGATGACCGCCCCGGCATGCTGCCCGCCGGCCGACTGCAGCTGGACGGACCGGTTGTCATCAGCCGCCGAAGTCGTCGCGCCGCTGACGTCGTAGGACATCCACGCCGCGTTGCCGTTGCTGCTGAGCTGATTTGCGTACACCGCGACGATCGCCGCGGCGGAGACCGTTGCCGTGACGGTCGGCCCGGTGGTGGCCAGGTCGGTGTACGTGGTCGACGTGGTCGTCTCCTGCGTCGAGATGTAATCCGAGCCAACCAGCCGCGCCGCGATGCTATTCGCGGCGGTGCTTACGAAAATTTGTCCGGCTTGAGTCGCTTTCGCAGGAGCTGTTTCGTTCAGGTTGTCGCGATCAGCCGATTACCCCCAAGGGGTAATCGGACATAGGTGTTCCAGATCGCAGCGGTCAGGACAGTGCCCGACACCGCGGTGACTGGCGCGCTCCATGCCACCGGGCATCACCTCCTTTCGTTCAGGGCCGCGGTAGCGGCCGGGTACGGCAGCTCAATCTGTGCTTACCTGCTCGGTTCCGGTGATGACCTGCACGAGGGTGCCGGTCTCGTCGAGCGCCCACTGGTCGTCGGCCGCCCGGTACAGCCCGGGGCCCGGCGGCCCGGCGGGCCATTGCACCCAGTGGCCGCCGCCCTCCTCGGACCAGTAGCGGACCACGGCCATCAGGCACCTGCCCCGGCCCGGGAGACCACCACGCCCTCGACACGCCCGGCGGAGCCGTCGATCGCCCTGTAGGACAAGTCCTGCCCGGTGACCTCGGCCGCCCGGCGGGCAGCGTCCGCCGCGATCCGGTGCGCCGCCGCCTGGTCAGCGTGCGTCGGGCACGCCGGCAGGCAGGCCAGGGTGTAACTCCACGTCCCCCTGAACCTCGGGATCACCCGCCGGGACCCGCATTCGGGGCACCCGCGCCTGAGCTCATCGGCGAACGCCCGCTCGACCGGATCCGGCGGCCTCGGACTTGACCTCGCCCGGCGGGTGTTGCTCACCGGACCAGCACGCCGCGCTCGCGCCAGTCGTCCGCGGCGCGATAGCCGTGCTCACGCGGCTGGCACTCATTCCCCGGGTGCGGGTGCCTGAACGCGCAGTCCCCGGCGGTCCCGGCCTCACGGGCCGCCGCCCTGGCCGGCCGCGCGGGAAGCACGAGCCCCGCCTCGGCGCACAGCGCGCGGGTCACCTCGGCGAACTGCTCATGCCCGGTCACGGGAACATTGCCGCCTCGGCGAGGATCTCCGGGACCGTCCGGGGGCGCCTGCCCGCGGCGAACGCCTGCGCGCGGGCCAGCTCGGCCCGCTCGGCGGCCTCACGCTGCGCCCGGACGGCCTCGGCATGCTCGGCCCGCTCGGCGATCGCCTGCTGCCGGGCCATCGTCTCCCAGCGCCACTCGCCGTGTTCGTGGTAGTAGCCCTGCTCCGCTGCCTCGGCCCGCTCCAGGCTCTCCTGCTGCCGCCGCTCACGCCCGGCCGCCTCACGCGCCGCCTCGACGTCGCCGCGGATCATCGCCAGCGCCACGGAACGGGACACCTCAACGCCGCCGATGATCACGCCGCGTACCTTCCGTTCTTCCCGTCGGGGACCAGCGGATGCCGGTCGCCTTCCGGCACCTCCCTGCCCGTGCCCTGCCGCTGATGCTCCTCAGCCGCCCGGTACGCCGCCTCCGTCGCGGCCCTGACGTCCTGCTCGCTCATCGCCCGCCTCCGTCCTGCGCCGCGCCGACCGCGTCCGCGAGCTCGGCGCGCTGCGCGTCGTCGAGGTCGGCGCTGCGCTCGACCACGACATCGACGGCCTTGTCGAGCACCCGCGTCATGCGTATATCGTACTCCGACATAACGTCAGGAGCGGGCCGGACCAGATAGTGGCCAGGCCAGGCGGCACGCCGCCACTCCCGGCCCTGCGCGTTTTTTTACACGGCCCTTTTTCCCCCGCCCCGGAAAAAATGCCCCCCGGACGCTGGGGAGAGAAACAGGCCAGGCCGGGAGCGGCGGCCGGGCCCGGCGCTGCGGCACTATCTGCCCCGGCGGACCGCCGGTCACACTGGTGACATGAGCGGCACATGGCAGTGGCCGCCGGGCTGGCGGAAGATCCGCGCTGAGGTGTTCAGGACCAAGGGGCGGCGGTGCTGGCACTGCGGCGCGCCCGCGGGCAGCGTCGACCACTACCCGGTCCCGGCCGCGCTGGGCGGCCCGGCCGAGCTGTGGAATCTCGTCCCGTCCTGCCAGCCCTGTAACTCGAGCAGCGGGGCCAGCATGGGCAACAGGCTGCGGCCGCGGCGCCCGCGACAGCTGACTACGGCGCAGCGCCGGGCGATCGCCGCGAAACGGGCCGGGGTGGTCATCCCGGGCGCCGTCCCGCGGTCCTCGCGCCGCTGGTAACACGCGGCCAGTCAGCGGAACGACCGGAAGAGCTCGGCCAGCTCCGGATCCATGTCCGCCGCCTCGCCCGGGCCGCGGAGGGCCAGGAGGGTGGCCCTCAGCTCCCGTGCCAGTGCCGCGTTCCCCGTGTCGGCGGCGTACGCGGCGGCCAGGCGCCCGGCCAGCCTGCGCATCTCCTCCGCCGGGTCGAAATCCGGGTCGAAGTTGAACCTCGCGCCCTGAGGTTCAACTTCGGGCAGCAGCAGCGGCCGGGCGTGACGGCACATCGAGTGGTCGCCCTGGGCGTGGGCGCGCTTGCGCCGGGACCGCACGGCGTTCGAGTCGGCCATACCCCCCGCAGTCTGACACGTGTCGGCCGACACGGCGCGTACACGCAGGCAAGGCCGGGCGTCGCGAGCAGGCGACGGCCGGCCTGACTATCTGCTCCCGCGCAGGTCAGCGGCTCGCGGGGTGGCCGGAGGGCCGTCGTGCCGTCCTGCTGGCGCCGCGGCCGGGTCGATGCCCATCGCGCTCATGCGGTCGCCGAGCTCGTGGTCGTCGCCGGCGTGGTCGCGGCATGGCCTGTCGCTGCCGCGCGACCAGCGCACTGGGCAGGCGGGCTCGGTGCAGCGCGGCGCGCGGTTCGCCTCATCCATGGTCACCATATCCATGGTGACCATGATTGCTCAGCGGAACCGGACCAGGCCGCGGCCGCCCGGCGGTCCCCACGCCGGCTCGCCGTCACCGGCGCCGCTCGCGTCCGGCGGCGCCTGCCGTGGCCGCAACTGCGCGAGGTCGGCGGCGGCCGACCGCACCCACGACCGCGGCCACGGGTAGGGGCTGGACGACAGCCGGACCTCGACGCGGTAGCGGTCTGCGAGCGCTTGCACGTGGCCGCCCGTGCTGAGGCCGGGCGCGACGATGAGCGGGCCGGTGACGGCGGCCAGCCCGGCGCGCAGGAGGTCCGGTATCTCGGGGTGCGCGGGGGAGCCGCGCAGGATCGTGCCGCCGAGCTCGACGCCGCCGATGACGTGCGGGGCGAGGCCCTTGAAGTCGGCGAGCCACCAGATCAGGTCATCCAGGCGCGGCTGGGCGTGCCAGCCGCACCGGCTGCACGCCCCGTCGTCCGGGGCGGCGTGCGGGACGTACCCGTCGCCGAAACCGCACCACGCGGGACGCTGCCAGGCCGGGCCGGGCGCCCACTCGAAGCGGCGCAGGTTCGGGTCGAGCGCGGAGGCGAGCACGCCGGGCTCGCGGGACATCAGCCCCCAGCACCGCCAGGCGTACGTCACCGCGGGATCTCGCGTGCCCGCGCGGCCGGCTTGTGCAGCCGCCCGCCGAGTTGCGCCGGGCTGGCCCAGTACAGCCTGATGTCGGCGGCCAGGCCGGTGCCGCTGGCGAATGCGCGGCGTATCCAGTCCGGCTGGGGCAGGTCGGACACGACCACGTCGGCGTGGTACCGGTCCGCGGCGGCCTGCGCGGCGCGGGCGAACGGCTGGCCGAAGAACAGCGGGCCCTTCACGGTGGCGCAGGCGGCGCGGATGGTGCCGTCCCGGTCGTAGTCGCGGGCGGGACCGAGGATCCGCCCGCTGAGCGTGACCCGCCCGAACGCCTCGGGGACGTAGGGGGGGTAGTACGCCGGGGGTCGTTCCCGGAACCGCGAGAGGTCCTTGGGCTGGCCGTGCGCGTCGACGCAGAGCATGTGCAGGAGGTCTCGCAGTTCCGCCGCCGCTTTCCACCCGCACTGGCAGTCAGGGTCGGGTGCCGTGTGGCCGCGGCCCTGGACGCAGGTCGCGCGCATCGGCCCGGCCGCCCACTTCGTGCCGATCATCGGGGACCGGAGCACGTCGCCGCCGAGGTCCCAGCAGCGCCACCCGGTGACCTCGGTCATGGTCTAGCCTTTCGGTGTGAGTGGCGGCCAGGCGGCCGGATGACCGGTCGCCTGGCCGCACGGCTTCGGTCAGATGCCGAGCAGTGTGTTCGCCCGGCTGGCGATGGCGCCGTTGGCACGCGCGTGGATGCAGACATCGCCCGGCCTGAGACCGGCCTGCTCGTCCTCGGTCAGCGCGAGATACTCCGCGCGCCCGCACTGCTCGTCATGGCGGGCGAGCCCGAGTTTCGAGTGTGCCCGGCGCGCGTGGTCTGGCGAGTCGAAGGCGTGGATGCACTCGTCGTCGGTGAGCAGGCCGCTGAGCTCGAAGTCTGCGTACTTGGCGTCGGTCATGGTTACTCCTTCGGTGCTGCCGCGGGCGGGAAACCTGCCTGAACCAGGTTCCGCCAGTTGCCGAACTGCGCGCAGGCCGCGCGCATCTGGGCCTCGGTCCGGTACGCCTGGGCGCACTGGACGCGGTACTCGATTTCGCGCCGTGACAGTTTCGCGCCATCCTCGGCGAGGGCGGCGATCAGCGCATCTACGCCGTCATGCTTCAGCCGTCCGTCCTGGTCCGTGAGTTCGGGGTCGCTGAGTGCCGTGCGGCCGAATTCCCACCGGTGGCGGATGGTGCCCGCGTCGCGGTCGCGGATCTCTTGTTCCATGCGGTCGAGCTCGATGTCGTCGATAGTCATGCTGGTGTCTCCTCGGTGGGTGCTGCCGCGGGCGGGCTGCCCGCGGACGTCAGGTGCCGATGCCGCCGGGCAGGTTCCCACCAGCACAGCCAGGCGGCGTCGCAGGCGGGGCAGCGGTAGGCGGCATACCGTCCGGTGGTCTTGTCCCCGTGTACCTCGTCGAGGACGGCGGCGGGCCGGACCTCGCCGAAGCAGGCGGGGCAGCAGTCGGTGAGCGCGTCGGCCTCATGACGGAAAGGCACGTTGAGCTGGTGCGGCCCGATCTGGGCGCCTTGCATGGCCTGGCTGGTGACGGCCATCAGTCCTCTTCTCCGTGGTCGGTGAGCCCGGGGACGCTGCAATGCCGCGCGGTTCTGTCTTTCACCGGGCTACTCCTTACGAAAGAAACGAATTAAACGAAAGAAGCCTTGCGGTAGACCTCGGTGGGGCGGCCGCCGGTCTCAATGCGCGCGACTTCGTAGCCGCCGCCGTCGAGAAGGTCGCCGAGCAGCTCGTCGAGGACCGTCTTGGGCAGGTTGCGGCCGAACAGCGCGGATATCTCGGTTCTGGTCAGCCCCGTATCGCCCGCGGTGTCGATGCCGCGGATGAGCCGGTCCATCCGCGGGTCGCGGTGCATGCCGTCCAGGACGTACCGGGCGGATGCCAGCGAGTAGCGGACCAGCGCCCCGGCGGCGGCCAGGTCGTCCTTGCCCATGTCCCGGCGGCCGTCGAGCACCGCGTACAGGGCGGCGATGCGCAGGCAGTAGGCCGCGGCCCGGGTGGTGAACTCGGCCCAGGCCTCGTCTTCGGCGTCGGGGGTGAACTCGTCATAGAGCTCGCCGCACCACAGCTTGTCGGCTTCGCCGGTCATGCCGATCTCGCCGTACGTGCCGTACGCGGCGGCGAGCTTGTCACTGAGGCCGGTGCTGAGCTGGTCGGCGGCCTGCTCGTCGACGCCCTTGGGCCGCGGTAGCCGCTGGGACCGTTCAACGTAGACGGGCAGGAACCGGTTGTAGGTGCCGCCGGCCATGTCGGACTCGGCTAGCCGCATGCGGAACTCGCGCGGCGTGATGTGGGCGAGCACCGCGATGTGGGCGTCGGATGCGGTGTAGCGCTTGCGGTTCATCACGGACAGGCGGCCGCCGTCCCACGCCTGGCGCAGCGTCGTGGCGAGGGTGCTGCCTTCCCGTTTCATGCGGGCCATCACGGAACCGAACTCGGTCTCAATGACCAGGAGCCGCTTGTCGTCGCCGCCTTCGTCGTCCCGCACCCGTTCGATGAGCCCTTCACCTGACGACAGGCCGGAGGTGGCATAGGCGAGGTAGCTGAGGCAGGCGCGGGCCAGGAACAGCTCGGCGGTCGACGTGGCGCCGCCTTTCCTGCCGGTGCTGGTGCGGCCGAGCAGGAATCCCCAGACCAGCAGCGGGTGCCGGTCGTTGCCGATCCTGACGTACGGGCGGGGGTTGTTGATGCAGGCGGGGCCGATGTCGGCGCTGATGCCGGTCAGCAGCGACACGAGGATGCCGACTGGGTCAGCTTCGGTATCGGGAGCGGCGGCGAGGGTGATGTCGCCGAGGATGCCGGTGTACATGGTGCTGCCGGGCACCGGCACCGGGGCTTTATTCGTTTCCTTCGTTTCTTTCGTAGCTGAAGGGTTGCCGTCGTTGTCGTAGTCCGCGGGCCATCCGAGATTGGTCACGCCGCTCCTTTCCGGCCTGGGTAGTCGCCGGGGTGCGGCCTGCCGAAGGTCTCGCGGGCACGCGGCTCGCCGCGCAGCTCCCAGCGGCGGGCGTGGACCCTGAGCGCCTCGACGATGTCCTGCTGGGCGCGCTTGCGCTCGGCGATGCCATCGTCATAGCCCGCGTCGTAGCCCTCCTCGCGGCCGTGCTGGTAGCCCTCGCGGTACGCGGCGAGGCGCTGCCGCAGCTGGCCGTCGAGGAGGTCGGACAGCTCGAGGAGGCCGCCGATCACCTCACACAGCGGCAGCGGCTCGCGCTGGCATGGGACGTCCGGTCCCCCGACGCCATCGCCCTGGCCTGCGCTGACGGCCAGCGCACGCGGCGGTGATGCCGCCCGTGACGCCTGGCGCCTAGAATCAGGCACAGATGAGGCGCTAGGCGGCGGCTCAGCTTGGGGCCGGTCCTGTGGCGGGACCGGCCCTCTCAAGTCCTTAGGCGGCATCGTCACCATCCACCCGTGCCTGCTCATTCAGCCATGCGGCTGGAATCAGGATCTTGTTCCCCGTGCGGATGGACGGGATCTGTCCTTCGGCGACCGCCCGGCGCACCGTCCGCGGGTCGACGCCGAGCGCACCGGCGACTTCCAGGGGCGTGAGGAACAGCCGCTTACTGCCCTCTCCGTGATGCCGGAATGGCGTCTCCATCGTGTGCATATGCCGTTCCTCCGAGGCCGATGTGCGCCTGAGCGTGCTTTGGTTGCCTACATCGTGCCACGGTCGCGGAGGTACTTTCAAGCGAACCGATGTACCTGCGTGCATTGCAGGGGCACTGTGAGAGTGCTTTACTAGGCGCATGCCGTCATCTATGCCGTTCAGGGAACTGCTCGGCTTCAACCTCAAGATCGCGCGGCTGCGCGCCGGGCTCAGCCAGGCTCAGGTGGCCACGCTCATGGTGGTGCTGGGGTTCAGCGAATGGCGCAGGCAGACCATGGGCAACGCGGAGAAAGGCATCCGCCGGGTAACCGTCGAGGAGCTGACCGGGCTGTCGCTCGTGCTAGACGTCAAGCCTGAGCGGCTGATCTGGCCCGAGTCCGGCGAGGACATGGTGTCGATGCCGTCAGGGTTCACGTTCCCGGCGCTGCGCCTGGTGATGAACGACGGCTCGGTCACGTGGGAAGACGGGAAGCCGGTAGCAGGCAAGACCCGGGCGCGGGAACTGCCGCCCGACGCAGCGCGCGATCTGCGTGCCTTGCTTGGCGTCGCCGAGGGCGAACACTTCTCCGTTACCTTGCGGCCAGCGGGCGGCGAGTGATGGCGCCGCCGAGGCGCCGCCGCCGGAGCCCCGGCGAGGGCAGCGTGTGGGCGTACCAGACGAAGGCCGGGGAGCGGTGGGCGATCGGGCATCCGTCCTTCGGCACGCGCCGCGACGCCAATGGGTGGGGCAGGACGCAGCGGACCGCGCAGCGGGAACTGCGCTCGCGCCTGGTCGACGCCTCGCGCGGCGAGCTGGTCGAGCCCAGCAGGCAGAAGCTCGGCGCTTACGGCGCGGAGGTCATCGACGGGCTGCGGGTCAAGCCGCAGACGAAGGCGTCGTACGTCAAGAACTGGCGCAACCACGTCGCGCCCTACCCGCTCGCCGGCGTGCCGCTGGCGCAGCTGACCGGCGTGAGGCTGACCGCCCATTACCGGGTGCTGGAGAAGTCCGGCCGCAAGGATCACAAGGCCGGGGGGCCGCTGTCGGCGCGGACGGTGCGCTACATCCACACGATCATCCACGGCGTCCTCGGCCAGGCGGTGAAGGACGGCCTGCTGATGCGCAACCCGGCGGACGCGGCCACGCCGCCGACCGCCCGGGAGGCGAAGGCCCCGGAGATGACGTGCTGGTCGTCAGCCCAGCTCGCCGCGTTCCTGGGCTGGTCCGGGCGGCACGCCGCCGATCACGCCCTGTGGCACGCGCTCGCCTACACGGGCATGCGCCGCGGCGAGGCCCTGTCGCTGCGCTGGCGCGACATCGACCCGGACGCCGCCACGGTGCGCATCCGCCGGTCAGCGGGCATCGTCCGCATCGCCGGCGAGCGCGCGGAGATGATCGAGGACGACACCAAGTCGAGCAAGCCGCGGGTGGTCGACCTGGACCCGGGCACCGTCGCCGCGCTGAGGGCCTGGCGCAAGCAGCGCGGTTCGATGGCGCTGCAGCTCGCCCGCGACGACGCGCTGGTGTTCGGCAGCATCGAGGGCGGACACCGCAACGGCGAGCACGTCTCCCGGCAGTTCAAGCGGGACGAGGCCCGGTTCCGCAAGGCGCTCGGCGAGGACACGCCGCCCGGGATCCGGCTTCATGACCTGAGGCACTCGCACGCCACGATCCTGCTGACCGCGCGAGAGCCCGTCCACGTCGTTTCGCAGCGCCTCGGCCACGCCAGCGCCGTGGTGACGATGACGGTCTACGCCCACGTCTTGCCGGGCAGCCAGCGCGAAGCCGCCGACCTGTTCGCCCGCCTGATCGGAGGCGCGAGCGCATGACGAGGCCGCAAGCATCAGATCGGCATCAGCGGAGTGCCGCGGAGGGAATTGCAGCCCTCTCACGTGGGGAAATGCCGTGTCCGAGGGGGGACTTGAACTCCCGGGATGCCAGGTACACGGGGGTACACGGGGAAGCACCGGCACCCATTGCGAGCAGGCGTAACGCCGCCCGTCCGCCATCGACGGCAGCACCGGGATACGCCCGGATGCACGGGCGGCAGCATCACGCGAAGCATCACGCGCCCATAAAGCGGGCCGCCGCATGCGCCCGAACGCCGCGGCGGCCCTCGGCAACCGACCCTCTGGAGGTCAATCACTATGTCCATCATCATCAATCACATCCCGGCCGCTGACGACGCGAACCCGCCGCTGCCGGAGCCGCCGCCTGAGCGGCTAGCGCAGATCTTCGCGTTCGCCGACGCGCTGTTCGGCTCGTACGGCCCGGACCGCGGCACCTGGCCGCACCCGGACGAGTGGCCGTGGCACCTGCTGGCAGGTGCCCGGTGACCGCGTACGAGGACCAGCTCGCCGGGTGCGTCCGCGAGCTGCTGCCCGGCCTGGAGCTGACCGAGCGCCTGGAGCTGCTCGGCGTCATGGACCCGGACGACATGCGCGCGTCGCTGGCCTGGCTGGCCGGGGCGTTCCCGCAGGTGTTCGACTTCGCGCTCGTGCGGGACCGCGAGCTCGTCACCCGGCTGGAAGACCGCCTCGGCGAGGACCCGGCCGGCGAGGGCGAGCCGTACTGCGCGACGTGCGGCGCCGCGGCCGGCATCTTCATCGGCCATGGCGACGCCTGGCTGCATTACGCCGGCGAGGGCACGGTGGCCAGCCCGGTCGAGCTGTACGACGCGGGGCACGCGCCCGACGTCGCCTGGCGCATCGCGGAAGGCAGCCAGGCATGAGCTACGCCGACCACGACCACCGCGGCGAGTACGCCAGCGACAACCACGACCACTGCGACTACGCCGGGAGGCACCACCGGCACTACGACGACGAGTCGGCGGTCCGCGGCCTGCGCGAGGATCTCGGCCACGCCGAGGAACGCATCCGCGAGCTGGCGGAGGACCTGCGCGACGCCCTGAACCGGATCCACGTCCTGGAGGACCGGCAGCCGGACTACGCCGGCGAGGACGAGCTCACCCGTACCTAACAGGCACCCGGCCCGGGTGCACGCGGGACAGCAGCGCCGGGCCCGGGTTCTCACCCCAGTGAGGAGAACCACGATGTCAGAACCGACCGCGCCGCGCGATGAGAACGAGCCGGGCGGCGAGCTGGTGCCGTTCCCCGGCACGCCCGCGGACACCTCCTATGAGGTCGACCTCGGCGACGAGCCGGGCCAGCCCGCGCCGGTTCACGACGGGGCGGGCATCGAGCTGGCGCCGGACGAGGCCGCGCGGCTGCCGGTGGTGCCCCGGCACCTGCGCACCCCGGCCGGGGTCGCCGCGGCGCTCGCCGCCCGCGGTGCCGACGCCGCCCACGCCAGCGCCTACCACGCGCTGCGCGGCCCGAAGTACCTGCTGCTGGCCGCCGTCTGGTCCGTGGTCGGCCTGTTCCGGCTGATCGCCCTGCAGCTGGCCTGGTGGTGGGTGAGCGAGCAGGGCACGCTGCGGTCGCTGGCCGTGATCTCCGGCGACACCCGCGAGTGGATGAAGCTGCACCAGCACGCCCGGAAAGTCCGCGGTGAGCGCGGCCTGGTGCTGCTCGGCGAGCTGTTCGCGGTCGCCCTGGGCGCTGACCTGCTGGCCCGGTTCGCGCCGTGGTGGGCCTGGGCGCTGACGGCCGCCGCGGCGCTGCCGTTCCTGGCCCGGGCCGGGCGGCCGGAGGGCAGGCCGATCATCACCGCGTCGATGACGACGCCGCGGTTCCGGCTGCTCAACAGCGATGTCGTGCTGCGCGCCTACTACGCGGCCGGGCTCGGCAACCCGGAGAAGCCCGGCCAGGAGGTCACCTTCGGGAGCCCGCTGAGCCGGGACGGCGCGGGCAGCCGGGTCGCCGTCGACCTGCCGTACGGCAAGGGCCTGGACGACGCGGTGAAGGCCCGGCCCGCGATCGCCTCCGGCCTCGACGTGTCGCTGTCGCAGGTGTTCCTGCACCGTGACCCGACCTCGCACCGGCGCCATGTCCTGTGGGTCGCCGACCAGGACCCGCTCGCCGTACCCGTGGGCCGCACGCCGCTGCTGGCCTGCAAGCCCGCCGACATATGGAAGCCCGCGCCGCTCGGCCTCGACGAGCGCGGCCAGCTCGTCGAGCTGCTGCTGATGTGGACCTCGGTCCTGATCGGCGCGCTGCCGCGCCAGGGCAAGACGTTCGCGGCCCGGCTCCTCGCCCTGTTCGCCGCGCTTGACCCGTTCGTGAAGATGGACGTGTTCGACCCGTCCGGCAAGCCGGACTGGCGCAAGTTCGCGCTGGTCGCCGACTCCTGCGCGTTCGGCCTGACGCCGACCCGGGAGGGCCTGCCGCCGGAGATCCTGCTCGCCACCCTGCAGCGCATCAAGGCCGACGTGCAGGACCGCTACGAGCGGCTGTCCGCCATGCCGACCGACGTGTGCCCCGA
>WNGN01002519.1_pt1 | contig 14237 bp, 18 predicted proteins | sample 5400561 | NCBI WGS metagenome assembly WNGN01 (sample SAMN13153379, study PRJNA577476) | soil metagenome | isolation source: 115 cm soil or saprolite under Garry oak tree replicate 2 | place: USA:California | collected 2016-06-15
GCTCACAGATCAGATATCGGCCCATGAATCTAACGCAATCAAGAGAAGTCACTATTGTGACCCCGCGAACCTCAGCGCACCCGTCGCGTGTGCTTGGTCGTTTTCGTTCGCAACCGTGCCAGGATCAGACAACACGTCCCACCAGCTGGTACCAGTGCTATCAGGCTCCCGAGACTTCCGAGGACGAGGAGATCGCACCGAGCACGCGCACCAGGGTACAACCAGCTATGCCATACGATCAGCAACTACCGCGCAAGGAATGGCACCCCCTGGTATGGGTGAGCTTCACGCTGTTCGGAGTGTGGCTTTTCTGGATCATAACCACGGTGGCCTTGTCCTTCTGGGCAACCCACGTCACGGATCCTGGCACCTATGGCCCAACGCATGGCACTGTCATCACTGTTGTGCTTGGCGGCGGAGACAGTGAGAGGCAGCCAAGTAAACTCATGGCAATCAATAACAGCGGTCGCATTGAGATCATGAAGCTGGTAGCCAATGACCCGAAAAAGGCGCAGATCATCACCGGCCCTGATCTGGTCAAGGCGGGTTTCCCCGATCCGCTGAACGCCGAAGTGGAACTCAAGGCAAGCAATGGCTCCGTTCAAGTGACCATCTACGGCAGCTTCTATGATGCTCCATTCCACCGCTACCAGACAAGGTACATCCTCGTAGAAGACGGCCAAGGCAATGTAAAACCACAGCAGCAATAGATAAAGGCAGGATGATATGCAAGAACAGCACTTTACACCTTTAGCGCCAGCCTTGCCCGTTGTGATGGCAACGACCAGCACGAGCCCATGTGCATGGTGTTTGAAGGAACAAGGCATTGCAGCCGGTGAAGGCTCACACGGCATCTGTGCGTTCCACCATGCGCACATGCTTCTCCAAGCAGCTAGGCGTAGAGCAGCCCGTGCGGTCCAGCGGCAAGGGAGAGCCGTGGTTACGTGTCAATGCACAACCACCCCAGGCGGGACTCTCATGTGTGATGCCTGTGCCTCAAAGATGATCGAGGCAGGAAACGACCAGTTCGGCGATGAATCCGAGGTGCCTATTGTACTTACACCAAGCGAGAGAGCCGCCATGACCTCGCGTGTCAACCAGTGGCTCGACACGCTCAAACCGCAGGGAGAGCAGGAGGCGATAGCCATATGAACACCACCGCCACGACCCATACAGCGCCGCCATTCCGCTATGTTGCACAACGGGATAAGCGGGCAAATAAGACAAACCGGAGCTTTACGTTACGGGAGCGCATGAACGGCCAATACTGGCGTATAGCTCGTCGCCGCCGTGTCCTTTCCAATATCTTCTTGATCTTTCGAGATGACCTCACGATCTTTCCAGGACAGTGCCAGGAGGCAGCTGCGCACCTGATCGCGTTGCGCAGAGCTGCCCAAGATGCGCAGCGGTTTTATAGCGCACTTGACCCGCAGAGTATGAAGCGTGTCCAGCCCTGGGGGACCATTGCCAAGCTTGCCGACTTTGAGAGTCAGCTGACAGAGCTGCTTTTATGCATTGTGGCCATGCTTGAGGCCATGAAAGAGGATCAGGTATATACCCGCATACAGATGCATGTCGTGATCCGTGAATTGTTCCAAGAGGTATTGATCTCCTTTGAAGACCTGACGAGCCAGTTGAGGGCACTGCTTGAGAAGGTACAGGAGGCCAAGCTTTGAGCAAGGGATTTCATTCCATCCAGCTTCCACAGTTTTATGTGCCAAAGCCAAAGCCTTCTGATGAGGAACTTGAAGTGATGAGGAGGCCACTCAGATTCTGCCCAACGTGCCACTCTGTTTTGTGCTCATGTGGCAACTGCCATAACAGTACGTTATGCAACGAGCTATGCCTCTATGATGGGCAAGAAGGAGAAGGCAGTGATGTGTGAACAGGGATCACTTTGTCATCAGCAAATCAACAGCACAGAAACGGAGGCAACTGCGGCAAATCGACCAAGCTCTACCTTTACACTGATCTTTCCAGACAGAGCCATCGCTGTTCTCAAAGTACACGGAGCGAACAACCAGGATGAGGCACGCGCCATTGCCTGTGGTGTCCTGCCAGGATATTGCTATGAGGTGAAGGATGGCGACCAGAGCCAGGGGCGTGCCGCAGTCTTCTTTGAGTGGACATGTACGCAGGAGCAAGGATATGGCAGCTGCCCGACCGACACAGCAGAGGAAGCGTCTGCGCGACTTGCACTCAATGGACCGGCAATCACGGCCAGCCATGAGGCAATACTTGCCAAGATGGAGCAGGGAGCTGGTACGCTTTTTCAATTGTTCCAGCAAGGCCATTCTGAAGAAGCGTATGCCCTGTGGGAAGCTGGAATGTTAGAACAGAGTAATACAACCAATTGAGAGAAACATCTATGAGGGAACAACACCTGCTTGACCGAGCAGAAACATCGGTCGGTTTGGTCAATATAGCCGTTCACGGGCACTTCTACCAGCCTCCCCGGGAAGATCCCTGGACTTCGATCATCCCCAACGAGGAGGGCGCAGCCCCCTATGCCAACTTCAACGAAAAGATCACGGCGGAATGCTATCGGCCTAATGCTGAGGCAGGTAACTTTGATCTCATGAGTTTTGATATGGGGCCGACCCTGGCTTATTGGTTGGAGAAGGCACATCCCGATGTGTATAGTCGCATCATCGAAGCGGATCGGCCACACCTGCGAAGCGCAGGTGTGGGCAATGCGCTGGCACAGCCGTACAATCATACGATTTTGCCGCTCTCGACGAGGCGCGATAAACAGACACAAATTCTTTGGGGACTGCAAGACTTTCGCCACCGTTATGGCCATGATGCACACGGCATGTGGCTGGCGGAGACTGCGGTTGATCTTGAAAGCCTGGACTTGCTTGCCCAAAGTGGTGTGACCTATACCATCCTTGCCCCCTGGCAGGCAGCGAACCCGGTTGATATGACTGAGCCGTATCTTGTGCGATTGCCACAGGGACGCAGTATCACGGTATTCTTCTACAATGATTTGTCGGGGGCTGTCTCCTACCACGACGACTCCACGGCTGATGCAAACAGCTTCGCCGCCCAGTATCAGCAGGCCTCTATCAACCGCGACAAAGCCGCATCAAGCATTGCGCAAATGACAGTCGTTGCGACAGACGGCGAACTCTACGGCCACCATAAACCTTGGCGGGATAAATTCCTCTCGCATTTCCTGAAGCGGAGTGCCAGCGCCTATGGCCTGGAGGTCTGTTCGCTGGAGCGGTACCTCGTTGCGCATCCCGCAATCACCGAAGTTGACATTCGTGAACGGAGTTCCTGGAGCTGCTGGCATGGGGTTCAGAGATGGGATGTTGGTTGTCACTGTGATGGCACGAAGACGCTTGAGCAACGGACGTGGAAACCTGCCCTGAGAGAAGCTTTGGAGTGTTTGCAGGCGGACGGCGATACCCTCTTTGAGGACTACGCGGGAACGGTACTGGACAATCCCTGGCAAGCGCGAGATGACTATATCGCTCTGCGTAATGGCTGGGAAGCCTCTGAGCGCTTCTGGACACGTCATGCTCAACCCATGCATCACACCATTGAGTCTATCCAGATGGCTCAGAATTTACTCGAAGCTGAGTACTGGCTTCAAACCAGCTTGACAAGCTGTGGCTTCTTCTTTGAGGATCTCGACCGGATTGAGCCACCCAATACCATTGCCGCCGCCCGCCGTGCGATCAGCTTGCTCTGGTTGGCAACGGGTCATGACGTGCAGCGCAGATTTGTCGCATCGCTTCAGCAGGCAAAGAGTTGGCGCACTGGCCGAACGGGAGCCGATCTGTATCGCTCTCTTCCGGCAGTGCCTGCCAACCTTCTGCCTCCACAAGAGATCATCGACTCAGATGACGAGCACGGGCAAGGAGTCTCACCTGTGATGAGCATGAGGACACAGCATCCCGAACCCCATACCGGTAGGCTGACATCGCCTGACTTGCGGTTTCGCACCTCGACGACGATATGGGGACCGCTGCAACTCACGCTTCTCAACCACCGCGAGGGCGCAGAACGTGGCTACGAGGCAGGGCAAGCAGCGTATCGAGAGGGGAGCGACACTTCCCTTGAGGAGGCCATGCATCGGTATCTTGCAGCGCCCAGGTATCGGCCACGTGTCTGTGCCCCAAAGATGGTCGCAGAGTGGCAGGCCATGTTCTTACTGGGCTGGACGAGCCACCTCCTTGAGGAATGGAAGCAAGAGGCGGCGACGAGCGAGTCGCAACAGCAGTACAAGACTCAAAGATAAGGAAGGATCACCTCCATGGCAAGTGGCAGTTACGCCTACAGGGCACGCCAGATAGCAATGAGACAACAGGGAGCACCCTTTGCAGGAACACAGCCATCAAGGGTACTGGCTATCGTGCATCAATCTTTCTGGTTGAAGCCCTGGATGCTTTACCCAATCGGGGCGACGTGCGTATTGACGGTTCTGCTGTCAACGGGAATAGTGAGCCAGCATCCGGTCTCGTCGAGCTCCATTGTGACCTTCGGGGGGCAAACCTATGATATACAGGTTGGAGGTGACATGGCCAGTACATGGCAGCAAGATCACCCGGCGTCAATCCCGACCCCGACGCAAGAGCCAATGGCCTCGTCAACACGGCAGCCATCAGCCACGCCGTATCGTGTCGTCGCCAGCCCTTCTATTGAGGTTGCCTTTATCAATCAAGTGCTGAGTACGTATCATTCTCCGGCGGAAGGATCGTCGCAAGCCCTCTACGATCTTGGCGTGCAGTACGGGATTGATCCAGTCTTTGCCCTTGCTTTCTTTATGCACGAAAGCTCGTTTGGCACCCAGGGCGAGGCGACGAAGAGCCTCTCCCTTGGCAACCTTCGGTGTATTCCGAATTACCGTTGCGAAGATAACTTTGCCCAGTTCGATAGCTGGGAAGAGGGGTTCAAAGCGTGGTATCAACTCATACGCAACTTCTATGTTGCGCAATGGGGCTTGACCACGGTGGATCAGATCATCCCTCGCTATGCGCCCGAGGGCGACCACAACGACGAGGCGGCCTATATCGCAGCGCTGAAACACGCGATTGATACCTGGCATGGGAGGCAAATTGTGGTGAGCTAAAGCGTTTTGTTCGAGGCGGCCATGTTGGCCGAGCTGTTAGGTGCCATTCGACAGGAGCAGGCGCAGAGAAGACACAAAATGGACGACAAAAGATTCACCCATTTCATCATCGAGCTAGTATACATAACCATTCTCTTCTCACTCCTCTTTCTCTCCCTATGGGCATGGAAAGAGATCGTAGGATGGACCCTTCTAGGGCTACTCATTCTCTGCGTCGGTATCCATGTATGGAGCCAAATTGATGAGCTGAGGTTGCGCCACGCTCGTTATCATCATAAAGAGGCTCCCCTGAACATACGGCGTGACCCTATCCAGGCCCAAGAAGCGCAGACGGGTCCGTACTATATGCCGGTGGCATAGCCGAACCAGTGTTACCCACAAGGTGACTCAGGGTGGCAGCGGGAAGAAGTCAAATACTAAAAACCGGCCTTGTTGGATAGCGACCAGCCAGGCCATTTCAATTCCTAAATATCAGGGCAATACTTGTACAGCACCAAATGTTACAGGTCCTTCACTAGTTCGTTACTGAATATAAGGACGATGCAACAGTAATGTACTAGCGAGGGTCTAGGGATGAACAAGAATGTACCAAGTGCAACTATACAGCATAATGATGCCACAACACAAGGAGACGAGCCAATGAAATTTTACCCCTATGGTCATGACTTTGGAAATTCGGAGATAGGGGGCGTGTTAATAAAAGGGAAAGAGGTACTATCACGGAGTATCCCAACTGCCTTTACAAAAGTTGATCCCAATGCTATGCGCAATCTGGGAGTGGACATGGACTCAGCCCTTATCATTCAGGTTGAGGGAGAACAAACCTCTTATGGGGTTGGTTCGATAGCACTTGCGCAAGCGACCGACCCGTGGAATGGGCGAGGTGATATCCACAGATACGCATCGAGCTATAGCCTGCGTGGCTTACTTGCGGTATCCGGTTCTCTCATTTCTGATAAGGAGTACGGGTTACTCGTGGTCACTGGTTTACCAGCGGAGACGTATCAAAGGAATCCAGGGCTACGGAAGGACATCAAAAAGGCGCTGGAAGGCACCTATTCTTTTACGATTGATGGTGGAAAGACCATGCGCACCGTGCATATAGAAGTAGGGGCGACGATTATGGAAGGGGCCGGGGCTTTGATTGCTTACGGCGGCAAAGACAAAGAGAGTGCCCAGGGTTCAGGTGTCATTGATATTGGTGGTCGGACCACAGACCTCTATGTTGCGCGTGGTCAGGTACCTGTGGTTGAGTTCTGCAAGGGGAAGCCCATCGGGGTAGAGAGTGCAACGCAGATGATGATGAATTCCTTTGAGAGCAAGCATGGTTTCCCATTGTCACCGCTGGAGGCGCGAGGGATCATGCATGCTTTCGTCGCGCCAGGCAAGAGGAAGAACTACCCGCAGCTTTCGGTATTCGGGAAGCCAATACCGCCAGAAGAGATTGATGGACTTGTAAGGGAAGCGGTAACGCAGACCGGAGAGGAGGTTGTTTCGTTTGTTGCGGCGGCGTGGCGGCAATCCGATAGCTCTAGCGCAGTAGCCGCCCGCTTTTCGCCAGTGCTCAACATCGGGGGAGGCGTCTTCTACTTCTTTGAGGTGCTCAAGAAACGCATCCCCCATTTAACCCGACCGGAAGAAGATCCCGTATACGCCAATGCAAGGGGGTACGCCCAGGCAGCGGTGCGGCTCTTGGCTAAGAAGAATGCAGCGGGAACGGGAACACCCGCCTAGCCAAGTCGAAAGGGGCGGAAATATATGCCAAAGGACACTGAGAAATATCAATACTTTACGTTTGGACTGTTACGCGGGAGTTGGGCATTACAAAAGTTCTTAAACGATGCCGAACGACACCACGTTCTAGACCAACCTGGCAAGCTCGCAGGTATCCGCTTGACCGAGTATTACGAACTTACGGAGAAAGGCGCAATCATGACGGGGGCCATCCCAGCCATGACGCCTATGCCCCCAGGCGGGGTAGCTACCAACGGAGCGACAAATGGGACCGAGCAGACCACAACGACAATCAGTAGCACCCGACGAGGAGGGCGAAGCAGTAAGGCCGTAGAGCCACCACCAGCAGTCGCAACTGATGAGGAGGCGATGATGGGGCTATCCGGTGACCCCGACGAGAACGCAGACGCAGCACTCAGCTTTTTTATGGATGAGGATGAAGAAGAAGCCAGTTAGCTGTATGTAGCTACATACAGTTCATCTCTCTTCTATAAAGAATCAGCATGCAAAGAAGTCTCTGCTGTATGGAGCTCCATACAGTACGGAGGTGAGCGAAGAAAGGAGTGACTCATGGCTCGTGTTTATGTCGTAGAGGTCCCCAAGGGAGGATCTGCCAAAACGACCACCGCGCAAAACCTGGCGTCCTACTATGCCAAGCAGGGGAAGCGGACACTAGGAATAGATATTGATGGGCAAGCTTCTTGGAGTCAATTGCAAGGGCTTTTCCCACGCGCACGCCGCCCAACCCTCTACACTGCATTGAAGCAATTAATCGAGTCTTTCGAGGCTCGTTTGCCTATTTACAAAACCCCATCGGGGCTGCACTTTATCCCTGCCAGTTCAATGCTGCATCAGGTCGTGAGTGAGTTGTCGAATGTTGAGCGGCGTGAGTATGTCCTGAAACAGCTTCTAGCGCCAGTCATGGATCGCTATGATGTGATAATTATCGACACACCTCCTGCCCTCAATCCGTGGACCAATAACGCGCTGGTGGTTGCCGATGCGATAATCATACCAACACAAGTGGAGCCTCTGGGCATTGCTTCAGCAGGAATGATGCTTGAACACCTGCAAAAGATCCGTAAACGTGGCTTGCTTGAAAAAGACCTGATGGTATCAGGGGCGATCTTGACGATGATGGACTCTCGCACAGTCTTGCATCGGGATATGGCAACAATTGCAACACAAGAACTTGGGACCTATATTCACTTTTTTGACACTCGCATTGAGCGGTCCATTCAGTTTCCTGAAGCCCAGTTTCTTCGGCAGTCCATAGAAGCCTATAGTCCACGTGGGAAAGGCGCAACAGCTTACGGGGCACTGGCGGAGGAAATATGGGCAGGAACTCATCAGGTGCGAGTAGAAGATCTACAGATACCGGTGGGGTTCGCTGACTCGCTCCTGCAAGCGGCGACGGCTGCTGAAGACCAGGACAGCGATGAAGAAGTGACCATACCGTGGGAGAAAGTCGATGTCCACTAAGAAATTCGCTCTGAACAAAAGGCCCAAGGGAGCCACAAATCAAGCAGGAAGTACGGCTGTTCAACCAAGCACTTTGGTGACGGAAGAGGACGAAGAAGGTGGAGCTGAAACACAAAAGAAGCAGAAATGGACACGCGAAATTCCGCTCGATCATATTCAGGCTAACCCGTTCCAGGCCAGGCAAATCTTCGATCAGGCAAAACTCGAAGAGTTAGCGGAGGGGATGAGAGAACATGGCTTTGTGGGTGGCGGGCTTCCAGTACGACCACATCCGACTGAGCCAAAAATGTACCAACTGGTCTTCGGTGAACGGCGGTGGCGTGCCGCTCGACTCGCGAATCTAATGGTGATACCGTGTGAGGTCAGTGCCTATTCAGATGCCGACATGATGGAGATCGGTCTACTAGAAAATATCCAGCGGGAGGACCTGACCAATTTGGAAGAAGGTCAGATGTTTCAGCGGTTACTTGCACTGACAGAAGAAGACGGTACGTCGAAATATTCTATACGAACGCTTGCCAAGCGCATTGGCAAGGATAAAAGCTATATTCAGGATCGGCTCCAATACGTCAAGGCCCCTGAGGATGTTCAACAGCTTGCGACTGAGCAACCGGATGTATCTCCCCGTCTGGTTCGCGAACTCGTGAAAATCGAAACACCGGAAGAACGAGCACCTGTTATTGAGCAGGTCCAGGCAGGCACCTTGCGGATAGAAGATGTGCGTGCCATTGTCAAGGAGAAAGAGCAAGCAAAGGAGGTTGCAACGGCGAAGCGTGCTCAGCCATCGACACCCGTAAGCAATGTTTCTCCGCAAGAGACAGTGGTATCTTCGCTAATGGCTCCTGTACACGAAGAGGTTCAAGTGCCCTTAACTCCTCCAACTATGCAGCAAGATGATGCGGTTATTATGAAACGACTCGCTCAGGTGAGGACAGTGCTTACTCAGTTCCAATCCTATAAGCGCATGGTGAGTACTGATAGACCAACAGAGGCGGAGCGGGGAGTCATCGGAGAGATAGGGGGATTGGTGGAACTGTTATTGGAGCGAGATTAAAGCTCTTTTTGATTGGGTATAACATGGATGCCCTGACAAGCAGAAAGAGAGAGGATAGCATGAAGGAAACCAAGAAGACTAGCCAGCATGAGCAGCCAGAGGAAGCAGAGAAATGGCTACAGTTGAAACCATCATAGCCGAACTACAGGAAAGCTCAGAATGGGAGGACGGCGAAAGCCTCGCAGCAATTCGCAGTCGCTTAACTGCCGGGCAGTTACAGGGGCCGGGCACGTTGGTTCTCAGGATCTCAGAGCGCGGGCCGCTTCCTAGTTTGCTTTGCGGACTGGTTGTGCAGAGCGTAGCTAGCGCGATCCTGCTAGGTGACACACATCCCGCTGCAGCTCGTGATCGCGACGGCCAATAAGGCGTCACGGCCTAGAACGGAGTGGCAGCAATCAAGAGGCAGGCAGGGGGTATGTATTTTACATACTCCCACAAGGATAATCAGCAGAGGGGGGATGTATTCTACATATTCCCAGGAGATGGAGAGGAGAAGCAAGCATTGCAGAAAGATGATCAGCAGCGAGCACTAGAGCCGCTGATACAAGAGGATGTACCATTTTACGACCACACTATTACAGCGGTCAGGCTTGAGGACGGGCGTATTGCCGTCGTGTTGCGCTGGATATGCGAGGTTTTAAAACTAGATCCCCAGGGCCAAGTACAGCGTATCCAGAGGACGCCAGCCATAGCGGGCGAACTGCTACGAGTAAAGGTGCAACCCCGGCAGACAGGTTCAAAGGGAGGCGGCAAACAGATTATGCCCGTTCTGACACTACGCGGTTTCCCTACGTGGATTTTGGGCATTAATCCGAACGAGGTGGAGGACGACCAGAAACACCCAGGGCAGGCAGAGCAGATACGGCAGACGATTCTAGCTTACCAGATCGAAGCTGTAGATGTACTCTATAACCACTTTGCCAATAAGGCCCGCATGGCATTAATGCCAACCAGCGGCGCTGCTGTTATCTTAGCAGAGCCGATAAAGCCACCGCCGGAGGCGAACGACACAGAGCAAGCAGCATACTATGAAGACTTAGCGGCTTGGGCAATGTGGAAGGCAGGACAGCATAACCAGCAGTGGCGGGGCAAGGTGGAGGAGCGGCAGAAAGCGATAGAGGAAGAGGTACAATCCATACTCCCTCAGTTTGGCCTCTCAACAGAGCACAAGGAAACCGCCAAACATAAAGTCTTGAGAATCAGTAGCCTTGAGGGCTTCGACAACCCCGGATCTATTTGGAACGAACTCAACACAGCATTTGGAGTCAAGACGTATAAAAATATCCCTGATGAAAAATGGGAGCAAGTTTCAAGGTGGCTACAACGACGAGAGACAATGGCACAGCGAAAGCAGGAGCATAGAGGGCAGCAACCATCGTTGTTCGACCACGAGGAGGAATAAGCTACGCCGACAGCGGTCCCGACCGACGACGGCGTGAAGCTGTGATCTGTGAAGCTGAGATCCACGTCACAGAATGTAGTCAGGCAGGGAAAGGCAGTCAGGCCAGAGGCAGATGAGCAATGCCTCTGCTATAAGGTAGAGTATTTATTAAGGCAGGGAACGCGAGCGTGAATGTCCTTCAACTCAAGAAGCATTGTGAGTGCCGATCTCAGGAGGCAGAAGATCAGGATGAGCGCAACGCTTACCGCGAGATCGCGCAGCATATCCAGGAACATCAGCCAGAGAAAACCGGCCTGATCCTCGACTTGGCGTACAAGGCCCGTGACTATGAGCGGCGAGCGGGCGAGGTTCGTCAGGCGCAGCCGTTCTCGATGGTTGCCGATACGCTGGATACCAAGGCACGCATCTGCAAAGAAATGGTGAAGCAATTGGGAGGGCTTCAGATATGACCAATGGAGGTGACATCTCCCCATGCCTAGAAGGGCAGGGGCTTCCTACCTTCACAAGTAGGCTTTCCTGTTTCGCTGGAGGTTGCGCACAAGTCATGGACTTGGGTGTCTTACACCTCCTCCGCAGGCCTGAATTCCCCTGAGCCCCAGGGTACTCGACTCAATCTATTAGTTCATCAGTGGACTTGGTTTTCATCCACTGGCAAAGCAGAAAGAGTGGTGACATTGGTGAAACACGCTAGTGCTTTTACCCAAGCGAACGATTTAGCTTGGAACCCAGAAAACACTATTCCGTTGTCAATGTGCTATCCATCTATTCTACCTGATGTATTGAAAACCGGAAGATGTTTAGGCGAAAGGTACCCCTGTGCTCAAGCCGCCTTAAAAGGACGCGTCATTCATCCCCATAGCTAGAAGCAAGGGGTCTTCTGACGCGAGGAGAGATAAGGAGGTTTGATGAAGACGCAGTTTCAAGTTGCCTTGTTTCACACCATCGATGGCACCGAGCCGTTTACCACCATCGAGATTGAGGCAAAGATGCCGTTAAGCGCGATGGTGTTTGCACTCAACCGTTTGCGTGTGAAGAGCGCAGGCCGTGTTGATGTCACATGGGGAGAGGAGGTGCAGGAGTTCTACAACGCGAAAATCAATGGCGAAAGCATCACGTATGACCGAGCCGTGGTGGTTCAAGAAGAAGAGCATGCAAGCGTGGATGCGGAGGAGACAGATAAAACAGAGGCAGAGAGTGCATATCGGCGAGGATGGACACAGGGCACAGAGGAGACGGCTCGCCTTGTGTTCCAACTGCTAGAACTGGGCTATAAGCCGACCGAGATGAAACGGCTCTTGGCTGTCTACGATGACCATTTTCTAAGTCCGTGGCGGCAGGGCGATCTGAGCAAGCGGGAAGCTCCGCCAGCTTTCGATATTGAGCAGTGCCAGGAGATATTGCAGGGGACGAGTGGCTATGATTGGATCACATGACCGCGATGCTTGGTCACGACTACGCGGCCAGGTCCAGAACGTGACTGCTGATATGTGTCACCTCCTCTGGATAGCTGAACATCGCAGTCATTCCTTGATGAGAAAAAAGCAGGGACACGTTCATGGCTAAAACGCTTCAGCTCAATTTCGCTGATCGCATAGGAGATGCACTGATCACGACGCTTCTGCGTGCTGGCGTCAAAATAGGGACGACGTCGCTGCTCACCGTGCGCGGGCGCAAAAGTGGTCAGCCGCATACGGTTCCTGTAACCCTGGTTGAGCAGGACGGAGAGCGTTGGCTGGTTGCACCTTACGGCGTCGTGCAGTGGGTACGCAACATCCGGGCAGCAGGAATGGCAACGCTCACCCGTGGTCGTCGTTCTGAGGTTATCTCTGTGACCGAACTGGAAGCCAGGGAGGCCGCTCCAGTCCTCAAACAGTATCTCAGCCAGGTCCGTGTAGTTCGGCCCTACTTCGATGTCACCAAGGATGCGCCCCTCTCGGCTTTTGAGAGTGAGGCACCGCAACACCCGGTCTTTAAGCTTACATCGGTGGAGGAACCCACAAGATAGGAACGCAGTATTGTCACTGTAGAGTCACAACGTAACGGGACCTTGTAACGAAATGGAGAAGCCATGACCAGCGACGAAGACCAGCCCACCCAGGCTGAGCGCGAAGCCGCGTTATTTGGCCCGCCAGGGCGAGGAGAGTACCGACGCGGCGATACTCTCCGCTTCAAAGACCCGCAGAGCGGTGAGCACCTCGCCGCCAAGGTGATCTACGTCAGAGCACCAGCCCCGGCAGTCCAGGGCGGCAAGGTACACCCAACGGTGTATTTGGTCTACGTCCAGGGGAAACACTTGCTCCGTGCGATCTACTCGTCTGATGTGATCGAGAAGGCCGAGCCGCACAGGAACACCGGTTCTTGACTCTCATCCAAAATCGTAGTAATGTAAAGGTGCGCCAGTAGCGCCACAAACAAAAAAGGACAGGAAAAAACGGCCACTCCAGAGCCAAAGGATGCCGTTTTCCTGCTTCAGTATTTGGCCTCACCGACGAATTGGTGAGGTCGGGGAGGTTGTTATCTTATTATGGATAGTATAACAGCAACGACCAACGTATTGCAAGCCCCGAAGGATGAATTAGTGGAACCCCTCGCTATTGATGAAGCAAGCGGGAATGGAGAACAGCCCTCGACTAGTGCCATGCTTCCTATAGCCAGAGACTCAAACAGTCAAGAGGAACCGAAGGAAGAAACAACAGGGACATTATTTAACAAATACGGATATGACGAGTTTATGGGTCCTGGTGGTAAAAGACTGCTTGACCGTATTTTGCAGCAAGTGCTCACTTACGCGAACTGGCGCACGTGGCACTTTGCTGACGAGTTCGTTGCACCAGGCAACGATTGCTACGTCGGGCCATACCGCCTAGCAGCGGAGATCCGACCGGGTATCCGCAAAGTCGAGATGGATTTCAAAGCCCTACGTGAACTGGGACTCATGACCGTGTATCCCGATTATCGTCTCGTCAAGCAGGCAGACACCGGCAAGACAACCATGCAGGCAGTGATTATCAAGGATTTTACCGCGCTCTATGCCCTTGCGCACGAATATTACCTCTGGGAGAAGAGTCCCCATTACATCCCACCGGAAAGGCAGTATGCACCGCTTATCTTAAAGGATGAGGAACTGACACAAAAGCTCCTCCGTTTCGACAACTACCGCCGCGTCCTGGCCTGTCACAAGCCCGGCCGCAAGCCCCAGGGGACCGAGCCGCTTCCCAGCCATGCCACATTATCCGCAATAGCGGCACAAGACGCGCATAACAACACAGCACGCACAGATCCGAAACAGTTTTCAAATACAGGCGAGAAAACGCTTTCGCCTAATCGAATATCGAGAAATCCTCAAATGAACTTATTACAGGATTCGACCTCGAATGCACAGAAAAAGGAGGAGTTTTTGTCTAGCCAGCTGGCTATAGGAAACTCAACGGAATTACTGCCCGAACGAGAGCAAAGCATGCATTTCGTCCAATCCGAACAAGCCA
>WNGN01005635.1_pt1 | contig 14235 bp, 16 predicted proteins | sample 5400561 | NCBI WGS metagenome assembly WNGN01 (sample SAMN13153379, study PRJNA577476) | soil metagenome | isolation source: 115 cm soil or saprolite under Garry oak tree replicate 2 | place: USA:California | collected 2016-06-15
CGGCTTCGTCTCGGGCCAGATGATCGGCGTCAACGGCGCCGCCGCGACCTGATCGAGCCACAGGGAGCCTCGATGATCGACTACAAGGAATACCAGCACCTGCTCTTCGAGCGCCGCCCCAACGGCGTGCTGCTCATCACGCTCAACCGGCCCGAAGTCCTCAACGCCACCAACGATCGCCTGCACTGGGAACTGACCCAGATCTGGCTGACGATCGACCGCGACAAGGACACGCGCGTGGCGGTGGTGACCGGCGCCGGCCGGGCCTTCTCGGCCGGCGGCGACATGGACATGGTGGAGCGGAACGCGACCGATCCCCGGCGACTGGCCAATACCGTGCGCGAGGCGTCGGACATCGTCTACAACATGATCAACCTCGACAAGCCGGTGATCTCCGCCATCAACGGCGTGGCCGTCGGGGCTGGCCTGGTCGTCGCGATGATGGCCGACATCAGCATCATGTCGGAGACGGCGCGCTTCACCGACGGCCACACCAAGCTCGGCGTGGTGGCCGGCGACCATGCCGCCATCCTCTGGCCGCTCCTCTGCGGGATGGCCAAGGCCAAGTACTACCTGCTCACCTCCGACTTCATCGACGGCAAGGAGGCCGAGCGCATCGGGCTGGTCAGTCTGTGCGTGCCGGCCGCGGAGCTCCTGCCCAAGGCCTTCGAGGTCGCCGACAAGCTGGCCCAGGGAAGCCAGCAGGCGATCCGGTGGACGAAGAAGAGCCTCAACAACTGGCTGCGCATGGCCGGGCCCATCTTCGACCAGTCCATCGCGCTGGAGATGCTGACCTTCATGGAGGAGGACGTTCGGGAGGGTATCAAGGCCATTCGCGAGAAGCGACCGCCGCGCTTCCCGTCCGCGCGATGAGGGGGCTTTCGCGATGACGGGGCTTTTTGAGGTGCGGGGTACAATGGACCTGGACCCAGCATTTTCATGCCCAGGACGCCTCTCGAACCTCGGTTCAGCGTCGAGTACCTGTCGATCCTCGACAGCGACGGCAACCTCGATTCCGCCCTCGAGCCCGATCTCTCCGCCACCGAGCTGAAGCGGCTCTATCGCGCCATGCTCCTCGGGCGCCGGCTCGACGAGCGCATGGTGCGTCTGCAGCGCCAGGGCCGCATCGGGACGTTCGCGCCGATCAAGGGCCAGGAGGCGTCCCAGCTCGGCTCCGTCTGCACGCTGCGCGAGTCGGACTGGATGGTGCCGTCGTTCCGTGAGACGGCGGCCATGCTGTGGCGAGGCTGGCCCATCGAGAAGTTGTTGATGACGTTCGCGGGCCAGCTCGAAGGGTGCCAGCCGGCGCCCGAGCAGCACGACCTGCCGATCACCATTCCGGTGGGCACGCAGCTCCCGCACGCGTTCGGCCTCGCCTATGCCGCCCAGTACCGCGGCGACGACGTCGTGGTCATGGCGTACTTCGGCGACGGCGCGACCTCCGAGGGCGACTTCCACGAGGCGCTGAACTTCGCCGGCGTCTGGCACGTGCCGATCGTCTTCGTGTGCCAGAACAACCAGTGGGCGATCTCGGTACCGCTCAAGAAGCAGACCCACTCGCGCACGATCGCCCAGAAGGCCCTGGCCTACGGGTTGCCCGGCCTGCAGGTCGACGGCAACGACGTGCTGGCCGTGTACGCGGCGACCAAGGAAGCGGTCGATCGCGCCCGCGAGGGCAATGGCCCGACCTTGATCGAGTGCGTGACGTACCGCCTGGGCGTGCACACCACGGCCGACGATCCCACCAAGTACCGCTCCGAGGAGGAAGTGCGGGAGTGGGAGCGGAAAGATCCGCTCACGCGCTTCGTCGAGTACCTCAGGAAGAAGAACCTGCTGGAGGACGGCCTCGAGCAGGAGGTGGACGCCGAGATCGCCGCCGCCGTGAAGCGCTTCGAGGCGATGGCGCCCCCCGACGTGCTCACGATGTTCGATCACGCGTATGCGGAGAAGCCCCCGGAGCTCCTGGCCCAGCGCGAGGAGGTGGCCTCGCGGCTGCGCAGCCCCGACGAGAGCACGGCCGCGCCCGAGCCGCCGCCGTCACCGCCCATGCGTGGCCAGCGAAAGACGAGCCGATGGCAAAACTGAACATGGTCAAGGCGCTGAACCTGGCGCTGCTCCAGGAGATGGAGCGGGACCAGGACGTCGTCGTCATCGGCGAGGACGTCGGCGTCGACGGCGGCGTCTTCCGCGTGACCGAGGACCTCCATCGAAAATTTGGTGGCAAGCGGGTGATCGACAGCCCGCTCGCCGAGTCGGCCATCATCGGCACGTCGGTCGGGATGGCCCTCTACGGGCTCAAGCCCGTCTGCGAGATCCAGTTCTCGGGCTTCGCCTTCCAGTGCTTCCACCAGATCGAGAACCACGCCGCCCGCTATCGCATGCGCACCCAGGGGCGCTTCCACTGCCAGATGGTCGTGCGCATGCCCTACGGTGGCGGCGTGCGCGCGCTGGAGCATCACTCCGAGTCCGAGGAGCAGTTCTACGCTCACATCCCGGGGCTGAAGATGGTGATCCCGTCGGGGCCGCGCAATGCCCGCGGGTTGCTGGTGGCGGCGCTGCGCGATCCCGACCCCGTGATCTTCTTCGAGCACAAGGCGCTCTACCACGCGGCCAAGGAGGACGTGCCCGACGAGATCGAGGCGCTGCCGCTCGGCCACGCCGACGTCGTGCGTGAGGGACGGGATTTGACGATCATCGCCTACGGCGCGATGGTGCGCGTGGCGCGCGAGGCTGCCGAGACGCTGGCGAGCGAGGACGGCGCCGAGTGCGAGGTGATCGACCTGCTCACGGTGTCGCCGCTCGACCGCGAGACGATCGTGGCCTCCGGCCTTCCTCTCACTGGAGGCGCCCATCCGTCGCGTCACCGCCTACGACGTCCCCTTCGTCGGCTTCGCTCGTGAGCGCGCCAGCGTGCCCGACGTCGGGCGCGTCCTCGCGGCGGCGCGTGAGACCCTGGCGTATTAAGAAAATGGGGGGCCTCCGAAAAGGCCCCCCAAGCCCCAATTCCGAGCGCCCCGGCGCAGCCGCGGGCGCTCCTCTATTCGATGCAGACTACTAAAGCGATTTCAGGTATTCGACGAGGTCGTTGGCCTCCGTGCTGCTCAAGCCGAGGTTGAAGACCTGATTGTAGTGTCCCACGACAGCCTTGTAGTCCTCGAAGCGACCATCATGATAGAAGCCGCCCTTCGCGCGCACGAACAGGCCCTTGAGCGGCGTGGTGCGATAGAACTTCTTGTCGGGTGAGCGGCTCGCCTGAAAATCGTCGACACCGATCTCGCTCGCCGCGTGCATCGGCCAGCCGGGCTCGGTGAACAACGGCGGGACGTGGCACGTGGCGCACTTGGCCTTGCTCTCGAACAGCGCCTTGCCGCGCTGCGCGGCGGTCGCGTCGAACGCGCCCGCCGGCGGCTCGGGCGCGGGAATCGAGAGCTGGTAGAAGTGCAGGGCGGCCAGCTTCGACGTGATGAGGTCCGGCGTGTCTCGCTTGTTCCAATCACCGGATTTCACGGCGAGCGGAAAGCGCTGCGCGTCATTCATGCGCGGGTCGAAGAACGTCCCCTTTCCGTGCATCTGGGTGTTGGCCACGTACGCGTTCCAGTGGGTGACGGAGCCCCAACCGGAATAAGTGTGCAGGTTGACGCCGGCCAAGCCGAACGCTGCCGGCATCACCGTCGTCGCCGGCTTGCCGTCGGGGCGGAACGGCTTGCCGTCTTGGTTGAGCTCGGCGTCGTAGCGGCCGGGCCCCCAGCTCTGAAGGACCTTGCGTACCGTCGTCTCGTCCACTCCGAGCAGATCGGAGAATGGCGTCAACGTCGGCGCCGAGGCCACGATCGCGCCCACGTTGAGATCACGATTGGGCCAGCCGTCCAGGCGGCGGCCAATGCCCCGAGCGCCCACGGATGGCCTCGACGAGGATTTTCGGCAGAGCACCGATGTCGACCTTCAACCCGAGCTGGAGGGCCTGACGAGCGGTGACGCCGGGGCCCACACCGCCGTGCTTTTCGCCCGCGATGGCTTCGTGCAGACGGAGCTTGCCGCCCCAGAACTCTTCACTGCCGAAGGTGTCGTACCTGAAGATTTTCCTGCCTGCTTTGAGCATTTCATTCGAATGTCGCTCGATTCTCGAATCGAACGAGGGCTCGGGCGCTTGCTGGGCGAGCGCCGCAGGGTTCGTGTCCACCCCCTGGGGCTTCGAAACGCACGCCGCAGTGGCGCCGGCGAGGAGAACCACGGTCAGGCCGAGCGGCTTCAATCGCCTCGTCATGGCATTCACTCCTTGGCTAGGCTCGACGGTTGCCGAGCTACTTTAAGGTGCAAGAAATATGCGAGCTGAGAACGGAAGATCTTTTTGATGGCGACGAGGCGATGGATGTTGGCAGCGCTGCTCGTTGGTCTCGCCGCCGCGGCGCCGGACTGTGTGGCCGCGGGTCCGCCGGTACGCCTGCGCGTCGTGACGTTCAATCTCTTCCATGGCGGAGCAACATCAGGGCTCTGGGGCGACGACCGCCGCCTGGAACAGCGCCTCGCCCTCGTCCTGCGTGAGCTCCGCGCGCTCGATCCCGACATCGTTGCGCTCCAGGAAGCGTCCGCCGGGTGGGGCCGCGGCAACGTGGCCGCACGGGTCGCCGCCGACCTCGGCTTTCACTACGTGTTCGCGCCGGCCACGCCGCGCGTATTGCCGGTGCTCGGCCGCCTCGCCACCTGGGTGATGAACTTCAGCGAGGGCTCCGCGGTGCTGAGCCGGTTTCCGATCGCGAGGTATGAGGTGACGGATCTGCCGCGCTGCGTGAAGTTTCTCGACCCGCGGATCATGCTGCAGGCGGAGGTCGACGCCCCGTGGGGCCGCGTCGGCATCGTCTCGGCGCACACGGCGCGCGCCGACTGTCAGCTCGAGCGCATCGTCGACGTCGTGCAAGCCTGGCCGGCCGACCGCCCGGCCGTCGTCATGGGCGATTTCAACACCGGCGAGGCCGCGCCCGGGCTCGGCGTCTTCAGCCGCGCCGGCATGATCGACGCGTTCCGTGCCGCCAATCCCGACGGCGACGGCGCCACCACGTGGCAAAACGTCGTCGGCCCGGCGCGCACGGCGAGGCGACGTGTGGACTACGTGTTCTTGAGATCGGCAAACGGGCGGCAGTGGCGCGTGGTGGCGAGCCGTCTCGTTCTCGACGAGCCCGAGCGCGGCGCCGACGGCGCGACGCTGTGGCCGTCCGACCACTACGGCGTGCTCGCCGATCTCGAGCTGGGGCCGGTACAATGACGGCGATGGCCCGCGACTTCCGGCTCCCCGATCTCGGCGAGGGACTGACCGAGGCCGAGATCGTCAAGGTGCTCGTCCACGAGGGCGAGGACATCCGCGAGGACGCGCCCCTGCTGGAGGTCGAGACCGACAAGGCGCAGGTCGAGATTCCGTCGCCGATGAGCGGTCGCGTCGATAAGATCCACGTGCAGGCGGGCCAGACGGTGAAGGTCGGACAGGTCCTCGTCTCGTTCGGCGAGGCGTCGGCAACGCCCGGGACGAAGACCGCGCCCACCGATGGCCGCGCTCGCCAGGCGACCCCGGCAGCCGGAGCGCGCGCGACACCACCACCCGCAGCGCGCGTCACCGAAGGGCCGGTGCCGGCCACGCCGGCGACGCGACGGCTGGCGCGAGAGCTCGGCGTCGATCTCCACGCTGTCTCCGGCAGCGGATCGGGCGGGCGTGTCACCGACGAGGACGTCCGCGCCGCGGTGGCCGGGGCAACCAGGCCTGCCGCCGTGGCGCCGCGTGCGCCGGCAGCTCCCGAACGCCACGAGCCGGGGCGTCCCGCGGCCGAGCGCGGCCCGGCGAAGCCGCTGGCCACCGTCGGCCTGCAGGCGCCACCGCTGCCCAGCTTCGCTGCCCAGCTTCGAGCAGTGGGGCCCGATCGAGCGCCAGCCGCTCTCGCACCTGCGGCGGACGATCGCCGAGCGAATGACGCTGTCGGCGACGGTGATCCCGCACGTCACCCACTTCGACAAGGCGGACATCACCGACCTCGACGCGCTGATTCGCCGTAACCTCGAGGCGGCCCGGGCCCAGGGCGTGACGCTGACGCTGACGAGCTTCCTCATGAGGGCGGCGGCGCTGGCGCTCAAGGCTCACCCGCAGTTCAACGCGAGCCTCGACCCTGCTGCCGGCGAGCTGATCGTGAAGCGTTACTGCCACCTCGGCGTGGCCGTGGCGATGGAGCGCGGGCTCATCGTGCCCGTCATCCGCGACGTGGACCGAAAGCCTCTCCTCGAGATCCAGCGCGAGCTCGGCGCGCTCGCTCAGCGTGTGCGAGAGGGCAAGGCCACGCTCGACGACTTGAAGGGTGGCACCTTCACGATCACGAACATCGGCGCGCTCGGCGGGACGGGAGCCATCCCGATCATCAATTACCCCGAGGTGGCGATCCTCGGTGTGGCGCGCGCCCGGGAAGAGGCCGTCGTCCGCGAGGGGCAGATCGTGCCGCGTCTGCTACTGCCGCTGTCGCTGACCTTCGACCACCGCGTGGCCGACGGCGCCGACGGCGCGCGCTTCGCCGCCGACATCGTCCGCCGCCTCGAACACCCCGACCAGCTCCTGCTGGAGCTCTGACGTGCGTGCTCGGACAGCGTCCCGGGGAGTCGCGACTCTGATCGCGCGAACGATGAATCACGCACGGTGGTTGCGGAGGGGCACGGGCGGGCCTACGGCCCGGGTGCCCGTGCCCTGTTAAATGGTCATGGGTGATCTCGTCCGCGAAGTGGACGTCGCCGTCGTCGGTGGCGGTCCCGGCGGCTACACCGCGGCGTTTCGCTGCGCCGAGCTCGGGCTCGAAACCGTGGTGGTGGACGCAGGCAAGCGGCTCGGTGGCGCCTGCCTGTTCGAAGGGTGCATCCCGTCCAAGGCGCTGCTGCACGTCGCGGCCGTGCTCGGGGAGGCCGAGCGCGCCAAGGAGTTTGGCGTGGACTTCGGCGAGGCACGCGTGTCGCTCGATCCACTTCGCAAGTGGAAGAGCGAGCGTGTCATCGGCAAGCTCGCCCGCGGCCTCGCCGGCGTGGCCAAGGCGAAGAACGTGGACGTCGTCGCCGGCCGCGCCGTGTTCGAGGACTCCCGGCGACTGCGCGTCGAGGGCGACGAGCCGCAGGTGGTGGTCTTCAAGCACGCGATCATCGCCACGGGCTCGGCGCCCAGCCCGTTGCCGGGGCTGACGCTCGAGAGCGACCGAATCATGGACTCGGCCGCCGCGCTCGAGGTGCCCGACATCCCGGATCGGTTGCTCGTCGTCGGTGGCGGGTACATCGGCCTCGAGCTGGGCCAGGTCTACGCGGCGCTCGGTAGCAAGGTGAGCCTGGTCGAGATGACGGATGGACTGCTCCCGGGCGTGGACCGCGACCTCGTCCAGCCGCTCGCCCGGCGTTGCGAGAAGCTCTTCGTAAACATTCGGCTGCAGACGAAGGTGACGGGGCTGCGCGAGACGAGCGGAGGCGTGGAAGTGCGGCTGGGCGACGAGACGCTGCTGTTCGATCGCGTGCTGGTGGCGGTAGGCCGTCGCGCCCAGACCCAGGGATTGGGGCTCGAGACGACGCGCGTGCGAGCCAACGAGCGCGGCATCATCGGCGTCGACGACCGGTGTCGCACCGACGATCAGCGGATCTACGCCGTCGGTGACGTCACCGGCGAGCCCATGTTGGCCCATCGAGCCATGAGGCAGGGGCGCATCGCCGCCGAGGCGATCGCGGGCCGGCCCGTCGCGTTCGACAACGTGGCGGTGCCGGCGGTCGTCTTCACCGATCCCGAAATCGCGTGGTGCGGGCTCACGGAAGCCGAAGCTCAGCGGACGAGCCGCCCGGTGAAGGTCGCGAAGTTCCAGTGGGCCGCCTCGGGCCGCGCCGCCACGCTCGGGCGCTCGGACGGCCTCACGAAGATCCTGGCCCATCCCGACTCCGGGCGTATCGTCGGCGTCGGGATCGTCGGCCCCGGCGCCGGGGAGCTCATCGCCGAAGCGGCGCTGGCCATCGAGGCGGCGCTCACCGCCGAGGATCTCGCGGCGACCATCCACACCCATCCGACGCTCTCCGAGACCTTGATGGAGGCGGCGGAACACCTGCTGCACTGAGAGGCTGCCATGGATCTCTCGCCCGCCGATCTCGTCGCCCTCATGCAGAGCGCCACGCCGCACGCCGTCCTCGACCTCCGCGAACGGGCCGCGTACGAGCGCGGGCACATCTTCCGCACGACGTCGCTGCCCAGGCGGCTGCTCGAGTTCCGACTGCCCGTGCTCGTCACGGCGGCAGCGACGCCGATCGTGCTCGTGGACGACGATGGCCGGCTGGCGGCGCTGGCCGCGCCAACGCTCGCGGCGCTGGGCTACCGCGACGTGAGGACGCTCGCCGGTGGGCTCGCCGCGTGGCGGGCCGCCGGGCTGCCGACGGTGCAGGGGATCAACGTGCCGAGCAAGGTGTTCGGCGAGCGTGCTCTCCACCAAGCCAAGACGCCTCAGATCTCGGCCCCCGAGCTCGCCGCGCGAATCGCCAGGGGCGTGGAGATGGTGATCGTCGACTCGCGGACGTTCGAGGAGTACGCGCGGGGCTGTGTGCCGGGGGCGATCAGCGTGCCGGGCGGAGAGCTCGTCCTGCGCATCGGTGATCTCGTGTCGCGCCCGGACACGCCGATCGTCGTCCACTGTGGCGGCCGCACGCGTTCCTACATCGGCGCCGAGTCGCTCCGCCGGATGCGTCTGCCCAATCCGATCGTGGCGCTCGAGAACGGCACGATGGGATGGGACCTGGCCGGCCTGACGCTCGAGCGCGGGGCCACGCGGCGTGCACCCGCTCCGTCAGCCCGCAGCCGAGCCGCGGCGTCGCTCGTGGCCAAGCGGGTCGCGAGCGAGGACGGGATCACGTTCACGACCGCCGCCGAGCTCGAGGCTCTGATCGAGCGCCGGAGCCACGACAACGTCGCGGTGCTCGACGTGAGGACTTCCGAAGAGTATGCCGGGGCGCACGTGGCCGGCGCCGTCTGGGCGCCCGGCGGGCAAGCCGTGCAGGCGACCGACGAATACGTCGCCGTGCGCGCCGCCGCCATCGTGCTCGTCTGCGACGGCTTCGTCAGATCGGTCATGACGGCTTCGTGGCTCAAGCGAATGGGCCTGCCCAACGTGAGTGTTCTGGCCGGCGGCTTGCCGGCGTGGAAGGAGGCTGGCGGTGCGGTGGCGACGGGACATCCCGCCGTCGAGCCGCATGGCGGTCAGCGCGCGCTCAGCTCCGTTCCCAGCGTCGGCCCGGGGCGGTTGGACGGCGCGACCATCCTGAGCGTGGACACGAGTGACGTGTATGCGCGCGGCCACGTGCCGGGCGCCGTGTGGGTGTGTCGCAGTCGTCTCGAATGGCGCATCGCAGAGATCGTGCCCTCGCGCGCAGCGTCGATCGTCACCACGTGCACCGACGGATGGCAGTCGCGCCTCGCCGCGGCGACGCTGCACGGGCTCGGCTACACGGGCGCGCGCGTGCTCGAGGGTGGCACGCGGGCGTGGCAGGAGGCGGGTCTGCCCGTGGAGACCGGCGCGACGAAGCTGCTCGACGAGGCCGACGACGTGGTGCTGAAACCGTACGACAAGGGACGCGCCGCCATGGAAGCCTACTTGCGCTGGGAAGAACAGCTCGACGAGGACGGGCAGAGCCCGCACGCGCTCAAATGAGCCTGCCCACCGTTGTCACGACGGAGTGGCTCGCCGCGCACCTGGGTGAGCCGGATCTGCGGGTCATCGACGCGACCTGGTACCTGCCCACGCTGAAGCGCGACGCGCGCGCCGAGTACGTCACCGCGCACGTCCCCGGCGCGGTGTACTTCGACATCGACGCCATCAAGGACACGAGCAATCCGCTGCCGCACATGCTGCCCGACGCCGACAGCTTCGCCGCTGCGGTCGGTGCGCTCGGCATCGCTGCCGGTGACCGCGTGGTCGTCTATGGCCAGAAGTATCTGATCGCGTCCGCGCGGGTGTGGTGGAGCTTCCGCGTCTTCGGTCACGATCAGGTCGCCGTCCTCGACGGCGGCTTTCCGAAGTGGAAGGCGGAAGGCCGACCGGTCGAGTCCGGCGCCGTCACGCCTCAACCCCGCCGCTTCGCAGCCCGCCTGCGCCCCGAGCTGGTGCGCGATCTCGGCCGCATCCGCGCCAACGTCGACACGCGACGCGAGCAGGTGGTGGACGCGCGCAGCCACGGCCGCTTCGTCGGCACCGAGCCGGAGCCGCGCGCCGGGATGCGCAGTGGACACATCCCGGGCAGCGTGTGCCTGCCCTACGACCGGCTCTTTCGCCCCGAGGACGGCACGCTCCTGCCCGCCGCCGCGCTCCGCGAGGTGTTCGACAAGGCGGGCGTCGAGGCTGGCCGGCCCGTCGTGACGACGTGTGGCTCCGGGGTGAGCGCCGCTGTACTCGCGCTCGGGTTGCACGTGGTGGGACGGCCGGACGTGCCGGTCTACGACGGCTCGTGGGCCGAGTGGGGCGGCCGGACCGATACGCCCGTCGAGATCTAGGAGGCGTCGATGGCGACCACTCAGTACGCGCTACCTGATTTCATCGCCGACCTCGACCGGATCACCCGAGACGAGTCTTCGCCTCACGTCATCACCGAGAAGGTGGAGCCGCTGCTCGGCCGGCTCATCCGGAACCCTGCGGCGCTGCCCGCCGAGTACCGCACGCGCGGCCCGGGCGGCGGGCGCGGGCGTTACATGCTGCACCGTACGCCCCGCTTCAACATCACGGCAGTCGTGTGGGCTCCCGGCGACGTCGCCGCCGCCCACAACCACGACACGTGGGGCGTCATCGGCGTGATCGAGAACCGCATCGAGGAGACGCGTTATCGGGTGACGCCGGACACACCGGGCACGCGCGCCTCGAAGTCATGCGGGTGATGCGCCACCAGCCCGGCGCCATTTCGCGTCTGGTGCCCGGCGACGAAGTGCACCGCATGCACAATCCGACGTCCCACGACACCGTGGAGATCCACGTGTACGGCAAGGACCTGGTCGGTCTCGAGCGGAAGACGTGGAGCGAGGACGGCGCGGAAAAACGGCTCGTGACGTCGAAATACTTGAACTGCTAGGACGGCGCGGACGGCTCGGTCAGCGGACTATGCGATCGGTCGCGGGTCGATGTCGCGCGGACGGCGGGGACGACGACGCGCCAGGCGTGGAGCGTCGCGATGCAGGAGCTGACACCAGAGGCGGTTGGCGTCGCCGCCCGCCTCGGCACTGCCGGAGAGAAATGCTTCGGACCTCACCGTGCCGTCGTCGCTGCCGTCGCGGTGGGGCAGGTGCGCGTCGCACCAGCGGACGTCGAGGATTTCAAGCGTCGGGTCAGCATCGGGCTCACAGCCGGGACAAAACGAACGACCTAGCGCCGGCGTTTCAGCGACGAACTCTGTCACGGCCGCAACCATGAACGGCGCCACAGGTGGTTTTCATCTAAATTCCACTCTAGCAGCCGAGCCACCCCGCCCAAGAATTTTTTCTCGGACGGTGCCCAAAACCCGGGCGGCTAAAGCGAAAACACCTGGGCCAGGAGCTCGTACGAGCGCAAGCGCGCCTTGGGGTCGTGGGTGATCGTCACGATCACGAGCTCGTCGACACCATAGGCACCCGCCATGGCCACGAGCGGCTCGTGCACCTGCTCGGGCGTGCCCACCACGCTCCGCGCGCGAAGCGCCTCGGCCAGCGCCGCCTCACGCGCCGTGTACGGATAGCTCTCGGCTTCTTCGACCGACGGGTACCGTCCGGCGCGGCCGGTGTAGAGCCGCAGGAGGAAGAGCTCGCGGCTCCGGGCCAGGCGCTGCGCCTCGGCCCGAGTATCGGCGCAGACGACGAAGATCGCGGCGCTGGCTCGAGGAGCGTCGAGCGTCGCTGAAGGCTGGAACTGGCGCGTATAGGCGCGGGTGATCTCGGCGCCGCCGTCGGCATTGATGAAGTGAGCAAACGAAAAGGCGGTGCCGAGGCCGGCGGCGATCGCGGCGCTCCCGTCGCTCGAGCCGAGCAGCCAGATCTCAGGGGCCGTCGGCCCGGTCGGCATCGCCTTCACGGAGCAGAATCGATGATCGGCGGGCACCGCGTCGTGGAGGAACGCGACGAGATCGGCGACCTGCTCGGGAAAACGGTCGAACCCGAAGACGCTGCCGCTTTCCTGGAGCGCCCGCGCCGTGATCTGGTCGCTGCCCGGCGCTCGACCGATCCCGAGGTCGATCCGGCCGGGGAACAGCGTTTCCAGCACGCGGAAGTTCTCGGCGACCTTCAGCGGGCTGTAGTGCTGGAGCATCACGCCGCCAGAGCCGACACGGATGCGACGCGTGCGGGCCGCAACCTGGCCGATGAGGATCTCGGGGCTCGACCCGGCCAGCCCGGGTGTCGAGTGGTGTTCGGCGAGCCAGTAGCGGTGATAGCCGAGGCGGTCGCAGGCCTGGGCGAGCTCGAGTGTTTCCTGGATGGTGTCGGCCGGTGTCCCGCCGCTGCGCACCGGCGACTGATCGAGCACGCTGAGCCGGAGCATCAGCTCAGCAGCGTACGCGTCGCGAGGAGCGCCTCCCGTGCCACCTCCGCCGGCGGTCGCGCCCACGCGGCGGGGTTCGGCGCTTCGTAGCTCACGTAGCCGCGATAGCCGGTCGCGGCGATCGCGCGGAAGAACTCCTTGAACGGCACGACGCCGTGGCCGGGCGGAAGCCGGTTCAGGGCCTTGCCGGGCTCGAGCCCCGTTGCCGGCACGTCGCTGAACTGCACGTACCCGATCTCACCCGCGCCGAGGGCCGTGACGTCGGACGGCGTGCCGCCGCTGCGCGTGAGGTGATAGGCGTCGATCAGCAGGCCACACTGCGGATGGGCCGCCTGGGCCAGCACCTCACGCAGTCGATCGAGACGGTTGAGCTGGCCCGCCTGCGAGTTGAACTCGACGGCGAGCCGCACGCCGTGGCGGGCCGCGATGTCGCCGACCTCCTTGACGCTGCCCGCGGCGGCCTTGACGTCGCCCGCGCCCACGTCGACGGGACTCATCATCGTGGCGCAGCCCAGACGGGCCGCCCGTTCGCATTGCTCGGCGAAGACGCGGAGCAGGCGGCGCCGCACGTCGCCATCCGCCCACATCCATCCGTGCTCGACGCCGACACACGCCACCGGCAGGCCGCTTTTCTTCACGACGTCGATGACGGCGTCGGCGTCCATGCCCTGCTCGGCCGCGCGCACGAAATCGATGCGGCGCAGCTCGACGGCCTCCCAGCCCGTCTCGCGGGCCGTGCGCAGCGCCTCGGCGAGCGGGGTCGTGTCCAGCGTCCACGTGTGAAGGGCCAGTCGGAAGCTCACGGCCGGTATTGTACGTGGCTTTTGTCACGTCCGATGGAGCCGTGTTTGCACCCCTCGGGGCAGCCGCCCTCCGCGTCACCGTCGACGAGCGCCGCCGACAGCGCCGGGTACCAGCGGGTTCACGGGTTCGTGCGCCGAGCTCATCCGGAAGGATCGTTGACCGCGGTCGCGCGCCGGACGCCGGCGGCCAGGATGAGGGCCAGCACCGCGAGCCCGAAGCCGCCGGCGCCGGCCAGCGCAGCGCGAACGCCCCACGTCTCCGCGGTCGCACCCGCCAGGAACGCGCCGAACGGGAACACGCCACCGAAGATCAGTGTGTAGATGCTCATCACGCGTCCGCGCAAAGCGTCCGGGGCCATCATCTGGAGCGCGGTGTTGACGCCGGCCACCGCGACGATCGAGGCCAGGCCGACGATCACCAGCACGAGCGCGGCCAGCCACACGCGACTCACCGCCGAGAGGACGCAGAGCCCGGCACACGAGACGCCGGCCGCGGCGGCGAGCAGGGAAAGGTCGGCTCGGCACGACTCGCGGCACCGAGAGCGAACGCGCCCGTCATGGCGCCGATCCCGATTGCCGCCATCAGCAGTCCGAACGTCCCGGGTCCGGCCGCGAGCACGTCGCGAGTCAGCAACGGGATGTAGACGGAGAAATTGAAGATCGTGATGGTCACGACGAAGAGCACGCCCAGGAGCCGGCGCACGCGTGGAGTGCCGCCGGCGTAACGCAGCCCCTCGAGGATCTGCTGGCCGAAGGAGGCGTCGCCCCGGGGGACACGCGTTCCCGACGTCCCCACCGCGGCGAGGGCGAGCGCGCCGACGAGACCGGCGAACGCATTGAGCAGGAATGCCGACGACAGCCCGAAGGCGCCGATGAGCACGCCGGCGACGGCGGGCCCCACG